>OWIE01000417.1_pt1 | contig 14463 bp, 10 predicted proteins | sample 1733001 | NCBI WGS metagenome assembly OWIE01 (sample SAMN05065778, study PRJEB22554) | human gut metagenome | biome: ENVO:2100002; feature: ENVO:00000062; material: ENVO:00002003 | host: Homo sapiens | place: USA | reverse complement strand
CGCCTCGAAAGTAGCGGGTGCTTTTCTGGTTCTCTTTTGGCACGCAAAAGAGAACTTAGCCCCGCGTAACCGCGCTCTATCCCGCGCCACAGGCGCGCGAACTCACAGCAAAAACTTTACTTCTTCGTCAGCGACTTCATCAGACCGCCGTCGGCGATGATCTTCTGGATGAAGGGCGGGAAGGGTTCGGCCTGGAAGGTCTTGCCGGTGGTCTCATCGGTGATGACGCCGGTATCAAAATTCACACTGACCGTATCGCCTGCGCTGATGGCGTCCACGGCCTCGGGGCATTCCATGATGGGCAGGCCGATATTGATGCTGTTGCGGTAGAAGATGCGCGCGAAGCTCTTGGCGATGACGACAGAGATCCCGGCGGTCTTGATGGCCAGCGGTGCGTGCTCACGGGAGGAGCCGCAGCCGAAGTTCCAGCCGCCCACCATGATGTCGCCGTCCTTGACGTTGTGGATGAAGTCCTTGTCAATGTCCTCCATGCAGTGGCTGGCCAGCTCTCTGGCATCCTGCGTGTTCAGGTGGCGGGCCGGGATGATGACGTCGGTATCCACGTTATCCGGGTATTTGAAAACAGAACCGTTTGCGTTGTTCATGGGTGACTCTCCTTTTCTCAGACCGTGCGGGGGTCGGTGATGTAGCCGGTCAGTGCGCTGGCGGCAGCGGTAGCGGGCGAAGCCAGATACACCTCGCTCTTGACGTGGCCCATGCGGCCCACGAAGTTGCGGTTGGTGGTGGAGACGCAGCGCTCACCCTCGGCGAGGATGCCCATGTAGCCGCCGAGGCAGGGGCCGCAGGTGGGGGTGGAGACGATGCAGCCCGCGTCGATGAAGGCCGTCGTCCAGCCGCGGAGGATGCACTCCTTGTACACGGCCATGGTGGCGGGGATGATGATGCCGCGCACGCCCTTTGCGATGTGCTTGCCCTTCAGGATGTTGTAAGCGGCTTCCATATCCTCGAGGCGGCCATTGGTGCAGCTGCCGATGACCACCTGGTCGATCTTGATGTCCTTGCCCTCGCTGGCGGGGTGGGTGTTCTCGGGCAGGTGGGGGTAGCTGACGGTCGGCTCGAGGGCAGAGAGGTCGATTTCAATGGTCTTCTCGTACTCGGCGTCCGGGTCGGCCTCATAGAACACCGGCTCGCGCTGGCTGCGGCCCTTGAGATAAGCCTTGGTCATGTCGTCCACGGGGAAGATGCCGTTCTTGGCACCGGCCTCGATGGCCATGTTGCAGATGCTCAGGCGGTCGTCCATGGAGAGGGAGGCGACGCCCGGGCCGGTGAACTCCATCGACTTATACAGCGCGCCATCCACGCCGATCATACCGATGATGTGGAGGATGAGGTCTTTGCCGGAAACTTTCGGCGGCAGCTTGCCGTTCAGCACGAACTTGATGGCGGCAGGCACCTTGAACCACGCCATGCCGGTAGCCATGCCGGCGGCCATATCGGTGGAGCCGACGCCGGTGGAGAATGCGCCCAGTGCGCCGTAAGTACAGGTGTGGCTGTCGGCACCGATGACGCAGTCACCGGCTGTCACGATGCCTTTTTCGGGCAGCAGAGCGTGCTCAATGCCCATCTGGCCCACATCGTAGAAGTTGAGGATGTCGTACTTGTTGGCGAACTCGCGGCACTGCTTGGACTGGGTCGCGCTCTTGATGTCCTTGTTGGGAACGAAGTGGTCGAGGACGATGGCGATGTGCTCTTTGTCGAACACGCCGTTGAAGCCCGCCTTTTCGAACTCGTTGATGGCGACGGGGGTAGTGATGTCATTGCCCAGCACGATGTCGAGCTTGGCGTTGATGAGCTGGCCTGCCTTGACCTCGGCGAGGCCTGCGTGTGCGGCCAGAATTTTCTGCGTCTGGGTCATTCCCATGGTTCATTCTCCTTTTGATACTCTCTCAAAAATCTCTCTTTATTTATTATTGATCGCGCTGACCAGTGCATGGATACCGGCCACGATAATATCGGTATCGGTGCCTGCACCCCAGGTGACGATGCCGTCGCCCCACTCGAGGCCGACGTAGGAAGCGGCGCGGGAGGTGGAGCCTTCGTCCAGGCTGTGCTCGGAGTAAGTTTCCAGGTGGAAGTCCATGCCGGTGGCGCTCTGGATAGCGTTTGCCACAGCATCCAGACGGCCATTACCCACTGAGGTGACCACCTTGCGCTGACCGTTCAGATCCAGCGTGACGGTGGCGGTGATGCCGTTGACCTGTGCGAAGTGGGCCTCGACGACAGACAGGGGCTTGGACTTGTTGAGGAAGGTATCCTCGAAGATGTGGAGCACTTCGCCTGCGCTCAGCTCCTTGTGGTTGTGGTCGGACACGCTCTTGACCTTGTAGCCCAGCGCCTCGCGCATCTTGGCGGGCAGGTTGTAGCCGTAGTTCTGCTCCAGCACGAAGCCGATGCCGCCCTTGCCGCTCTGGCTGTTGATGCGGATGACGTCGGCGTCGTAGGTGCGGCCGATGTCGTGGGGGTCCACCGGAATATAGGGGCAGGTCCAGCGGTGGTCGCCCTTCTCCTTGCGGTAGGCCATGCCCTTTGCAATGGCGTCCTGATGGCTGCCCGAGAAGGCGGCGAACACCAGCTGTCCGGCGTAGGGGGTGCGCTCGTAGATGTGCATCCGGGTGACCCGCTCATAGGTGGCACAGATGGCGGGCATATCGGAGAAGTCCAGCTTCGGGTCTACGCCGTGGCTGTACATATTCATGGCGAGGGTCACAGCGTCCACGTTGCCGGTGCGCTCGCCGTTGCCGAAGAGGCAGCACTCCACCCGCTGAGCTCCGGCCAGAACGGCCAGCTCTGCACAGGCGACGCCGGTGCCGCGGTCATTATGCGGGTGGGTGGAGATGATGACGCTGTCGCGGTACTTGAGGTGCTTGTCGCAATACTCGATCTGGTTTGCGTAAACGTGGGGCATGCTCATCTCGACCGTGACCGGCAGGTTGATGATCATGGGGCGGTCGGGGGTGGGCTGCATGATGTCCAGGACCGCGTTGCAGACCTCAACGGCGTAGTCCACCTCGGTTCCGGTGAAGCTCTCGGGGCTGTACTCGAAGAGAAAGTTGCCCTCATACTCCTCGCTCAGCTGCTTGACCAGCTTTGCGCCGTCCATGGCGATCTGCTTGATTTCCTCCTTAGACTTGTGGAACACCTGCTCACGCTGGGCGACGGAGGTGGAATTATAGAAGTGGATGACCGCACGGGGTGCGCCCTTGACAGCCTCGAAGGTGCGGCGGATGATGTGGTCGCGGCACTGGGTCAGCACCTGCACGGTGACATCGTCGGGGATCATGTTCTTCTCGATGAGGGTACGGAGGAACTCGTACTCCGTCTCGCTGGCGGCCGGGAAGCCGACTTCGATCTCCTTGAAGCCAATTTTGATCAGCATCTGGAAGAATTCCAGCTTTTCCTCGAGGCTCATGGGGACGATAAGGGCCTGATTGCCGTCGCGCAGGTCCACGCTGCACCAGGTGGGAGCTTTCTCGATGTGGTCCTTCTTGACCCAGCTGTCATAACCGGCGGGGACCGGGTAATATCCCGGTGCGTACTTGGTAGCGTCCATCATTTTGTTTTCCTCCGTTTTTCTGTATCAACCTCTCAGTCTCGCTCGCGCTCGACAGCTCCCCTACCGAGGGGAGCCTCTGGCGAAGAGGGAAAGCTTTACGGAATGCCAAGGCCTCTCCTCGATAGGAGAGGTGGCACGCCGTAGGCGTGACGGAGAGGTTGACTCCTTTTAGCAATTTAACAAACGAAAAGGCTCCCGTCTCTCAAAGGACGAAATCCCCTGAGAGACGAGAGCCTGTAATTTCTGTTACAGGGCACCCGTGGTACCACTCTCTTTGCTGTGCCATAAGCACAGCCGCTCTGCACGATCGGCTTTTTGAGGCGAATCGCTGCCCTTATAACGGTGGGCTTCCGTCAGGACCTACTGTCTGCTTCAGTCCTGCCGCTCAGGGGCCAGTAACCGAGACCCTCTGCACCGCCTTGCACCATCCGGCGGCTCTCTGTACGCAGAAGAAAATCGTTTTTTCCCCGTCAACGCATTTGCGCTTTGTTCAAAGTGGTTTCATTTTAGCAAAACCCGCCGCCCCTGTCAAGCAGTTTTGCTCACAATGAAAATGAAACGATTTCACATAAATAGCAGCATAAATTTTCAAAATTTGCGGGTGGATCCTATTTTTGTTGTATTATATCACCAACTATGGTAAAATAAAAATACCGCCCGAAGCGGCGGTATCCAGGTGCTGTCTGCATAAAAAGGTGGTCTAGCTTCCCCGGCAAGCTTCCGGGGGTGTGAAACCTTATTGTTGCTTCCCCCGGACGCAAACGCGAAAGGGGGGATGACTTATGACCCTGACGGAAACTATCGCATTGCTCGGCCTGCTGGGCGGAGCAGTCTTTGTTACCTTTCAGATCTCATGGGCTATCTTCAAAGAGATACATAACAATAAGAAATGACCGCCCACAGCCTTCCACGCTAAGCGGTCATTCTTATTGTTTGACTTAACCGAGGGAAGCTGACCATTGCGGACAGCACCTTCTTGTATGTTCAGTATAGTCAAAGTGATTTGATTTGTCAAGCGGACGGCCTCCTTGTTCCTCGGTTTTGTTAAGAATCTGCGAAGTTTTTGCAAAGTTCGCCTCGAAACGCTGGTTTCTGAAATGGCGTCGTGGTATGCTGTTTGCAACGTAAGGAGGGACCCCCATGAAAGAAGTCAAGACCCCCAAAAAGCCATTGGCTATTTACTACGCCATTGTATTACTGGTGCTGATGCTGCTCAACTTCGTGCTCGTGCCGTGGATGAGCGAACGGCAGGTAAAAGAAGTGGACTACGGCACCTTCATGTCCATGACCGAGGACAAAGACATCGGCCGGGTGGATGTGGAATCGAACCAGATCATCTTTACTGATAAAGACGAAAAGCAAATTTACAAGACCGGCCTGATGAACGACCCCGACCTGACCCAGCGCCTCTACGACGCGGGGGCCGAGTTTTCCAGCGAGATCGTCGAGCAGGCTTCGCCCCTGATGAGCTTTCTGCTGAGCTTTGTGCTGCCCATCGTCCTCTTCGTCTGGCTGGGCAATTTCATGAACAAAAAGCTCATAGAAAAGGCCGGCGGCGCGAACTCGATGATGTTCGGCGGCGTGGGCAAGTCCAACGCCAAGGTCTACGTCCAGTCCACCCACGGCATCCGCTTTGCGGATGTGGCCGGCGAAGATGAGGCCAAAGAGAACTTGCAGGAGATCGTAGATTATCTGCACGACCCCAAGAAATACGAAGAGATCGGCGCCTCGATGCCCAAGGGCATCCTGCTCGTCGGCCCTCCGGGTACCGGCAAGACCATGCTGGCAAAGGCCGTGGCGGGCGAATCCAACGTGCCGTTCTTCTCCATCTCCGGCTCGGAGTTTGTGGAGATGTTCGTGGGCATGGGCGCGTCCAAAGTCCGCGATTTGTTCAAGCAGGCCAAGGAAAAAGCCCCCTGCATCGTGTTCATCGACGAGATAGACGCCATTGGCCAGAAGCGCAACAGCGGCCAGCTGGGCGGCAACGACGAGCGTGAGCAGACCCTGAACCAGCTGCTCACCGAGATGGACGGCTTCGAGGGCAACAGCGGCGTCATCATCCTCGCGGCCACCAACCGTCCGGATTCCCTTGACCCGGCCCTGACCCGCCCCGGCCGCTTTGACCGCCGTGTTCCTGTGGAGCTGCCCGACCTCAAGGGCCGCGAAGAGATCCTGAAGGTCCACGCCAGGAAAGTCGCTCTTGCCCCCAGCATCGACTTCAACACCGTGGCCCGGATGGCCTCCGGTGCCTCCGGCGCAGAGCTGGCCAACATCGTCAACGAAGCCGCCCTGCGGGCCGTGCGCGCCGGCCGCAAGTCGGTCACAGAAGCAGACCTTGAGGAGAGCATCGAGGTGGTCATTGCCGGCTACCAGAAGAAGAACTCCATCCTCACCGACAAGGAAAAGTGCATCGTAGCCTACCATGAGATCGGCCACGCACTGGTGGCGGCGCTTCAGAATCACTCCGCACCCGTGCAGAAGATCACCATCATCCCCCGCACCTCGGGCGCACTGGGCTACACCATGCAGGTCGAAGAAGGCAACCACTACCTGATGACCAAGGAAGAGCTGGAAAATAAGATCGCCACCCTCACCGGCGGACGTGCTGCCGAGGAAGTGGTGTTCGGCTCCATCACCACCGGCGCGTCCAACGACATCGAGCAGGCCACCAAGCTTGCCCGCGCCATGCTCACCCGTTACGGCATGAGCAAAGAGTTCGACATGGTGGCCCTGGAGACGGTGAACAACCAGTATCTGGGCGGCGACACCTCGCTGGCCTGCTCGGCGCAGACCCAGCGGGAGATCGACCAGCGGGTCGTGGACTTGGTAAAGGCCCAGCACGAAAAGGCCCTCAAGATCCTCACCGACAACCGTGCAAAGCTCGACGAGCTGGCGAAGTACCTTTATGAAAAGGAGACCATCACCGGCGACGAGTTCATGGCTATCCTTGAGGAAAAAGATTCCAGCGAAAATTAAAATAGGATCTCTGCAATAATCCAGCCGCCGTATCCGTATTCATTACAGATACGGCGGTTTTCTGATACGCCGTACCGCTGATAAAAGCATTTGGGATAAACCTCTCCGTCATTGCTTCGCAATGCCACCTCTCCTAGCGAGGAGAGGCCTTGGCATTCCGTAAAGCTTCACCTCTTCGCCAGAGGCTCCCCTCGCTAGGGGAGCTGTCGAGCGATAGCGAGACTGAGAGGTTATCCCCCTACAGGAGGATACTACTATGAGACTGCTGAACAAGAACACTGCCCGCCGCGCTGCCGCTGCTGCCGCTCTGCTGACCATGACTGCCGCCATGAGCGTGGGTGCCTTTGCCGCCGACGCCGAGGACACGACCGTTGCCGGTTATCTGCCCCCTCAGTCGTCCGAGGTCATGGTTCAGGGCGACATCGCTCTCCACTCTGACGTTCCGGTGGGGGAGGTAGACCCCAACTACGGCGGCTACGCTTCCCCGGTGGAGAACCCCATTCAGGGCAACGTGATGATGATCTCCGACGAGACTCCCCTGCCCTCTGACACGCCGGTGGAGAAGAGCGAAGCCCGCTACACCGTCAAGGGTCTGCTGGGCAAGCAGGTGCTCTACACCGCCCGTCAGGAAGGCCGCGTGCTGACGCTGGACGCCCCCGATGACAACGCCACCTTCCGCACCACCATCCTCGACATGCAGACCCTGATGAATCAGGGCGTAAGCACTCTGGTGCTCAAGACCGGCAAGACTTCCACCACCCTGAACCTGACTCTGCTGTGCCAGGGCCAGAAGTCCGGCACCCGGGTCACTCTGCGCCACCTCGGCAGCAGTGCTCACCTCACCGTGGGCTTCCGCGGCCGCCGCGACCTCATCGTTGGCCGATAAGCTTTTCCCTCTCTCCTCTTTGTTTCCCATAGATACTTTTCCCTCAGACGCAAAAGACCCCCGCTGCAAACGCAGCGGGGGTCTTACTGTTTATCAAATGGTCCCGTCCGAGCCGTTCTCGCTCTGCTCCGATGCATAGAGCACCATCAGGTGGTTTGCAGATGCTTCGAGCTGGCTCTTGGCCTGACGGAGGTTCGCTTCCTCCGTCTCGTTCATCTTTTCGGGTTTATCCTTCCGCAGGCAGCGGCGGAGGTTGGCCACATCGGCCTTGATGCGGTTCTTCTCCTCCTTGTCCAGCTCCTTCTTGCACTTGGAGAGGGCCTCGTCCACCTTGTAGGCCAGCACCTCGGCCTGATTGTGGAGGTCAAGCCGCTCTTTGCGGCGGCTGTCCTCGGCCTCGTAGGCGGCCGCGTCGGCCATGGCCCGCTGGATCTCATTCTCCGAGAGGTTCGTGCTGCCGGTGATGGTGATGTTCTGCTCCCGGCCGGTGCCGAGGTCTTTGGCCGAGACTTTCACGACGCCGTTGACGTCAATATCAAAGGTGACTTCGATCTGGGGCTTGGACGAAAAGCTGGCCCGGATGCCGTTCAGCTTGAACTTGCCGAGGCTCTTATTGTCGCGGGCGAAATGCCGCTCACCCTGCAGGACGTTGATCTCCACACTGGTCTGCATGGGGCGGGCTGTGGTGAATATCTGGCTCTTGCGGGTGGGTATCATGCTGTTGCGGGTGATGAGGGGGGTGGCCACGCCGCCCAGTGTCTCGATGGAGAGGGTCAGCGGGGTGACGTCCATCAGCACAAGGCCCTGCGCCGCTGCACCGGAAGCGCCAGCCAGCTTGCCGCCGCCCTGCAGCAGACCGCCCTGCACAGCGGCACCCATCGCCACGCATTCGTCGGGGTTGAGGCTGTGGCTCGGCTCACAGCCCAGCAGTTCCTTCACCTGACGCTCAACGGCAGGCATCCGGGTGCTGCCGCCCACGAGAAGGACTTTGCCCAGCTGTGAAGCCGAGATGCCGGCATCCCGCAGTGCGTTCTGCACCGGGGCCACCGTCCGTGCCAGCAGGTCGCCGGTCATCATCTCGAACTGGGGGCGGGAGATGGTCAGATCGAGGTGGTGGGGGCCGTCCTTGCCCACAGCGATGAAGGGCAGATTGAGCTGGGCCGAGAGGGCGCTGGACAGCTCTTTCTTGGCCTTTTCGGCCTCTTCTTTCAGGCGTCCCATGGCGGCGGGGTCGCGGGAGAGGTCGATGCGGTCCGATTTCTTGAACTCTGCCACGGCGTATTCCACGATGCGCTGGTCGAAGTCGTCGCCGCCGAGGCGGGTATCGCCGCCGGTGGCCAGCACCGTAAAGGTGCCGTCTTCGATCTCGATGATGGAGACGTCGAAGGTGCCGCCGCCGAGGTCGTAGACCAGGATCTTCTGGGGCGCTTCATTGTCAAGGCCGTAGGCCACAGCGGCGGCGGTAGGCTCATTGATGATGCGCAGGACGTTCAGGCCTGCGATACGGCCCGCATCCTGGGTGGCCTTGCGCTGGCTGTCGTCAAAGTAAGCGGGGACGGTGATGACGGCCTCCGTCACCGGCTCACCCAGGTAGCTCTCGGCGTCGCGGCGTATCTTGGTCAGGATCATGGCGCTGATCTCCTGCGGAGTCAGGTCTTTGCCGTCGATGTGGACGCGGTAGTCGCTGCCCATATGCCGCTTGATGCTGGACACCGTCCGGCCGGAGTTGGTGGCAAGCTGGCGCTTTGCCGCGCCGCCCACCAGACGCTCGCCGTCTTTGGTGAAGGCCACCACGCTGGGGGTGGTGCGCTCTCCCTCTGCGTTGGTGATGACGACGGGCTTGCCGCCCTCCACCACTGCCACGCAGCTGTTCGTGGTGCCAAGGTCAATACCGATCACTTTGCTCATTCTGGTCGTCCTCTCTGTTTTTGCGACGCGCATATTTTTCCTTCAATATCATATCGGTTCCGTATGACGATTTCTTAGAGCATTTGTAAAGATTTTGTGTTTCCGCTCATTCTCTCTCGAGCAGTTGGCGGATGACGGCCTCCGTCTCGTCCAGCCAGCTCTGGGCCGTCTCGTCCCCCTCTTTTTTGCGGACGAGGAAGCCCTGCTTCGCCTCAGCCAGCTGAGCCAGCGCCTTTTTGCGAGAGATATACTGGGTCTCATACTGGGCCACCCGCAGGCAGACCTGCGGCATATAGGCGATGTCGGGGGTGGAGGCGCAGAGTTTCTGGGCCTTGCGGTAGGCCCGCAGAGCCGCACCGGCCCCTTTTCCCTGCACCATGGCATCGTCGCCCAGCGCCACCCATGCGGCCACATCGCCGGCGTCGGCAGCTTTTTTCCAGAACTTGCGGGCCTGTGCAGGGCTCTTGCGGCAGCCCCGGCCCTCGTAGAGCATCTCGCCCATCATGGCAAGGCCCTCGGCGCAGCCCTCCTCGGCAGAGAGCTGATAATAATGCATCGCGTCGTCCCAGCGTTCCTCGGCCATGGCATGGTTGCCGGCCCGCAGCTCCGCTTCGCCCGGTTCATCGGTGTCGTGGCTGGCGTGGAGCAGACCGTTCAAAAGCGAGCAGTCCAGCGTGGCAGAGCTGGTCCACGGGTCGATGACCACGCCGTCGATGCTGTCCGAGTCCAGCGCCATCTGCATGGCGGAAGCCAGAAGCCGTTCCGCCATGGGGCGGCTGGCCGTGCCTTTATCGGCCTCCGCCATCTTCACTGAGGTGAACACCGGCAGGTAACACCGGCCCTTCTGGGTGCGCAGGGTCCAGGGCTGCAGGTCTTTCGCTTTCTCCGCCGGGACAGGATGCTCCGCCCACGGGGCGGCCCCGTCCGGCTGGTCGGACGCAGCTTCCAGCGGCACCAGGACCCTGGTGTCCAGCTCGAGGGCATAGTTGATGGCGTTCATCAGCGCCCAGAAGCTCTCCTCGTTCTGGCCCTTATAGAGCGCTGCCACAGCCCGCTCTATCGCCGGACAGCCCGTACCCAGCGGCCCGTATTCCGGCAGCTTTTTGCGGTCTGCCGCGCCCACCGGGCGCAGCCGCAGCCGCGCCGCACCATCTTTTGCCATTGCATCCACCATTCTTTCCGTTGAGATTCCTTTCCAGTATAGCAGGATTTTCCGGTTTTCTCAATCTCCGGAGCCGAAATCTGCATCCAGAGCCGGTTTTCTTCGGCAAAAACATAGCATTCCTGTTGGGAGTGCGTTATAATAAGGAGCGTCTCGACTAAATGTATGAAAGAAAGGGAGTATCGAGCCTTGAACAAAATGCTTCGCTATCTCAGCGACTACAAGCGCGAGAGCGTGCTTGCACCGCTTTTCAAGATGCTGGAAGCTACGTTTGACCTGTTCGTGCCGCTTGTGATGGCCGACATCGTCAACGTGGGTATCGCGGCCCACGATTTCCACTACATCCTCGTGCGGTGCGGCATCCTGCTGCTTCTGGCCATCGTCGGCCTCATGTGCAGCCTGACGGCCCAATACTTCTCGGCCAAAGCCGCCGTGGGTTATTCCACCGGTCTGCGTCATGCGCTGTTTGAGCACATCCAGACGCTGAGCTTTTCCGAGATGGACACCATGGGTACCAGCACCCTCATCACCCGGATGACCAGCGACGTCAATCAGGTGCAGAGCGGATTGAACCTCTTCCTCCGTCTGTTCCTGCGCAGCCCCTTCGTGGTGTTCGGCGCCATGATCATGGCCTTTACGGTCAACTTCCGCGCCGCCCTCATCTTCGTGGTGGCTATCCCGCTGCTGAGCGTCGTGGTCTTCGGCGTCATGGTCATCACCCGGCCGCTGTATAAGTCGGTGCAGACCCGCCTGGACCGGGTTCTGGGCCTCACCCGCGAAAACCTGACCGGCGTGCGCGTCGTCCGCGCCTTCGACAAGGAAAAGAGCGAGGTGGACCGCTTCGAGGACGCCAATGAGCTGCTGACCAAAATGCAGCTCCATGTGGGCCACATCTCCGCCCTGATGAACCCGCTGACCTACGTTATCATCAACCTTGCCATCGTGGCGCTGCTGTATGTAGGCAGCATCGAGATCAACATCGGGGGCATGGCCTCCGGCGACGTCATCGCGCTGGTCAACTACATGAACCAGATCCTGGTCGAGCTGGTCAAGCTGGCCAACCTCATCGTTCAGGTGAGCAAGGCTCTGGCCTGTGCAGGCCGTGTGCAGGCGGTTCTGGACACCAAGCCCGGCATGGAGTTCCCGGCCCAGCTCACCGGCAATGTTCCGGCGGAAAAGGCCGGCGACGCCGTCCGTTTCGACCATGTGAGCCTGACCTACAAGGGCGCAGGCGCACCCAGCCTCTCCGACATCAATTTCACCGCCAAGCGCGGCCAGACCATCGGCGTCATCGGCGGCACCGGCAGCGGCAAATCCAGCCTCATCAGCCTCATCCCCCGCTTCTACGACGCCACTGAGGGCAGTGTGGAGATCATGGGCCGACCGGTCCGGCAGTACCCCCGCGCCGACCTGCGCGGCAAGGTGGCTGTGGTCATGCAGAAGGCCCAGCTCTTCGGCGGCACCATCCGCTCCAACCTGCTCTGGGGCAGCCAAAATGCCTCTGACGCCGACCTCTGGGCTGCGCTGGAAACGGCACAGGCTGCGGAGTTCGTGAAAGCCAAGCCCCTCGGCCTCGACAAGCCGGTGGAGCAGGGCGGACGCAACCTCTCCGGCGGTCAGAAACAGCGTCTGACCATCGCCCGCGCCCTCGTAGGCAAGCCGGACATCCTCATCCTCGACGACAGCGCCAGCGCACTGGACTATGCCACCGACGCGGCCCTGCGCAAGGCTCTGGCCGCTCTGCCGGGCGATCTGACCGTCTTCATCGTCAGCCAGCGCGCCGCCAGCCTGCAGCACGCCGACCAGATCATCGTGCTGGACGATGGCCGCATGGTGGGCCTTGGCCGTCACGCCGAGCTGCTGGAAAGCTGCCCGGTCTACAAGGAGATTTATGAGAGCCAGTTCAAGAAAGGGGATGCGCAGAAATGAGTGCAAAAGCAAAAAGCAAGCTGACCCCTGAACAGCAGAAGGCCACCATGACCCGGGTGCTGCAGAAGATCAAGCCCTATGGCTTCTTCGTGGTGTGCAGCCTCATCGTGGCTGCTGTGAGCGTGGCGGCTCAGCTGTATATCCCCATCCTCTGCGGCAGCGCCATCGACATGATGCTGGGCAAAGGTACCGTGGACTTCGCGGGCGTGCTGCGCATCATCTACGAGATCATCGTGGTGGCGGTTGTCGCCGCCTTTGCGCAGTGGCTGCTGAGCGTCTGCAACAACCGCATCACCTTCGCCGTCAGCCGTGACCTGCGCAACGCCGCCATGCGGAAGATCCAGACCCTTCCCCTCTCTTACCTCGACAGCCATCCTTCCGGCGACATCGTGAGCCGGATGGTGGCCGACGTGGATACCTTCGCGGACGGCCTGCTGATGGGCTTCACCCAGCTGTTCTCGGGTGTGCTGACCATCCTCGGCACCCTGCTCTTCATGCTGCAGCAGAACATCCCCATCACGCTGGTGGTGGTCTGCATCACCCCGCTGAGCCTTGTGGTCGCCAGCTTCCTCGCAAAGCGCAGCTACAAGTATTTCCAGAGCCAGAGCACCGTGCGCGGCGAGCAGACTGCCCTTGTCAACGAGATGATAGAGGGTCAGAAGGTCGTGCAGGCCTTCGGCCACGAGGCCCAGAGCCTCGAGGCTTTTGACGAGGTGAATGGCCGCCTGCAGGACGTGAGCCTGAAGGCCATCTTCTTCTCCAGCATGACCAACCCCGCCACCCGCTTCGTCAACAACATCGTCTACGCAGGCGTCGGCCTCGTGGGCGCGATCTATGCCGTAGCCGGAGGCATCACCATCGGCCAGCTGAGCATCTTCCTGAACTACGCCAACCAGTACACCAAGCCCTTCAACGAAATTTCCGGTGTCGTGACCGAGCTGCAGAACGCTCTGGCCTGCGCAGCCCGCGTGTTCGAGCTGCTGGACGCCGAAGACCAGACACCCGAAGCGGAGAACGCCGCAAAGCTCGTGCCGGACGGCCGCGTCCAGATCGAGGACGTCTCCTTCCGCTATCTGCCCGACCGCCCGCTCATCGAGGGCCTGTCTCTGGACGTCAAGCCCGGCCAGCGCATCGCCATCGTCGGCCCCACCGGCTGCGGCAAGACCACCCTCATCAATCTGCTCATGCGGTTCTATGATGTCAACGGCGGCTCCATCAAAGTCTCCGGCACCGACATCCGGGACGTGACCCGCGCCTCGCTGCGCGGCAGCTACGGCATGGTGTTGCAGGATACCTGGCTCCGGGCCGGCACCGTGCGGGAGAACATCGCCTACGGCAAGCCGGACGCCTCCCTCGACGAGGTGGTGGCTGCGGCCAAGGCAGCCCATGCCGACAGCTTCATCCGCCGCCTGCCCGAGGGCTACGACACCGTCATCGCCGAGGACGGCGGCAACATCAGCCAGGGCCAGAAGCAGCTGCTCTGCATCGCCCGCGTGATGCTCTGTCTGCCCCCGATGCTGATCCTGGACGAAGCCACTTCCTCCATCGACACCCGCACCGAGGTGCGTATCCAGGCAGCCTTTGCCCGGATGATGCAGGGCCGCACCAGCTTCATCGTGGCACACCGCCTTTCCACCATCCGGGAGGCCGACGTCATCCTCGTGATGAAGGACGGCCACATCGTGGAGCAGGGCGACCACGATACCCTGCTGGCGCAGGGCGGCTTCTACGCCAAGCTCTACAACAGCCAGTTCGAGGGCGTGGAGACTTAACGCTTCAACTGATAGCAATTCAACTTTTTAATGCAGCAGCGGTGAATTGCATATCGCAAAGATGCCGTTTGAATGCTGGACTAATTTCTTGACTTGTAATAAAATTTGCGATAAACGATTTTGAGAAGGAATATATTCATGTCGAAAGATGAATATTTGATTACAGATCCACCCCTTAAAGCGCTGACTGTTTTTGCGATGCCGATGATCCTTGGCAGCTTTTTTCAACAAGTATACAATATGGCCGATTCCATAA
>OWIE01000387.1_pt1 | contig 15314 bp, 15 predicted proteins | sample 1733001 | NCBI WGS metagenome assembly OWIE01 (sample SAMN05065778, study PRJEB22554) | human gut metagenome | biome: ENVO:2100002; feature: ENVO:00000062; material: ENVO:00002003 | host: Homo sapiens | place: USA | reverse complement strand
TTAATATTCTGTTATTTTTGAATAAAAAAGTTTATATTCAATTTTAATATGGCTGTTTAAATATTTGAAGAAAAGAACATACCAAAAACCGTTATGAGTTAATAGCCCATAGCGGTTTTTTTATGCAATGAAACTACAAAATAATTGAATCAGAGTTAGAAGAAGTAATGTGCAAAGCTGCTTTACCTAATCTTGAAATCTTACAGAAACGTTTTGTCTCTGTTACTTAAAAGCATCTTCTCTTTATTTTTCTTTGAGGAGAAAAGGGATGGAACAACAGCTTGCATTCTTACCAGTAAAAATATTCATAGTAAAAAATAGTGGGCAATGTTTAAGTGCATATTTATATAAAAGTTATTGGATAATAGAATATTTACTACTCCATTTAAGTTTAATATCACAAATATGTAAAGAACACATTATTTCTTTATATATTGTATCAGGGCTTATTTGGCAGTATAGCATTGGCAAAAAGACCGGCTGCCGTTCCCCTCCTCCTTGTTCTTCGATTTGGAAACTTACGAAGGATAAGGAGGAAATTTCATGTCAGATAAATATAGAATACCAGATTATAAAAAAATATATCCGGAGGCCAGTGATGAAGTCATTGCGGTTCTTCGTCATACAGAACGAAAAATGCAGTATCAGGAATACGACTTAAAGACAGGTGATTATGAAATAAACCAGAAAGAGGAAACAGTAACCTATTTTTCCAGCAGGGAAGACTCATTGGAACGTCTGTTGGAGACAGAACGTCAATTTAGCCATGAGCAGCCATCTGTTGAAGCGGAAGTGATTCAAGTAATCATGTATGAGAAGTTACATAAAGCTCTTCAAATGCTTAGAGAGGAGGAAAGAGAGCTAATTGTGAAGATTTATTTTGAAGAAAAAACTGAGCGTGAAATCGCTGATGCTGAAGGGGTATATCGCAATGCAATACACAAGCGTAAACAACGGATTTTGGAGAAATTAAAAAAATTTTTAAAAAATTTGGAAATTTAGGGTGTGCAAAAGCCTCTCCCAACGTGTAAATAAGTGAAGGGATTTTTTCCCTGGATGAACATTGAAAATTAAATAACCAGCAGCAAAGATACGTTAGCTGTTTCGCGCGAGAGCGAAAAGCGGCATGGAGGATACGCCACGACCACCTGCAGATAAGGCATAATTATCTGTCGAACCTATAATGATAGAAGGTGCATAGCGAGTCTGTCTGATCCAAAAGCGGCCTGTGGTGGGCCGCTCCGCCATAACCGGAACAGCCTATTATGATACTTCCGTCCAGTCACAGCCCCGCAAAAGCGGGAACACGCAATGAGGGCGGCTCCGGGAGATACTCGGAGGGGTGAGAAGCCCATGACGGCCATAAACCAGGGCCGGTCTATGTTGACTGCCAAGCTCCGGGGAGTAGTGTCGAACAGGAGCAATCTAAAATGAAGAACAAGTAGGAATATTTTTAAAAGATGGCGGCAGTGTTATCTTCGGATATTTAACTGCCGCTGTTTTATAGAGAAGAAAGTTATGCGTTGAGGAATGAAGAGGAAGAAGTCTGTGAAAACAAACTGGGGCATAAAGGATGGAGGCAGGAACAAACATGGAAATACAACGTGGTGATATTTATTATGCGGATTTAAGGCCCGTTATTGGAAGCGAACAGGGAGGTGTCCGCCCTGTGGTAATCATCCAGAATAATATTGGTAACCGGCATAGCCCCACTGTAATTGTGGCCGCCATAACCAGCCGGCTTGGCAAGCACCGCCTTCCTACCCATATCATGATAGGAAGCAATTTCCCAGGGCTGCATCGGGATTCTATGATTCTCATGGAACAGGTACGCACGATTGACCGCTCCCGCCTTTTGGAATACATAGGGAGCCTGGATTCGGCCCAATTAATACGTATGAACCGGGCTATTGTAATCAGCCTTGGGCTGAAAGAGGGAGTGGATAAGGAAAATCGGATTCCCAGGAGGAAAGAAGGGGAGGACTGTGAATATGAAGAAAAAGGCATGGCTTTATTATCATATTGATGCGCCTGAGGATAGCCATGGGACTTTAAAGGGACAGCGTCAGCAGCTTATGGATTATGCGGAACAGATGGGTTTTGAAGTCGCTGGCAGTTCCTGTGATATAGGGAATCCGCTGATAGGGGGAGAAACGGGGCTGTCTTCATTTTATGAAGCGGTAACGCAGGGGAAAGCGGATATTCTCCTCTTAGTAAATCCATCTTGTATTTTTCGTAATCAGGATAAGTATAAACAGTTCCTTGCATTTATAAGCCTGTGTAAAATCCAGATCTATTCCCCTCTTTCCGGCAGGATTAATTTTTATCAGTAATATCCATTCAGGGAATAAAAGCAAGGCAATTCTGCCACTATGGGGAGCGTTTTGATTGGAAAAGGAAAGGAGAACCAAAGAAATGGCATGGATAGCAGGAATAGCGGCCGTGGTGATTATCCTATTGGCAGGAGCGGCGTGCATAGCAATCAGTATAGCGGCGGCCTGTAAGACAGAATAACCTCTTATTGGTTCTGCCGGTCCAGGGCGGGAATCTTTGTTGGGTATGATTATAGCTGTCAGCACGCCTGCACGGTATACTGTGTATGGCGTTAGGAAAGGAGGCTGGAAAGTGAAACGGTATACAGTGGAAACCGTGCCGGAAGGTACCGTAAAATACTATTACATCATGGACAGGGAAACACTGGATATCGCCCTGTTTCCGAGCAAATATCTAAAGCATAAGGCCAAGACTAACCTTTCCCCGAATACGATGAAAAGGTATGCCTTTTCCCTCTGCTGTTACCTGGAATATCTGGCAGAAAAAGAACTGGATTTCCAACAGGTCTGTGAATTAGGTTTTGAAGAACAGTCCAGCCATTTCACACGGTTCTTATACTGGCTGAAGGAAGGCAGCCATACGGAAAAAAAGAAAATAGGAGATGCTGACAATGGGACCTGCAACGCATACTTAAAAGATGTGTTCAGGTTTTATCTTTTTATGGCGGACTGTGGATATGTGTCAGGCCTCCGGGTTCTGTCTTACGGCCAGATCACAGTTACAAACGGTGTGGGAGTCAGGAGGACACTGCGTTCCAAATCCTTTAAGGGATATATGAAAGCTGAGGAACGGGATGTACGGGCGGCGCAGGAAGAGGAAATCAGAATGACCCTGCAGGTATGTACCAACAGCAGGGATCAACTGCTGCTTCTGCTGATAGCCGAAACCGGCTTCCGGATAGGGGAAATCCTGGGCGTGAATTACAGCAGGGACATTGACTATGAAAAACATACCATAGGGGTGTATTTCCGGGAGGACAATGAGAACATGGCGCGCGCCAAGAATGCGGAATTCAGGAAAGCCAAAATAAGCAATGACACATTTGATTTCCTGCTGCATTACCTTGCGGAATACAGGGATCTGCTGCAGCACCAGAACTATCTGTTCATTAATATTGCCGGGGATACGGCTGGCCAGCCGTTAAAAATTGACAGCGTCTATTCCATGCTGGACCGAGCGGCCCAAAAGACAGGGATCTTACTAACGCCACATATGCTGCGGAGATATTTCGCAGTTACAAGATGGAATGCAAAATGGCCTTTAGAACTGATAAGCCAGGCCCTGGGGCATAAGCATCTGGACACCACGATTCAATATCTGGGTATCCTTGATGATAAGCTGCTGGAGGCCAGCCGTGAGTTCTATGCGAAGCATTCCACCAATTACGGCATCGACAGGATGCTATAGAGGCGGAGGTGGATATAAATGCCTGCATATCAAATATTGCGGCAGGAGGAACAGGAAGATCAATACCAACTTAAGGCACAGTTGGAAATAGAAATTGCCGGATGTATGGAAGCGAGAACCACATATAAGAACAAAGTCAGAGATTTTATGGTTAAAAAGGGGGTTTGGCACATATCCGAACTGGATTATCCTCTTCGTGAAGAATTTCAAAAATTTTTAGAAGGACAGGTTGATTCAGTTAGTTACAGATTATATGAAAAAGCTTTTGACCGAATTAAGCAACACTCTATACAGAATCAACTCAGGGAAATAAAAGGAAGATGTCCAAAGCAGAAATACAAGAACGAGCTTTTGTTTTTACCCTATTATCCAGATCAGAATGTAGCCAAGAGATTTGAGCAGACGCAGAAAAAGACAGATCTTATATGGGATTTCCGGGTGAATGCTCCAGAGAAGATGAAACAGCAGGTATTTCAAGTCCTGCGGTATCTGATGGAAAATATCCAGGATAATTATAAATTAAGAAAACAGATGAATGCGTTAAAGAGTTTATACAGATATTGCATAGAGCAGGAAATTAAAGACATTGAGATGATAGAACTTAACCAAATACAGGAGTTTCGAAACTCATTTGGAGCAGATAAGAAGGAACAAGAGAAAGCTGGAATAGTGGATTTGGCAAGAAAAGCGCTTTTTCTACAGGCAGACGAGATTAATTGGAAAGCCCATGTATGGTATTTGGAGCGATTCTATTTTGAACCGGAACGAGTTGATTTATCAAATCCGATAAGGAGCCTGTCTTTTTTGGAAGTAACACATCAGCACAACAGGGAACTTTTGAAACAGTACATGCGTTATACTTTAGGTATTACTAACCTGACAATTAACACCATACGGAAAGAATTATTGTATGTGAAAAACTTTCTGGTAGAATTGGGACAAGATAGTTGGGCGGATGTCTGTACAGTCAGGGAAAGGCAATTGAATGCTTATTTTCAAAATTTACAAATAAGAAAGATACAGGCGGAAACCTATAATATGATTGTGATGTGCATACTACACTTTTTTGATTTTCTTAAGGCACACAAATATATTGAAAAATTACCGCTTTGTGCAGACTATTATTTAAAAAAGGTTATGCAGCAGCATCATGATAGGAGTGTGGAATTAGAAACCGCTAGGGAAATCTTGGATAAGCTGAATTTGTTTCCAGAGGAATTACGGCTGATGTACTTACACCTATGGGGAGTCGGACTGCGGATTAGTGAAGTATGTACTCTGAAAGGGGATGCTTATTATACGCAGGGAAGGGATAAATGGGTACAGATATACCAAATAAAAATGAAGAATTACAAGAGAATTCCAATTCCGGAGACATTGTATCAATTGATGAAAGTATATCTGAAAAGACATGGAATAAGTGTAAATGATTATGTGTTCCAAAATAGACGGGGAGGGGCGTATTGCAAAAATACTTTTCGGAAGCGGATGTTAAAGTGCTGTGCAGAGTGGCATATACAGAATGGGGAATACATTTTCCGTTCCCATGATTACAGGCATGGGATAGCAACATTATTTTATGACAGAGGGGTATCCCTGCAGGGAGTCAGGGATTATCTGGGACATACTTATGAAGAAATGACCCGGCAGTATATTGATTATATGCCAAAGAAGTTAGCAAGTGCAAATGACGAATATTTTGACCAGAACGGGAGTTTAGCAACGAGCTTGGCGAAAGGAAAGAAAAGTAAAGATGGAAGAGATGAAAGAAAGGCTTTATTTAAGGGAACTGCCAATTTACCAGAATGCAACAGAATCACAGAAAAAAGCAGTGGGTAAAAATCCTTATTATGATTTGGAACTTCTGCCTTCACAAACCATGAGAGAAGAGATGACAGAATTTCTTAAAGCAAGGAGCAATGAGGTATTACTCACAACAATTTATAAAGAGAAGCAGTTTTATTCACAAATCTGCAGTTTTATACAGAAACGAGCGAAGCAGGTCAAGAGCTTTCGGGACAGGAAGGAAGAAACATGGCTGAGGCAGTTGAAAGGCTGGCTATTAGAAGAAAACATACCATTGACCTATGAGTATCAAAGTGTTTATGGAAATGAGGGTGCAGCACAGTCAAAAATTATTTCTTACTTGAAAAGGATATTGGAATTTGAAGAGAAAGCTGCTGATAACCGGCCGGAACAGGAACAGGATATATGGAAACTTGAAAAGCTGGATATTCCTATCAGAGAAAATCCAGTAAAGAATGTCAAAACGATTAATTTTACAGGAATCCAGCAGAAGGGTATCCGTGAAGAACTCAAAAAAGGTATTTATCTGAACCTGCAGGGGGAAGCCATTACCTGTATACAGAAAGAAATGATTGCGATGCGGAGACTGGCGAACTACCTGGCAGAAAAGAAAAAGGAGGTGCAATCCTGTCGGGATATTAGCCGAGAAGTACTGGAAGAATATCTCATTCACATAAAAACAGAGAATACCTCAACGAAAAATTTTCATGCAGATTTAAACCGCCTCCGATCGGTTTTGGACAGTATAGGGAAAATATGTGATTACCCGAATATGGATGGATTATTTTTAAACCGAGATATTCCACCAATAAGACAGGCAGAATTCAAGTCATACTCCGATGAGGAACTTAAGCGGCTTAATGCCAGCATCGTAAAGATGGATGAGCAGCTGGCAAGAGCTATGATTATTCACCAGATGCTGGGAACCCGAATATCTGATACACTGACGTTGGAGACAGACTGTTTATATGAAGTCGGGGACGAAATAATTATTAAAATTCGGCAAATGAAGACAAAGACCTATCAAAAGCCAATAAGTAAGGAACTGGCCATGTTGATCCAGAAGGCAATGGATTATACCAGAGAGTGGTATGGACAGACCAAGTATCTTTTTGTTAATGATGAGAATCCGGACAAACCGCTACAGTATGGTACAATACAAAACAAAGTGATTACCATGATTCATAAAGAGAACCTGCGGGATGATAATGGCAGATTATTTGGATTCGGATCACATATGTATAGACACTATTATGGAGTAAAGCTGACGGAGATGCATCTGGATGACTTTACCATAGCAAAGCTGCTTGGACACAGCAGTGTTCGGAATGTAAAATATTACAGAAAAATGAGTAATCAGGTTTTAGCGGATGAAACGAGGGAAGTCAGGCAGCTACTATCGGAGATAATTCTACAGAATTTAGACGGATGGGAGCCAGAGTATGAACAAATACGACAAAATGCTTGCTTTAAACAAAAAAGCGAGCGATGAAAAAATAGAACGGGCACGAAAAGCCATTTTCGAACTGATGGATGATAAGGAGAAGGTTACTGTTCCGAAACTGATGGAAAAAACAGGGCTTTCCAGAGGATTTTTTTATAAGAACCCGGATGTGAGGCGGGCAGTAGAACAAGTGATGGAGCAGCAGGCCGGTATGAGCCATCCAAGAAAGAATATTCTTGACATGGCGATGAATAATGAAATAGCAATTCTTCATAAGCAGCTTCGAACCTTACAAATTGAAAACGAAGAATTGCAGAAGGAAAATGAAAAGTTAAAAAAAGCTTTGGAGCGAAAAAACAGGGAACTGCTTCGGAATCTGTGAAAAAAGAGATTGAGTACATATCCTACAGAAACCGAAATGGTTAACAGCCAGGCAACTAATAGGTTTTTTGGTTAGTAGGATATATTGAAGCAAAGTAAGGATGGGTATGATGAAGATCATATCCATTTCTTTGTAAAAAAATAAGAAAAAATGAACGCAATACACACTTTTGCATACCGTTAAGCCCTGTATTTATGCGGGGTTGTAGGGACGGGGCCATTTTATGGATGAGCCTACCATAGGCCTGGATGCAGTGGCAGGCAAACAGGTGCGGAAATTCCTGAAGGAGGTGAATGAGGAAAGAGGGACAACTATCCTTCTGACTTCCCATTACATGGAGGATATCAAGTCCCTCTGCAGCCGCTGTATGGTAGTGAACCACGGAAGCAAAATCTACGACGGCTCTACGGAACAGCTTTTTGACCGGTATCAGAAAAATAAAAAGATTACTCTGAGCTTCGATAACCCTACTCAGTTTACCCATAAAGAGAACGGCTGGAGGGTATTGGAGGACGCCCCGTATAAAAAGGTGTTCGAAGTTCCTAAGGAAAAATCGGGGGAATGCCTGGGAACCCTTCTGGAACTGGCCCCGGTGGATGTGACGATCGAGGAGGAAGAAATCGGAAAGGTGGTGGAACGGATTTACCGGGAAGGAGGGAACTCCCTCTGCTCATCAGAGGGATCGCATTTTGCTTCGCAAACAAGGAGGGATTCCAATGCGTAAATACACGGAAACAGCCTTAATTTATTTCAAAGCCCAGCTTATCTGGCGGGCAGATACCGTATTCAATATGCTGTTTACAGTCACCAAAATTATATTTGCCTATGTTTTGTGGGGCGTAATTTTTGAAGGGAAGGATATGATTGCCGGTTTCACTTTTCACAGTATGCTTTCCTATTACATTATCAGTTCCTTTTTATCCCAGATAGAAATGTCGGGCGGAATCAGCGGGGAGATCAGCTCCAGGATCCGGAATGGCACATTTTCCAAATATATGGTAATTCCGGTGAATATAGAAAAATATTTTCTGGCTATGGAAACGGGGGTGGTTGCCTTTCATCTGCTGTTCGATTTTCTTGCCGCTGTGGTGTGGATATTTATTTTCCGGATACGATTTGCTTTTACAAGGGATATTTTTACGATTGCCTGTGCGGTGCTTATGGTAATTCTGGGCCTGGTTTTTATGGTACAGCTCAATTACTATCTGGGACTTCTGACCCTGCGGTTTGAAGAAATAAATACATTCCTGATGATAAAAGATAATCTGATTTCCCTGATAACAGGAACCATTGTACCGCTGACGCTGCTTCCGGAGGGTATGATAGCCTGGATGCGTGTGCTTCCCTTTTATTATGTGACCTACCTGCCCTCCATGCTGTTTACCGGACGCTGCAGGGATGAGGCGCTGCGGGGTGTTCTTGTGCTGGCATTGTGGTGCATTTTTATGGAGCTGTTAAATCGCAGAACCTATCAAAAATACAGACTGAGATACGACGGAGTGGGAATATGAAGGATAAAATACAAAATAATCTGAAATTTATTTGTGAGCTGATAGGCTTGCGTTTCCAGCATTTGATGATGTTCCGGCTGGGCTTCTGGGGTCCGTTCTTTGTGGACGGCAGTTTGTTCCTGGTGGAATTGATGGTTTTTCAGGCGATTTATGCCAATGTGGAAACCATTGGCCCCTGGGGAAAAGGGGAGATGGTTATCTTTATCGGAACTTTTTCCCTGGTAAATGCGGTAAATATGGTGGTTTACTTTTTTGGGGTGAATAATATTTCCGATAAAATCAGAAACGGGGATATCGATTTATATCTGACCAAGCCGGTCAGCCCTCTTCTGCGTCTGTCCTTTGAACAGGTGAATCCGGGTTCCCTGCCGCTGGTGTTCCTGAGTATATGTATTCTGTGGTATGGCGTTAGCCTGTACGGTATTGAGGTAACGCCGCAGCTTGCCGCCGGATATGCCGCCTGGGTAATTCTGATGATTATTCTGTGGTATGAAATGGAGGTCATCATCCGATCACTTACCTTTTTTGTCATTTCAACCAACAATATTACACGTCTGGAGGAGGCGGGGATTGATTTGTGTATGAAAATACCCGGCGTAGTTTTCCGGGGAATTTATAAGCTTTTGTTTTATCTTATCCTTCCTTATGGAATTATCGCTACCTTTCCTACCTTGTATATAAGCGGGGAAGGCTCTGTGAAAATGTGGGTTTATGGTATTGGCGTAGTTACAGGTTTTGGATTCCTGACGGCATTTTTGTGGAAAACCGGACTGAAAAGATATAATAGTGTGAGTTCGTGAAAAATAGAAAAAAATGAACCGGGCTGCTATTTACCACCATAAAAAATATAGTATATAAATTGTAATATATAGTTGACATTAAGAAAAATATATTATATTATGCGTATATAAGAAGGTACCCCCGGTAGATAGCAGCCCGAGAGGGTATTTACAAGGGGCCTTCGCTGTTCCTGCCGTCCCGGCAGAAAAGAATCAGCTTCCAGCAAATAACCAATAACATGAGGAATGGAGGAGTATGACAGATGCAGATCAAATTAACCGCAACAGAAAAAAAGCAGCTCTGGATTTTTCTTGCAGTTGCCTTTGGCATGCCCATAGTAATGGGGATCCTGATGGGTATCAGCTTTTACAGGGGGAATGATGTGAGTGTGTTCCCCAACGCACAGATGTACTATCCGGCGGCAGGTGTGATGCTTGCCTATATTTTAACCCGGAAAAAAGAAGAGAAGCTGCCCATGAAATTTTATGTGAGTTTTATAATCCTTACAGGCATCATGGCTGTGACAGCCATAATCAGTATGATACTTCCGGAGATACCGTTTGTTATGATAATCCAGTATATTATCATTATCGGAAGCCTGGTCTTATGGATCCCCTTTTTAATGGATAAAAAAGAAGTCAGGAGAAAATACGGTCTGGGGCTTGGCGACGGTCAGAAAAGAAGGCCATGGCTATATGTCCTCCTTTTCCTCGTACTGTATTTCCTGCGTATCTTTTTAAGCTATGCGATTGCCGGACAGCCGGGGGAATTCCTTAAACTATTCCAAAATTCATATGTATGGATAAATATGATGGCCCTTCCCATTAATTTCTTCCTTGTATTCACAGCCTTTTTCGGAGAGGAATACGGATGGCGCGGATTCCTGCAGCCGATGCTGCAGAAGAGATTCGGAAAGCGGTCAGGAGTGCTGCTGCTTGGCATCATGTGGGGATTCTGGCATCTCCCTATCAACATGTTTTATTACAGCCCGGACACCTGGCTGCAGAGTGTCATCAGCCAGCTGCTCACCTGTACGGGGCTTGCCATATTCTTCGGCTATGCGCAGATGAAGACCCGCAATATCTGGGTGCCCGTTATCATGCACTACCTGAATAATAATTTAATCGCCGTAGTGGCAGGAAGCGCCGATGTTATCAGCGGCCAGGTAATTGCCTGGGGAGATGTGCTCATTCTGCTGGTGCTGAACGCTGTTTTGTTTGCTCCCTTTATTTTCTCGAAGGCATACGGGAAGGAAATACCGCAGGAACAGAAAATAACGGAAGAATATACGGAATAGTAATTCAGAAATAAAGGAGGAATCCGGGTGAAGAATAAAAGAATGAAAATCGCCCGTATCGAAAAGGATTTTTCCCAGGAACAGCTGGCGGAGACGGTTGGAGTAACGAGACAGACCATCGGGATGATTGAGGCAGGAAAATTTAATCCGTCTCTGCAGCTGTGTATCGGAATCTGCAGGGCGTTGGGAAAAACCCTCGATGAGCTTTTTTGGGAGGAGGAAGAAGAGGAATGAAGGAAGAAATAAAGTGGTGTGCCATAGGGGATTCCTTTACCTATCTGAATGATCATCTTGATGAAACGGATAATCGCGTGAAAAAGGGATATCTCACCCGAACCTGTGAATATTTTTCCAATTTATCCGTTATCAATATCGGTATGAACGGTTCGTCCACGCCGGACTGGGTAAATGCAGAGCTGCCGGAAGCTGATTTATATACGGTTCTTCTGGGAACCAATGACTGGCACGGCGGCGTCCCTTTGGGCAGAAGGGAAGATTTTGTGCAGAAAAAGGAAGGAACCATATTGGGAAATATGGGCATCCTGATTTCCCATATCCGGCAGAAGGCCCCGAATGCGGCGCTCCTGGTTATGAATCCGGTGGAACGGGGGGATTTCGTCTATATTCTGGATCCCTTTAACAATGCCCTCGGCAGCTATATGCCCGACCAGGGGCAATGGCTTTCGGACATTGCGGAGGGCATCTATGAAACCTGCTGTGAGGAAGGAATTCCGGCTTTGAATCTGCATGATTTATCGGGCATTACTCCGGAAAATGTGGTTCGTTTCAAATGGGTGAAAACACAGGACGGCTATCGGAAGCTGCCCTATCCGGAGTATACGAAGATACCGGTCCGATTCGGGGAAGATGAATATCCCTATCCGGAGGAAGCGGCTGATTTTACCTACGATGGCCTTCATCCCTCCGATAAAGGGAATGAGGTGATAGCATCCCTGCTCGCGGCAAAGCTGGAAGAACTGCTGGGGGGCAGGTTCATCCGGAAAGAGGACTGAGTGTATTTCGACATCATGATACATAAAACAAATCATAAATGATCGGAAAAAGAAAAGGAGAGAAGCTATGGGGATTATCGAGAAAATGAGACTGGATGGGAAAAAGGGGTTTGTAACCGGGGCCGCACGGGGTATCGGAAAATGTACGGCGTCGGCATTTGCTGAAGCGGGTGCCGATATTGCTATTGTGGACATTGACATTGACGAAGCGGAAAAGACCGCAAAGGAAATTGCGGAGAAAACAGGCAGAAAAGTAATCGCCATTAAGACAGACTGTACCGATAAGGAGCAGGTGGATGCAATGGTGCAGCAGGTGGTAAAAGAATTGGGAGGGCTTGATTTCTGCCATAACAACGCAGGCATCTGCATCAACGCGCCGGCGGAAGAGATGACCTATGACCAGTGGCTGAAGGTTATCAATGTTAATCTGAACGGCATTTTTTTAACCGATATTGCGGCGGGAAAATATATGCTGGCCAATGGCGGAGGCTCCATCATCAATACCGCCTCCATGTCGGCACACATCGTAAACGTGCCGCAGCCGCAGTGTGCATATAACGCCTCCAAAGCGGCCGTTGTACAGCTGACCAAATCTCTGGCGGTGGAATGGGCAAAACGGGGCGTCCGGGTTAACAGTATCAGTCCGGGATATATTGGAACGGAGCTGACGCTGAATTCCCCGACACTGGTGCCTCTGATTGAAAAGTGGAACGAGATGGCGCCTCTCGGCAGAATGGGAAAGCCGGAAGAGCTGGAATCCATCTGTGTATATCTGGCAGGTGATACGAGTACCTTTACCACGGGTTCTGATTTTATTATTGACGGCGCATTTACCTGCTTCTGAAAGGAGAACACAAATGACAGAACGTCCGGACTTATCAGCAAAACTGGATGCAGCAACCTTCCGCAGCTACTATTACCTGAAAGAAGAGCTGGTTTCCTTCTGCAGGGAGAACGGCCTGCCCGCTTCCGGCGGCAAGGAGGAAATTACAGAAAGAATCGCCTGTTACCTTGATACGGGAAGAATAAACCCTGTAAAAAAAGTATCCAAATCCAGGAAAGAGGTGGGAGTAATTACGGAACAGACAATTATTGAGCCTGATTTTGTTTGTTCGGAAAAACACCGTGCTTTTTTCAAAGAAAAAATCGGAAACAGCTTTTCTTTTCCGGTAGCCTTTCAGAAATGGCTGAAAACCAATTCCGGAAAGACCTATGCCCAGGCGATAGAAGCTTATTATCAGATTCTGGAGGAAAAGAAAAAGGGAAAGACGGTTATTGACAGGCAGTTTGAGTATAATACCTATATCAGGGATTTTTTTGAGGCGAATCCCGGCAAGACCCTGCAGCAGGCGATTGCCTGCTGGAAATATAAAAAAGCCTTGCCTGGGCATAACCGCTATGAAGATGCGGATTTAACCGCAGTCAAGGATTTATAGGGACGGCAGCGTCTGCTTTTTTATCTGTACCCCGGTGTAAGTTAGGGGTTGACACCCTATGCCTGCGGTGCTAATATAAGAAAAATTAATCGCAGGTATGTGTATGCTTCATACCGGAAAGGCAAATGTTATGCTGAATGTTGTAATCAGTAAACTTTACGGGGACGACGATCGGCGGCGTTTGTATCGGCGGATGTTATAGGGACTATCCCGATAGTTCCCTGGCATCACAGGTACAAACGCTTTCCGTGTTGTACCTGTGTGGCATAGATTTCAGAAATAAGAGTCCACACTGGTAATCAGGTTACCTTTGCGGGCTCTTTTTGATCGTTTTTTCCGGATAGCCATTCGGGCAGGCTGAATACCTGTCCGTAAAAGCCGGATAGCGGATTGTCCTGTACCGGGAACCTGACAGTTGGTATCTCTCAGGGAAAGGATGTGGTAAAATGAGACATAAAGACGATGTCCAGATGGATTTTAGTTCTCCTTACAAAAGCGGTACTGAAAAATAAGGATCGAAGGATCCTGTCACCCCGGAAAGCTTCCATTATACCGGAAGCGGCAGAAAAAGCCGGCCGCCTGCTTCATGCAGCTTTTACCGGCTGTCAGAATTTCCGGGCAGAAAAAAGGAGAAAAATTCATGATGACAGCATTTGAAACCATACAGGCAGAAACAGTCCCGACAGATAATGAAAACAATTTTCCGGCAGAAGGCCGGCCGCAGGAGGGCCTGAACCGGGAAATCACAATCCACGGAAGCGTTCATAAAATCCGTAAGATGAGCGGCTTTTCCTTCCTTATCCTCCGAACATCGGATCGTCTGATCCAGTGTGTACTGGATACCGGTAAATGCCATGTGGAAGGCTCCTTAAAAGAAGAAGCCTGCATACGGACCAAGGCTCTGGTGGTGGAAGAGCCCCGTTCCAAAACCGGCTGGGAGCTTCATCTGACCGAAATCACGGTACTTTCCGCACCGGAGGAGGAAATGCCCGTGGTGATTAACGGAAAAGGGATTGATGCATCCCTGGAAACACTGCTGGATTACCGCCCCCTCACCCTGCGGAATGAAAAGCAGCGAGCAATTTTCAAAATACAGGAAGGCCTGTGCCGCGGATTCCGTGCTTTTCTGGAAAAGGAAGAATTTACCGAGGTCCATACGCCTAAAATTGTGTACCAGGGCGCAGAAGGGGGAGCGAATATCTTCCGGCTGGATTATTTTGGAAAGGATGCTTACCTGGCTCAAAGTCCCCAGTTCTATAAACAGATGATGGTAGGGGTGTATGAAAGAGTATTTGAAATCGGACCGGTCTTCCGGGCGGAAAAGCATGATACGGCAAGGCACCTGAATGAGTATACCAGTGTGGATTTTGAAATGGGATATATCAGCAGCTTCCGGGATATCTGCCGGATGGAAGCCGCTATGATAAAGAGCAGCCTTGCCTGTCTTCAGTCCCATTATGAAAAAGAACTGGCTCTGCTTAAGGTACGTATTCCGGAAGCCGGCAGCATTCCCTCCATCCGTTTTCATGAAGCCAAGGATTTGATAGCCGCCCGGTATAATCGCCCGCTTTGTGAAAAAAATGATTTCGAGCCGGAGGAAGAGAAGCTGCTCTGCGAGATCGTAAAAAAAGAAACAGGGAGCGACTTTGTCTTTGTCACCCATTATCCAAGCGCCAAAAGACCCTTTTATGCCATGGAAGATGAAGAAAATCCGGAGGTGACATTAAGCTTTGACCTGCTGTTCCGCGGGCTTGAAGTGACCACCGGCGGCCAGCGCATCCACGACTTCCGGCAGCAGCTTGCCAAAATGGAACGGATGGGAATGGATCCTTCCCTTTTTGAAAGCTATTTATGGACTGTCTCTTATACACATCTCCGAGCCCACGAGACCGGAGCCTATCTCG
>OWIE01000371.1_pt1 | contig 15739 bp, 10 predicted proteins | sample 1733001 | NCBI WGS metagenome assembly OWIE01 (sample SAMN05065778, study PRJEB22554) | human gut metagenome | biome: ENVO:2100002; feature: ENVO:00000062; material: ENVO:00002003 | host: Homo sapiens | place: USA | reverse complement strand
GAGCGCATCCTTGGTAAGGATGAGGTCTCCAGTTCGAATCTGGATAGCAGCTCCATCGAGAAAAACCACTTGAATCCTTGCGGTTCAGGTGGTTTTTGTTATTTCCGGTCATTTTTACCACCCGGTTTTTCTTTTTGCTGCGCAAAAAGGCCCCCCGGCACCATGCGGACGTGCCGGGGGGCTTTGCAATATGGAGGAAGCAGGGCGATGCGGTACGCCCCGCCGGGGTAAGTTAGTGGATCAGCTCGTTATGAGCTGCGCCGTTGATGGTGAGCCGGGCCTCGCCGCCGTTGTGGGCAAGCACAAAGGGGGTAACGTCGGTACCCATGGCCAGCATCTCGTCGATGACAAGGCTGGACTCCCGGCTCCGGGTGCGGAACACCACCACATCGGCACCCTGTGCCTTGATGGCCCGCAGGTCGCCCAGCACAGCGTTGAGGGCGGCATCCTCAGAGGGTACCGCAATGATGTACCGGCCATCCACCACAGAGCTCTCGTAGGTCTCTGCACCGGTCACGGTGTAGTTGGGGGCCGCAGAGGACGAGCCGCCGTTCTCCTGAGGCTCCGGTGCGCCGCAGCGGATACAGACGCCGTTCTTGTACTCGTGGCCCAGAGGGGCAACGAGATTGGTGCGCTCACCGGTCTCCTCGCCGCAGACGCTGCACTTCTGTACCGTGTAGCCGCTTTCCGTGCAGGTGGGGGCAACGGTGGTCTCGACGAACTCATGATTGCTGCATTTGGTCACCCATTCGCCGTTCTGACGTGTTTGGGTCACCGTGTTCGAGCCATTATGACCTATATTGGTCATTTCTACTTTTGCACCGTCCTGGATGTCGTCGGCAGTAATAAATTTATTCTCGCCGTTCTGGGCAGTACCACTGCCCTGAACAGCCGTTCCGCTATCGCCAATGGCAGCGCCCGCACCATAATGGAAACTCCCCTCTTGGTACTCGGCACTGCCGGTGGCCTTGACCTGCGCTTTGCCGCCAATGATCACTTCGCCGGTGCCACATGCGCCGGCGCCGATGCCGGCACCGATGCCGTGCTCGCTATTTTCTGCCGTTACCTGAGCATTGTCCTCAATGGTGACCTTAGCGCTGCTTTTTTGGTTGCTGTTGTAGCCTGAGCCACCACCGATCACCGCACCGGTATAATAGTTCAGACCACGATTTTCGGCTTTTGCGTTCACTACTGCATTGCCGGAGATGGTGATCTCGGCTGTGCCGCCACCGCTGCCGATCACTGCAAGGTTAGGGGTGGAGCCACCATAGAATTTAGCTCCGGTCTCCGCCTTATCCGTAGCGGTCACCTGAGCGCTGCCGGAGATGGTAATGCTGGTTTGCCCGCCTTTATCGCCTTCACCAGAGCCTCCGCCGATGCCGCCATTGGCGTTGACCACCGCATCACCTGTGATCACGATATTTTCAGCCGCACCGCCTATATATCCGCTGCCGATCCGGCCCTGGGTATTCACCGTGCCGCCATTGATCTCAATGTTTTTGGTGCCATGGTGGAAGTTGCTATCCTCGTTCCAGCCCCATCCATCTCCGCCAATGGCAGCACCACGGACATCTGCGATCACGTTAAGGGTCTGGTCTTTGTTTTCTGCCGTAATGGTGAGCTTGCCGGTGCTGACATCATCGTTTTTCTGGATGCCGGCACTGTTTCCATATCCGTTCAGGGTGTTATTGCCCTCCACTTTGATCTCCACATCGCCGCTGCCCTGAATATCAATGGCTGCCATGCCACGAGTAGTCGTATCAGCAGCATTCGGCTGGTCGATGGTGGCATCCTTCAGCTTCAGCTTGACCAGCGTGTTAGCGAAGATCTGGATGATGCCTCTGCGTTCTCCCTCGCTACTGCGCTCTCCCTCGCCGCTGCTGCGGGCCGGAGCCTTGCGGGGGCCATTGGAGGCGTTAGCAGAGGTGTCGTCAGAGGCGCTGGTGGAAGCCTCGGCAGAGGCCTTGGCCTCTGTGTTGGTCTCCTGCCGCTCCTCATCCTGCCGCTCGCCAGCGGAAGCATTCAGCTCCCCGTTTGCAGGGGCGTTGGTGCTCTTATCCTGCTGCTGGGGGGCAGAGAGGTTTTCTTCCGCATCCAGCGCCCGGTATGTATCGCTGGAACTACTGGAACTAGAGCTGCTAGAGCTAGAACTGCTAGAACTGGAGCTGCTAGAGCTAGAACTGCTAGAACTGGAGCTGCTAGAGCTAGAACTGCCGGAGCCGCTGGAGCTCTCCGAGCTGCTGCATACATAGCCGCCGGTAATCTCGATCACCTCATCTTTGCCGATCGTAGACGATGTTCCGTCGTCCTGCTCCACGGTGATGCCTTTATCATTCGCCGTGATCACAAGGCCGCCGTTGGAAAGATCAAAGGTGGCCGCAAATGCCGGGGCGGAAAGGGATACCGCCATGCTCAGGGCCACGGCCGCCGCCGCGACTTGCCGGAGCAATTTTTTTCTTCGCATGATTTTTACCTCCCGTTTTGTATTTTGTGGCTTTTCTGCCAAATTTATTATACCCCCCCTCCCTACTATCTGTGCAATATAACAGTTGGACAATCTTGCTCCACTTTTTTTAGCAAAAATGACAAAAAACGCCGTTGGCCCGCACCTTTTGTGCAGGCCAACAGCGTTATCGTCCATGTATCCCGGCTAAAATATCACGATGGTGCGTTTGCCGCCCCGGTCCGCCCCCACTGCCCCGCCGGGCCGGAGCAAACAAAAAAACACCCCGAAGCCTTGATGGCTTCAGGGTGTTCTGAGCTGGAGCTGCTATCCAGATTCGAACTGGAGACCTCATCCTTACCAAGGATGCGCTCTACCAACTGAGCTATAGCAGCACACTCACAGCTCAATTATAATACCATAAACTCTGCCGCATTGCAAGCGTTTTTTGCAAAAAAATCTGGCATTTTGCGTTTTTCTGCCCGGATGCAGAAAAACGGCTGCCGTTTTTCCACGGCAGCCGTCTGCATTGTTGAAACTATCACTCGATGAGGCCGTTCAGCAGGGCCAGGCACTTGCGGCTGTGCAGCTTGCGGATGGCCTTTGCCTCGATCTGGCGGACGCGCTCACGGGTGACGCCGAAGTCGCGGCCCACCTCTTCCAGCGTGCGGGGACGGCCATCGTCCAGACCAAAGCGGAGACGGATGACCTTCTCTTCACGGGGAGTCAGGCTCTTGAGAGCCTGATTGATCTGCTGGGCCACCATGGCACGGTCAGCAGCCTTGCCGGGAGCCTCGGCGTTCTCGTCGGCAACGAAATCGCCCAGAGAGGAATCCTCTTCCTCGCCCACGGGGCTCTCAAGGCTGGCGGGCTCCTGTGCCATGCGCTGGATCTCACGCACACGCTCGACGCTCATGTCCATGGCCTTTGCCAGTTCTTCCGGGGTGGGCTCGTGGCCGTTCTGGTAGACCAGCTGGTTGGTGGCCTGACGCATCCGGTTGATGGTCTCGACCATATGCACCGGGATGCGGATGGTGCGGGCCTGGTCGGCGATGGCGCGGGTGATGGCCTGACGGATCCACCAGGTGGCGTAGGTGGAGAAGCGGAAGCCGCGGTCGCAGTCGAACTTCTCAGCCGCCTTGATGAGGCCGATGTTGCCCTCCTGGATGAGGTCGAGGAAGGCCAGATTGTGGCCCACGTGCTTCTTGGCGATGGAGACCACCAGACGGAGGTTCGCTTCGCTCAGGCTGCGGCGGGCGTTCAGGCCGTCGCGGCGGGTCTTCAGCAGCTCCTGACGGCGCTCCTCGGTCAGGGGGCCGTTCTCCACAGCCTCCATGGCCTCTTCCTCAGCAGCCTTTTCCTCGGCGTCCACGCTGGGCTTCTCGCTGCCCTCTTCGTCGATGTCCTCGGTGTAGCTGCGGCTGTTCTCGTCTTCCTCGAACGAGAAGCGGGCGCTGTTCTTCTTGATGTACTCGGGCGCACCGTACTTCTGGCGGTCGGCCTGCAGGATATGGGCAGCCTCGGCGCCGGCGTGGATGCGCTTGCTCAGGTCAACTTCCTGCTCCGCGCTCAGCAGAGGGATCTGGCCGATCTGCTTGAGGTAGTTCTTGACGGGGTCGTCCAGCAGCTCATCCATCGCAGCCTTCAGGTCGGCGGGGTTCTCCTCGACGGCTTCTTCCTCGTCGTCGCCGCCAAGACCCAGCTCGTCGCTGTTGTTCTCGGCGTTTTCCACCTCGGCGATGATGCTGTCCACGTCCAGATTCACATCGGCGTCGGCCTCATCCTCGATGATCTTGATGCCGCGCTCTTCAAGGAGCGTATAGAGCGTTTCCACATCCATCCTGCACTGTGCAGCCAAAGTTTTGGCCTCCTGTGCCGACAGGGTGCCTTCGCCTTTCGTCAACAGTTCCTTCAAAGTCATGCCCATTTCGCTCTCTCCTTCTCACTGCGGGGGAAGCGCCCCACAAGTGAACTTGTCTCATAGTTTCGGCCTTGCTGCATCAAATGACAAGACCTCCGTTGACGCCGAACACCTGGCCGGTGATGTAGCCGGCGTCTTCTCCGGCAAGGTACAGCAGAAGTTTTGCCACCTCTTCGGCGGTGCCGAGACGGCCCACAGGGGTCTCTTCGGCCAGTGCCGCTTTGTCCTCAGCAGTGAACGAGGCCATCATATCGGTGTCGATGACGCCGGGGGCCACACAGTTCACGGTGATGCCGCTGGGACCTTCTTCTTTTGCCAGCGCCTTGGTCAGGCCGATGAGGCCCGCTTTGGCGGCGGAATAGTGTACCTCGCAGCTGCCGCCGGTCTGGCCCCACATGCTGCTCACGGTGAGGATACGGCCCGCTTTGCGGCGTATCATCCCGGGCAGGGCCAGCTGGCAGAGGTTGAACGCACCGGTCAGGTTGACGTCCAGCATCCGCTGCCACTCTTCCGGCGTGATGTCGGTGAACAGCTTCTGCTGGGCGATGCCCGCGTTGCTCACCAGCACATCCACCCGGCCCAGCGCCTGCTCGGCGGCGCGGAAGGCCAGCTCACAGCTGGCCCGGCTGGCCACGTCACACTGGATGGCCAGTACGCCCGGCAGCTCCTTTTGCAGGGCTGCGGCGGCCTCGGCGTTGGTGTGGTAGAACACTGCCACCCGGCAGCCCGCCGCGTAGAATGCGCGGGCTGCTGCTGCACCGATGCCTCGGTCGCCGCCCGAGATGAGGACGGTGCGGTCCTTCGCCGCCGGGGCAGTGCTCTGGGGCTCTGCCGCAGGTTCCGGCTCGCGTTCCGGTGCCGGTGCCGGTGTGTTCTCCGGCGCAGCGCTGACCGGCGTTTCCCTCGTTTCCTGCACCGGCGGTGCGGCCACAGCCGCTTCTTCCGGCTCGGGCAGGGTCGGCCTGCGCTGTTCTTTCTTCGGCCCGGCGTCTGCAAGGTCAAATGTCAGCTCAAATTCGTCGTTGTACAAGAGTCAAACCCTCCTGTCCACTATTTTCGGCCGCAGCGCCTCTTCGTGTCAAAGCCTCTGCGGCGGGAAAGGAAACAGCTTCCCCCACCCCGCCGGAGCTGCGCTCTGCTCACTTTTTCCGGTCTAGTCCGGCTCTGCGGCGCGCCCGGCGGCATTTGTGTGGTTTCGACAAGTTTCCATTGAATAATATAGCACAATCGGGCGAAAAAATAAAGTGGTCACCGGTGATTTTTTCACGCAGTTCCCACTTTTTTCACAGATTCAGGGGTTCACGGGCGGCTTCCAGCGGGGCTTTGCGGCCCGCCTGGCCCGCAGTGAAACGAAAAATTCCTGCAAAAGCTGCTGTGCCTCATCGGCCCGCAGTCCCTTCTCGATGACGGGGTGATGGTTGAAGGGCTGGGCGAAGAGGTCTGTCACCGAGCCGCAGCAGCCCGCCTTGACGTCGGCGGCACCGTACACCACCCGCTTGATGCGGCTGTTGATGATGGCGCCGCTGCACATGGGGCAGGGCTCCAGCGTCACGAACAGCTCACACTGCCACAGCCGCCAGCCGCCCAGCTTTTTGCAGGCCGCGTCGATGGCCAGCAGCTCCGCGTGGTGGAGGGCGTTTTTCTCCGTCTCGCGGGTGTTGTGGGCGGCAGAGATGATCTCTCCGTCCTTCGCCACTACCGCGCCCACCGGCACTTCGCCCAGCGCAGCGGCCTTCCGGGCCTCTTCCAGCGCCGCGCCCATCAGCTCAAAATCGGTCATCCCATTCCCCTTTCTGCCAGCCGTGCGGCAAACACGAGGCAGTTATTTATAATATGTAACGCGCTGCCGGGCCATACGCTCTTCGCCTTCCGGGCCGCCCAGCCGAAGATGAGCCCCATGCCCAGCGCATAGGCCCGGGCCGTCCAGCTGCCGTGCAGGGCCGCAAAAAGCACCGCCTGCACCACCACAGCCCCCGCGCCGCCCAGCGGCTGCAAAAGACAGAGCGCCCCGCCCCGGAAGGCAAGCTCTTCCGCCAGAGGGGTCACAAGGCAGATGCGCAGCGCAGCCCACGCAAGGGCCGCGCCCTCGGGCAGAGCCGTCTTTTCCGCCGGGAGCAGCAGCTGTGCTCCCGCCGCCAGCAGCGCCCAGAGCACTGCCGCCTCGGCCAGGACCCGGCACTGAGCCGGAAAAGACGGCTTTTCCGTTTCCCTTATCAGTCTTTTCACGGCGCCCCCTCCTGTCGGCGGACATTGTACCATACTGCCGCCCCGTTTTGCAAGCAGTTTTTCGTTCATTCGAAGAAATTTCACTCAAAAGATTGACATTCCGCCCGGCGTTCTGGTATACTTTGTACGACTTTTTTATAGATTTGTCGTTTTACTAAAGACACACGATGAACGCACCCATGGAGGTACGAGCTATATGATACGCATTCTTACCGATTCCGCATCCGACATCCTGCCCGCCGAGGCCGCGCAGCTGGGTGTGGACGTCATCCCCCTCAACGTCACCCTCGAGGACGGCACCGTCATCCGGGACGGCGTGGACCTGACTCCCAGCGAGTACTACGAGCACATGGCCGGCTGCAAAAAGCTGCCCACCACCAGCCAGCCCAGCCCTGAGCTGTTCGAAAAGTTCTACGCCGAGGCCGCTGCCGCCGGAGACGAGGTCGTGGGCATCTTCCTGTCCCATGAGCTGTCCGGCACCTATCAGTGTGCGAAGCTGGCCGCAGACCTGGCCAATGTGGACAACGTCCTCTTCGTGGACAGCACCAATGTCTGCCTCGGCGAGGGTCTGCTGGTGCGTCTGGCCGCACACCTGCGGGATGAAGGCAAGTCTGCCGTCCAGATCGCCGCCACCCTCGAGCACGCCAAGGAGCACCTGCACCTCGTCGCCGCCATCGACGACCTGAAGTATCTGCGCAAGGGCGGCCGTCTGCCCGCCGCCGTCGCCGTGGCCGGCGGGATGCTGGGCATCAAGCCCCTCATCACCATCAAGGAGGGCAAAGTCGCCATGGCCGGCAAGGCCCGGGGTCTGCCCGGCGCATACGTCGCCCTCTTCAAGAAGATCGAGGAGCTGGGCGGCGTCAATCCCCGTTTCCCCTCTCTGGCCGGTTACACCATCAGCACCCGCGAGGTGAACCCCATCCAGACCTATCTGGTGGACAATCTCGGCCTTCCCGAGCCGCTGGTGCGCCAGATCGGCTGCGTCATCGGCACCCACGCCGGTCCCGGTGCGTTTGGTCTGGCCTTCTTTGATAACGGGCTGGTCATCGACTAAGAGTATATAGGAAGAGGCTGCTGTGCATCTGCACGGCAGCCTCTTTTCGTTTTTCCTTACAGCATATCCGTGATGAGCTTGCCCAGCAGGAGCACCAGCACCACGAGCATCATGGGGCGGATGAACTTTGCGCCCTTTCTCAGGGCGAAGTGGGAGCCGATGATGTTGCCGACGATATTGCTGATGGCGCAGGGGATGCCCACCGGAAAGACCACCAGCCCGCTGCTCAGATAGGTGAAGAGGCTGGCGTAGTTGCTGGCGAGGTTGAGCACCTTGGCGTTGCCGTTGGCGGTGCGCAGGTCGAAGCCCATCAGGCTGGTGAAAGCGATGATGGCAAAGGTTCCGGTGCCTGGCCCCACCATGCCGTCGTACAGACCGATGCCGAGGCCGATGCCCAGGGCCAGCAGGGCCTTTTTCAAATTCAGGGTGCCGTCGTCCCGGTTCTCGTCCGGGAGATTGCGACGCCACAGGATGATGACTGCCGCGATGGGCAGGATGATGAACATCATCATCTGCAGCACCTCATCACTGAGCATCAGGACGATGTGTGCGCCCAAGGCACTGCCCGCAAAGCTGCCGATGGCGGCGAGGATGCCGACCTTGAGGTTCATCGCGCCGTTCTTGAAGAAGCTGGCTGTGGCGAACGTCGTGCCGCAGGCGGCGCTGAATTTGTTGGTGGCGTAAGTATAGTGAGGCGGCAGGCCCGCGAAGAGATAGGCCGGCAGGCTGATGAGCCCGCCGCCGCCCGCTGCCGAATCGACAAAGCCCGCAAAGCCGGTCATGAACACCAGAAATGCCATCATCGGCAGGCTGATTTGAATACCCATTGTTATGATTCCCCTTAATATTCCTATTTCTTCCACGATTTTACTTGTACAGCTCACCCTCGCAGGCCAAAATCTGGTCGAGTATCATCCGGGACACCCGGGCACCGTAGACCATGGAGGGATGGTCATTGTACTCGATGATGTCGTGGAAGTCCTTGTTCATCAGGACGATGACATACTCGCCGTAGGGGGTGTGGACGATGCCGCCGTCGTTGCGGCAGGCGTTCATGCTGCCGCTCTTGCTGGCCACCCAGATGAGCTCCGGCTCGCCGGTCTCCTCGCAGTCGAGATAGAACTGAGGGAAGTCGTGGGTCAGCATGGTATTGTAGTGCTGCTGACGGAAGATGGCCAGCATCTCAGCGCTGGCCTCAGCGCTGACGAGCGTTCCCTTTGCCACCTGCGCAAACAGCGAGGCGTAGTCCCGGGGAGTCGTGGTGCCGAGGTCGTTGTAAATATCAAAGTGGAGCGGGTTGTGCAGGACGGTGTGGGCAAAGCCCATCTCCCGGATGCAGGCGTTGATGGTGTCCAGCCCCAGATAGTCGATGACCATGTTGGTAGCGATGTTGTCGGAGCAGATGATCATCATGGTGGCGGCGTCTTTGACTTTCAGACTTGCGCCCACGCCCAGCGCCCGGAGCATACCGGAACCGTCCACAAAGTGCTCGGGCTTGTAGGTGATTTTTTCCTCGAGGCTGGCTTTGCCCCGGCTGGCCTGCAGATACAGGGCTGCGAGGATATATGCCTTGATGGTGGAAGCCGTCTCAAATTCCTCGTCAGCGCCAATTTCGACCGTGTGGCCGTGGAGGTCGTCCACAAAGACGCTCATCTTGCCCTGATAGGAATACAGCTCGGCGGCAATACGCTTTTCCAGCGTCATGTTTTTATCCATTTTGGAATCTCCCTGTCGTTTTGTACATTATTTAGAGGTTTTCTTCGAAAAACCGCCGGGCGTTGCGGTAGAAGATGGCCTCCACCTCGTCCTCGGTGAAGCCCTCGCGGCGGAGTGCGTCGGCCAGCAGCGGGAGCTTGGAGCAGTCGTCCATTTCCAGCTTGCCGCCGATGCCGTCGAAGTCACTGCCCAGACCGATGATCTCAATGCCGCCCACCTGTTTGAAGTGGGCCGCGTGCTTTGCCATCAGGGCCGTGGTGCTGCGGCAGAGCTTTTCTTCGGGCTGGTTGTCGAGGAAGCCGCTGCAGTAGTTCAGACCCACGAGGCCGCCCTTGTTGGCGAGGGCGCGGATCATCTCGTCGGTGAGGTTGCGGCAGTGGGGCGCGAGGGCGCGGCAGTTGGAGTGGCTGGCCGCAAAGGGGCGGGTGGAGTGCTCCACAATGTCCCAGAAGCCCTTGTCGGACAGGTGGCTCACATCTGCGATGATGTGCAGACGCTCCATCTCGGCCAGGAACTCGAAGCCCTTCTCCTTCAAGCCCGTCTCGGTGTTGGGGGCGCAGGGCCAGATGTTGTGGCCCCCGCCGGGGACGACGTTGGGGCTGGCAAGCTCGTTCTCGTGGTTCCAGGTCAGGGTCATCATGCGGACGCCCAGCTCGTACATCCGGCGCAGCACGCCGATGCTGCCCTTGCAGCAGCCGCCCTCTTCGATGGTAAGCATTCCGCTGATCTTGCCCTCAGCGGCGTTTTTTCGGATGTCAGAGGGTTGATATACCGGAGCAATATCCTCCGGGTATTTTTTCATGATGCGTTTGAAGACGTCGATTTCTTCCAGCGCCGTCACCAGCGGGTCGGCACCGGGGGTCTTGTCGCCCAGATTGACAAAGGCGGCGAAGCACTGCAGCATATAGTCGCCCTTTTTCAGTTTCTGCAGGTCGATGTGCAGATCATTCTGCGCAAAGCTCTTGGGCGTACCCGCCTTTTCGGCGTAGCGCAGCTCACTCAGGGTGTCACAATGTAGATCAAAGACTTTCATTTTGGTTCTCCTTTGATAAAGGGAAGGTTCTTCTTCCTTTAAGCTACGTTCTCTTTTGCGTGCCAAAAGAGAACCAGAAAAGCACCAGCGATTTCGACGCGCTGGATCCACGAGAAAGGGGCTACTCGCCCCTTTCAGACCCCGAAGGGGAAGTCGAAGTGGAAAAATGCTAGCCGCTTCGCTAAACGCATTTTTCTCACTTCTCCGATTTGCTGCTCCGCAGCTGGTGTTACCTCTCTGCTGACGGTAAAGTTCTGCTAAAGCCTGAAATCTTCGGCGAAGCCGTAAAACGGCGGAGGCTCAAAATGCGGTTAAGAGATCTTCACGCCGAATGGCGTGAATCTCCAGCATTTTGAGTTGGAGCCCACTTCTTTGGAATCGTTAAGGGCGAGCAGCCCTTAACTCGTTGCGGGGAGAGTGGAGTCCAGAGGTAGGGAGGGGGGATTCGAAACACCCCTCCCTATCTCTGGCCCGCGCGGAGCGCAAAGCCATTTGACCGAAAGAAAAAACATCTCCCGCGCTACCAGCGCGAAACCCCACTTAAAGAAAAAATCAGCTCTACTGCAACAGCGCTTTAATCCGCGCCACCGGCGCGCGATCCCACTTAAATTAAATCAGAACACGCTCCCCACCGCATACAAACACTTCACCAGATCCTCCCGATACAGCGGGGCGCTCGGCTCAAGGCTGTTGATGACCACACCGCCGCTGACGGCGGCACCGGTGGAGTGGATATACCGCCCTTCGCCCAGATAAAGCGCCACATGGCCGGGGAAGAAGAGCGCATCGCCGGGCTTTTTGTTCTCGAAGGCCACCTCATGCATCGGCCAGCCCTCGATGATCTTTGCGTCGCGGTAGATGAGCACACCGCACTGCATGTAGGCACTGCTGACGAGGCCCGAGCAGTCGATGCCCCGGCCCGACTTGCCGCCCCAGCGGTACTCGGTACCCATATACTTCTTTGCCTGCTCACAGACAGCGGCGCGGAAGGCTTCTTCGCTGCCGCCGTACCAACGTGCCACAGCTTCCGGCACAAGCTTGTCTGCCGTCGTGTTCAGCGTCTCGGCCAGCGCGTCATTGAAGGCAAGGCCCTCTCTCTGGGAGAAGACCGCCGTCATCTCATATTTCACCGGCTCCAGCGCCACATCCCGGACATAGCCCGTCCGGCCATCCGTCAGCAGGACTTTCGCCCAGCCCTTGTGGGCCTCGGCCTCTTCGGCGGTCTCAGGCTGGCGGCGGAGAACGCCTCCCCGCTCCAGTTCCATCATCCGGACGCCCTGCACCTTGGGCAGGCTGAGGACATCCGCAGCGCGGCCCACGAGAACGAGGTCTGCCCCCAGATACTCCCACAGCTCCTCCTCGCGGACAAACTGCAATTCCCGCTGATCCACATAGCCATGGTAGCCGTAAAAGCTGACCACTTCGGCCACATCGGGCGGAAGCCGGACGCCCGCAGCGGTCACGCCGCCGGGCGCAGTCTGCACCTGACAGGCCTGCCCATACAGGCCCTCATCTCCGATGGTGGAGACAAGACCCGCCTCGCCCTCTTTGATGGTCTGGGGCAGGTCGTAAATGGTGCCGACCGGCACCGAAAACAATGCGTATTTCATGGTTCGCTCCCTTCCAGCAGCTGCAGCAGCTCATCCGGCCGCATCGAGAGGATGGCACCATCGGCGGTGCCGGTCACGGTGTCGGCCAGTGACTGCTTGGCCTGCTGCAATTCCACGATTTTTTCTTCAATGGTATCCTGTGCAATGAGCTTATACACCTGCACCGGGTTCTGCTGGCCGATGCGGTAGGCGCGGTCGGTGGCCTGATTCTGGGCGGCGACGTTCCACCACGGGTCGTAGTGGATGACGATGTCCGCCGCCGTCAGGTTAAGGCCGGTGCCGCCGGCCCGCAGCGAGATGAGGAAAACGCTCACCTCTCCCCCGTTGAACCGCCGGACCAGCTCCGCCCGGACGGGCTTCGGCGTCGAGCCCTGCAGCGTAAAGTGGCTGATGCCCTCGGCGTCCAGACGCTTTGCCAGCAGCTCGAGCATCGAGGTGAACTGGCTGAACAGCAGGATGCGGTGGCCGCCCTCCACAGCGCTGGAGACAAGCTCCGCGCAGGCGTCCAGCTTGGCACTGCCGCCCTCCCAGTTGTCTGCGATAAGGCGCGGGTCGCAGCAGATCTCCCGCAGCCGCATGAGGACGGCGAACACCGCCATCTTGTCCTCGGGCTTTGCGGCCTGCAGCTTCTCCCGGGCGTCCACCACAGCGGCCAGATAGAGCTTGTGCTGCTCCTCTTCCAGCTCGATGCGGTAGACATTCTCGGTCTTGGGCGGCAGCTCCTTGAGCACATCGGCCTTCATGCGGCGGAGGATGAAGGGGCCGGTCAGCTGATTGAGACGCCGCACGGCGGTCTGGTCTTCCTCCTGCACGATGGGCTTCTCGAACCGGCTGCAAAAGCTCTTGTAGGGCGGCAGATAGCCCGGCATCAGGAAGGAGAAGATGCTCCACAGCTCGCCCAGCCGGTTCTCCACCGGCGTACCGGTGAGGGCGAACCGCACCCGGCTGCGCACTTTGCAGACGGCCTTGTATTTCTGGGTGGTGTGGTTCTTGATGGCCTGCGCCTCGTCGAGGATGCAGGCGTAAAACTCCTGCCCCTCGTAAAGCGCCTCGTCACGCCGCAGTAAATCGTAGCTGGTCACCACGAGGTCGGCGGCGGGCCAGCTCTCAGCCAGCTCGGCGCGGTGGGCGGCGTCGCCGTCCACCACCACGCAGGAGAGTTCGGGCGTGAATTTCTGACACTCCTCGGCCCAGTTCAGCACCAGGGAGGCCGGGCAGACGATGAGGCTGGGCAGAGTCTGGCCGTTCTGCTTCATGGCCAGCAGGTAGCTCAGCACCTGCACCGTCTTGCCCAGGCCCATATCGTCGGCGAGGATGCCGCCCATGCCGTAACCGTCCAGCGTCCGCAGCCAGCGGTAGCCGTCCCTCTGATATTTGCGCAGGGTCTTTTGCAGGGAGACAGGCGGGGCATACTCGCCGTCCTTGACGGCGTGGAAGCTCCGACTGATGCGCCGGAAGGCGTCATCCCGGTTGAAGCGCACACCGGTCTGGCCCGACAGCGCCCAGTCGAGGCTGGGCGCACGGTAAAGCGGAAGCTGCGCATGATTCTGGCCCAGCTTTGCGCCGGAGAGTTCCAGCGTTTCGTTCAGTTCGTCCAGCACTTCCAGCGAGTCATCCAGCCGCAGCAATCGGCCATCCCGCAGGCGGTGGTAGCGCTTTTTCTGGTGGAGCGACTTGAGCAGAGCTTTCAGCTCGCTCACCGGGAATTCGCCAGTGTCCACCTCCAAATCAAGCACACTGCCCTGTACCGACACACCCACCGAGATCTTCGGCGGCGCAGCCTGCAAGTCGCGGAATGCATCGCTGAGGTAGACTTCGCCCTCCGCCAGCAGGGCAGGCACACCCTCTTCAAGGAAAGTAACAAGGGTATCCTCGTCGTCTGTGCCATATTCGGCGGGGCTGGTGTCAGTCTGCTGGGTCAGATAAGTTTGGAGCAGCCGCCCGGCCCGACGCTCTGCGCGGGCGTCCCTCAATAAATCGGTCGGGGCCGCAAAAGGCGTCACCCGGTCTTCCCCATACAAAAATTCCGGGTGGGCGCGGACAGACCCCATGTGGGGTGCATCCAGATAAAACTGCACCACCGGCTCCAGCGGTATCTGATTCAGAAGCAGCCGGTCAGGGTCGTCGATGGTGATCTTCCGGCCCAGCTCCGGCAGCACGAAGCTGCAAAACGACACGGCATCCTTGCTGGTGAAAAAGAGTCCGCTGCCACAGAGGGCGTTCAACGCGGGCAGCAGACGGGCCGCTTCGGCTCGTTCCAGCTTCCAGATGGTGTCTTCATTATAAAGGTAGCTGTAGTCGAGGCCCTGCAATGTGTACAGACTGGGCTCCACCACGATGTGTACGCCGCCCCTCTTCTTCTCGACCCGCAGCGTCAGCGCGGGCAGACCCTTTCGCAAGGCGTAACCGCCCACCTCGCCCCTCGGCTCATATAAAGCCACCAGTTCATCCAGCAGCTCACCCGACAGCGGCACACTTCCAGCGGGGCCATTTGCGATGCTGCGGGTCGGGCGGCCTGTGGCGGCTTCCACGCTCTTTACCGTGTCCTGCTGGCGGCGGAGCAGCGTCAGAATTTTCTGTGCCTCGGAGGTAAAGGCGTCCCACCGGTGGACAAAGGCCAGTGTTTTGCCGTAGCTGACGCTCCGCTCTTTCTCGATAGCCGTCAGCAGTTCCGGGATGCTTTTTACGACATACTGCCGCCCGCCGTCCGAAATGCGGAGGCGCAGCAGCGGCGGCTGTCCGGAGCAGTCGAGGATGAGCTCCGGTTCCAGTTCCGCGAAGCCTCGCTGCTGGCCGTCCGAGGCCGTCAGACTCTCCACCTCGGACAGCGCGTCCTCCTGATAAGCTCGAAGAAGTTCCTGCGCCCGCACATCCGAGACGGGTTCATCGCCTCGCCATTTCCTGCCGAACAGCATCTCGAGGCCGGAGACATAGCTATCCTTCCGGGCTGCGGCTTCTTTAGCAAATTCTGTCCCGCGCTGCACGCCCGGGATGTCCAGCAGTGCCTTCTTTTCCGGCTTTGGTGCAGTCTTTTCTTCCGACTCATCCACCTCATGCAGCAGCAGCGCACCGATGTGCTTGCAGCAGGGCCCTTCGCCGTTTTCATTGAAAGGGCAGGTACAGCTGGCGCTGACGAAACTGCCGTTCTGGCGCAGCCACGCCTGGGTCCGGTAGAGGTTCCGGCCGCTGCCCCGCACATCGGCGCTCAGATGGCGCACGCCGTTCTCCGCCGTCTCACATTCCAGATCCTGCACCCGGTTCTCGTATGCCTTGGCCCGTGCATAGATCGTGCTGCCCAGCAGATAGCGGATCTCTTCTCTGTCCATGTCTCTGCCCTCCCTCTTGCAAGCGTCCTATTGGTTAAGCATACCGCACCCGCCGACCAGATGCAAGAGCTTTGGACGAAAAAAGCAAAAAGAAAACGCTCCAAGATCTCTCTTAGAGCGTTTTGATCAAGTCGGCGACTACCTATTTTCACAAGCCGTTTCCAGCTAACTATCTTGGGCACGAGTGAGCTTAACTGCTGTGTTCGGAATGGGAACAGGTGGAACCTCACCGTCATCGTCACCGACCATATGACTGACCAAGTATAACACATTGCTGTGTTCTTGTCCAGTATTTCTTAGAAGGACGTGCCTTCAAAACTGAATAATCACTGCTACTTCTCGTTGACTTGAGATACTCAAGCGAATTGTGGTCAAGCCCTCGACCTATTAGTACACGCTTGCTGAATGGA
>OWIE01000359.1_pt1:0-15000 | contig 16158 bp, 10 predicted proteins | sample 1733001 | NCBI WGS metagenome assembly OWIE01 (sample SAMN05065778, study PRJEB22554) | human gut metagenome | biome: ENVO:2100002; feature: ENVO:00000062; material: ENVO:00002003 | host: Homo sapiens | place: USA | reverse complement strand
CATTTCAGATGCCTTTGCAAGCTCTTTTTGTAAAAAAATGTAAATTTTTTCTTAGTTGAAGATCTTTTCACCTATTCGCACAAAAAATAGATCATTTTTGTTACTTAATTAATCGTTTTGCTATTCTTGGTAAATCTGCAATGGAATCCAAAACATAATCAGCGAGATTCTCACCCTCTTCTGTAATAGGTTTGCCTGTTCGCACTAAAACATTTGTTTTCACTTTTGCACCAATGCCTGCTTTAAGATCTTCAATCTTATCGCCAACCATAATAGATTGCGCAGGATCGATTTTCAGCGCTTGAATTGCCTCTAATAACATCCCTGATTTTGGTTTTCTACATGCACAGTCTTCTTTATATTCGCCTTTCCCTTCTGGATGATGAGGACAATAATAGATACCATCTAAATCTACTCCACGATCAGCTAATGACCAATCCATCCATTCTGTAAGTTGTAAAAACTGATCTTCTGAAAAATATCCACGAGCAATGCCAGATTGATTGGTCACTAAAACTAAAAGGTACCCCATTTCCTTTAATGCTTTTAATGCATCAATACTGCCTTCTATAAATTGGAAATCATCAATTTTATGGACATAACCATGGTCAATGTTTAAAGTGCCATCACGATCTAAAAAAACAGCTTTCTTCATATATTTTCTCATTTATCTTTTTCTTAAGACAAAATTATCCCTTTTATCCTTAATATAAGCAATAATAAGTCATAACCGATCCGTCTAAAAAAGATCCCATAAGATATTGACACAGCATTCTAGACGTCTAGAATACAAATGAAATTCAAATATTAACTGAGAACAAGGGCTTATATGATTAAGCTAAATAACATTACGAAGATTTTTACACTTCCAGATAAAAAACTGACCGCACTTGATAATGTTTCATTACATGTACTGAAGGGGCAGATTTGTGGTGTCATTGGTGCTTCTGGTGCAGGTAAAAGTACACTTATCCGTTGTGTAAACTTATTAGAAAGACCGACTCATGGTGCCGTTGTCATCGATGATGTGGATCTGACTCAACTTTCTGACGCTGAATTAGTGAAAACACGCCGCCAAATCGGCATGATTTTCCAACATTTTAATTTGTTGACCTCTCGAACCGTTTTTGAAAACGTAGCGTTGCCACTTGAATTAGAAAATAAATCGAAAGCAGAAATTCAAGAAAAAACGACCGCACTTTTAGCACTTGTAGGATTAAGTGATAAACATAATGTGTATCCTGCTAATCTCTCAGGCGGTCAAAAACAACGTGTAGCTATTGCTCGTGCACTTGCAAGCGATCCAAAAGTCTTACTTTGTGATGAAGCCACCAGCGCATTGGATCCGGCCACAACTCAATCCATTCTAAAATTATTAAAAGAAATCAACCGCACTTTAGGTATCACCATTCTTCTTATCACTCATGAAATGGAAGTGGTTAAACGCATCTGCGACCAAGTTGCCGTGATTGATAAAGGCCGCCTCATTGAACAAGGCACGGTTAGCGAAATTTTCTCTAATCCGAAAACAGAATTGGCCCAAGAATTTATCAGTTCGACTTTCCACATTACCTTGCCGGAAGAATATTTAGAAAATCTATCTGATACGCCAAAACATGCCAAATCGTATCCGATCATCAAATTTGAATTTACTGGTCGCTCCGTCGATGCCCCATTACTTTCTCAAGCATCGAAAAAATTTGGCGTGGAACTCAGTATCTTAACATCACAAATTGATTATGCCGGTGGCGTTAAATTTGGCTTTACGATTGCGGAGGTTGAAGGTGATGAAGATGCTATTACGCAAGCCAAAGTTTATTTAATGGAAAATAACGTTCGAGTAGAGGTGCTAGGCTATGTTCAATGAGTTATGGGCAACATTTAGCCAACAATTCCCTGATAATTTTGCGAGTTTATTAACGGTATCAACTGTTGAAACGGTTTATATGTCGGTATTGTCGACATTAATTGCGGCTTTATTAGGCTTACCACTTGGTTTTTTAACCTTTTTAACCAATAAAGGGGCGATTTTAGAAAACAAAAAACTCAATGCGTTCTTAAACGTCATTATTAATATCGGACGTTCAATCCCTTATATTATTTTGTTACTTGCTTTAATTCCGCTTACCAGTTGGTTACTTCCTGGCGGTAGTATTGGTTCTAATGCGGCGATTGTGTCATTAAGTGCAGCAGCAACACCATTTTTTGCTCGCCTAACAAGTAATGCACTCTTTGAGATTCCAACCGGTTTGACTGAAACAGCAAAAGCCATGGGTGCAACCAATTGGCAAATTATTCGTAAATTCTATTTGCCTGAATCTTTACCAACGCTTATTAATGCTATTACACTCACCTTCGTAACATTAATTGGCTATACCGCAATGGCGGGAACGCAAGGCGGTGGCGGTTTAGGAAGTCTTGCCATTAACTATGGTGTCTATCGCAATATGCCATCGGTAACTTGGGCTGCAACGATTGTTATCGTGATTATCGTGATGCTCAGTCAAAAATTAGGCGACACGCTCGCAAAACGAGTGGATCACCGTTAATTATTTTCTATACCATTTTATTCACAACAAGGAAAAAACATGAAATTAAAAAACTTATTTGCTATCACCGCTATCGCGTCAGCATTAGTATTAACAGGTTGTAAAGAAGAGAAAAAAGCAGATGCAGCGTCAACTGCGCCTGCAGCAACATCAATCAAAGTTGGTGTAATGGCTGGTCCTGAGCACCAAGTAGCCGAAACCGCTGCAAAAGTTGCAAAAGACAAATACAACTTAAATGTTGAATTTGTTTTATTCAATGACTACGCATTGCCAAACACGGCTGTATCTAAAGGTGATTTAGATGCTAACGCAATGCAACACAAACCTTACTTAGATGAAGATGTAAAAGCGAAAAACTTAAACAACTTAGTGATCGTTGGCAATACCTTTGTTTACCCACTTGCTGGATATTCTAAAACCATCAAAAATGTAAATGAATTAAAAGATGGCGCGAAAGTTGTTGTGCCAAATGACCCATCAAACCGTGGTCGTGCATTAATCCTCCTTGAGAAACAAGGTTTAATCAAACTTAAAAATTCTAACGATCTTCTTTCAACTGTCGCAGATATCGTTGAAAATCCGAAAAACTTAAAAATTTCTGAAGTGGATACCTCTGTTGCAGCTCGTGCATTAGATGATGTTGATCTTGCGGTTGTAAATAACACTTATGCGGGTCAAGTTGGCTTAAATGCACAAGATAACGGTGTATTCGTAGAAGATAAAGATTCTCCATACGTAAACATTATTGTTTCACGTACTGATAACAAAGACAGCAAAGCAATCCAAGATTTCGTCAAAGCATACCAAACTGAAGAAGTTTACCAAGAAGCGAAAAAACACTTTAAAGATGGTGTTGTAAAAGGCTGGTAATCTTAGCTTAAACTCAATATTTTAAGGCCACCAACTAAGGTGGCCTTTTATTGATGAAAAGAAAGTGCGGTCAGTTTTTACAATACTTTTCCAAAAGAAAAATTCATTAAAAACTGACCGCACTTTCTTTATTGAGATAATAAAAAACCCGAGCCTAAACTCGGGTTTTCTTTTATCGATTAGCGATTACTCTGCATCATCTGCCATATTAAGCATTTCTGCTAAGTTAGTTGTTGCATCATCTGCTGTCATCACGAATTCATCAGCAATTGCTGCTTCATCGTCTTCAGACAATTTAATCACAACATCGTCTACAATACGTTTTTTGTGACGACCTTGGTGATACGCAAAACCAGTACCAGCAGGGATTAAACGACCTACGATTACGTTCTCTTTCAAGCCGCGTAATTCATCACGTTTACCCGCCACCGCAGCTTCAGTAAGCACGCGAGTGGTTTCTTGGAACGATGCCGCAGAAATGAAGGATTCTGTCGCCAATGACGCTTTGGTAATACCAAGTAATTCACGTTCAAATTCAACTGGTGGTTTACCTTCCGCTTCACGTTTACGGTTTACAATTTTCACGCGAGCCACTTCAACTTGTTCCCCTTCGAGGAATTCGCTGTCATAAGCTTTCGTGATAACTGCTTTACGTAACATTTGACGTACGATAACTTCGATGTGCTTATCGTTAATTTTTACCCCTTGTAAGCGGTAAACTTCTTGCACTTCGTTCACGATATATTCAGTTACAGCACGAACACCACGTAAACGTAAGATATCGTGTGGAGTCTCTGCACCATCAGAAATCACATCACCACGTTCAACCATCTCACCTTCAAATACGTTGAGTTGACGCCATTTTGGAATCATTTCTTCGTAGATTTCACCTTCAGTTGGGGTGATTAGCAAGCGACGTTTACCTTTGGTTTCTTTACCGAAGGACACGATACCTGAAATTTCTGCCAAGATAGCAGGCTCTTTCGGTTTACGAGCTTCGAATAAATCAGCAACGCGTGGAAGACCACCAGTAATATCTTTAGTACCTACAGATTCTTGTGGAATACGTGCAAGTGGTTCACCCACTTTCACTTCCGCACCGTCATCTAAACTTACGATTGCTTTACCTGGTAAGAAGTATTGTGCAATAACGTCAGTTTCAGGTAAGAAGATATCGTTACCTTTTGCATCAACTAATTTGATGGTTGGACGTAAATCTTTACCTGCTGTTGCACGTTCACCCACATCTTGTACGACAATAGAAGAAAGACCAGTTAATTCATCCGTTTGACGAGTTACGGTTAAACCGTCCACGATATCAACGAATTTCACAAAACCAGATACCTCAGAAACAACTGGCATAGTATGTGGATCCCAGTTTGCCACTGTTTCACCAGCAGACACTTCTTGACCGTCAGCTTTGTTCAATACAGTACCGTAAGGCACTTTATAATGTTCTTTCGTACGACCAAATGCATCAGTTACGGTTAATTCAGTATTACGAGAAGTTAAAACTAATTTACCTTCGTCATTAACAACGAATTTCGCGTTAGCAAGGTGTAAAGTACCGTTGTTTTTGATTTGTACGCTAGATTCTTTCGCTGCTGCAGAAGCTGCACCACCGATGTGGAACGTACGCATGGTTAACTGTGTACCTGGCTCACCGATAGATTGAGCAGCGATAACACCAACTGCTTCACCTTGGTTGATGAGATGACCACGCGCTAAGTCACGACCGTAACATTTCGCACATACACCAAAGTCAGTATCACAAGTTACAACAGAACGTACTTTTACGCTGTCCACTGAGTTTGCATCTAACACATCACAAAGTTTTTCATCTAATAAAGTGTTACGTGCAATTAAGATTTCTTCTGTACCTGGTTTATACACATCTTCAGCTACAACACGACCTAACACTAATTCACGAAGTGGAACTTTCTCATCGCCACCTTCGATTAATGGAGTCATGACTAAGCCTTCGTGTGTACCACAGTCATCTTCAACGATCACTAAGTCTTGTGCCACGTCAACTAAACGACGAGTTAAGTAACCAGAGTTTGCTGTTTTTAATGCGGTATCCGCCAAACCTTTACGCGCACCGTGGGTTGAAATAAAGTACTGAAGTACGTTCAAACCTTCACGGAAGTTCGCTGTAATTGGGGTTTCGATGATCGAACCATCTGGACGCGCCATCAAACCACGCATACCTGCTAACTGACGAATCTGAGCTGCAGAACCACGCGCACCAGAGTCAGCCATCATAAAGATACTGTTGAAAGAGGCTTGTTTCTCAGGGTTACCTTCACGGTTGATTACTTCTTCCTGAGATAAGTTTTCCATCATCGCTTTCGCTACGCGCTCATTTGCCGCAGCCCAAATATCGATTACTTTGTTATAACGTTCGCCAGCTGTCACAAGACCAGATTGGAACTGTTCTTGAATTTCTGCCACTTCTTCTTCCGCTGCAGAAATAATTTCGTATTTTTTCTCTGGGATAACCATATCGTCGATACCCACAGAAGAACCTGAACGTGCAGCATAAGCAAAACCGGTATACATAATATGGTCAGCAAACATTACTGCTTCTTTCAAACCTAAACGACGATACGCTTCGTTGATAAGTTTAGAAATTGCTTTTTTACCTAATGTTTGGTTGAACAATGAATAAGGCATACCTTTGGGCGCGATCATCCATAAGATTGCACGACCGATAGTGGTATCGGTTAATGTGGTTTTCTCTTCGAATTCGCCAGCTTCATTTTTCACATATTCAGTAATACGTACTTTAACGCGAGAATGTAACTCTGCTTCACCTGTGCGATACGCTTTTTCAGCTTCGCGCGGATCTTGCAGTAACATCCCTTCGCCTTTACCGTTTACTTTTTCACGGGTCATATAATAAAGACCCAACACCACGTCTTGCGATGGAACGATAATTGGATCACCGTTTGCTGGTGAAAGTACGTTGTTGGTTGACATCATTAACGCACGCGCTTCTAACTGCGCTTCAAGTGTTAATGGTACGTGAACCGCCATTTGGTCACCATCGAAGTCCGCGTTGAACGCCGCACAAACAAGTGGGTGTAACTGGATTGCTTTACCTTCGATTAGAAGTGGTTCAAACGCTTGGATACCTAAACGGTGAAGTGTTGGCGCACGGTTCAATAGAATTGGGTGCTCACGAATAACTTCTGCCAAGATATCCCAAACGATCGCGTCTTCACGCTCAACCATTTTCTTAGCCGCTTTAATTGTGGTTGCATAACCACGGCTTTCTAATTTTGCATAGATAAACGGACGGAATAATTCCAATGCCATTTTCTTCGGTAAACCACATTGGTGTAAGTGCAAGTATGGACCTACAGTGATTACAGAACGGCCTGAATAGTCAACACGTTTACCTAATAAGTTTTGACGGAAACGACCTTGTTTACCTTTGATCATATCCGCAAGTGATTTTAATGGACGACGGTTAGAACCCGTAATCGCACGACCACGACGACCATTATCTAATAACGCATCAACAGATTCTTGTAACATACGTTTTTCGTTGCGCACGATAATATCTGGTGCGATTAAATCTAATAAACGTTTTAAACGGTTGTTACGGTTGATCACGCGACGATATAAATCGTTCAAGTCAGACGTTGCAAAACGACCACCATCTAATGGTACTAATGGACGTAAATCTGGTGGAAGTACTGGTAATACAGTCATCACCATCCACTCTGGTTTATTACCAGATTGTTGGAAAGCTTCTAATAATTTTAAGCGTTTAGTGATTTTCTTACGTTTTGTTTCAGAGTTAGTTTCTTGTAACTCTTCACGTAATTTTTCACATTCCACTTCAAGATCAATACCTTTAAGTAAATCTTGAATTGCTTCAGCACCCATTTTCGCTTCGAATTCATCTTGCCAACGGTCTTCTGCATCAAGGAATTGTTCTTCAGTTAATAACTGTCCACGTTCCAAATCGGTCATACCCGGTTCGGTCACGATGTACATTTCAAAATAAAGCACACGTTCAATATCACGTAATGGCATATCAAGTAATAAACCGATACGGGACGGAAGTGATTTTAAGAACCAAATGTGCGCAACTGGACAAGCCAATTCGATATGGCCCATACGTTCACGACGCACTTTAGTTTGTGTAACTTCAACACCACATTTTTCACAAATCACACCACGGTGTTTTAAGCGTTTATATTTACCGCATAAACATTCGTAATCTTTTACTGGCCCGAAAATACGTGCACAGAAAAGACCGTCACGCTCAGGTTTGAACGTACGATAGTTGATTGTTTCAGGTTTTTTAACTTCACCAAATGACCAAGAACGGATCATGTCTGGAGAAGCTAACCCAATTTTAATCACATCAAAATCTTCACTCGTTTTTGATTGTGCTTTTAAAAACTTAACTAAGTCTTTCACAAATAGTCTCCTGTCGGAGTTAAGGGTTTCAAAGTGCGGTCAAAAATATTTTGTTTTTTAACCGCACTTCGGCGATTTCTTCCTTTTGCTTCCCCTGCATACAGGGGAAGACAGGTTTGTCGATTACTCTTCGTCTAACTCGATATTCAAACCAAGTGAACGGATTTCTTTCATAATTACGTTGAAAGATTCCGGTGTACCCGGATCCATTTGCTGGTTACCGCCAACGATGTTTTTATACATCTTCGTACGGCCGTTCACGTCATCGGATTTCACGGTTAACATTTCTTGTAAGGTGTAAGCAGCACCATATGCTTCAAGTGCCCATACCTCCATCTCACCGAAACGTTGACCACCGAATTGTGCTTTACCACCAAGTGGTTGTTGAGTAACAAGACTATAAGAACCAGTTGAACGAGCATGCATTTTGTCATCAACTAAGTGGTTCAATTTGAGCATGTACATATAACCTACGGTTACTGGACGCTCGAATTTCTCACCAGTACGGCCATCATATAACGTAATCTGACCTGAAGTTGGTAAGCCACCAAGTTTCAACATTTCTTTGATTTCTTGCTCAGCAGCACCATCAAACACAGGTGTTGCTACCGGTAAACCTTTACGTAGGTTTTCCGCTAAACGCATGATTTCGTCATCGCTAAAGGTGCTTAAATCAACTTTTTGTGCGCCATGACCTAAATCGTATGCTTTTTGCATATAGCCACGAAGTTTCTCAACATCTTGTTTTTGTTTGATCATCGCATTGATTTGATCACCGATACCTTTCGCCGCTAAGCCTAAGTGGGTTTCTAAGATCTGACCGATGTTCATACGAGACGGTACGCCCAGTGGGTTCAATACGATTTCAACCGGTTGACCGTTTTCATCGTATGGCATATCTTCCACAGGGTTGATTTTTGAGATAACACCTTTGTTACCGTGACGACCCGCCATTTTATCACCCGGTTGGATGTGACGTTTCACCGCAAGGTAAACTTTAACCACTTTTAACACGCCTGGTGCAAGGTCATCGCCTTTAATGATTTTCTTACGTTGTACTTCAAGTTTGTGTTCAAACTCTTTACGTAATTCTTCATATTGCTCAGCAAGCTGTTCTAATTGGTTTTGTTTTTCTTCATCTGAAATGGTTTGTTCTAACCATTTAGTGCGATCCATTTTATCTAATTGAGCCGCATCAATACCGCCAGCAATAAGTACATTACGTACACGAGCAAACAAGCCAGCTTCTAAGATTTCTAATTCATCAGAAAGGTCTTTCTTAGCTTGTTTTAACTGCATTTCTTCAATTTCTAATGCACGTTTGTCTTTTTCTACGCCATCACGGGTGAAGACTTGAACGTCAATTACAGTACCACTTACGCTGTTTGGTACACGTAATGAAGAGTCTTTCACATCAGATGCTTTTTCACCGAAGATTGCACGTAACAATTTTTCTTCTGGTGTTAATTGAGTTTCGCCTTTAGGGGTTACTTTACCGACTAAGATGTCACCACCTTTCACTTCAGCACCCACATAAACGATACCTGATTCATCCAATTTGCTTAATGCAGATTCACCTACGTTTGGAATATCCGCAGTGATTTCTTCAGAACCTAATTTAGTATCACGCGCCACACAAGATAATTCTTGAATGTGGATTGTCGTGAAGCGGTCTTGTTGTACAACACGCTCAGAAACTAACATTGAGTCTTCGAAGTTATAACCGTTCCAAGGCATGAACGCCACACGGATATTTTGACCTAATGCTAATTCACCTAAATCTGTTGAAGGACCATCAGCTAATACTTCACCACGGTTAATTGGATCGCCTAAATTCACACAAGGAATTTGGTTGATACAGGTATTTTGGTTAGAACGGGTGTATTTAATTAAGTTATAAATATCAATACCCGCTTCGCCAGCTACAGTTTCATCTTCATTTACTTTGATAACGATACGAGACGCATCAACGTATTGAACAGTACCACCACGTTTCGCGACAACCGCCACACCTGAGTCAAGTGCGATTGGTTTTTCCATACCTGTACCCACTAACGGCTTATCAGCACGTAAAGTAGGAACCGCTTGACGTTGCATGTTCGCACCCATTAAGGCACGGTTCGCATCGTCATGCTCTAAGAATGGAATTAACGCTGCAGCCACAGATACCACTTGTTGGGTTGAAACGTCCATATAATGAATTTCTTCTGGTTTATAAAGACCAGATTCACCACGTTCACCACGAGCAGTAACGAATGCATCTGTAAAGCGATTGTTCTCATCAAGGTTTGAGTTCGCCTGTGCAATGATGTAGTTTGCTTCATCAATTGCAGATAAGTATTCGATTTCTTCGGTTACTTGACCATTCACTACTTTACGATATGGAGTTTCTAAGAAACCGTAATCGTTCGTACGAGCAAACGCAGAAAGTGAGTTGATCAAACCGATGTTTGGACCTTCAGGGGTTTCGATTGGACATAAACGACCATAGTGGGTGTTATGTACGTCACGTACCTCAAAGCCTGCGCGTTCACGCGTTAAACCGCCTGGACCTAATGCAGAAATACGACGTTTGTGTGTCACTTCTGATAATGGGTTGTTTTGGTCCATGAATTGCGAAAGTTGTGAAGAACCAAAGAATTCTTTCACTGCCGCAGAAATTGGTTTTGGATTAATTAAGTCTTGTGGCGTGATCGCATCTAAATCGCCTAAAGATAAACGCTCTTTAACCGCTCTTTCTACACGAACTAAACCAATACGGAATTGGTTTTCAGCCATTTCACCCACTGAGCGAATACGACGGTTACCCAAGTGGTCGATATCATCCACTTCACCACGACCATTACGGATATCGATGAGTTTTTTCATCACACGAATGATATCGTCGTTACTTAAAATACCCGTACCCTCGCCTTCAGGAATACCTAACGAGCGATTAAACTTCATACGACCTACTGCAGATAAATCATAACGTTCTGCAGAGAAGAATAAGTTATTGAATAATGCTTCTGAAGATTCTGGTGTAGGTGGTTCACCTGGACGCATCATACGATAGATTTCATATAATGCACTTACACGATCGTAAGTTGGATCAACACGTAATGTTTCAGAGATATATGGACCGTAATCTAAGTCATTAGTGAATAATGTTTCGATCACTTTATAGCCTGCTTGCGATAATTTCGCTAACACTTCTAAAGAAATCTCGCCATTTGCTGGGCAAATGATTTCACCTGATTCAAGATCTACATAATCTTTCGCTGCAACTTTACCTGCGATATATTCAGTTGGCACTTCAACTTGTGTCACATTATCTTTTTCTAATGCTTTGATGTGACGAGCTGTGATACGACGACCGCGTTCTACATATACTTTGCCATTTGCTTCAATATCAAATGTTGCCGTTTCACCACGTAGACGTTCTGGCACTAATGTCATGAGTAATTTATTGCCAGCGATTTCGAAAGTTACTTTGTCGAAGAATAAGTTTAAGATTTCTTCAACGGTGTAACCTAACGCACGTAAAATAATGGTTGCCGGTAATTTACGGCGGCGGTCAATACGCGCATATAAGTTATCTTTTGGATCAAATTCGAAATCTAACCAAGAACCACGGTAAGGGATAATGCGTGCGTTATAAAGCACTTTACCTGAAGAGTGTGTTTTACCTTTGTCAGAATCAAAGAATACGCCCGGGCTACGGTGTAATTGTGAAACGATAACACGCTCAGTACCATTGATAACAAAAGTACCGTTATCAGTCATTAATGGGATTTCACCCATATATACTTCGCTTTCTTTAATGTCTTTGACTGCGCGTGATGAAGATTCTTTATCGTAGCTAACCAAACGTAATTTTACGCGTAAACCTGCTGCATAAGTTGAACCACGAATTTGACATTCACGTACATCAAATTCTGGCTCTTCTAAACGGTAATCAACATATTGTAATTCTGTATAACCGTTATTGCTTACGATTGGGAAAACAGAACGGAATGCAGCTTCTAAGCCTTGTTGACCTTCAGGATCTTTTTGAATGAATTTATCAAAAGAATCTAATTGGATGGTTAATAAATAAGGTACATTTAAAACTTGCGGACGTTTGCCGAAGTCTTTACGAATTCGTTTTTTCTCAGTATAGGAGTAACCCATTATTGGTTTTCCTCTGTAAATTTTAGTGAGACCGAGTTGATATAAAAAAGTGCGGTCAAATTGATTGACGCTTTTATTTATATCGGAGATTGACGCCGTTTCGGATACCGCACTCTGAACCTTACTTCTGTAGTGGGCTACTTAAATTAAAACGTCTGATTAATTTAAGTGGAAACAGATACCATTAAACGGAAAATGCCTATCTGTTTTTTGTGCTGTTTTTGATAGCACAAAATGGCTGATGGTAAACCACCAGCCATTAAGCCTGAGAAACAGGACATAAGTGAATCAAAAATTATTTGATTTCTACTTTTGCACCAGCTTCTTCTAATTCTTTCTTAAGTGCTTCAGCTTCTTCTTTAGAAATGCCTTCTTTTAAGTTAGCTGGAGCAGATTCAACTAAGTCTTTAGCTTCTTTTAAGCCTAAACCAGTTGCACCACGTACTGCTTTGATAACTGCTACTTTGTTAGCACCAGCTTCAGCAAGAACTACGTCGAATTCAGTTTTTTCTTCTGCCGCTGCTGCTGCGCCGCCAGCTGCTGGAGCTGCTGCTACTGCTGCTGCAGAAACGCCGAATTTTTCTTCCATCGCTGCGATTAATTCAACGATTTCAGTTACAGATTTAGAAGCAATCGCTTCAATGATTTGTTCGTTAGTTAATGACATAACAATCAATTCCTAAAATTAATAAAGTTAAATGAAGTAAGAAACGCTTAATGATTAAGCTGCTTCTTGTAATTTGTCGCGTAATGCCGCAAAAGTGCGAACAAGTTTGCCTGCCGCAGCTTCTTTCATTGTGCCCATTAAACGTGCAATTGCTTCTTCGTAAGTTGGTAATGTTGCTAAGAATTCAACATCTTGGATCTTACCTTCAAAGGCTGCACCTTTAATTTCAAACTTATCGTTTGCTTTAGCAAAATCTTTGAACAAACGTGCTGCTGCACCTGGGTGTTCATTAGAGAATGCGATAAGTGTTGGACCTACAAACGTATCTTGTAAGCATTCGAAATCAGTGCCTTCAACCGCACGACGTAATAAAGTATTACGAACAACGCGCATTGTTACACCAGCTTCACGAGCTGCTTTACGTAATTCAGTCATTTTATCAACAGTTACACCGCGAGAATCCGCGATTACTGCTGAAAGTGCACCTTTGGCTGCTTCATTTACTTCAGCAACAATTGCTTGTTTGTCTTGAAGATTTAATGCCATTGGCTTTTAGCTCCTGAATACACTCCGATTTCTCGGAATTAATTTACCTCATCGAAAGAGTTATCTTTCAGACTAGGACGACTTCGGTGCCCAGAAGCAAGAAATATTCTTATTCTGTTCACCATCTACGTAGGATTATTAAGACGATTATTGCTAACCATTCCCTACGGTCTTGGACGGGGCTTGAATAGGTCAAGCACCAACCAGAAATTTTACGCTAAGCGTAATTTAGGAGCGAGATTATAGTGATTAATCTCGCTCTTGTAAAGTCTATTGTAGAAAAAATCTGCGGATTTTAACCGCACTTTGCGATTATTTTCTTACCGCAATTGCTTCGATTTCCACACCTACATCTTTTGGTAATCGAGCTACTTCTACACAAGAACGCGCAGGGAAATTCGGATGATTATTTTCTTTGAAGAATTTCTCGTACTCTGCATTTACTGCTGCAAAATCATTAAGATCTTTCACAAACACAGTGGTTTTCACAATATCACCCACGGTCAAACCCGCTTGTTCAATAATCGCTTTCACATTCTCTAAAGATTGACGCGCTTGAGCCACAATATCTTTCGGCACTTCACCATTCGCCGGATTAACGGGAATTTGTCCCGATGTTAAAACTAAATTACCTAAATCTACCGCTTGAACATAAGGGCCGATTGCGGCAGGGGCTTTTTCTGTATGAATGATTTTAGTCATGATATTCTCCTTTAATCTTGACGTATAAACACGCTTACTATCCTAACATATAAGCGTCTTAATCACTTATATGAGTATTCTTAATCAATCTCTTTTAATACATCATCAGAGAGCTCTTTCTGTGAACCTTCTTTCACTTTACCATCATTTACTTTAAATTCTAAATTCTGATAATAAGCTTCGCGGAAGGTGACATAAGGATCTTGTGCTTGATTTAGCAACTCGGTTTGGTCCAATGTTTTCGAGCGTTTATCTACCGCTTGCACACCGTATTTCACAAGTGACCACGGGCCACCTACCCAATTCCAGAACGGATAGGTATAAGCTGCATCAACTACTGCCCCCGTTAATTGACGAGGTGTCGTCGCATTATAGATAGGCAATACAATATAGGCTCCCGCATCTACACCGTAGGTGCCCAATGTTTCCCCAAAGCTACGTTGATCATAAACCTGTAATTCTTTACTTGCACTTGCAAAGTCAAATAAGCCACCAATACCAAAGGTTGAGTTAATCCAAAAACGGTTGAAGTGAACAAAGGCTTTTTTCGGCTCACCTTCTAATAAACGGTTTACAAAGCTCACTGGCTCATCCAAGTTGTTTGCTACATTGGATAAACCTTTTGTGACCGGTGTCGGCACGTAATCACGCCAGCCTTTTGCTGCTGGTTCCAACACATAGCGATCCATGACTTTATAGTTAAAATCAAACATTGTACGGTTAAAACCTTCTAATTTATCATTGCGTTCACCATCAGCTTTAGTTGCACAACCTGTTAAAACAGCCGTTGCCATTAAGCCTACCGCAAGTAAAGGTGCTTTTTTCATTCCACTTTCCTATTACAAAAAATTGTCTTTATTCTAACCAACTTGAAAGATAACTACAAAAGAATTTATTCAAACCTTACTATTGCTCTTTCTGTTAGCCATTATTGAAATCGTATTTTTAGTTTTCAAAAAATCACTTTTTTCTCTGCATAAACAAAAAGTGCGGTTATTTCTAACCGCACTTTCTTATCTATTAAATTAAAGTTTTGCTGAAAGCATTGCTTCTAATTTCTCTTGGTCAACTGCAAAT
>OWIE01000335.1_pt1 | contig 17020 bp, 10 predicted proteins | sample 1733001 | NCBI WGS metagenome assembly OWIE01 (sample SAMN05065778, study PRJEB22554) | human gut metagenome | biome: ENVO:2100002; feature: ENVO:00000062; material: ENVO:00002003 | host: Homo sapiens | place: USA | reverse complement strand
CCATGGAGCTGGGTGCCACCCACTACACCCACTGGTTCCAGCCGCTGACCGGCATCACCAGTGAGAAGCACGATGGCTTTGTTTCCCCTGTGGGCGACGGCACCGCCATCATGGAGTTCTCCGGCAAGGAGCTGGTGCGCGGCGAGCCCGATGCATCTTCCTTCCCCTCCGGCGGTCTGCGCGCCACCTGCGAGGCCCGCGGCTACACTGCATGGGACCCCACCAGCTACGCATTCGTGAAGGATGACGTGCTGTGCATCCCCACCGCATTCGTCAGCTACACCGGCGAGGCTCTGGATAAGAAGACCCCCCTGCTGCGTTCCATGAACGCACTGTCCAATCAGGCAGTTCGCATCCTGAAGCTGTTCGGCAAGGATGTGGATTACGTCTCCACCACCGTCGGCCCCGAGCAGGAGTACTTTCTTATTAAGAAGGAGGATTACGAGGCCCGTCAGGATCTGATCCTCACCGGCCGCACCCTGTTCGGTGCCCCCTCTGCCAAGGGTCAGGAGCTGGAAGAGCACTACTTCGGTGTCATTCGTCCCGAGGTCTCCGAGTTTATGAAGGAGTTGGACGAAGAGCTGTGGAAACTGGGCATTCCCGCCAAGACCAAGCACAACGAAGTTGCTCCCTGCCAGCATGAGCTGGCTCCCATCTTCGACACCACCAACGTTGCCATCGACCACAACCTGCTGACGATGGAGATGATGAAGAAGATCGCTCCCAAGTACGGTCTGGTCTGCCTGCAGCATGAGAAGCCTTTTGAGGGCGTGAACGGCAGCGGCAAGCACAACAACTGGTCCCTGTCCACCACCGAGGAGAACCTGCTCGACCCGGGCGACACCCCCATGGAGAACCTGCAGTTCCTGGTGTTCCTGGCCGCCGTCATCAAGGCTGTGGACGAGTACGCCGACCTGCTGCGGACCTCTGTGGCCACTCCCGGCAACGATCACCGTCTGGGTGCCAACGAGGCACCTCCGGCTATCATTTCCATCTTCGTGGGCGAAGAGCTGGAAGCTGTCATCGATGCTATCGCATCCGATTCCCCCTACGCAGGCCCCGTCAAGATGAAGATGGACCTGGGCGTGGACGTGCTGCCCAAGTTCAGCAAGGACACCACCGACCGCAACCGCACCTCCCCCTTCGCCTTCACCGGCAACAAGTTCGAGTTCCGGATGCCCGGTTCTTCTCAGAACCTCAGCGACTGCGATACCATCCTGAACACCGCCGTGGCCAAGGAGCTGAAGGGCTACGCCGACGAGCTGGAGGGTGCTGAGGACTTTACCAGTGCCGCCATCGCGCTGGTCAAGCGCACCATCCGGGACCACCGCCGGGTCATCTTTAACGGCAACGGCTACTCTGCCGAGTGGGAAGAAGAAGCAGCCCGCCGCGGCCTGCCCAACAAGAAGAACGCCCCCGCTGCCCTGCCGGCCCTCATCGACCCCAAGAACATCGCCCTGATGGAGGAGTTCGGCGTGCTGACCAAGGTGGAGATGTACAGCCGCTACGAGGTAGAGCTGGAGCACTACTCCAAGATCATCAACATCGAGGCCCTGACCATGCTGGAGATGGCCCGCAAGCAGCTGCTGCCCGCCGTCAACGCCTACATGAGCGAAGTGGCCAACACCGCCGCTTCCAAGCTGGCCGTCAGCGAGAGCATCAGCGTGCGCAGTGAGACCAAGACCCTGGGCCGTCTGTCCGCCGACGCCGACGCCATGAGCGACGCCATCGACACCCTGCAGGATGCCGTGGATGCCGCCAAGGCTCTGCCCTCCGAGAGCGAGAAGGCCGTTGCCTTCCACGACAACGTGCTGCCCGCCATGGACACCCTGCGTGCCGCCGCCGACGACGCCGAGACCCTGTGCGGCGAGGACTACTGGCCGCTGCCCAGCTACAGCAAGATGCTCTACTACGTCTGATCTTTCATCAGCGTAACAGCAGAATAGCATCCGTAGGCTGCGGAATTTAAAATTGCCATTCTCCTTTTCCTATTTCTTACACCAGCCTAAAGACCTGCTCCCATTCTGAGGGCAGGCCTTTAGGCGTTTTATTTGAAAGGGAAACCATTATGAGCTATTCGACCCAACAGGACATCCTTGATTTTGTGGAGGACAACAACGTCAAATTTGTGCGCTTTGCCTTCTGCGATATCTTTGGCACTCAGAAGAACATTGCTGTGCTGGCAAACGATCTGCCCAAAGCTCTGGAAGACGGTGTCTGCTTCGACGGCAGCTCCATTGCCGGCTTTATGAAGGTGGAGGAAAGCGACCTTGTGCTGCGGCCGGATCTTTCCACCGTGACCATTCTCCCCTGGCGGCCTACCGAGGGCCGGGTGATGCAGTTTTTCTGTGATGTGGAAAAGCCGGACGGCCAGCCCTTTGGCGGCAACTGCCGCGGCTTTCTGCGCAGCGTGAACCGCAAATTCAAAAAGCTGGGCATCACCTGCAATGTGGGCGCAGAGTGTGAGTTCTACCTGTTCGAGAATGATGACCGGGGCCGCCCCACCCGTATCCCCATCGACTTTGGCGGCTACTTTGACGTGGCCCCGCTGGACGCAGGCGAGAACCTCCGCCGGGACATCTGCCTGACCATGGAACAGATGGGCATGAGCCCTCAGCACAGCCATCACGAAAGCGGCAACGGCCAGAACGAGATCGACTGCCACCACGCAGGCCCCCTCAAGACCGCCGACAACGTGATGATGTTCAAGCAGATCGTGCGCGCCATTGCCACCCGCAGCGGCATCCATGCAAGCTTCCTGCCCAAGCCCCTGCCGGATCAGGCAGGCAGCGGCCTGCACATCAACCTGTCCCTTTACATGGATGGCCGCAACCTGTTTGAGGGCGACATTGCCCCGGACAGCATTGCAGGCAGCTTTATGGCCGGTGTGCTGGCCCACAGCCGGGAGCTGACCGTGTTCACCAACCCTCTGCCCAACAGCTATCAGCGCTTTGGCTGCGATGAAGCGCCCCGCTATGTGAGCTGGAGCCGCCAGAACCGCAGCCAGCTGGTGCGCATCCCGCAGGTAAAGGGCGACAACTGCCGCATGGAGCTGCGCAGCCCGGACCCTGCCTGTAACCCCTATCTGGCCATTGGTCTGGTTCTGGCTGCCGGATTGGACGGCATCGAGAACCGCATGGTGCTCTCTGCCCCCGTGAACAAGAATCTGTTCGACCCCTCTATGGCTGAGGGCCTCAACCTTGAGACTCTGCCCGCCAGTCTGGAAGAGGCCGTGCAGGCTGCGGAGGAGAGCGAATTTTTGCGCAGAGTGCTGCCCGAGCAGCTTGCCAGCCGCTACTTTACGGAAGAACTGAAGCGCTGCGAAGCACTGAAACACGCGTCCGACCCTGTTGAGTACGAGCGTACCCATTACTTCAACGCCATCTGACCCCTGCAAAAGAGAGTGTGTAGGAGAAAGGAGCGCAGGAAATGGGACGTGCACTGATCGTAAGTGCCGGTGCAAGCTCCAACGAGTATATCGCTGCACGGCTGACCGAAATGGGCTACAGCCGCCCGGTGATCATTCCCAGCGGGGCCGAAGCCCGGCGGCGCATGACGGAATCGGATTTTGAGCTGATCGTGGTCAACTCTCCCCTGCCCGATGAATTCGGGCATGAGGTGTGCATCAATGCTGTGGAAAAAACAGATGCCGGTGTCGTGTTTCTGGTCAAGGCCGCACAGGCTGAGCAGCTTTTGGGGCCTTTGAGTGAGCAGGGGGTATTGCTGCTGTCAAAGCCCTTCAGCACCGCCTTTTTTGTGCAGGCCATGCACATGGCGGCGGCGGGCAACCACCGCCTGCTGCGTGCACGGCAGGAGAACGCCCGCTTACAGGAAAAGATCGCACAGGTGCGGCTGGTCAGCCGGGCAAAATGCTGCCTTGTGGAGCACGAGCATATGACCGAAGCCGAGGCACACCGCTACATAGAAAAACAGGCCATGGATACCCGTCGTGACCGCACAGAAATTGCACAGGAAGTCCTTGAAAATTATGAGGACATGGGTGTATAATATTGGATTGGGAAAAGTATCCTTGCTTTCACCGGCTCATTTTGGGAGAGGTTGAGAGCAAGACCGTTCACCTGAAAGAATTCACAAAGGTTTATAAGGGAAAAAATTCAGAAAAGCAAAAATAGAGGAGGAAATTCTATGGCAGAGAAACAAACCAAATTCATCTTTGTCACCGGCGGTGTCGTCTCCGGCCTTGGCAAGGGCATCACAGCCGCATCGCTGGGCCGTCTGCTCAAGTGCCGCGGTCTGAAGGTGGCCAGCCAGAAGCTGGACCCCTATGTGAATGTGGATCCCGGCACCATGAGCCCGCTGCAGCACGGTGAGGTGTTCGTGACCGACGATGGCACTGAGACTGATCTGGATCTGGGCCACTACGAGCGCTTTATCGACGAGAATCTGAACAAATACTCCAACCTGACCACCGGCAAGGTGTACTGGAACGTACTGAACAAGGAACGTCAAGGTGCATATCTGGGCCAGACCGTGCAGATCATTCCCCACATCACCAACGAGATCAAGAGCTACATCTACAATCTGGCCTCTTCCACCGAGGCTGACGTGGTCATTACCGAGATCGGCGGCACGACCGGTGATATTGAAAGCCAGCCCTTCCTCGAGGCCATCCGTCAGGTGGGTCTGGAGCAGGGCCGCGACAACTGCTGCTACATCCATGTGGTGCTGGTGCCCTACATTTCCGGCTCGGACGAGTACAAATCCAAGCCTGCACAGCACTCTGTGAAAGAGCTGCAGGGCATGGGCGTGAACCCGGACATCATCATCCTGCGCGCAGACGGCAGTGTGGGCGGCGACATCCGCCGCAAGATCAGCACTTTCTGCAATGTGAAGCCGGAGTGCGTGATCGAGAACCTGACCATGCCCAGCCTGTACCAGTGCCCGCTAATGCTGCACACCGGTGGTCTGGACGAGGTCGTGGTGAAGAAACTCAAGCTGGACGTTCCTCCTGCCGACCTGACCGAGTGGAAGCAGGTGGTCAGCCGCATTGCCACCCGCAGCAAGACCTGCAGCATTGCACTGGTGGGCAAATACGTCAAGCTGCACGACGCTTACCTCTCCGTGATGGAGAGCCTGTACCACGCCGGCTTTGAGAACGACAGTCAGGTGGAGATCCGCTGGGTGGAGAGCGAAGACCTGACCGACCAGGCCGCCTGCAAGGAAGCCTTTGCAGATGTGGACGGCATCATCGTACCCGGCGGCTTTGGCGACCGCGGCATTGAGGGCATGATCCAGGCTGCACAGTATGCCCGCGAGAATCATGTTCCCTACTTTGGCATCTGCCTTGGCATGCAGATCATGGTGATGGAGTTTGCCCGGGGCGTTTTGGGCTACAAGGATGCAAATTCCAGCGAATTCACCCCGGATGGCAAGCATAATGTGATCGCCCTGATGGCCGACCAGCAGGGCAACATTCCCAAGGGCGGCACCATGCGTCTGGGTAAATACCCCTGCAAGGTGATGCCCGGCACCAAGATGGCCGAGTGCTACGGCGAGGCCGAGATCTGGGAGCGCCACCGCCACCGCTACGAGTTCAACAACGAGTTCCGTCAGGAGATGCAGGACGCCGGTCTTGTTATTTCCGGCACCAGCCCCGACGGTCGTCTGGTAGAGACTGTAGAGCTGCCCGGCCGTGACTTCCATTTGGGCGCACAGTTCCACCCGGAGTTCAAGAGCCGTCCGAACCGTGCTCACCCGCTGTTCAAGGCATTCATTGCTGCGGCACTCAAGTTCCGCGCCAGCGAGCAGCGCAGCCTGCTGCACATGTAAACCATAAAAATAAGGTGCTGTCTGTGCGGACAGCACCTTATTTTTTACCCATATAATCCATGATCCTGCAAGGCATTATTCATAGTGGTCATTTTCCAGATCACACACCACAAACCGGTCCACGATGCGGGCCATCCCGTGGAACATCTGTTCCGTAAGTTCCTTGCGGCGCTGCAGCTCCATCCGTTCCGCTTTCCGCTTTTGCAGAGAACTCCCGGTGGCTTTGTTCTATCCTTGATTTCCGATCAGCACCACGGCCACATCGTTGACATTCGTGCCGGTCGCGCCGGTGATGATGAGCCCATCCACCGCCTTGAGGGCACGGTAGGCATCGTTGTTCTGCAGCACATCGTACACGTTCAGCTGGTTCTGCGCCAGTGCCGCGGCCGTGCTGCCGTCCACATAGCCGCCCGCAGCATCGGTTGGGCCATCGGTGCCATCGCTGCCCACCGAAAAGACAGCTGCATCCAGCCCGGCGATCATTGGTGCTGCAGCAAGGGCCAGCTCCTGATTGCGCCCACCCAGACCTGTTCCGGTCAGGTGGACGACCGTCTCACCGCCTGCAAGAAAGGCCAGCTTTTTGCCCTGCCCCGCGTGGGTGCGGGCTATGGAACCAAGGAAGCTGCCAGCCTCCCGCGCTTCACAGCAGAGCCTGTCGGTCAAGATCACCGGCTCATAGCCCAGCTCCCGGCAGGCGTTGGCTGCTGCGCTGCACAGCTCCCGCACGCTGCCGGTGATCTGCGTGGCAACACGGTCCAGCACCTTTGGAGTCTCCTGTGCCAGCAGAGCCTTGGCCTGTGCCGAAAGCTGCAGGTGATATTTTTCCGCAATGGCAAGGGCCTGTGCACAGGTGGAGGTATCCGGCACCGCCGGGCCGCTGGCGATCATATCCAGCGGGTCGCCCAGAATATCGCTGAGCACGATGCTGAACACCTGCGCGGGCGCACAGCTCTGTGCAAACCGCCCGCCCTTGACCCCGGACAGGCGCTTGCGAATGGTGTTCATTTCCACGATATCGGCCCCGCTGGCAAGCAGCTGGCCCGTGATCTGCTGCAGCTCTGCGCCGGGGATCAGCGGCTTCTCAAACAGTGCACTGCCGCCGCCGGACAGCAGAAACAGCACCGTATCCTCTGCCGTTAAGCCCTGCACCAGTTCCAGCGCTTTCCGGGTGGCGGCAAAGCCATTCTCATCCGGCACGGGGTGCCCGGCTTCGCAGCAGTCCACGCCGGGGATCGTGCCCTTCACGTGGCCGTATTTGGTCACGACCACGCCGCCATCCACCCGGCCAAGAAATTTCACCGCCGCATGGGCCATCTGCCATGCTGCCTTACCGGCAGCCACCAGCAGCACCCTGCCGCCCTGCGGCCGGAAATTTTTCAGCGCGCGGCGCACCGCTTCGTCCGGCAGAACAGCGTTCAGGCTGGCACGGATGATGGCATCTGCATCTCTGCGCAGTGTTTCGTTTTTCAGCATGTCGTTCTCCCCTTTTCCATCGCTTCTTGTCCGCGGACAAAAAACACCTGTACAGTCTCTTCCTATGCAGGAAAACGCCGTACAGGTGTTCTGATCTTTTTGCTTACTTTGCGCTTGCCGGAGCAACCTCAAAGTCGATCTTGCCCAGGTTCACATCCGCACGCACAATGGTGATCATCATGGTGTCGCCCAGACTCCAGTTCTTGCCGGAGACGGGGTCGGACAGGCGGATGCCCTCGGTGAGCATGGTACCGGAGGGGGTCAGGCTGGAAGCCGGCACAAAGCCCTCCACGCCGTTGTCCAACTCGATGAACAGGCCGCGCTGGGTCACGCCGGAAATGCGGCCCTCGTAGCACTCGCCCAGATGGCGGCGGGCATACTCGGCCTTGTAGCAGTCCTCAGCCTTGCGCTCGATCTGCATTGCAATGATCTCGCGCTCACTGGACTGCTTGCTTGCCTTCTCGGCAAAGTCGCTGTAGCGCAGCACCATGGTATCCTTATCCATGCCCTTGAGCTGGGCGGTCATGATGCGATGGATGGCCAGATCCGGGTAGCGGCGGATGGGGCTGGTGAAGTGAGCGTAGTCCTTCAGCACCAGACCGTAGTGGCCCTTGGGTTTTTCCTCATACACAGCCTTGGACATGCAGCGCAGCATACCAGTATTGATGATCTGCTCATACGGGCCGCCGCGCACACCTTCCAGAATTGCGCTCAGCTCCTTGGGGGTGGGCACATCCTTGGCAAAGTGATCGTTGATGCCACAGGCCTGCAGCAGAGTGTGCAGACGCTCCAGCTTTTCAGCATTGGGTTCCTCGTGCACACGGTACACGAAGGGGATCTGCTTCACGCGGGCAAAGTGGGCAGCGCACTGGTTGGCCAGCAGCATGAACTCTTCGATCATAGCTTCGCTCTCGCCGGAGGTGCGCTTTTTCACATCGATGCAGTGGCCGTCCTCGTCGAGGATCAGCTTCACCTCGCCGCTCTCGATATCCATGCAGCCGCGCTCCTTGCGCAGGCGGGCACGGTGGCCGTACAGCTCCTTCATGGCGGGCAGCTGGCTGAGCACTTCATGGTACTTGCCCTTCAGCTCGTCGTCAGCACTGCCGGCCAGCAAGGCGTTGATCTCGGAGTAAACACCCTTGACGCGGCTGCGGATGACCGACTTGACAAAGCGGTAATCGATCAGGTTGCCATCCTTATCCAGATGCATCAGGCAGGAGAAGGCCAGACGCAGCACGCCCTCATTCAGGCTGCAGATGCCGTTGGAAAGCTGCTTGGGCAGCATGGGCACCACCTGATCGGCATAGTAGACGCTGGTTGCGCGGTTAAACGCTTCGTTGTCCAGTTCGCTGCCGGGCTTGACATAGTTGGAAACATCTGCAATGTGGACACCCAGCTCAAAGCCGCCCTCCGGGGTCTTGGTCAGGCTGATGGCATCATCGATGTCCTTAGTCTCAGCACTGTCAATGGTGAAGATGGGCAGGGCACGCAGATCCATGCGGCCCTCGGTGTCCTTTTCAGAGACCTCAGCGTTCTCCAGCTTCTTTGCTTCCTCACGAACCTTATCCGGGAAGCGGCTGCGGATATCCTGCGCATAGAGCAGGGCCTTTGCGCAGCGCTTTGCTTCGTCCGAGCTGCCAAACCGCATGGCAACGCCCACGCGGTGATCTTCCTGCCGATTGCCGCGCTGCAGGATCTCCACGGCCACCTTGTCGCCGTCCTTTGCACCGCCCTCGCAGTCACGCATCATCTGCATGGAGATGGCCGGGCAGTCGTCCGGCACGAACTTCAGGCGGCCCTCAATGCGGCGGGCAGTGCCCACCAGATCGTTCTTTTCTTCCAGAATGGCCAGGATCTCGCCTTCATCGCTGCCCTCCACACGGGGGTGCTCAAACTTTTCTACAAGCACCATGTCGCCGGGCATGGCACCGCGGGTAAAACGGCCCGGGATAAAGATATCGCTGGTGCCGTCCTCCAGCATGACAAAGGCAAAATTCTTGCCCAGTTTTACCACCTTGCACAGCAGAGCCTTGTCTGCACGGCCGGAGCGCACCGTAAAGAACACGCCCTGACGCTGGCAGATGACCGCCTCGTGCACCAGCTGATCCACAGCCTCCATCACCTTGCGGTCCGAGCCGCGGTCCCCGCCGAATTTGGATTTGAGGTCTTTGACGGTGCACGGCTGATTCTGGATCGCGTGCTCAATTTTATCGCGCATTGCCATAATATTTTTTCTCCTTGCTCTTCCATGGCCGCAGCCTCCAACGTGCCGCAGCGCTGCCAATCGTGGGCCAGCTGCCCCACCCTGCCCAGCGGTCAGACTGCCGCTGACATCCTATCATAACACAGAAAAACAGCCCCGTCCTTTACACGGGGCTGCACGAACCTTGTCAACCTGCCAGACGGCCTGCAAACAGACATGCCAGAATGGCAACCACAAAGAAAACAATGCCTGCAATGCGGGTGGTCTTGGCCAGCATCTGATCAGCCGGGGTCAAACGGGCATTGTTTGCGCCGCCCATACTGCCGTTGATGGCACCGGAAAGGCCCTGACCGTGGGTGTGCTGCATGAGAGTGAGGAAAACGATGACGAGCGAAGCGATCAGCAGGATCACACCGCCAACAATTTCGATAACAGACATGGATTGAAACGCTCCTTTATTTTAATTCAACAAAAACTACGCAGAAATACAAATATATAGTAGCATAACAAGCGCAAAAAAGCAAGCAGAAACCGTGCATTTTTATGCCAGAAGGTCCAGCATTGCGCACAGCCGGGCAAAGATGGCGGCGCTGGAATGTTCCGTGCTCACCTGCCCGTCCTGCAGCACCACAATGGTGTAGCGCGGCTGCTGCGCCGGGTAAAACCCTGCGAACCACAAGTTTTTGCGTTCCGTGCCATCCGGTGTGAACTGCCCGGTCTGCGCGGTACCGGTCTTGCCGCCAGCCCCTTCTTCCAGCCCGGCAGCATCCTGTGCGGTGCCCTCTTCCACCACCTGCTGCAGCATTTTACGCAGGAGCGCTACATTTTCCGCACTCATCACCCGCCTTGACTGCGGATGTGCAAGCGTTTCCAGCGGCGTACCGTCAGTTTCATCCACCGAGCCACACACGAAGAAAGGCGTGCGGTACACCCCGCCGGAAGCAATGGTGTTCATCATGGCGGCGATCTGTACCGGTGATGCCAGCAGACCGCCCTGCCCAAAGCTGAAATTTGCCAGCTGGCCGCTCTGGGCAAGCTCCCCGGCAGACGGCAGCTTTCCGGCATCGGCGTGCAGCGCACCTGCCACCGGCACCTCCTGCCCGAAGCCAAGCTGCCGAGACATCTGCAAAAGCGTCTCTGCCCCCAGCTGCTGCCCCAGCCGGATAAAATAGCCGTTGCAGCTTTTTTCCAGAGCCGCAGTCAGGTCCACCGTTCCGTGCGGAACACCGCCTGCGCAGCGGAAGATCTGTCCATCCACCACCACAGCACCGGTGCATTCGTACTCCGGCAGGATGCCCTGCTCCAGCGCTGCCGCAGCCAGCACCGGCTTGAACACTGAACCCACAGCATAGCTTTCCAGTGCGCGGTTCAGGAACGGACTGTCCGGTGCATCCAGACTTGCGGCAAGGTCATCCGGGTCATAGCCCGGTACGCTGACGCTGGCGCGAACCGCAGCAGTGGCCGTGTCCAGAACCAGAATGCAGCCGCTGGTCATGGTGTCTGCGGCCACCGCTTCGGCGGCACGCTGCACCGGGCGGGAGATCGTCAGCTGCACGCCCACCGCACTGCTGTCCTGCCGGGTGAGCTGCGGTGTTTTCCCGGCCCGCAGTCGTCCTTGTGCTGTGACCGCGCACACCAGCGTGTCATGCTCCTTTGTCCCGGCCAGCTGGCTGTCCAGCGCCTTTTCCAGCCCGGCAGTGCCGCGGCCTTCTGCATCCAGATAGCCGATCAGATGCTGGCACAGCGGAACTTCTGCGCAGCGCCGTGCCGTTGCAAAGCAGCGTATGCCGCGCCCGGAAAGGTCGCGGTCCACTTCCAGCAGAAACGGTGCGGAGCGGTTGCGGTTCCGGTACAAAAGTGCCTGCCCGGCACTGTCCGTAAATGCATACAGGCGTGTGTAGTTGTTTTCGCCCGGGAAGCAGAGGGCAAGATACCGCGTTTCCAGCCCGGTGAGAAGCAGGCCGCTGTGATCGTAAAAGCTGCCCCGCCGGGCAGGCAGCGAGAGCCGGACCGTGCTCTGTGCTTCGGCCCGGGCAGCATAGGTATGGTTCTCTGCCAGAAAATACAGGCGGCACAAAACTACCGCAAACCCCAGCAGAACAGCTGCATACAACGCCAATACCCGTTTGCCGGACATCTGCTCACCCCTTTTTGATAGAGTGGGCTGCATCTGCGGTTTCTATACAAAAAGAGACGGAGTCTCCGAAGAGATCCCGTCTCCATAAAGTACTTATTGAGTAAGCAATTCCGCTTCATACGTCGAAAATCACAGGTTGCCGGCGATCTGTTCAAAGGCTCTTTCAACCGATTCAAAGCTGCTGTGCGTGTAGACATCCAGCGTCACACTGGCATTGGAGTGCCCCATCAGGTATTGCAGGCTTTTTACATCCAGCCCGGCCTGCTGAACATTGGTGCAGAAGGTGTGTCGCAGCACATGAGATGTAATGCGCGGAACAGGTTTGCCGTACGCCTTCTCAAACTTTTCCTGCACGCCACGCACGCTGCAATAAACAAACAGCGGCCCCGCAGACCTTTTTCAAAGTCTGCGGGGCCTTGTGCTGTGGGGCTATTTTACCTGCACGGTCATGGTTCAGTCACTGCCCGGTAGCCGCGGATGACGCGCCACTTGGCGACACCCTTGTCCGGCTTAAAGCTGCCGTCGGCGCGGGCTTTCAGGTAGCCCTGCTCGATGGCCCACTGGGCGGCTTGGGCCAGCTCCGGGTCGGCTACGTCCGCAAAGGCGGGCAGAGTGGCCGGGGCCGGGCGGCCTGCGGTGTTCCAGAGGAGCATTGCCAGCTCGGCGCGGGTATGGGGCACGGCCACCCCTGCAGGCAGGAGCTGGTCAAGGATGAGCTCCGTGCCCACCTGATAGGCCACGACGCCCGCCGCGCCCACGACTGCGACGCCCGCCAGAAGGGTGCCGAAGCCGTCTCCGCCGTCTGGGCTGCCCTCACCGCTCTCGGCGGTGCGCCAATGGCCATAGAAGGTCACGTCCCGGTCGAGGTTGCCCACATGGTTCGCGCCCGGGCCCATGTAGTAGGGGCTATCCTCCAAGCGGGTGCCGTCTTCGAGGAACCAGCCCTCAAAGAGGCGGGCTTCCTCCTCGCTGCCGGTGATCGCACCGGGGAACTGCATTCCTCCATTCACCGGTTCGTCCCCCGGATGGACGACCCAGTAGACCTTAAAGTCCGTGGGGGCCTGCTCCGGCTGGGCGATCTTCGCCTTCTTGCTCTCGTTCATTTTGCCTTCCACCAGATCAAGGCCGTGAGACATGATCAGGCGTCCCAGTTCGAGGGCATAATAATCCTGTTCCTCCGATGCACCCGTTTCTGCCATGACGATGGTGTTTACGCCGGAAACCTCCAACTCGTTTGCCACGACGGCCGAGCCGCCGGCTTTCACATCCAGCGTGCTGTTCGCCACGGTGAGCTTGCCGCACCGAATGCCAAACTGGAAGAAGTTGCCTTCCGAGTTCGTGCCTGCAATGGTCACGGTGCTGTTTTGGATGGTGATGTCCTCGTCAGAGCGGCCTGCCCGGATCGCGTCCTCACCAATGTCGCCATCGATATTGCCCGTAAGGGTGAGGGTTGCGTTATTCAGCGTCAGCGGGCCAGCCGTTATGATTCCATCGGCGTTGGAAAGGGTGGCTGTGCCGGTAATGGTCAGCTCTTCCGCCAATTCGGACTGGATGCAGCAGTAAATGCCCTCCTCAGCATCCCCGCTCAGCGTGAGGTCGGCCTGTTTCAGCGTCAGGGTGTGGGCAGCCGGGTCATAGGACACGGTGCCGTTGCCCAGCACGTCGTTCTGGTTGGTTTCCGTTACCTGCGTGCCTGCCACCCAGAGGTCGTAGGTTTCGCTTTCCTGCTGGTCCGGGTCCACATCCGTCAGTTCCAGATAGGCGTGGTTTGTCTCTTTGACTTCAAAAAAGCTGTCAAGTTTTTCCTGCACGCTGGTGTCGATTTCCGTATAACCCGCGTCATCGTCGGTGCGATACCAGAACCTGCTTACGTTCTCTCCGATGCCCAGCCTACTCAGGCCGAAGTCCATACCGATAGTCGTCACATTCAGGAGCAGGTGGCCGCCGTTGTAGGTCAGATGACCCTGTTCCCCGATGTACTGCTGCGCATAGATCAACAGCTCGCTGCCATGGTTCATGGTAGTGAAATTGGCGATGCCGTATGCTGCACTACTGATCTTCACCCTGCCATCGATCTGGACCTTTCCTCCGCCGATGCCCGTCTGGAAACCCTTCAGCGTGATCTCGGTATCGGAAGCAATCGTTGTTCCCGTGTCTCCACCCGAAATTCCTTTCGACGTATTGTTCCAATAGGTATTGGTGAGATCGTATTTTCCCCTTACTATCTCCTTTGCTCCATCAAAGCCGTCGCTATTTGTACTGCCCGTCACCTTGCCGTTTGCCACCAGCCTCAGATTTTCTTCACTGAGGGCTTTGACCAGCGAGTAATTCTCCGAGTCCAAAGTTGTGTCCAGCGTCACGTCTCCGTGAAAGGTCAAAAGGCCATGGTCATAGGATACCTCACCCTGAATGTACGGCACCCTCTCATTATCATCGACCCGTCCGACATACTTCGGATACAGAAACACACTTGTCACCCTGCAAGCTGCTCCCATCGTCGGGCTGCCCGCCAGTGCCAGCGGGGCCGCGAGGTTCAGCACGAGGGCTGCGGAAAGCACCCCGGCGAGGAATTTCTTCCATCTTCGTTTCATTGCAAAAGCCTCCCTTTTTCTACCAATTTTGTTGCAGGAAAAAAGCTCCACGGTTCACTTTTAGGATACCGTGGAGCTTTGGTTTTTGCTATTAACCCGGGGTTAGTTTTTGGTTAATTCCGGGGGGCGTTTTTCTGGTACCACTCGGCCAGCCGGGCGCGGCGGGTGCGGGGGTCGCCGCCCATATCCAGCTTTGCGTACAGCTGGTTGATGTACTGCTTCACCGTGCCCTCGGAGAGGTAGAGGGCGGCGGCGATCTCCTTGTTGGTGCACCGCCCGGCCACCAGACGGGCCAGCTCCCGGTCGCGGTCGGTCAGGGGCAGCTCCGGCGCGGGGGCGGGCAGGCCCAGCCGGGCGGCAAAGGCCCGGCCTGCGGGCAGGATGCGGGCTACGAAAGGCCCCAGACGCGGCTCGCAGGCGGCCCAGTCCTCCCCTTCCAGCAGGGGGGCCAGAGCGGGATACTGCTCCACAAAGAGCACCCAGAAATCGTCCTGCACAGCGTCCAGCAAAGCCGCTGCCAGCGCGGCCCGGGCCTCGGCCCGCTGGCCGAAGCGCAGCTGCGCCGCCGCCAGCTGGATGCGGGCCTGCAGGCCCACCAAACCGTAGTGCATGGCCTCGCACCGGCGCAGCAGGCCCTCGCTGTGGGCGATCACCTTCACGTACTCTCCCTGCGCCAGCCAGACCTGCTGCTCGATGAGGGACATCATGGGGCGGCAGGGCCCAAAGAAGCTCACTTCGGCCAGCTTGTGCTCCCGGAACAGCTCCGGAGCCTGCTCCGGCCTGCCCTGCAAAGCGTAGAAATAAGCGGCGATGCTCTCCAGCAGATGCACCTGCACCCCGTCGTGCTTTTGCAGCAGGGCGGCGCGCTTGGCGGCAAAATCGTACCCCTCTTTCCCCTTGCCGCACAGGGCCAGCCGCAGGGCCAAAAAGTCGCAGCAGAGGGTCATGTTTTCCTGCCCGGCGGCGTCGGCCCGGGCCCGCTCCAGCAGCACGGCGGCTTTCTCCCACGCCCCCTGCAGGTAGGCGGCCTCCGCGTCCATCAGAAGCTCGGCCCCCTGGCCGTGGCCGTTGGTGATTTTATAGTAATGGGGCATACACTCGTACATTTCGGCCAGTTCTTTGCCCAGCTCCCCGGGGGCGCGGTAGTACATCATCAGCACCGAGGGGGAGCCGAAGGTCCAGCTGCCGCTGTTGCGCAGGGTGACGGCGGGGCGGCTCATCTGGCGGCTGGCGCTGCGGTGGAGGCGGCTCATCTGGGTGATGTCGTTGTAGAACAAGAAGCTCTGGATGAGGTCGCACTCCCCCAGCAGGTTGCCCCGCTCGGCGGCGGGCCACTCGGGGTGTTGGGCCACGGCGGCTTCCAGCAGGGCTTTCAGCTCCATCATTTTGGGGATCTGCTGCCAGGTGAACATCCGGCGCATCAGCACCAGAATGGCCAGCGGGTGGCGCTGCAGCACTTCCACCGGGCAGCGGTCCAGCCGCTGCAGCAGCTCGGCGGGGCTGAGGGAGGCAAGCAGATCCCCCGCGTCCGCCTCGATGACGGCAAGGGCTGCGTCGCGGTCGCCGCAGTGCTCAAAGGCCTGCAAAGCGTGGAGGTACTGGGCTTTTTGGGCATACCAGCGGCCATACCGCTGCCAGACCTCCGTTTGCCGGGCGGCGGGCAGCTGGGCAAAGAGCCGCTCGGCGCACTCTTTCATCATGTGGTGGAAGCGGAAGCTCACCCCGTCCGGCAGGCGGGTGACAAAGGCGTTTTGCTGGGTGAGGGCCCGCAGCACCTCCTCCGCGTCGGGCAGGGCGGTGACAGCCCGGGCCATCTCCACCGTGAACTCATCGGCCAGCCCCATCACAGCGAGGAAGCCCCGGGTCTTCTCGGGCAGGGACTCCAGCATGGCGGCGGTGAACATGGCGTAGATGTCCGGCCCCGGCTGCAGCAGGCTCCCCCGCTCGGCCAGGGCATGGAGGTTCAGGTAGACGGCGGAGAACCACCCCTCGCAGGAGCGCAGCAGGCTCTCGGCCTGGGCGGCGGTGATCTCCACGCCGCAGCGGTGGGTGTAGGCCAGCAGCTCCTCCCGGTTCAGGCGGAGGCCGTCGGCCTCGATGCGGTGGAGCCGCCGCCCCAGCCGCACCACCTGCTCCCCGGGCAGAAAGCGGTTGCGGCTGGCCACGATAAGGTGGACGTTCTCGGGCAGGCGGTAGGCCAGCCGACACAAAAACTGCGCCACCCGCTCGTCCCCCAGCAGGTGGAAATCGTCCAGAAAAAGATAGTAGGGCGTTTTGCCGCCCAGCGCGGCACACAGGTCCTCCAGCAGCAAAGCCGCGCCGCTGGCGTCGGCGGGGCAGTCGTAGCCCTCCAGCACCGTCAGCCCGGCGGCGGCAAAGGCCTTCTGCACGCTTTTCCAGAAGATGGAGCGGTTATCCGAGTAGATGCTGGCTTGCAGCACCACGGCCCCCGCCTTGGCCTGCTCTGCCAAGAACCAGCGCACTGCCGTCGTTTTACCGTAGCCCATGGGGGCCACCACCGCCGTGAGCGCACAGGACGCTATGGGCCGCAGCGTCTCCCGCATTCGGTCCGAGATGTAGATGATGTTCAGGTTCTGCCTGTTTCTGGCCATGCGCGTTCCCCTTTTCCTTATGCTAAGGCTATTGTAGCACATTTGCGGCGAAGAGAAAAGTGCGGCAGGGGTGCAAAAAAGCAGGCAGAGCCTTCGCCTTTGCGAAAAGTTCTGCCTGCGTTCTTTTTATAAATTGGGATTCTTGGGAGCGGCGGTTTTGGCTTAGTACATGCCGCCCTTCCAAACCACACTTTTGGAGCCGAATCACGAATAT
>OWIE01000325.1_pt1 | contig 17357 bp, 31 predicted proteins | sample 1733001 | NCBI WGS metagenome assembly OWIE01 (sample SAMN05065778, study PRJEB22554) | human gut metagenome | biome: ENVO:2100002; feature: ENVO:00000062; material: ENVO:00002003 | host: Homo sapiens | place: USA | reverse complement strand
CGAGATAGGCTCCGGTCTCGTGGGCTCGGAGATGTGTATAAGAGACAGACTAAAGCTATTGCATTCAAAGGTAGTTTTTTATCAAACAACAAACCATCCTTACAAACGAAGTCAGATGTATCTGCATCATCTAATATATCGATTAAATTAATTTCTTTATCGTTAGGCACCTCAACTTCAATGTTAGTCCAATAAAGTCGTGGTCTATTCTGCGCCGAAACTAATTTACTGTTTATATCTAACGGTGACACCCCTAAATATTCCGTTATTACATCTTCATGTTCTTTTTTCATGTGAACATTTTCCAGGATGAATTTTACATCTTTGTTATTGTTTTTTCTTATCCATTCTAAAATCCGAACATAATCGAAGAACAAGCGGCTTCTAGCATCGTCAAAATTAAGCATTTTCCCATTCCTGCTAAACCCCTGGCAAGGGGAACCGCCCAACAGTAAATCTATCTTGGGCAGTTTCTGCAACTTAACTTCATCAATTTCTGTCACATCTCCTAGTTGAACTATATCCGGATAATTCCTCTGAGAAATTTCGATTGCAGTTTGTTCAATCTCGCTGGCAAAATAACAACCAACACTCTTCCCTGCTTTATCTAACGCTAATCTACCGCACGATATCCCATCAAATAAACTCAGTACATTCATCTTCTCGCCCCTTTAATAACCTAAACTTCCAAAATCACAATTCATTTCATCTAAAAATGTTTTTAACTTCTCTTTTGTGTTAGGAACCTCAACCTCTCCTGTTTTAATCATCTCTGCAACTTCATTTACTTGCTTAATCGTTTCATCTGATAAGTTAGGATTAACCCTCGGAAGTCCAACACCATTCGCATTAACGTCCATTAAAATCGTACGTCCACCTTCAAATTCACCATTGGCATAGGCATTGATTTGATCGTATGCCGCTTGTCCTAGATATTTCATAGCGCTAGTTAATATAACTGAGTTCCCGTTAGTCAATAATCCTTCGTCATATTGGTCTACATCGACACCTACAATAAAGACTTCGCTACCTGCTTCCGCTCTTGTCTTAGTTTCATTAATAGCACCGACACCAACACCACCAGCAGCAGCAAACACAACATCAACGCCTTTATCATACATTCCGGCAGCGATCGCTTTTCCTGCGTCTAAATCAGTGAAAGTCCCTTGATAAATATAATCTGTCACTTCTACATTTGTCCCTAAACAATTGTTAGCATACGCGATCCCAGCAACGAATCCCCAACCTAGCTTTTGTACCGCTGGAATTTCCATTCCACCTAAAAATGCTACTTTATTTGTTTGAGTCTCTAACGCTGTCGCAACCCCAGCTAAAAATGATGCTTGTTGTTCAGCAAAGAAAATCGAAATTGTATTATCTGCAACTTCATACTTAGGGTTCCCGTGATCGTCAACACCTACAAGTGGTTCTGCATCAATCGCAACAAACTTGATCTCCGGATACTTCTCTTGCGCTACTCCTAACGCTTCTTCAAACTTAAATCCTGGTAATACCATCACTTCTACACCAGTCATCGCTAAATTATCAATCGCTTCTAAATAATCCTGTGTCGTCTCGCCTGTTGGCATTAGATACTGAACCTCTGCGCTTGGATTATCTTCTTTGTATTCCAAAACTCCTTCCCAAGTTCCTTGATTGAACGATTTATCATCGATTGTCCCCGAATCTGTTACCATTCCAATTTTAATTCCTTTTTCTTCTGATTCTTCCGCTTTAGCACAAGCTACTAGCCCTAAAGTTAGGGCAGCCACCATCGATAATTTCATTAATTTGTTCATTTTCATTCCTCCTATTCAAAAACTTCATTCAATAATCTTTCTAATTCTTCGCGACCTTTTTTTACTTTACGTTTAATCTCGCGATCGCAAAATCCCAACTCTTCTGCGACAAACTCAACACTTTTCAATTCTAAATATCGCATTTTTAAAGCATTAGTTTCAGCCGGCATATATTGTTGCATTAATGATAAGGCTCTTTCGATTGCAGCGACTTCCAACCTAACCGACAACCATTTCACTTTTAATCGGTCTTTTTTTAACATCAATCTTTCGTATTGTTCCTCTAGGCTCATTCGTGGTCCTGGAATATCGTCCGTAATCACCTTAGCTTTAATTTTAGGTTTTTCTAAATACTCCAACTGCGACTCGATCATTGCTAATTGTTCTTTTTTGCATTTGTAAGTTCGCAAAGCCTCAATTGCATTTAACGGCATATCTATCCCCCATTTAAAATAACTATTCTAATCTACTAATTGAACGATGTAGTGCGTATTCCAACCGTAGTAAGTTTTGTCTTTGAAATCTTTAAGTTCAACTTTCATCCCTAACCTAGCAAACTCATCAATAATTCCGTCAGCTTTAAATTTCTTTGACACAATCGTATTGCCGAATTTTTTCATAGCGACAACTTGGAATCTTTTTAATTTCACTTTTTGCTTAGTCGCCGCGATCTCTGCTTCGAGTTCTTTTGATTCTCTGAGAAGTTTTGCTTTTTCTCCACCCATTTTCCCTTTTTCAGATGGCGTTAGTACCATTTCTTTAGGAATTGAAATTCCTAATTTAGCTAACTTGTTAGCCGTTTGGACACCGAATCTACCTTCACCCTTCGCTAATTTAGAAATAGCGTTTGGCGATACCCCCGAAAGTCTCGATAACTCTCTTTGCTTCATATTGTGTTTTTTCAAATATTCCTCAACCGTCATCAGATTCTCCCCCTTTAATAACTATATTCACAATTACAAGCCACTTCGCCACTTTCAATCTTCCCTAGATCATCAACCGGTGGCACAAAATTAGCTTCGTAAAAATCTCGCAACTTGCACTCGTTGCGGTTCTTAGTACAACCTTTGCACTCAGCGTACAATTTCCCATCAATCAGTGAGTGAAATTCAGCTAATGTCAATGTACGCTCACCGCATTTCGATAGCATCTTCTCTAATTTTTTGATTTGATAATCATCCGCGACGCGTAATTCCCATTTTGCGATGCGTTTGGCTATAACTTCCTTTGTTTTGCGATCTAGATTTTCCTCGATAAAGCTATCTAGAAACTTGCGTTGGTATGTCGTCGCCATTTTTAAATACTTGATTTGCTCTTTTGTGATAATTCCGCTCTTTTCAAATTTAAGCCACGCCGGTTCTTTATCACCAACCCCATGTAGGGAGCGAATCCCCATCAATAATTGATGAACAGACGCTAACATAATGACTTGGTTCATTTCCTCTTGTCGTAAATAACCACGTTTAACCTTGCGTTCTCTTAAGTTGACACCATCTTTAAATACTTCAAACCCTTTCTTCATCTTCGTTCTCTCCCTTTACTCAATTAAAATGGTAACATTTCGTCACTAATGTTAATATTTGAACTAAAATCCCCACCGTTCATCCAATAACTTCCTGGATCTTGTTGTTTTTTCTCATATCGCACTTCTGCCACCGTTCGTTCCTGTTGCTTTGAACCTAAAAACTCAACTTCATGCGCTACAACCTTAGTAAAAGTTCTTTTTTGCCCATCAACTTCGTAATTTTCAACCGAGATGCGCCCGACAACGCCAATTTTGCTGCCCTTTTGTTGGAACTTAACTAGGTTTTCAGCTTGTTTATTCCAAACTTGCACCGGAATAAAGTCCGTTTTATCCCCGTATCCATTGACCGCTAAATTAAATTGGCACACCGCTTTACCGCCCGTCGTTTGTTTTAACTCTAAATCTGTACTGATATTCCCGATTAATGTTACATTGTTCATTTTTATACCTCCGTTAATCTGACTCTCACTTCTGCATTTTCTGCATAATATTTTTTAATACTCAATTCAACCACTTGCTTGTCATCTTGGTAAGCTAATCCATTCAATGAGTCTAAAATGGACTTTGCTAAATTATCGCAATCCGGTTTAACCGTCGGTCTTATCATTCCTTCGATCTTAGCTTTTTTCTTCGTCTTACTGTCGGACTTAGGAACCGCGACTAACACTTCAATTTCGGCTCTGACTTGATTTTCATAGGGCAACCACCCAAATTGATTGGCGTAATCTGAATAACACATTTTAACGTAATTCTCGTAAACCAACGTTTCTTTTGGTGTGTATACAATGCCTGATCTACCCATTCTAGGTCTTTGTTTGGCTTGTGCCTTGCCAGGGATTTTAAACTCTCTCATCTTTCCCCACCACCAGTTCTAAAATTTTAGGATGAACTTTACTCGCGTCTGTTCTAGCCTTATTGAACACATCAAATTCACTAACATCAAACCCTAAATCGATAGCTATTTCCTTGAACCAAGCCGGAATTTTTTTCTTTTCTTTCCAAAGGTTGTAAGTATTACTTCTAACACCGAATAATTTACAAAACGGATCAAGCGTAATCCCGTTAGTCCTTAAGAAGTTATCGATTGTCCCTTTTTGGTTGTCGTTCTTGATATCCATTATGATATCTTCTTGGCTTTTTTTTCGGTTTCTAATTATTAGTCCCTCATACTCTTCTAGGGATTTGTCCGCATTTTTATCCCACTTAATCTTTGTGCAAAATTCAACTTTAGATGTATAGTATGGGATGTTCTTATCTTCTAAAATACTTGTTATCAACTCTAACTGATCCCTATTCAGCGCATAGAGTTCCCCCTCTTGGCTTATTCGCGTGAAATGGTCAGTGTCATACTTCACATAAATTAAATTATTCATCTCCGCTCGCATCTCCTATCCCTAGTTTTTAAATAAATCTCCGGACCTATATCTGCATCAAAATTCAATCTTCTAAGTTCATAAACTTTCTTCATCTTTTCCCTGTATGCTAAGTAAGGTTCGCAATAACTATGGCAATTAAAACGTCTCTCAGTGCAATCTTTACACTTACGAAATACCATTAAATCCCCAGCTTTCTTATTGTTTTTTCATTCACTTTGATACCATCGACTTTATATTTAGCGTTAAATGTCTGCCAACCTATTGTGTGCGTTTCTTGGTGATGTTCGGCACACAATGCGATTAGCCTTAATTTTGTATGATCCACTTCATTTCGATTTCTACCACTTCCAACCGCATCGACATGATGAATATGAGCGTGTTTTTTGCCACATACAGCGCACTTACGATGGACTAGACATAAATATAGGTAATTGTTTATTTCTCGCGCTAAAACGACTGTATTTGCGTTTAACGGTACGTCCCATTCGAAGCAAAACTCTAACAAATGTTCTATAAAATATCTCGCGGTCGTCATATCTATATTTGATAAACTAAAATACTCTCTATCTTCTTTCGCCATAAAGTCGTATTTCATATGCTCTTTGAGATACTCCGGATGATGTCCTGTGTAATCCGCAATATCTTTAATTAACGCATAAATTTTCTTACGTTGATCGCTCGATATCCTTCTACCATCGTCAACTCTAATTTCCCCGTGCATAACATCCGCTAAAAACCTCTCGTCAATTAACTCATTAGGGATGTGGCATTTAAGCCACGCCCCTCTTGAATCCTCTTGATAATCCCAAAATATAGCTTTAAGCATTTTTATCCGGCTTTTGGCTCAACATTTCAATCAATTCTTTAGCTTGTTTATCGCTCAACTTGTCGTAAGCGTCCACGCCGTAAGCAGTTTTGACGTGTTGTTGCACTGCAACTTCATTAACGTATTTTGTTTCGATTAATTTCATGATCTTAGCGGCGTTGACATTTGCTTTTGTCTTGCTTGGTTTATCATCTTTTCCGGTCGTTGCGTCTAATCCATCAGACTCTACAATCTCAAAAGCATTAACCCACAAATAACGTCGTAAATAAGTTTGTACCGCTCCTAGGTTTTGAACCGCGTGGCAACTTTTGAGATTTGCTTCACTCATTGGAGACGTAAAAACTAATTTCTCATCCGTGTTCTCAGCATTTACGATTGTTAATGTTGCCATGTCGTTATCAAAGCTGATGTTGCTACAAAGATTATATTTTTCTAATAAACTGTTGATCGTTGGCAAGAAATCACCTAATTCGAAATAATGATAACCAGCGAATTTGTTATGTCCCGATTTCTTCAACGGTTTTTCTTGAAACTCACAACGTGCTTTTTGCATTTTACTGTAAATATTGTTCATACTCTCTACCTCCTACAAAATCACTTCGAATTTAGGGACAAATACTTTCCCATCTTTTTTCTGCGTTCCCATTAAGTGGATGGTTAAGTCATAAACTTCAACATCCCCGAAATTTTTAACAACATAATCATTTTCGATGCAGTAGCATTTGCCATCCTTCCAAACATATAGGAAGTCGTCACGCATTTTGTTCAACTCTACAACTTGGCTTAATGTTGGTTTGCTCATTATTTATCCCCTCCGAAATCGATTTGAATTTCTGTTGCAACCGCATGAATGAAAAATTTAAGGTTCGGGCATTTTTCTGTTTGCCCAAATAGATGTTTATACATATCAGTATCAGCCAAATAAGTGTTCTCGATCGCCCATCGACAGTTTCGATCAAAGCTGCAATATTTAACTTCACCTTCCGGATAAATCGATTGATAAATTTCTTTCATCATCATAGGCTCACCCTTATCAACGACCATTAAAATCGCTTTTGCCAATTCGTTAAAACCTTTATTAGCCGGGTTCACACCTAAATCCAACAACATTTGTTTAACCACGTTCTTCATTGTTTTTTTCTCCTAATTTTTGTTTTTATGAATATTTAACTCTCGACTTGCGTATAATAAACGTGTAAAATATTTACGTTATTGTTTAACTAAAGTGTTGCAGCACCTTAGTTAACGCCCATATGAGCAAGAACCGTAATAAATTCGACGTAAGTCATCGGCTTAAAGAGATGTTGCAGCATCTCATTATTGCTGATGGCTTTTTGTTTTATCGCAATAATGTCAACGATCAATGTTTTTAACTCAATTTCATTTTTTCGACAGTAGCGTAAGAACGCTGCATCAAACTCTAAATCACTTGAAGTCCAAAAATCGATAAACCCGACCACACGTTTAGCCATTACTCCGCTTGGATGAATACCAATTTTGAATAAAGCCGTTTCCCCGTTTGTCATAAAACCACCTCATCTTTAAATCTATAATTTCTCTCTTCATTGCGACCGATTTGCACCATGTAGCGATTGGTCGCTTTTTGTTTCATTCTTCCAGCGATCGCTTCATCAATTCCCCTTAACTCACTGATTAATAATTCAGATGATACGATAGTCACTAAATCATTGTTGTAGCGATAGTTGATTAACTGGAAAGCATAATTCAAATCTGTATCGGTGAATTTCCCCTTTAGGAAATCATCGATATATAACACTTCTGCTTTTGAATACTCATTGAAATAATCATCACGATCTAGGTCGTAATTCATTCGTTTCAACTTATCTACGAAGTCATTCCAAATCATGTATTTAACTTGAACATATCTTTTTTTATCTTCGTCATAGTGCGTCATTCGTTCATTACAGATGGAAGAACAGATATGCGTCTTACCGCATCCACTCTGACCTAGCGCTAAAAACCATTCTTTTGACTTCTGAGCGTTCAAAATGTAGTCCTTAGCCTTTTCCTTCATCTCGACTTGAAATGGCTCTACAGCGTCAAAAAACCGCAATTTATGGCTTAATAATTCTTTCATGCCACTTTCTTCTGCATTTTTCTTTGATTTACGGACTTTCATGCACTCACAATCATCGATATATGATGTGTCGTTATCTTTGTCATAGTAAGTGATAAAACCTCTATTTAGGCATAGATCACAATCGAAGTCTTTTAAATTGCCTTTACGTTGGTTATCCAACTCAACTAATTGCTGAGTGATTGTCTTTTCTCCTGCGTCATAATTATCTGTAAGTTTAGAATCCCAATCGATTTCTTTAGATAGTTTTAAAGCTAGTTGAGACAAACTTTTCATTTTTTCCTCCTATAAAACCTTTAAGCCACATGAATCGATATAAGGTCCTGTTGCTTGGCGTTTGATGATAGGTTGTTCGTTTAAATAACTCTCGAATTTAGCGCCAAATAATGTGTTAGGTCTTAAATATCCTGCCATTTTTTTGTCTTTAAGCCATTGAGTTGTTTTCGTGTCTATTACTCGTTTAAAATCATCAAGTGTATATCCATCGGCAAATCTAGCCTTGATATGGCGTTGGGTTACTGTTGATGATGCTTTAAAGTTTTTACCCGTTTTTTGATTCAGATAATCAACTACTTCCTGGTAAGGAATAGGCGTGGTCGGGCTCTGCTCGACAATATCTTTATTCTCTGTAGTTAATTGCTTAGTTAACTGATAGTTAATTGGTATAGGTTGTTCATTTTCGAACGATGTCTTGTTCAAATCTGAACAATTAACTGTTTGATTTTGAACCATACTTCGTTCAAATTTAGGCAAGGCGTACCACGTTGTCCTATCATAAGCTAACTGATTATAATTGCCTTTGATTAATAAACCTTGATTTTCTAAAGATGAAATAATTCGTTGAATCTTTGATCTATTCCAAAAAGGGAACAACTCAGTCAATGCCTTTTGAGAATTGTAAGTCCATGTATGTCCATCATGGAAATGTTTATCGTTCGCTTTGTTTTTTGCTATCCAATAGCTGAAGTATGTATACATAATCGCTTCATCTACTCCGTGCTCTTTAGCAAAATCTCCATCAAAACTAAAGTTCATCACTTCACCCCTTTATTCGTGAAATATTCCCTTACTAACTCATCCCTTTCAGCTTTCCACTCAGACATTTGTTTCTGATATTCGTTTAAACATCGTTTTTCGTCGATTTGAAGCGTCAAAAACTCTCCCTCGATATCTTTTTCAAGAATGTAACTAGAAAGGCTCAGAGCGTCTAAAAATGCGATTATCGTATCCCCTAGCAATTCATCGATAGGCAACTTGATAACTTTTGGCGATTCTTCACTCAATAATCCCTTTTCGATTTCGTCTGCAACTACATCGTTGATTGTCTTTTCAATGTATCCGATCATCGGTAAATCTTTTACTTGCATAATCCTTCCCCCTCGTCGATAAAGACATTTGCACATAACCAGTTGTAAAACATAACTCGTTGACGTTTTGGTAACATTCTGCAAAGCAACACAAACGCCACCTCAAATGCTCTGTGAAATGCAACAAATAAAATTAACAATGCTAGTATCATTAAACCTCCCATTTTAAATCCCCCTAAATTAATTTCGACAGTTTGTTAATGCAAAACTCGAACGATTCATGTTGAAACGTTACGACCTTAAATCCGACCATAAACGCCGCGATCCATTCGCCATTTCTTTTCTCGATAGTCCCCACTTGTTGATGTTGGCGATAGATTTTAAATCCTGTTATTGACTCATGGATACTTTCATAAGCAACAAGCGATAAATCCATCCATCCCATTTCTAAGCCCCCTTAGATTCTTTAAATTGACTTGCCATCGAATATCCGATAATGATTCCCGTTAGTTGATCCTTTTGCTCTTTCGGCACGATATCCAACGCCGCGAATATCTTCGACACGATTTGAGCCTTTTCTTCAATCGTCAACGCTTCCGTCATCGCTTCACCCCTTTTTGTGAGTTTGTCGTCTATTTTTTCCGCTTTGCGAACCTCACAAATCAATAATAAACCATTTTTTTCCGCTTTGCAACCTTTTTTTGAATATTTTGTTTGCTTTGCGAATATAATAATAGTAATATATTTACGAAAGGTGGATTTAATATGAATAACAGAATTAAAGAATTGAGAAAAAACTTAGGTTTAAATCAAACGGATTTCGGTGAAGGTATTAATCTATCTAAAAGCCAAATAGCTTGTTACGAAAATGGTTCACGAAACATTACCGATAGATCAATCAACGACATTTGCGAAAAATACAGAGTCAACGAGGAGTGGTTGAAGTTCGGAACGGGGGAAATGCATAAGCCGGAACCGGAGTTGGATGAATTGGCATACTTGATGGGGATGTTCGTTGCTAATAACGATGAATCAACAACAAGAGCGAAAATCATTAAAGCTATGTTAAGTTTAGATGATGATGGATGGAAATTTATCGAAGGGTTAGTTGAACGAATTGCAAAATAAAAAAGGCCGAGAATTATTTCTCAGCCTTTTTTATTAATCCTAAAATAAATTTGTAAATTGTTGTTAGTTTAACCTCATCATCGATTTGATTAATGACGTTTAGAATTTTTTCTCTCACGAACGACTCACCCTTTTATTTTTTCATCAATCCCTAGAATCGCGATAAAACATAACCATCCAAAAAACAAACATTCGTTCAAATTGTTATTTTTTTATAACGATTGAAAAAATTATACAATATATAACAAAAAATGACAATTCGATTTAATTACAGTTTTTTTAAAACTTAGATTTTAATTTTCTCGCGCACGCGCGCGTATAGTTAATAATATATATTATATTTAACAGCTTATTTATTTAACTACAATATATATTTTTGGGTCTACTTTAAAGTAGGAGGGGGGTCTACTTCGAGGTAGGACCCTCCCTACTTCTGAGTCGGGTGCAAGTAAAACCGTCCTACTTTTTAGTCGGGTGTAGGGGGGGGTCTACTTCTGAGTCGGGTGGAGTTATCCACAGATTTTCCGAACTTATCCACAGAATTTTAGTTTTCATGGTGTTTAGGATTTGTCATATCGTAAACTAATGTTATGTATGCTGGTCCAGTTCGGTAGTAAGTAAATGTCCCTTTTGTATTTTTTTCGAGGCGAAATTCTAAAATTTTGCAATCGCATAATTTTTTGAACCTTCTACGCAATACATCTTTGCTTTTTATTTTTAGTATTGGTAAATCTTCGATTACTTTCTTGTAGTTTACCCAATAGTACGCTTTGCCATCAAATATAACTTCGTTCATTTCATCGGTATTTCTGTAATCGATGAACCATCGTATCAAAATTAAATCGTTCATATCCAATCCGAATGATACTGCTATTTTTTGGTTGTAGTCTAAGATTGATAATTTCATAATAAAAAGTCCTCCTGGTGCTGTTATTTAGTAGCAAACAAAAGGACTCCACACAAAATTTCAACCAAATAGAATAAAAGTCTTGCAAACTGGTTAAAATGATATTATAATTACTAGCGCAAAACAAAAGGAATTAATTACGCTAGTAATTAATGATATACGTGTTTAGACTTCCACTCGGCTGCCAAACTTTGTGGGAGTCTTTTTATTTTGCTAATTGAATGATATCAAATGATGTCGTATTTTACAATAAAAAATAAAAAAGGGTTATCCATGCTTTCGGATAGCCCCCTTTTTATATTATTCTCATTTTTTGTTATCGTATGCTCTAATTAATGCAAATTTTATTTTTGAAAAATCAGTGAAATCTGTTTTAACAGTTGTAGGTTGAAATTCGTGTTCGTTCTTTTTATCAGTGCATGAAATTATTAATAACGGATAAGGTAAAATATAGCTTATTTTTTTAGCTCTTTTATCTTTCATGATCTTTGAATATACATCTCCATTCGTGAACCCTTTGGTGTTGTCGCACTCAACCAGAGTTGACACTGTATGTGTTCCAAATCTAAAGACGATATAAATATCCGGTCGTATGCCATACGTTTTTTCTAGCCCTTTAAATTCAGTTTCGACGCTAACCACTTCAAACTCGTTATAGAATTTCACCAAAAAGTCAGTAATAAGCAATTTATGTTCAAGTTTGGTTGGTTTTTTGCCTGTGTAGTAGACAAAGCTTTGGTCGATGTGGTCTCTATAACGTTTAATCTGTTTCAACTCATGAGCTACTTTAAGTCTGTTTTGAGCGACGGTTATCGAGGATTTGGTGTTATTGGTTGGAGATTTGTAAAATAGCATAGCGGCTTGTTTTGCGGTGATTAATAACGAAGTATCTTCTAAAAAATTAATCATTTTGATGTCTCTTGATGTTAAATATTTTTTTCCGGCCATATCAATCCCTACTTTCTAGCTTTCTTAGTCAGTAGCTGTTGATACTGTTTATCGTGATAAGCTAATTGCGTGTTCAATTCATCGTACCACTCGTCACTTAACGGATCATAATCACCAAAAGTATGCGACTCCTCATATTCTTCTACCAATTGCGAAAGCCCTAACTTAGTTGCGCATGGTTCGCAAAAATCAGACGTTCCAAATTCGTAGCAAACAACACGATGAACGCGTTGACCACAATGACGACAAGTTCTATACATAACAATCCTCTCCTATTCTGCAAAAGCATCAAAAATTTGTGACTTAGCTTTTTCATCAGCTTTTTCTTTGTTAATGACTTTAGCTTCAAGTGTTGTTCTTTTATTCTTAGCGCAAACCTCACGTATTTTTTCTTCTGTTGTCCAAAAAGTTTGAAATCTTGTTAGTTTATCAGTTTTGACAATTCCTTGACCTACTGCGTTAATGTCAATAATTTCAAGACCTTTCTCTTCGATGATATTACGACTCTCTTGTTCGTTTGATGTTCTTAAGCCGATTCTTAAACCACAGTTACAAGTGATATTTGTCGGTATAACGCTATCTGTAGGACGTTGGGTGCAAAACATTAGATGGATACCTACCGCTCGGCACATTGAAGCTATTTCAGCCATAGTGCGATAGGCGGTCTTTTGGTTGAATATTAAATCCTCACTCGTAGCATCTTTTCGGTTAGGTGGGGATGCCGGAAGTGTCATGAATGAAAATAATTCATCGATGATAACAAAGATAAAGGGGAGTCTGTCTTTTTTATTAACTTTAGAATTATAAGATACTATTCCAGTTACATCTGCATCTTTTACTAGCTTTAACCTTCTAAACATTTCTTGCTTGATATCGAGAAGCTCTAATATAGTTTCTTCAACATTACTAGACATAGCGGCTAAATGTTTAATGTTCTTAAATGTATTTGCTTCCACCCCACCCTTGTTATCTAAATAAATAATTTTAAGTTGGTCGGGTGTATAATTTTCAATCAATTGACACACAATAGATTTAACAAGCACAGATTTTCCCGAACCGCTCGTCCCAGCTCCCAATATATTCGGAATTGTTTTGGTGAGATTAACTGTCACAGGACCATCTAAAGACATACCCGTTGTGATGTATAGATGATCTGTGTCGGGAATAGGCACAACTTTAAAAGGGTATTTTTTCGCATTCATCAAGTGGCCCTTAAACACCTTAACTCTGTAATTTTGATTATCGTATAGAATCTCTACATCGTTCTTAAATACATTCTCAATTGCGTATTCTAACTTAAGTAAGGAATTAATGTCGCACCCACTTGGGAGTTCAATCCCAAATAGGGTGTAAGTCTCATACTCTTTCAACCACTTCACATAGGCAAATTCCGGTTCTTCTTTTTTATTACAAAGTCGGACCGTTTTGAATAATTCATTCAGCTTTTTTTTATCATCTTCTTCACTATTTCGATTCGTTGCGAATCCCAAACCATACGCAAGTGCACCGGCAGCTATAACGCCAAGCAATAGACTCATTTTTAAATCCCCCTTTTTTTATTTTCTACGAATAATTTTTTTAAAAATGGGCAGTTTAATAAATTCGGTCGGGGCAACCACGCCCCTCCCTCTTTATTAAATGCGCTTCGCTATTTATTGTCGTATCAACCTTTTTATGCTTCGTTTCGTTGGTCCAGGACAAGATCCTAACCAAAGTGCTACCAATCTTGGTTCAATATTTATCACTTAATACAATATATGCTCAAAAGTCTTGGTTAGTACCAAGACTTTTACTTTTGCGATGATTTAATCATGTTCATCAATTTATTGCCGTCTACCATTTGTATTCCAATCCTTTTTGCTGCGCTTTTTGCATCATTTGTGAAATCGGAAGTCGTGACATAAATCCCTTTTACATCTTTGCCGCCGAGCACACAAGCGCCCACAAAATCCCTCATTTTATTAGAACTAATCGGGCGTGAGTATCTTTTGCATTCGATATAATACGTCTGCCCGTCTTTGGTGGCGACAATATCTTTCCCACCGTCGCCTGTTCTTTTCGTCTGTTGCACTGAATACCCCATACTTTTGTATAGTTTGGCCACATAAGTTTCAAACTTGAACGGATCCATGCGTTTTAAATCGCTAAGAGACATATATTCAACTCTTGATCTGTCCTTCCAAAATAAAATATCTTTATATACAATCACGATAAACATTAACAATACACACAAGATTATTATTGCTATCGTGTAAAGAGCGCCGCTCATAAAACCACCTCTAGTATATGTTGGCTAGGTTTCGCAACATTTATACATTTAAAATAGGCTTTTTAAATGCAAAAAAGCACCTGGATATACCAAGTGCTTAGTTATTATATGTCCAAGTCGCTAATATCTAAATCATCAATGCTTTTAGACTCTCCAACTTGCTCTACTTGTTGGATCACTGGTTCGTTAGCTGCGACTTGATTGTTTAAATATATGGTTTCTCTTCTTTGTTCGATAGCAGCCAAATCCTTTAAAAAAGCACTTGGACTGGATTTCTGTTTGATGTATTCGTATAGATACATCTCGCTCTCTTTGAAAGTGATTCTTAATTCTTTTGCCATTTCGCCACTCCAACCTTTCTAAATCCCTTAGCGTTAGCTTTAATGTCAGTGATAGCTTTAGTTTGAGGATAAACCTTTAAAAATAACGGATGTAGTATCTTAGCACCGCCGCCGCTTAGGACGATATTGTACTGAGATAGATTAGTATACATCCCGCGTAATTCGTTAAGCAAATACTTCCCTAAAGTCAATAACGCGTCTTTCTTATATTCTGTAACTTCTTCAAAGCTATCATTCTTCACCGATAACTCTCCATCGAAATATTTTCGCGCATCCTCTAAAGACACACTTAAACGGTATTCGTTATCCAATGTATCAGCTACTTCTTTGTATAGATCAATTAAACCTTTTTTAACAGATTTACCGCCGATAAACTTCCCTTTTTCATCAAACTCAGCAACATCTGTTGTCCCACCACCAATATCAATCACTAGCGTCTTAGAGTTATTGTTGATGTTTGTTAAGGCTTCAACTTTAACTCCATATCCTTCCGGCGCAACAAATACATCCTCGATTGTAATGGCTCTTAATTTATTGTTTAATTTAACCGTTTTACATGAGTTTTGCATTAATGTTCGTCTGATATTTTCGCGTTCACTATTGTATTGCCCAGCAGGAACCCCAACAGTTAAGAAGATAGAATTGCTATCACAAGTTTTTGCGATGGCGTAGTAAACTAGATTGATGAAATTTTCTTTTTCGTGTTTGATTAAATTATTTTCGAAATATCCTTCCTCAAAAATAAATTTTTGATTGTCGATCTCAAACACATCATTACCACTAAATCTGTTTAATTGTTGGTATGGTTTAAGACGACTCTCAAACACTACCTCATTATTTTCTGAAACACAAACGGTTGTTAAATTGCCGATATCTAAACCTAAAATCATTTTTTAACTCTCCTTTCGTCATTTACATGAATCCGTACTTTTTGTGATGTTTACAGTAATATAATACTCCTAAAAAACGAAAACGTCAACAATAATCCGTACATTTTGTGATGTTTTATGTATAATCTGTTTCGTTAGAGCATATAATGTAATATAAAGCGAAAGGGAGTTGATGATGATGAAAGTTAATTATTATGGTGAGGTATTAAAGTTAAATAAGGTGAACGACAATCTATGGATTTCAAACGTTATTGATGAAGATGTGTGCGTAGTATTTCAACGTTATGAAGGTTCTTGGGATCACGGTTATTACACTTTAGATGAGATCGAAAACTTTTAAGGAGTCGGCTGTATGCCGATTCCACCTTTAAACCATAACTAAAGGAGTGAACTTTATGGAAAAATGGGATTTTGAAAAAATTGACTTTGAAGGTTGCTTAAATACATCAGAAGCTGTTGAGAAATATCTTAGTTTTAAAGAGAATACACCGAAAGAGTTTATGCCATGCCTAGACTGGTGGTTCTTCTGTCACGTTGCGGATTATATTTCACATGATCTATACGATTTATATCATGAAGTTAGCAAGAAGTTAGTCGATTAAAAATACTTTTTTAATTGCATTTTATAAAAATTAGTGGTTTTATTGATTACGAAAGGATGATAACGATAATGAAATTGAGCGAAGTTTTAAAAAAATTAGAAACATACTCTTGCTTTAGCGTTCAAATTAAATATGGTGCTTTTAATTCAATTATAAGGGACACTTGCACGAATCAATTCCGAGAGCGAGGCATGGATTTTACGTTCCACACTGGTGATTCTTTTTTCACGTTTCCGAACGTTAAAAGATTTACCTTTGATGGAGCAAGAAACCAATATGTCGCTGATTATTGCGACTTGAGAATCCGAATCTATGACATTAAATAAAATAAAAAAAGAGGTAGAAACGGAATCGACCGAATCTACCTCTTTTTACTAAATCTTCATCTGATAGAGATTTTTATGTGATATTTGATTTTTTATTATATTTAGGCTAACGCCTATGAATCTATTATACCACACAATTGAACTTCATTATTTTTTTGGTGTTTATAAGATTAAATCTCCGTTGTCACTTACTTCAACGTCTGTTTTCATTTTGCCATCTTTATCGAAGGCATAGTATTTGCCATTAATTAATAAGATGCAATCTTTAACCATCTTGCAATCTTTATCTAGCCAGTACCACACATCATTCCATTTAACCCATTTGTTACAATAAGCGTAACCGTCATTACCAAAGTAGTACCATTCGTTATCAATCTTTAGCCATTCGTTTGTTGGATATGAACCATCAGCGTATTCATACCACCAACCCTTGTCATTTTTCTTCCATTGATCTTTGCCTACTGTAGATGGCGCTGTCTTTTTAATTTCTGTTGTACCGGATTCAAGAGCGGATTCAATATTTCCTTTTTTAATCTCATCTAATACCCATTGGACACGCCCTTTAAATTCGTCCCAGCGTTTCTCATCACGAATACGATGCGGACAATTTTTATTAGCGAAATCTGCGTGTTGCTTTAATTCGTCAATTCCTAAGTTGTATTTTTGAAGCAATCTTGCCGCTACATAAACCGCATTTTCCTCAGCTACAGCATATCTTGAACCGCCTGACTTAGAGTAACAAATTTCGATGCTAATTCCTTTTCGGTTTCCCGGGCCATTAGAGCCATCACCACACGCCCAAGCATTACGATTAAGCGGAAGCGCTTGGATAACTTCTTTGTCGTCAACAGCAACGTGATAAGAAACTTGATTGTTGTTGCTAATCATATATTTGACCTCGTTAGCTGCTGATGCGTCGTTATAGGTGTTGTGAATCACAACGAACGCAGGTGCCATAGAGTTAGGACCTGTCTCTTATACACATCTCCGAGCCCACGAGACCGGAGCCTATCTC
>OWIE01000324.1_pt1 | contig 17363 bp, 19 predicted proteins | sample 1733001 | NCBI WGS metagenome assembly OWIE01 (sample SAMN05065778, study PRJEB22554) | human gut metagenome | biome: ENVO:2100002; feature: ENVO:00000062; material: ENVO:00002003 | host: Homo sapiens | place: USA | reverse complement strand
TACACTTATGCGATCGTCGGCAGCGTCAGATGTGTATAAGAGACAGGAAAAATACTACCATGTACGCCTTGTCTTATCCGACGTGGAAGCTGCAAGTGAAAAACTGTCTGACCGTTCCGAAGCTGACAGGCTGAAAGCTGCTTGCGAAGCGTCGCGGGCAGCCTGCACTTCCCTTGTGAAAGAGAAAAAGACCGCAGCCCCGCCGAAGCTCTTTGACCTTACTTCTTTACAGAGGGAAGCAAACCGCCTGTTCGGTTATACTGCAAAGCAGACCCTTGACCTTGCACAAGCCCTGTATGAAAAAAGACTTCTTACTTATCCGAGAACAGACAGCAGCTATCTGACTGACGACATGGGCAACACAGCGGCGGGCATTATCAAGCTGCTTTGTGGGAAGTTTTCCTTTATGGCGGGAAAAGACTTCACGCCGGAGCTTGGAAAGGTGCTGAACAGTAAAAAGGTATCAGACCACCATGCTATTATCCCGACTATGGAGCTTGCAAAGACCGACCTTGCCGCGCTGCCAGAAAGCGAAAGGAATATCCTTACCCTTGCCGGGGCGCGTCTACTCATGGCGACCGCAGCACCGCATACCTTTGAAGCAGTTACGGCAGTTTTTGAGTGTGCCGGACAGTCCTTTACCGCAAGGGGAAAAACTGTATTGTCCGACGGGTGGAAAGAGATTGACCGAAAATACAGGACAGCCTTAAAGAACAAGCCCGAAACGGACGACGCAGACAGCGACACAGAAAAGACCCTACCGCCGTTTACCGAGGGACAGACCTTTGAAAATCCAGCGGCAACGGTAACGGAGCATGACACAACACCGCCAAAACCTCACAACGAAGCGTCGCTGCTCTCTGCTATGGAGCGCGCCGGAAGTGAGGACACCGACCCGGACGCAGAACGCAAAGGGCTTGGAACTCCCGCCACCCGCGCCGCCGTCATTGAAAAACTGGTAAAGGGCGGCTTTGTGGAGCGAAAAGGCAAGCAGCTACTTCCCACAAAGGACGGTATCAACCTTGTGTGCGTCCTGCCGGACACCTTGACAAGCCCGCAGCTTACCGCAGAATGGGAAAACAATCTGACGCAGATTGCAAAAGACAAGGCAGACCCCGCCGCATTTATGGAGGGTATCGAGGATATGGCGCGGGAACTGGTAAAGACCTATCCGTTTCTTTCTGATGATAAAGCGCAGATGTTCAAGCCGGAACGGGAAGCGTTGGGAAGCTGCCCCCGCTGCGGTTCTCCTGTCTATGAGGGAAAGAAAAACTACTATTGCAGCAATAAAGAATGTATCTTTACCATGTGGAAAAATGACCGTTTCTTTGAAGAACGAAAAGTAACCTTTACCCCCAAAATTGCCGCTGCACTCTTACAATCCGGCAAGGTAAATGTGAAAAAGCTCTATTCCCCAAAGACGGGCAAAACCTACGACGGAACTATCGTATTGGCTGATACGGGCGGGAAATATGTCAACTACCGGGTGGAACTTCCAAAGAAAAAATAACTGAATAGCAAGCATAGGAAGCGGGTACCCACTTCCGTAAATCCCCGTTACGACGCTGACGCGCCGGACGGGGATTTTGCTTGTTGGGAAGTTTCCCAAACCCTCTTTTTGCGGAGAGCTTCACCCTCTGAAAATCTTCACAAAACTTTGGCAGAAATGCGGGTGTGCCGTAGTAGGCTATGCAGCCAAAAAATGCAGCTTATGACGCTGCCCCAGAGAAAGGAGGTTTTCATTTATGGCAAGTTTACGGGACACCGTAAAGGACTATCAGGACGAGCTTAGGGACGGTATCGCATGGGTGGCGTTCTGGAAACAGGGGCGTTCATGGAACGCGGAATATTTTCATCTTGATATGGACGATACGCTCTACCCGGAGGACAGGAGCCGGTTAGAGGAAATCAAAAGCATTGACCCCGCCGCCGTTATCTTAAACGGCTATTACTGCGGGCATTTAGGCGAGGACATGAGCCTTGACGAGCTGACCGCCGGAGTACGCTATCATTACGAAAACAGCATGAACGACATTGACGGTTTTATCGGGGCGCATGACGACAGGCTTCCCCCGGAGGTTATCGAGGAAGCAAGGGCAGCCGCCCATGAAGCGGGGCTTCCCTTTTCCGAAAAGCCCTACCGGGACGGGGAGGATTTTAACCCCTATGTATTTGACGGGAGCATGAGCATTGAAGATTACGAGCTTATGCACCGCATGATGAACGAAGAAAGGAGCGAACAAATGGCAGAACCGATTTTAAGCGGCTATCTTTCCAATCTTGGGAAGTACACCGAGGGCAGACCCGCGGGCGAATGGGTGACGTTCCCCACGACTGCCGAACATCTGAAAGAAGTCTTTGACCGTATCGGGATTGACTTCAAGCATTACGAGGAATGGCATTTCACAGAATTTCAATCCCCTATTCCCGGCTTGACGGAACATTTAAGCGAGTATTCCCACCCCGACGAGCTGAACTATTTAGGGAAGCTCTTGGAAATGCAGTTTGACGACGACCGGGAGAAATTCATTGCAGCCATTGAATACGGCGACCATGCCGACAGCTTACAGGACATCATCAACCTTGCACAAAACCTTGACTGCTACTGGATTTACCCGTCCGTCCACAATGAAGAAGAATACGGGCGTTATCTGGTTGATGAACTGGAAGAACCGGAGCTTCCCGAAGAAGCGAAAAAGTATTTCATGTATGAGGAATACGGACGGGACGCTTCCATTAACGACGATGGTATGTTTACCGAAAAGGGCTATATCTACAACAACCGCAACACCTTTACAGAATGGTACGACGGGCGCGACGTGCCGGAGGAATACCGGGTAACGCCGCAGCCCCCGCAGCCGGAAAGACCCGACCCGGAAAAGGTAGAAATGGACGCAGCCGCGCCGGGGCAGAGAACCGCGCAGACCGCAGAGCAGCCACAGGAGCCGCGCCCGGTTATCCCTATCGTGCTGACGAGCGAGAAGCCCGCCGAAAAGCTCAAAGAGATTACCGACCGTCTGGAACAGGGCATTGCGGAACTCTTTGACAGCGAACGTTACCGGGAATATCTGAAAGTCATGTCAAAATTCCATAATTACAGCTTCCGAAACACCGTCCTTATCGCCATGCAGAAGCCGGACGCTTCCCTTGTGGCGGGATTTTCCGCTTGGAAGAACAACTTTGAGCGAAACGTGATGAAAGGGCAAAAGGGAATTAAAATCATTGCCCCGTCACCCTATAAAATCAAACAGGAAATGCAAAAAATCGACCCGCACACACAGAAGCCCGTTATCGGCAAGGACGGAAAGCCCGTCACCGAGGAAAAGGAAATCAAGATACCCGCCTACAAGGTAGTGTCTGTTTTCGACGTTTCCCAGACCGAGGGAAAGGAGCTGCCGGATATTGCGGTGGACGAGCTGACGGGCGACGTTGACCGCTACAAGGATTTTTTCGCAGCCCTTGAAAAGACTTCCCCCGTTCCTATCGCCTTTGAGAATATCGAGGGCGGCTCTCATGGCTACTACCACTTGGAGGACAAGCGCATTGCTATCAACGAGGGCATGAGCGAATTGCAGACCTTAAAGACCGCCATTCACGAAATCGCCCATGCGAAGCTGCACGATATTGACCTCAACGCGCCAAAGGACGAGCAGCAGCCTCGCGTAGACCGCCGCACCCGCGAAGTCGAAGCGGAAAGCGTCGCCTATACCGTCTGCCAACATTACGGGCTTGACACGTCGGACTACTCTTTCGGCTACGTCGCCGGGTGGAGCAGCGGGCGGGAGCTGTCCGAGCTGAAAAGCTCCCTTGAAACGATACGCAGCGCAGCCGCCGAGATTATCAATTCCATAGATACGAACTTAGCAGAACTTCAAAAGGCACAGGACAAGGAGCAGACCGCCGGACAGGAGCAGCCCACCAGAGAGGAACAGGCGACCCCACCAGAGCAGCCGCAGCCGAAAGCAGTCGCACCGGGAAAAACAGACGCAGCCCCGAAAGAAACCTTTACCCCGGAAACGATTTACAGGGTGCGCCGGAACCCTTACAGCGACAGCCGGGAAAACAGCTACCTCTTGCAAGCCTATGTGACACAAGAGAACGGGCGGGCGAAAATGGGCGACGTGCTTTTCACCGGGACGCCGGAGAAATGCCGCGAGCTTATGGGGCAGCTCAAAAGCGGGGAGCTGACCGAGGGCGACGTAAAGCAGCTTTACGCAAAGGCACAGGAAACGGCAAAGACCGCCGAGCCGGACAAAGACACCTTTTCCATTTACCAGATAAAAGGCGGGGACGAAACAAGGGATTTCCGCTTTGAGCCTTACGACCGCCTGCAGGCGGCGGGAAATATGGTTGACAGGGCGAACTATGAGCTTGTCTATTCCGCGCCCCTTGCGCCGGGGACTTCCCTTGAAGATATTTATACCCGTTTCAATATCGACCACCCCAAAGACTTTAAGGGACACAGCCTTTCCGTTTCCGACGTGGTAGTGCTTCATCAGGACGGACAGGACGCGGCGCACTATGTTGACAGCTTCGGCTATAAGGAAGTGCCGGAGTTTTTACAGGAGCAGAAACAGCTTACCCCGGACGACTTGGAAACGGGCGAAACTGTCAAAACATCGAGAGGGACTTTCCATGTAACCGCCATGAGCCGCGAACAAATGGAAGCCGCCGGATATGGCTTTCATCATCAATCCGACGACGGGAAATATCTGATTATGGGGAACGGGACGCGGGCGTTTGCCGTTGCCGCAGAGCAGCCGGAAAAGGCAAACCCCTTGAAGCATATCGAGGACACCGTAGAACAGAACGACAACAACTTTGACGGTATCATCAACAACACCCCTACCGTTGACGAACTGGAAGCAAAGGTCAAGGCGGGAGAAACGATTTCCCTTGTTGACCTGGCTAACGCTGTCAAAGCCGACAAGGAGCGCGGCAAGGAAATGGAGCCGGAAAAGAAGCCCTCTATCCGGGCGCAGCTTAGAGCCGACAAGGAAAAGGCGCAGAAGAAAAACGCAAAGCAGAAGTCACAGGACTTGGAAAGGAGCTGACCTATGCCGGAACAGAGCAAATTTGAAAACGTGGACGTGACCGCTTCCCTTGAAGCGATTATGAAGCAGAATACAGGCTTTTACCAGAGCGACTTGGAGATTGACAAGGAGATTATCGCAAAGGCGGCGGCAAGCCCCCACAGGGAGGACAAGACCCTTTTGTGGTTCTGCCGCCCGTCCGGGACGCATTGCTTTAGGGAGCGCGACGTTTTCCTAAAGGACACCGCGCCCCACAACACATGGCGTTTCTACATGGAGCAGACAAGCGACCGCGTTCTTGCCTATGCAATCGAGCTGACAGGAAAGGAGCGCGGGAAAATCAAGGGCAATCTGTACGAACTGGACTACGCTAAACACTATGAGCGCGTCAAGGAAAAGGAGCTGCCCGCCGATACGGTGAAGCTGATTTATGAGCATGGGGAAAGGGTACAGGAAGCCGGGAGATATTTTGACGGAACCCCAGACCCGCAGCTTGGGAAGTTTGAACGCTTTGAAGCCCTACCCAACGACCCGGACGCGCTGCAATCGCTCTTACAGGAAGAACGGCGCAGCCGGGAGCAGCTTCCGCCGGGAGATTTCAAGGCGCATATCGCCGCATTGCGGGACGGGCTGATTGAAACGGAAGCGCGGCGCATTGTGTGGGAAATGAAGCGGCACGACACGCCGAACAGCCCAAACAAGACCCATTTCATGGTAGAGCTTTCCCCGGCGTTCATGCGGCTTGCAGCCACAAAGGACACTGACCGCCTTTTCTCCATGCTGCCCTACAAGACCCTTTCCTTTTCCAAAATCGAGGGCAGACATGGGACGTATGCGCTGATTGACAAGGGGGAGAACCGGGACAGGGAGATAAGGAAGCCCCGCCCCTCTATCCGGGCGCAGCTTAAAGCGGACAAGGCAAAGACCGCCCCGAAAAAGGCGGCGGCGAAAACAAAAAATCACGATATGGAGGTATGAGCATGATTAGACTGACTGTTGAAGAAACAAACCTTTTGAGCATTTACAACGAGGGCGGCAAGCGGGCTTTGATTGAGAATGTCAACGCCGCGCTGCCCTACATGGACGCGGATATGCGGGAGCTTGCAAAGCGCACCCTTTCCAAAGTGGAGGCTTTGACCGAAGCGGAATTTGCAGAGCTTCCCATTTACGCCGCTGATGAAGTATGAACGGGGTTAAGCGGCTGACGCCGCCCCAGAGCCGGAAAGTAAACGCCCTTGTGCGCCGGATGTGCTGCAATTATGATAACGGGAACTGTATCTTACTGGACGACGGGGACGAGTGCGTGTGTCCGCAGCTCATTTCCTATTCGCTTCTCTGCAAGTGGTTCCGGGTTGCGGTGCTTCCCGCCGACAGGCTGCTCTATGCGGAGCTTTACCAGACCGGGGATAGGAAGAAGTGTACCGAGTGCAGCGCGTTCTTTGCGTCAAGCTCCAACAGCGTCAAATACTGCCCCGACTGCCGGAAGCGTATCACCCGCAGACAAGCCGCCGAGCGCATGAGGAAAAGACGCGCCCCTGTTACGCAGTAGGCGCGGAAAACCCCTTGATTTACAGGGCTTTCCGGGCGTGAAAATCGGATAGGCGATACTTTATACCTTTACCCCCGAAAATGGCGTTCTACTGCGTAACATTCACGAAAACTGCACCCACAAAAAGACAGTGCGCGGAAGTCATATACTGGCTTCCGCGCACTGTTCTTTTTTTTGCCTATCTGACATTTCCCTTTTCCATTTCTTCAAGCGGGAACTGCGGGAGGGCTTCTATCAGCTTCTTTGTGATGGACTGGCGCATATCTTCGTTGATTTCCTGTTTCGTGCTTCCGTCCGGCTGTCTGACCGCTACCGTCGATAGCCTGTCGATTTCGTCCTTGTAGCACTCCACGACTTTCTCAACCGCCCATTTCTCCCCGGCAACGGCGGCGCGTATGGTTTCATATTCCGGCATTTTCTGGTTTTCCATGCTCAACGCTCCTCTGCTTTTTGATAGCCCTATCATAGCACAGCGGCGGGGATTTTGCTATCCTTATCCGCGCTCTGTTTCCTTTTCCCGTTCTGGCTGCCTGTCTGCCTGTAAAATGCTGTCAATGTTCTGCTTGATAATATCGTATTCCCGGACTTTCTTTTTCAGCTTCCCATAGTCCGCATAAAGGCTTTCTTTCTGCGCTTGGAGGGCTTCATATTCCGATTGCAGCGCGGCAAGGTTCGGGAGCTTCGCAATACCCGCTGCTTTCAGCGACCTTGCGGCGGCTTCATGCAATATAATCGCCTGTTCCTGTCCGGCGCGGTACTTCTCCCTGTTCCTTGCCTTGCGGTATGCGTCATAGACGGGCTTTGTCTTTTGGTAGGTGGAAACATTCTTGATAAGCACCGCCATGTCCGCAAGCCGCTTTTCCGCGTTCTTCAATGCGTCTGCCGCCTGTCCGCTTTCCGCTGCCATTTCCAGGGTCCGGCTGACTAAATCCGCGTACTGTTCAATCTTATGCTCCGTCAAAAAATTCATGGTTTTAGCTGCCTGTTTCAGATTATGGATTTTCGCCCACTGTTCATAGCCTTTGCTCTGCGCCGCCTTGATACTGTTCTCAATGTCGATAAGCAGCGAAACGCCGCGCTGCTCTCTGGGGGCTTTCGCCGCCTTTGTCCGTCTGCCCGCTATCCGTTCCCTTATGGCTTCCTCTGTATAGTCTGCGCCGAGGGTTTTTAGGCGGGTGAAGCGTTCCTGTCCGGGGGCGCGGCATGATACATATTTCCCCGGCTTTATCTCATAGCCCGCCGCCTGTAACCGCGTTAGCAATTCCTCAAAACTGGAAACTTGGGGGATAAGTGCGTCAACGGCGGTTTTCAGTTTGCCTTTCCAACTTGTACCCGTCTTTTCTGCCTGGTACTCTGCATAGCTCTTTCCCTTGCTGCCCTTGCCGGGGACGACGACGGACAAGCCATTTTCCCGGCACAGCTTGTCGCTCATGTTCCGTATACCGTAATAGCTCCTTTTGTTGGAATTGTATTTGTGGTGGTCTACGAAGTTCACCGCGCAGAAAATAATGTGGTTATGGATATGCCCCTTGTCAATGTGCGTCGTCACAACATACTCATGTTGCCCCTTTGTTACCGCGTCGGCAAGCTGCTTTCCGATTTCATGGGCTTTCTGATAATCGACTTCCCCCGGCTCAAAGGACTGTATCAGATGAAAGGCTAAATTGTTCCCCTTTTGGAGTGCTTGGGACAATGTATATTCAAACTCAATATCTGCCGTTTCATAGGAGCAGCCGAAAGAGGACACAAGCATTTTTCCGTCCGTCTTGTCCGGGTTTTCGATATAGTCAAGGGCTTTGCTTAGAGTGCTTTTAATAGGCTTAATCTTTGTAACCGCCATATCTCCGCAAGCACCCCCTTTATTTCCTCTATGTCCTCTTGGTATGCGTTCCCCGTCGCGTTTACGCGGCGTGCTATCTGGTTGACGTTGACACCGATTTTCTGTATCTCTGCGGTCATAGCCTTTATATCGGCGTGGTCTATCTGAATGATATACCCGTCAATGGCAATCTTCCGCAGATACGCCGCCATGTTCCGGGTGGGTACGAGCTTCATTTTTTCCAGTATTAAATCCCGTTCCGCTTCCGTCACTCTGAATTTGATTTGCACTGTCCTTTTGCGTCCGTCCATGTGTTCGCTCCTTTCCTTTCCGTTCCGAGGGTTTGGGACACTTCCCAACAAGCAATTTTCAACCGACGCGCCGCAGCGCGGGAGGGCGAAAATACGGAAGTGGTACCCGCTTCCTATGCTTGCTACGAATGTTTTTATCCTTTAGGCTCTTATCACCTACTACGGAGAAAAAGCGATTTTGCCAAACTTACGCAAAAGAAAAACGCTGCAACCTCAAAAAAGATTACAACGCTTTCTAAATCCTGTTCAGTTTTAAGTCGGACATTCCTATTCGCCCTCTTTTTCGACTTCGGAAATCTCCTTTGCCGTTGCGGTTACAATCCGTATGCCTGTATCGCTCATACCGTCAAGAAGCGCGTCAAGCTGCCGCCGCTGCGTGTTCTTCTCCGGCGGCGTTTCTAAAAGGAATTGGTCTACGGATATATGGTAACGCTGTATCAGCTCAAAGAATATCTGTAAACTTGGGTGCTGCCCCTTGTTCTCAATGTTCGCAAGGTAGCGCGGCGAGATAAACATTTCGTCGCCTACTTTCTTGCGGCTCTCCTTGCATCCCTCACGCGCTGCCTTTATCGCTGCCCCAAAAGCCTTAAAGTCGTATCGTGGTACTGGTCTTTTTGCCATAGTTATTCACCCTATTACATTTTACTGTTCCCCTTTCTTCTTGGATATGTCTACGTAGTTCTATCAGTTAGCCAAAATAATTCATATATATATATGTTGACAACAAGCTGCTTTTGTATATAATATTATATAAAAGGGGGGGAATGTTTATGTTACATAGCATGCGTATTCGATAAGCATTGAAATCAAAAAAGATTTTTCCCATTTTCAATATGGGCTTTTTTGTCATGCTTATTTTGCGTATGCTATACAACAAAACTAACGACGTATAGACATAGTATAAAAACTATGCCTTAATTTTGTTGTAGTATTATATGTATAAATGCAGGTCAATGCTCATGTTGAGAATTGACCTGCATTTTTTTGCGCAAAAGGAGAAATATTATGCTTGAAAAATATTGGATAAAATGTCCAATTTGTAACGGAAAGACGAGGGTTCAAGTATTTTATAATACGGTATTAAGAAATTTTCCTCTTTTCTGCCCTAAATGTAAATTAACGCATATCGTTGATGTTGAAAAACTAGAAATCATAATCAAAAACTCTGAAAAACAAACTTTTTAATTTTGAAAAGGAAGGATATTTAAATGAAACACTTACCTAAAAGTACACCTACGGAAATATTGAATGACCCATACGGATTTACTTACAAAGAAATGTCGGAAGTAATTGGAGAGGATAAAGCAAGAGCCTTATATACGGAATTGTATAAACAGCCATTTCACAAAGAAAATCTATCAATATCAACAAAAAAAGTCTATAAAAGTAGCGATACTGAAAAGTATGTTTATGAATTGAAAGATAACAGGTATATTGAAACGGTTTTTATTAAACGGCGAGATGGTGGGACTGTTTGCGTAAGTACGCAAGTTGGTTGTTCTGTTGGCTGTATTTTTTGTGAGTCCGGACGCAATGGTTTTGTTCGTAATCTAACACCGTCTGAAATTGTGCAGCAGGTTGTATTGATACGTCAAAAAGTAAATCGTATCGTTTTTATGGGAATGGGAGAACCTTTATTCAATTACGACAACTTGATTGCAGCAATCCATATTCTTCGAGATAGAAATGGACTTAACTTTCCAACCGACGGCATTACCGTATCAACAGTTGGTCCAGTTAATCAATTAAAAAAATTGCGCGAAGAACATCTAAAAATTCAGTTGACAATATCTTTACATGCAGCAACACAGGCTGCGAGAAACTGTATCATTCCTCATATGCACATGTACGCTATTGAAGATGTTGTTAAGCAAGCATTGTCCTATTCTCAAAGGCATAATCGAAAAGTGGTATTTGCGTATTTGCTTTTACCAGGTATAAATGACCGTTCCTCAGATATAAGGCAACTTGCAAAATGGTTTAAGGGCAAAAATGTTATGATTAACGTGCTGCAATACAACCCGACGAGTAATTCAAAAATTAGAGCACCACAAAAACAAGAAATGGTTGCGTTCAAACATCAATTAGAGCAAACAGGACTTGAAGTTACCATGAGAGTTTCTCATGGTAGAGAGATTAAAGCAGCTTGTGGACAGTTAGCTAATACATATAATAAAGCCAAAAAACAACAGAAATAATTTAATTAAAAGAGCCAGACGCACAGACGCAGAGCCGATAATATGCAGTTTGAAATACTGCTGTTATCGGCTCTTTTTTGATTTTAATTTGTGCCCCTAATAACCATATTGGAGCAAAATCAGAACTGTTGCTTGTCGTTCTTTGATTTCCGCAGCAGCTTTGAAAAATCAAAGCCGCCGTTTCTTTTTATCTTCTAATGAAATGACGCGGTATCACTGTTAAAAGCGGCGGCTAAAGGAGGTAGCCGCCATGAAGCACATACCCTATCGACAAAATCCGACGGTCATTGACATATCAAAAAAAGCCCGACCACCGCCGGGAACCTCTCTACCCTTGACTATGAACTGTCTAATCATCTAAATACTGCTTACAATACCTATACGCCTGTCCGGGCTTTTCGGACAGGCGTATTTTGCTGCTCAAAAAATTTTTTGAAAAAATTTCAAAAAATCTTCGGCGTTTTTCAAAAACGCCGTATTGCCCCGCGAAAAGGGGGAAGCACCACCAACTTTCCAACGAGAAAGGAGGTGAGAATGTGGAACCTAATAGCAGGGAGTTTTACAAACAATGTGCTTTTCAGAAGTTTTGTAATACGGTGCTGCACAATGAAGCGTGTGACGCTCACAGGGAGCTGCACAGGCATAAGGCAAGGGAAGTCACCTTTTCCGATTTGCCCTTAGACGAAGCGCGGCAACTTCATACCTTTGATGAATATTTCAAACGGGAAACCGCCGAAACCGTCTTTGAGAAAGCCGGGAAGAAAATCACGCCGAAGCTGCTTCTTGAAGCAATCCGTACTTTGCCGGAAGAAAAGCGCAAAGCCGTACTCCTGTACTATTTCGAGGGAATGAACGACACCGAGATTGCGAAGTTGTTCAATACATCGAGAAGCACGATACAGTACAGGCGGACAAGCTCTTTTGAGCTGCTAAGAAAATATCTGGAGGAAAATGCTGATGAATGGGACGAATGGTAACGAACCCGGCTACCCGGAAAATGCCCTTGTTCCCTATCCTGTCATTGTGGCAGCGACAAAGGGCGACCCGGACGCCATGAAGATTGTCTTGCAGCATTTCAGCGGCTACATAGCCCGTCTTTCCATGCGGAAGCTGTACGACGAGCGCGGGAACGTCTATTTCGGCGTAGACCACGACATTCGGGAACGGCTGCAAGCAAAACTGATGATGGCTGTCCTCTCCTTTAGGACAGAGGAATAACCTGGGCGGCGGCGGGACGCTTTCACTCTCACCCCCTTTTCCGTTCCGCTGCTGACGCGGGCAGCACAGCCATTTTTGAACCTTGAAAAAGAAAGCGGCGCAAGATAACGGCGGCGCAGCATAGGGCAAATCGGATACGTTCCTTTTGCGTCGAGCCATACGGCGAGTGCGCCATGACGCTATCCGGGCGGGAGTATTCCTACCCGGACAGCCGAGCGACCAACACCGCGCTGGAAAGCAAGTGTAGCGGCTTGCGGGCGACGACACGCAGAATATACAATGATACTTCCTTACAGCCACAGTCCGAGCGTTAAGAGCGTCGCAGGCAATGGGTAGGGCTGCATGAGAACCATGCCGGGGTGAAATTCCCATGAGGTTATGCTAATAACCGTCCGATTAAAGCCTTTGATTTATTGAATAGTGGACTTGCTGCTATTCATAGACTGTATTATATGTTTGCGAAAGAAAGGGGGATTTTCTTTGACGCAAAACCGAACGCCCGTTACCACAACGGAGCATAAAATCGGAAAAGTTACTTACCTTGTATGTTCGTCCGCAAGTGAACACGCGACGGACACACTGGATAAAAAGATAAAAAAGCTCATTCGCAAAGACATGGAGCTGAACCCCGCAAACGCCCGAAAATAGGGCGTTTCTTCACATTTTATACATGACACAGGCAGCGGTATGTGGTATAATATAGACAGTACAAATACCATGCTTGTCTGTCGTCGGAAAGGAGGACAAAATGTTACAGACAGACAAGATTACCGCTTTATATTGCAGATTGAGCCAGGAAGATATGCAGGCCGGGGAAAGCGAGAGCATACAGAACCAAAAGCTGATTTTACAGAAATATGCTGACGAACACCACTTTTTCAACACGCGCTTTTTCGTAGACGACGGATTTTCCGGCGTGAGCTTTGAGCGTGAGGGGCTTCAAGCCATGCTACATGAGGTTGAAGCTGGGAACGTGGCAACCGTCATAACAAAAGACCTTTCCCGTCTGGGACGTAATTATCTGAAAACCGGGGAGCTGATAGAGATTGTTTTCCCCGAATACGAAGTGCGCTACATTGCCATTAACGACGGTGTAGACACAGCGAGGGAAGATAACGAGTTTACCCCTCTGCGGAACTGGTTCAACGAGTTTTACGCCCGCGACACCTCAAAGAAAATCCGGGCTGTTAAACAGGCAAAGGCACAGAAAGGCGAGCGTGTCAACGGCGAAGTGCCGTATGGTTACATAGCCGACCCAAACGACCGCAATCATCTATTGCCCGACCCGGAAACGGCGCACATTGTAAAACAGATTTTCGCTATGTATGTGCGCGGCGACCGTATCTGCGAAATCCAGAACTGGCTACGGGTGAGGTATTGACTGTTGCAGAATTGCAGTACAGGCGCACAGGAAGCCACAGGCACCCCCGCCCCCACCCGAATTGTATTTACAACTGGCCGGATAAAACACTCTATGACATTCTGGCGCGTAAAGAGTATTTGGGGCATACCATTACAGGCAAGAGCTATAAGGTATCTTACAAATCGAAAAAGACGAAGAAAAACCCGGAGGAAAAGCAATATTTTTTCCCCAACACGCACGAACCTTTGATTGATGAAGAAACCTTTGACCTTGCACAGAAACGGATTGCTACCAAACACCGCCCTACCAAAACAGAAGAAATCGACATTTTTTCGGGGCTTCTCTTTTGTGGGGACTGCGGCTACAAAATGTATCTGCAACAGGGAGCCGGGACACTGGAACGCAAACACGCCTACACTTGCGGGAAGTACCGAAACAGGATAAGGACTGGCGAGCTTTGCACTACCCATTATATCCGAAAGAGCGTCCTTAAAGAACTTGTCCTTGCCGATTTACAGAGGGTACTATCCTATGTGAAAGAGCATGAACAGGAGTTTATCGAAACCGCCAACGAGTGCAGCGCAAAGGCAGTACAAAAGACGCTGACACAGCAGCGGAAAGAGCTTGACAAGGCACAGAGCCGCATTAGCGAGTTGAACATCTTATTCCGCAAGCTCTACGAGGACAACGCTTTAGGGAAACTTTCAGATGAACAGTTTGCTTTTCTGACTTCCGGCTATGATGAAGAAAAAAAGACGCTGACCCGGAGGATTGCGGAACTGACACAGGAAATCGACAACGCTACCGAGCGCAGCGCAGACGTGAAAAGGTTTGTCGCACTGGTACGCAGATACACCACCATTACCGAACTGACCTACGAAAACGTCCATGAATTTATTGACCGTATTCTTATTCACGAACTGGATAAGGAAACGAACACCCGCAAAATCGAAATCTTTTATAGCTTTGTCGGCAGAGTTGATACAGGCGACAAGCCTACCGAAAGCATCTCCTATTTCAGACAGATAGGAGCCGACGTAAAGAGTTATGCTATCTAACATACATCAAAAAGAGGTAAGATAACGCCCTCTGCAAAAAAGGTTACGTTATCTTACCTCAACAAAGTTCGCACCGGAATAACCGTCGTCGGTGTACCAGCGCAGATTAGAAAATCCATTCTGTTTGGCATAGGTTTCCAAAATCCTCTTTTGGTTGGAAATGGAATTGCTCTCGCCTTGCAGCTCGTCCTCATGGGACAGTCTTGGGTAAAGGGCGGTAATGAGTTGCTGGGTGGTCTGTCTTAACATAAATTCCTCCGTTTCCGACAGCCAGCCCCACTATTCCGTACCTTGATTGTACCACATGGGGCGGCTGTCTGTATAGCGGCAAAAGCGTCAAATCTGCTTCTTTACGGTCGGTAAAAATGACGGTTTTTCAATCAGGCTTATCACAGGTCAAATATCCGGCGGCGGCTTCTGCTTCCAGCACTTTCATCATCTTGTCAGCGGCGGTGTCGGTCGCCCCCTCCTTGAAAAAGCCAGACACCACAAGGATTGTGTTGCCTATCCTCGTTTCGGTCACGCAGTCCGGGCGGCGGGCAGGGCGTTTGTTTCTCTGGGTGTCGGTCATAGGCAAATCTCCTTTCCGGCAAGCAGCCGTTTCAGCTGTTCCATTTTTCCCTGTGCGGCGGCTTTCCTCAAATTCTCCCCGGTAAAGCAGAGAGGGGAACACATTTCAAGCAGGCGGTCATAAATCCGGGCGTGGGCGGTGTCCTCCGGGTGCTGCAATTCCTCCAGCGTGAGGTTGGTCGTCACAATCAGCGGCTTCCTGCTCCGGTAGCGGCTGTCAATCACATTGTAGACCTGTTCCAGACCGTATTCTGTGCCACGCTCCATTCCAAAATCGTCAATGATGAGCAGGGGGAAGCTGCAAAGGCGGGAAATATATTCGTTCCTGCCCGCAAAGCTGGCGGCAAGGTCGTTTAATATTGCTGCAAAGTTTGTCATGCACACCGGGACTTCCTGCTCCATGAGGGCGTTTGCAATACACCCGGCAAAATAGCTTTTCCCAGTGCCTACCCTGCCCCACAAGAGCAGCCCGTAGTTCCCGTCCTTTATCTGTTCCCAGCGTGCCACATATCCGGCGGCGTTCTTCATCTGCGGGCAGCTGCCGTTATCGTTGGCAAATGTCCAGTCCTGCATGGTCTTGTCTGTAAAGCCCTGCCGTTTCAGCCGTTCCACCGTTTCAAGGTGGCTGCGCCGCTTCTCGGCGGCTTCCCGTTCCTTACGGGCTGCCCGCTGGCAGTCGCACTCTGACGGGTGGCGGTCACGCCCGAAAAAGGTCTTGCCCTCCGGGAAATAGGCTTCTTTGGGTTTCCGGCATTTGCCGCAGTATAAAAGCCCGTCCTCCCCGGTGTAATCCTCCGGCTCGGCTGTGGTGTCGGTCATAGGCAGTATGGTGTTGTGGATTGTATCGGTCATAGGCTTTCTCCCTCCTTGAATGAATAGTCCGGTATGCCTTTCTTTGGCTTCTCTTTGGCAGCGTCCTCCTGCGCCCACTTGTAAATGGTGGCTGCATGGCTCTGGTACTGCTTCCCGGTGGAAGCGATGTGGCAGGAAAGGCGGTCAAGGTAATACTCCCACTTGCCGGGGAAGTCCTGTTCCAGCTCCAAAAGTTCTGTGTCAGAAAGAAATACATTTTTATATCTGCCATAAGCGGCGGGGGGCTGCCCCTCACTCGCTCCTTTTGTTTGGCTCTCTATTAGGTTGTTTATATTAGTTTGGTTAGGGGACGGTTTTCCGACCGTCATAAGGTCAGTTTTCCGGCTGTCAGTTGGTCGGTTTCCCGCCCTTATGAGGGGCGGTTTTCCGTCCGTCAGTTGGTCGGAAAACTGTACCACTGGGATAGGCGGCACTTTCACATACAGACGGTTGGCGGCAGAAAAGCCCGTCCGTCTGCGTTCCAGCAGCCCGGCAGCGTCCAGTTCGTTCAGTGCGCCCTTTATGGTGGTGCAGCCTTTATCCAGCATTTCCGCTATCTCTGCTATGGGGTAGACAATGTATGTCCGTCCCTCGCTGTCCTGCCAGCCGTTCTTCTGCGAAAGGGTGGAACGGTCTAACAGCAGCGCATATAACTCTCTTGCGGTGTGGGATAGGTCTGTTTCCAGCAGGAAACGGGGGTAAGGCAGGTAAGCGGGCAGCTCCGTTCCTGCGGTCATATAATCAGCGATAGGGTTCACCTCCTTGTGGTGTCTGTCTGTGGGTTCTGTTACGCTTTTAGGGGGCGTTTTTAAGGGAAAAGGATAAATGTATCACGCACCCTTTGACACCCTCCAAAAAAGCCTTGATTTATGCGGGTTTGAAATGCCCTAAAGCGTGACATTTCTCCCTTTGTTTCCGCTTCCGTTTGGCGGCGTTTATCCGCTTCATGCGTCCGGCGCAGTCCGGGCAGTATTTCCCCCGGTTGGATTTTGGGAAGAAGAACGCCCCGCAGACAGCGCAGCGTTTCCGGCTTCCCCGGCGCAAGAGGGCGGCTTCCAGTGCTTCATCAAGGGGCAGGACAGCGGCGGTAAACCAGCGGCAGAGCAGCGAATAGCTGATACTCTGTACACACACGCAAGGCTCGCCGTCCTCCAACAGCAGGCAGTTCCCGCTGTCATAGTTGCAGCACTCATGCACAAGGCGGCGGGCTGCCCGGTACTGGCGGTAGTCCATGCGGGGGATATTACCGTTCATGGCTCTGCTCCTTTCTGCGCTGCGGCTCGCTCCGGCGTAAAATCTGGTCGATATTGCCCTTGACAGTCTGCAAGCGGCGGTACTCCTCCCGTTTTGCCCGGTAATCGTTGTAGCCGCTGTTTTTCTCTTTGATAAGGC
>OWIE01000323.1_pt1 | contig 17390 bp, 27 predicted proteins | sample 1733001 | NCBI WGS metagenome assembly OWIE01 (sample SAMN05065778, study PRJEB22554) | human gut metagenome | biome: ENVO:2100002; feature: ENVO:00000062; material: ENVO:00002003 | host: Homo sapiens | place: USA | reverse complement strand
TACTGTCACACCAATCTATCTTTGTTTTATCCATATTCCCTCCAAATCTCAATTTTCTTCATTCAGCCAGTCACGTATAAAATCCCGGCCAGCATCATGCGTACACGTTCCAAGGCAGCCATTCCCAAAATTAGGACATCTTTCCGCACAATCAAATGGAATTTCATGAAATAATTCCGTCAGCTCTTCTTCGCTCATGCTTTTTATGCGATCTATGTTTTTCATCTTCTCCTCCAAAGGCTAAATTTGTTCTATCCATGATATCAACACATATACTGTCCTGAGGTGATATCATGGATTCTTGTGAACTTACAGTAACGATTTCTGCTCTGGCCTGCTGTATCGCGGATGGCAAGTCTCCGGAAGAGATCGCCCTGCTCAGTTCCATTTTTATGCAGCTTGGTGACTCTCTGGCCACTATGGCTGCACATCAGGCCCTCTGTGCTCCCAAGGATACCAAGTAATTCCTTGGGAGAAACTCACTCCTCTGGCCGGTATGGCTCCGGCAGCGGCTGCCAGGCGGCAATATCTTCATGAATCATGCACGCATCTGATAGCGCTATATGCCACCTTTTTCCCCTAGGGCCATACCATGCTACCAAAATCCACCCCTTTTTCGTGCAAACCAAAACATCTTCTCTATCTTCCGGCAGCCTCTCCTCCACTGGGATCCAGCGGTGCTCCGATGTTTTTCCGTTCGCGTTTAACGCCTTGATTTCTTCCGGCGCCAGACCGGTATCCTCATACTCCATCAACTTCCAGAGAGCTCCATACAGCCGCTCCCGTAAATACTTGGTGATTACCTGTCCTTCATGCAGCTGTTCCCATGGCACTCCCTCCAAGCACCAATTTCCCTGCTCATCTTTCTGTGTTAATCTCTTCATTCTCGCCTTCCTCCTCCCACTCAAGTGCCTCGCCGCATATCTGGCAGTATTTCTGCCCCGGCTCAATCTCCTCATTCTCACATACCCGGCACATAAATCTTTCTTTGCCCTGCATCCATATCTTAGCCATATCTATTTTCCTTTCTGCAATGCCTTCAAAAACTCCACCAGCTCCGTCTCGCTATCCGGATACCGACTGTATGTCTTATGACGCTGCCATCTTCCATAGGCCCCAGTAGGATGCTTTTCAGGCTCCGGTCCGCCGACCAGATGCAGGTATGAGGATTCATAATCCTGACCGATAAATTCATTATGCTGTGTGTATACTTCCACAATCAGCCTTGCCCCATTCTCAAAATCATACTTGTAATACCGGGCCCCGATATGCTCATCTGTATACCACAGGCCCCATGATTTATAATCTCTCAGCCATGCCTTGCGCTGATCGTTGTTTTTCATAATCGGAAGCTCCGGCTGTTCCGGTTCCTCCGGCTCTGGCATATCCAGATCACACATCATTCCTGCAAGGGCTGCCACCAGTATTTTCTTCTTCCGGAGCAACTTTTTCGGGAATCCTTTCACTGCATCAACCTTTATCATTTCCTCCAGATACTTCTTCTCCTTTCCTAACATCTCTCGGAGTAGTTCCGTATCTGTAGGCTCAGCGGCCTCCTCCGGTTGCAACGTCGCAACTTCATCCACACTGTCATTTTCGCAGCAGATTTCCTCATTCTGCTGCATTTCTACAGTAGGCTGTTCCAGCCCCTGATCCAGTGCCCTCATAGCCCTACCGCAAATATATTCGCAAGGATTCTTGCAGTGCTTACAGCATGGGCTTGGCTCCCCGTCTCCGGCCCGGTAATAAGCCAGATCGTGGTTCACGAACTCACAAGTATCTCCTGCAAGTTCACGGATTCCATCCAGATCTCTAATCTCGCACGGAAACGGATTCCCGCAGGGTGCCTCTACACACCACCGGTCTTTTTGCCGGATCCCACACTCCATAGAGCAGGAATCACAATAATGGCCTCCCTCACATCCTTCTGTAGCAATCAGGCTGTCTGCCGGATATTCCCGCTTGGGTGTCCCATAGGCCGATAGCTGATGGGCTGGACAGTTTTCCCGTTGCGACGTCGCAACGCTCTCCACCGGCAGAGGCTCCACTTCAGGCATCAAGTCCTCCACCGATATCTCACAGCTCTGCATAGCTGCTCTTTCTGGTTCCGGCGGTACATCCGTCACATCTAGAGCAGCCTCCGGCTCAATCCCCGGAAAATCTGTAATACTGATCTGCCCCGGAAGCTCCACATACGGGATTTCCTTAGGCTGTTTCATGGCTCGGATCTGGCGCACGGTCATATCTGGAGTTACCTGCTCCAACTGCTCATCATCAAGCCCAAGCATCTCCTGAAGCTGTGCTTTGCTGAAATCCCTGTACCGATCATCCAGTATGGGGCTGTTGCCTCCCTTGGAAAACCGGATGCACCGGTCTATATAGCGTTTGGTGGTTGACCGGCTGAAACCGAACTGCCTGGCAGCATACTCATTGATATCGCTGTATCCGTATTCCTGGAACTGATTACGATCCCGCACATACATCAGCCAGTACCCGATGGATATCACACTTCTGGCGGCCGTCTTAAGGTCTGTATGTATGTACCGCCCGATCTCATCCAGTGGGATCTCCATCTGGTACCACTCCGGGCCTGTATGGTCAATGGTTCCTGTCTCAGGAACCATGGTATTCTCATCTTCCATCTGTCTCCCCCTCTCTCAAAAACTCCCTCGTCCGCTCCATCATGATCGCATCATAGTCCACATCCCTTTGTTCAAAGTTGTGGAACCGGTTGGACGATGGACCGGGAGTCTTTTCGCAGGCAGATTTCCCCTCTGTCGGGTTCCGGTAGTTCCCGTCTAACACCTTCGCCATATTGGCATCAGCAATCAGCCAGTCAAACGTAGCTGACCAGTTCCTGCGGTTTTTGCCCTTCAAAAAGTCGCTTTCCTCCGCAGCCTCAAAAAGCCGGCGGAAGTCCTCAACGGTATATCCTGCCCTCAGTCTCGCACGGATCGCCTTCTTCCTCGCTTCCGACAGCTTCACCAGGCGGGGATACGACCCGCAAACGGAATTATATAATTCTCGAATCGTGGTGATCTGGGAGGAAAAGTCGTCCGGCTTTTCTGGTACCTCTTCAGAGGTACTCTTTTTATTTTGTTTTTGTTTATGTTTATATATGTCTGCGCTTTGTACTTCGCTTTCTACTACTGGAAATACTTCGCTTTTTACTTCGCTATATACTTCGCTTTTTACTACGTTTTTGAAAGTGAAATACACCATTTTGTATTTATTAGGGCTTCCTTTTCTGCCCTTCTGGTAGATGATCCGGCCAGCCTTTATGAGTTCGTCCCTCGCCTTAATGAATGTGGCTTCTCGACCCATTGACATGGCTGCCATCAATCTCAGGTTATCTACTATAACCCACTCGCTCCACCCGCTCCGGTTGAAATAGTTCATCATCTTATACCATAACAACTGCGACGGGATCGGTAAGTAGTTAGTTTCGAGCCATCGTTCGAAGGCTATGATCTCTGCCAGATAATTGATCTCCATGTAGGCTGTCACCTACCTCTCTTTCGCTTTTAATTCCCTCCAGGCCTGAGCGTCCCTGTATAACTCCATCCAGTCCACGAATCGCATCGTCACCAGCCATTCGCACCGGTCTTTCCTGTGGAATACTGCCGGAAGAAGCCCTTTTGCGGCATCCCTTACCGCCTGTGATACTGCATCCAGAAGGTTCAGCTTCTCCACCCGCTTGCACTCTATATGGATGCCTGGGAGCCCTACCACATCCGCATCACCGGAGGCCCCGCAGTACTGCTGCCCCCTGCGGCAGTCATAACCGTACTCCCTCAAAAGCCCTGCCAGCTCACGCTCCCCGCGCTTGCCTTTCTCTCTCTGTGATTTTCCCATGCTGTTACCTTTCAAAAAGGGGCGGCGGTCAAAAGGTACAAACCCGGCCGCCCCGGCCAACACCTCTGGTCATTTAATACCGTGACATATCAAATCCTACCAAAAGGCTGCACTGCTTATCCGATGATTGTAATATGGTCTCTTACATTTGGCTGCATATGGGACACTGCCTGCGCCAGATATGCCTTGATATTTGCTACTGCCTCATTCCTCCAGAGGCCGTTCTGTGCCTCTTGGAGCATAAAGGTAGGCTCTCCCTTGTCACCCACGCGGAACACGAACGCACTGGCAGGCTGTCCCACCTCCTGGAAGGTACGATACGGAACCAGTGTCACCGGATTCGGCACCTTCACATCTGCCTTTGCTGCTGCGCCTACCGTCATAACAGCCACCTGGGAGATCCCATCATCTGCATAACTCTGATCGTTCTTTCGTTCCACATTCCCGGCCATCTTCTGGACCAGTTCCAGATCCTCACTGGACTGGAAATTGGCCTGCAGCTCGATCATGAATGCCTCCTGATCGTACCAGTGGCCGAAACGGAACTCATTTACCTCTGCATTTACCTCAAACAGGCACTCTCTTGTACGCTCTGCATCCAGCGCAGTGATCAGACGCACCCGCTTGGGATTTACGATATGGATAATCATATCCGTATCCTTCGGGAACTCCTCATAGCAGGCCCCGATGTAGCCAAGAAGGGCGGTAAGACTGGAAGCCTCCAGTGCCGTCGCCTTGTCTGTGTTGTCATAACGCTTTAAGCTCTTGTTTGCATATGTATGTCCGCAGATCTCAATGACCTCGGTCTTCTCGTTTTCTCTTGCCAGCCCCTCAACGTGCTCTAATGCAGCCTTTAATCCTTCCAACATCGTTTTGTCCTCCTTATTCTTCTATGTTTCTTGCTTCATAACAGTCGCAGCAGTCCTGATACATCGTATAGTCTCCGTACCCTTCCGACTCCTCACAATCACAGATGAAATCCACATCATCATCATGCAGATGATACCTGCAGGTTCCGCAGCATTTCTTTTCTGATGCCATTTCCCTCTCCTTATCTTCCATATGCCTGTCTTAAGTCAATCGGCCCGGCCTGTACCGGCTCTTCAAAGATCTCCCCGGTTTCTGGGTCAAACTCCGGTTCCTGCCGGACATCCGTATAAGCTGCCGCAGGTGTCTCCCTTATGGCAGTTACCTGCGGAAGGCCGCTTCCCGGCTCCGACATGCTGATCCGGCCAGTCCGCCCATCCTGCCCTACCAGGAATACGGTCTCAGATTTTTTGAATCCTGCCAGCTTGGTCCCGACTGAGAAATCAACCTTCAGATTTCCCCGGCCCATGGGCTTAAATTTAATATTTACCGTCATTCCCCGGACGGCTTCCGGATCCGTGTTAGGATCCATGATGTTGCGCCCGATCTGGGTCAAGGCCATCTGGAACTTTTCTGCCAGCTCCCCGTTCGCTATCGTATCAAACGTGATTGCCATATGCTGTTCTCACCTCCTTTCCTTATCCAAAGAATGCACTGGAAGCATCCTGAGGCTGTGGTGCCGTCTGGGACACTGGCTCAGAAGCAGAGGGCTGTACAGGCTCTGACTGCTCTATTGCCCTCTGTGCCTGTGGCTCAATGATATCTCCCGCTGTATAATCAGGATCAACCGCTCCAACTTCCTCTGCCACGTACATTCCTGCAAACGTCTTTGGAAATGCCTCGCGGAGAGCCTGCACAACCGCAACTTTACGGATCATGGTTGCAGGCTTTTTCGACCACTGGGAATTCAGGCTTCCATCCTTCTTCCGTCCCGCATATTCATCGAAAGCAACTTCAATGCGGAAGCTGTGACCCCTGTCCTTGCGGAATACTTCTGCGTATCCCCCGACCAGTTTCTCACCATCCAGTTTCAGAGTTCCCTGACGGTAAATGATTTCCTCTGTCTCTTCCTGCTGGACGATAATACCGGCCTCCATGCCGTCATAGTTTTCGTTGGACTCTGCCCGCTTAAAATATGCATCTTTACCTACAACCAAAGTCGCCGGTTCGTTTCCGTACTTAATGCAGTACGCTTCACGGAGCCAGGGATTCAGGCCGGTAAAACGGCACAGGTTGATGAACATTGCCACTTCCTGATCGGATACCCGTTCCTTGTCCCCGCTCACCAGATAATTTTTTACGGTTCCGGGAGTAAGCGTTACCTCCATCCCGTTTGCCATGTATTTTGTTACCTCTACCTTTTGTACGGGCTTCTTAGCCAGACTGTTATTTACTGCCATGATTCTTTTTCCTCCTTAATTCTTCGGTACCGGCTCAAACCGGATTCCGTTATCATTTAAAAATGTTTTCAGCCTCATCAACTGTGCCATGGTAGCGTACACACGGAAATCAATCACATTGACCGGCTCCTCTACCGTCTCTATCTTCTGAGGTGTCTCCTTAGGCGGCTCCGGTTCCGGTGCCCTTCCGGCCTGCATAACCCGGTCGGCCTCTGCCTTCCGGGTGGCCTCACGTTCTGCCTTTCTCCGTTCCTGCTCTTCCATGTACAGGCGCCGGTTCTCCGCCTCGGCCTCCAGCTGGTTCCGTCTCGCCATTGCTGCGCCGATATCGTAGGTCTGTAAAAATACCTGCTTCATATCCCCGACATAAGGACTGTCCACCTCATTCAGGATCGCCAGCCCCTCATCTACCTTCTGGATTAGTGCAAGGATCTCCTCTTTGATGGACTTTATGGTAGTGGAAGCATTGGCATACTGGGGCTTCATCACCCGGTCAAAGGGAAGGTACTGGCCGATATCGTGGATATTAGCCTCATAGAACTCCTTAATCTTTGCCGTCTTTTCTTTCCTCTGGCGGCTCTCATAGTCCTCGATCTGGACGTCAATGCTATCAATGGCACTCTGGACGATCCCGGTAAGCTCCTTGATCTGCTCACCAAACAGCTCATCCGGCTCCAGCAGTTTCTTACGGATCGCGGTCCGTTCTCCCTTCACAGCCTCCACGAACTTATTCAGTGTGGCGCGGTCGGCCTTTGCTGCCTTGATGGTTTCATCCGTGTAGACGGTTGCAGCATATTCTTTGGCTTTGGCTGTAACCTCTTCCTTCAGCTCCTCGAAATTCCATTCGATCTTCTTTAAATATCCGCCTTCCTGCGGATTGTAGATTTTTAATTCCATACGTTCCTCCTCTGCCTTTATATCACCGGAAGAGCAAAATTCGGTCTGCGGCCTTCCACCACACAAGCCCAGAAGCGCTGTTCTGCTTCCACCAGATACCGGATATCCTCTTCAACTTCTTTACGTTCTATAAAATAATGCTTGACGGTAATCTGCAGTTCCCCATGCCATTCGCTTTTAAGCTGGGCCTTCAAAACTGCGAAATCATATTCTGTTACAGCCAGGTAATGGAGCACCTGACAATAATAATTGTCTGGTATCTTCCCCTTCCATTTTTCAAGCTGCATACTCTGCAAAATATTCGTGGTCTTAATTTCCAGTATCCCGCGCCGTCCCTGCTCATCCACCAGCTCACCATCCAAAGAAGCATGCATCCACGGGTACCGGTCGTTGATGAACATATTATCTTCATCGTAGAATACCTGATATTCCGGGAAATCCATGGCGAACAGTGCCCGCAGATGTTTTTCTGCTTCTGTGCCGTACCGGACATAATCCTTATCTGAAATATCCTCCGGCATCACCAGCCCCATCTTTTCTTCCCACAGCTGCACGTTGTCTTTGTATGGGTTCATACCTACACAGGCGCTGGCATCCGACCCGCCGATATGGTTCTTCCGGCCCTTAAGCCATTCCTCCCGGCTGGCAAATATATGTTTAGTGACTGCCATCCGCAGCACCCTCCCTCCTCATAATCTTTCCGCAGTTCGGACATGGTGTGATCTCCCCAAGGAGGGACCACATCCAGACACCACAGGGGCAGGCTAGGAAGTAAAACGGGGATGTAATCCTGACCTGGCTGCCGGGGTATGTAGTGGGGCGGGTCATTTGGACAGCCTTTCCAGGCATTTCTCCTTCGCTGCTTCACCTACGATACGAGCTAATTCTGTCAATACATGAACAGCACCCAAATCATCAACAGCCATACTGCTAACTGCATCCACCATACTTTTGGCAAGACATTTAGTAAGGTCATCTGAGGATATGTTTTCTCTCTCACCTATGCAGATCACCGTTGTGTCCACTCCATTCTTCTCCTTATTGCCTGTCAGACAGATTGCAAAAGCAATCTCGCTTTCAACTGTTTTTTTGATTCCTTCATACGAAATTGTTGTGTTTACCATTGATTTTTCTCCTGTTCTCCCTCATAATAGAGGGTGTTGATTTTTTAACGCTTGGACCCGTCACAGTTGCCGCTGTGTAGGTCCTTTTTCTTCTTGTAATTCAGGCACGGATACATCCTGCTCCGTTCTATGCACCGATTCTTATTGTGGCAAGTACCACAAACATCCTTGTCCATCGTCCTCACCGCCTTAAATCTCAGAAACTGATTCACTCACCGGGTCATAGGCCAGCCGAAATGCATCACCATTCCCGTCTCTCAGCTCCGCCTCACGGGGGCCGATCATCTCAAAAGCAAAGCACTCCAGTGCAATATCCCCCTGCCGCTCTAACTTTGCCAGACACTTGCGGATCTTATATTCCGCTACGGTTGTTGCCTTCTTCATCTTTCCTCACCTCCTCTCACAGTGCTATGATTCCGGTAGCCACCAACAACAGCACCGTCTCAACCCCCAGCAGGAACGCCATCACCGTAGACATCCTGCCGAACAGCCGCACATCCTTATGGCTCTGATCCAGCTGTTCCCTCATGATCCGGCCCAGCTTCAGGATCTGCTGCTTCTCTTCCTGGGTAACTACAACGCCCTCCACTGGGGGCTGATACTTAATTACTTCTGATTGCATTGCTTGTCCTTTCCGACCGCTCTCAGGCGGTCTTGTCTTTCCTTCTCATTTGCAGCACCGCCATTGCCTGTTCCTGCATGGCGTATGCGACCTTCTTAAGTTCCTCCGGGCTGAGGGAATCCATGGGGACCTTCTGCCCGGTTCTGCCTATGTCAACGTAATTCGTGAAGCCGTATTCCCTCACTATAACCACCTCCTTTTTGATTTTATGCGGTATGGGCTGTACATCTTGCATTGTCTTTTCTTCTGTCCTATACTGTACTCACAGGCCCCGCCAGGCCGAGTACAAAAGGACGAGGAAAACACTATGAACAATACCTGCTTTGTCATCATGCCTATAGGCGATCAAATTGTAGGAAATATCACTATTACCAAAGAACAGCTTCGAGAAAAATATGATTACATTATCAAAAATGCTATACTTAAAGCAATTCCAGGAATCGAAGTTATTCGTGCTGATGAAGAATTGAATCCCGGTTCCATGAGTAATGATATATTCACAAAATTAATGCATTCAAAATATGTAATCGCCGATATTACATACCCAAATCCAAATGTTTTCTACGAACTTGGCATACGCCATGCAATTAAGCCCGGAACTATATTAATCCGTGAAAAAGTGGATTTTTTAGTCCCTTTCGATATATCTCATCTACGCCATATTGAATATACGCAGGAACCATCTGGCATGGACAAATTAGCTCTGGAGTTAAAGCGTCGTTTTGACTTTTATAACGCTAATCCGGGCAAACCCGACAACCAATTTCTAGAACTTTGCTCTTTCACAAATTATATGCCCACAATATATGCAAAGCCTGAATCCTCTAAAGAAGATCTGATTGCTAATATGCTTTCCTTGTTTTTTACTAATCCTGCAATGATGCACGCTATAACAGATACTTCTTTAAGTAAAGAGGAACAACAACAAGCTTTTCTTTCTGCCTTAGGACAGAATCCTGAAGATGCCAAGAAATTAATACGAGCACTCGTACAATCAGGAATTATTAAGTTTTAAATCTTTGATGGCTTTTAAAAATAAAGTTTCTAAATAAGGACTAATTGAATCTTCTTTTAATTCCGGGGAAATGTTTTCCAAGCAAATCTTTACAGAAAATGTTTCCCCACTCTTTTCAAAATTAAGGGATTTTTCAATAGATATACAAGTTCTTTCTTCCATCTCTCTCACCTCCCGTCCTCAGTCTCAAAAAGATTCATCTTCCTTGCTATGCCTCTCGCCCTTGTGCTATACTCCCCTTATAAAATGCAAAGGAGAATATCTATGCAACCATCTTTTCAATCTCCCACTTTGGAAATTATTCTCAATTTTCTTTTAGAGTTATCCAACTCTATTTTACCTTTTGCCTCTGGCATAATCATTTTTTACCTAACCTATGGAAAAGAAAAAAAGCTCAAAAGAAGCGAAGTATTACAAAAACGCTTAGATACTTTTTATGTCCCTTATTACCAGTTCTATTGCAGAAAACTCCTAAACATCAATGCATTGCATTCATTTTCTACAGAGCAAATTTGTGAATTATTTGAATTGCTTTCGAAAAACATATATAATATGGGAACCTTATCTCAAGCTTTGTATTCTGATTTTTACCTTGCCTATTGTGACCTGTTCGAGGCCCGCAATGGAAAACCACACTATTTTATAAGCACCTGTTCTACCAACTTTGAAATGCGTTTTACAGCGTTAAGTAACCAGCTTTTTGAAGAATACACAGATATATGCCATAGCTTAAAGCTGCCATCACCAGCAAAAGAACTCTGCAAACGCCCTGACTTTTCGCTGCCAGATACATAATCAAGCAAAATAATGGGGTAAAAATTACTGCTGGTATGATTTTTCTCACCTCCCTTCCTCAGACTCTGCGAAATACTCCACCGGAACATCAAAATACTTGGCGAGGATTAACAGCTTGTCGAACTTAGGGTTACTTCGTCCATTTTTCCAATCGGAAAGAACCGACTGAGCAATACCTGTTTCTTTAGAAACTGCATATGCTGTTTTGTTATTTTTATCTAATAACTCAGCAAATTTTTCGTACAAAATTCACACCTCCTTATTAAGTCAATACTATTGCAACTACTACGGAAATGTGATATACTTCGGTTGTAAGCAAAAGCAATCATATTTCCGTAGCATATACCAGAAACCGATGCAACGGTTTTCTTGTGTATGCTCATACTATACTACGGATAGCCGTTTTAGTCAATGCATTTTTAACGGTTTTCTTTAGTATTGCTTATCTTTGTGAAAGGTGAACATATTATGTATGAGATTTTTAGTGAATTACTACAGAAATACGGTGTAACACCGTATAAGGTGAGCAAAGAGACCGGAGTATCTCAATCAACTTTAAGTGACTGGAAACGTGGTATCAGTACTCCAAAACCAGATAAGCTACAAAAAATAGCTGACTATTTTGGCGTTCCCCTTACTTATTTATTGACAGGAAATACGTCTGAACAAAAAAAGGAAAAATCATCTGAACTAAATTCCAGAGATGAACGTGACATTGCCAAGGATCTTGATAGTATCATGGAAAAACTTTCTACGGGTGAATCTGGCCCAGCAAGTTATAATGGAGAAGAACTTGATCCAGAGGCAGCCGAATTATTTAGAGATGAATTAGAAATTGCGCTTCGACGTCTTAAAATTATAAATAAGGAGAAATACACTCCCAAAAAATATAAAAAGTAGGTGATACTCTTGGGGGAAATAGAACGTATAAAACGATTAGTTACTTATTATAAGCGATTATGTAATACATCAGATCCATTTGAGATTGCTGATCGTTTGGGGATATTATATCAAATTGGAAACCTCAACCAAGAGGGCTGCTACATGTTCCTCAAAAATCATCGTTATATATTTTTGAGTAATCAGCTAAGCAGAGAGGAACTGATCTTGGTTATGGCCCACGAATTAGGTCATGCTTTACTGGATCGAAAATCGAACTGCTATTTCATCAGAAACAAAACACTGCTTCTTAATTCCAGATTAGAGAGAAGAGCAAACTTATTTGCTGCCTATCTTCTGATTTCGGATGATCTGATAGCTGAATTTAGCGGGTACACAATGGAGCAGATGTCTCTATGTACCAGCTATCCAAAAGAATTGATTGAATTAAGGTTAAAATAGCCTATGGCGTTTTAATAAATAAAAGAAAAAAGGGGAAAACTATATGGCACTCATTAAATGTCCGGAATGCGGAAAAGAAATTAGCGACCAGGCTCCTGCCTGTCCAAATTGCGGTTATCCTATGCAGTCACCCGTTCCAAATGTATCTGATGATGCTGAGTATGATAACATTATCGCAGAATTACTTTCACAAAATAATAACAATAAAATCCTTACTATCAAAGCTCTGATGCGATCAACCGGCATAAGCATGACCGAAGCCAAAAAGAAAGTAGATGCTTATTGTTCATTTGCAAAAAGCGTATCTCCAACAGTGCTCACTGCACCTTCTGCCACTAAAAAAATCGGCCCTGTACAAATCGACGAAAATCAACAAAAGTTCCGTATCAATGGCAGTGTGCCAGTCAACGGAAAAAAAGATGGACTGGGGAAATCTATGTTCAAAGGAATGATGGCTGTAAGCACACTTGGGATGTCTGTTGCAGCTGAAAAAATGCTTGGTGCCAGCAAACAACGAGTAGGAAATAAAGAATGGTTAGATTATTCTGATTTAATCAGTTATGAATTATTGGAGGATGATAGTGTTGTAACTAGCGGCGGCGTAGGACAAGCATTAGTTGGTGGAGCTTTATTTGGTGGATTCGGAGCAATTGCAGGCGGAATTACAGCCAACAGAACACAAAAAAAGAAAATCGACTCCCTCTATATTAAAGCCACTGTAAACAATTTTTCTTCTCCGTGCATCATGATACCACTAATCACTAAACCAGTAAAAACCAACAGTAAGGAATATCAGACTGCTTTTAATTTGGCTCACCAAATTTTATCAGCTCTCGATGTAATCACTCACAATAAATAAATATAACGCAAAAACCGCCCCTGCGCCAACAGGAACGGTTTTCACATAGATTCTCTTGCCGGATGCCCGGAAAGATAATTCAGCTTAGACACCTGAATTATATCATTTCTGGTACATCCTGGCAAGGGGTGTATTTTTTATACCCATTTATCGTATAATCCACAAGGAGATGATATAATGTCACAATTATCCACCAGCAATACACAACCCTTGGAAATCGGGGCCGCCTACATCCGTGTCAGTACCGACGACCAGACAGAACTCTCCCCGGATGCCCAGCTGCGTATGATTCTGGATGCCGCCAAAGCAGACGGCTTCGTAATCCCCAAGGAATACATTTTCGAGGAGAAAAAGGGTATTTCCGGCCGCAAGGCAGACAACCGCCCGGAGTTCCAGCGCATGATTGCCATTGCCAAGTCCCAGAAGCCTGCACCATTCAAACGTCTGTACCTCTGGAAATTCTCCCGGTTCGCCCGGAATCAGGAAGAAAGTACCTTTTACAAAGGCATCCTGCGAAAGAAATGCGGCATTGAGATCAAAAGCATATCAGAGCCCATCATGGAAGGCATGTTCGGGCGGCTGATTGAAACCATTATAGAGTGGTTTGACGAATACTACTCCTTCAACCTCTCCGGGGAGGTCAAGAGGGGCATGACGGAGAAGGCGCTGCGTGAAGGTTACCAGACCGCCCCATGCTTAGGATATAAGGCTGTGGGCGATGGGAAACCCTTCCTCATTGATGAGGATGCCTATTCCATCGTGGAATATATATTTCAGGCCTACCACAGCGGCAGGGATATGACCGGTATTGCCAGATCTGTAAACACCATAGGGTACCGCACTCAAAGAGGGAATCTCTTCGACCGCAGGGCCATCTACAGAATCCTTACCAATCATTTTTACACCGGAGAGGTCTCATGGAACGGAATCACCTTTCAAGGAACCCACGAAACCCGGCCAGCTGTCACCTCTGTATTTGACGATGTCCAGAAGCGTATAACCTCTGAATACCGCCCTAAAAAACGCCGGGAAGCTTCCGCCAACGCTCATTGGCTGTCAGGGATGCTGTTCTGCGGAGTCTGCGGTAGCAGCCTGGGCTTCAACCGCTCCAACGATCAGAAGAAGCGCCCGGACTTCTTCCAGTGCTGGAAATACGCCAAAGGCTTCCACCCTGGCTCCTGCTGTGTATCCGCCCGAATCGCAGAACGTACCGTGCTCCGGTCTTTGGAGAAAGCCCTTAGAAATAACCACCTTGAATATGAACACATCCCAAAAACCGAAAATGACATAAGCGAGGAAGAAATTGCAATAAAAGAAGCCCTCGAACGCATCACGGTGAAAGAGCGACGCATCCGGGAGGCATATGAAAATGAAATAGATACCCTGGAAGAATATAAGCAGAACAAACTACGCCTGAACGCAGAACGCAAGGAACTGGAGAACGCCCTGGATCAGCTCCGGCAAAAGGCCCAGCAAACAGAGGCGGCTCCACCGGATCAGGCTGAAATGATGGCAAAGGTGTCCTGTGTGTATCAAGTACTTTCCGATCCGACCGCAGACAACGAAACTAAGGGCAACGCTCTGCGGTCTCTCTGCGAAAAGATAGTATTTGACCGGGAAACCCGGAGTTTTACGTTCTTTTACTACACATCATAAGTTATTACAATACGGCGGGCCAGAATGTCATAACTTATGATGTTTATTCCTAATATAAAGGGTGACTGCCAAAAACATAGGTGAATTGAAAAAGTAAATTCCGCTTTGCAAGATTAAATTCCACTTTGAAAAGATAAATTCTACCCAAATACAGAAAAAATGAGATTTTATATATGAAATACCCAGAATCAGAGTTAAAATACAAGTAAAAGCTGTGGTTTTGGGTATTTTATTGCATGCCGAGCGGAAGTCGAATTTACGGTTGATTTTTTGGAAAGGGTAAATTCCACCTCTGGGGGATGTTCTGCGATGATGGCTGCATTAAATTCCTGCCCAGCTTTTTATTAGATTTTGTTTACTTTAATAATTCAGGACTAAGGATGATTTCATCAGCAGGAATTTTCTGCAGATGAAATGCATCTAAAATTTTTCTGCCGTATTGAAACTCAAAAACTTCATAAGGACTTTTGTTACCGAGCTTTTTCCTGGAGTAGGAGTTGATGTGGCTCATCATAAGATCAATCTGCTCCTGTGAGTATTGTCCCAGGTCGGTTCCTTTTGGGATGATTCTCCGGATCATTTCGTGGTTGTTTTCACAGCTCCCTTTCTGGTAAGGGGCACTGGCGTTGCAGTAGAACATAGTTGTCCTGCGGTTTCCCTGTGCATCCAGTTCGATTGCAGAAGGATTTGAAAATTCACTGCCATTGTCTGCCAGGAGAACCGGGAAGAGTTCAATGAAAACATCGGTTCTTAATTCAAGATAGAGACGGTTGAAAATATCAATGACAGATTGGGAATCATTACGCTGGCGGAGAAAGGCAAGCTGCAGCCCCTGCTCAACAAAATGTATGGTGAGGAGGACAGCACCGCCTTTTGCCCCTTCTACAGAGTCAAGCTGTCGGACAGCAGCATCCGGATGCTCCGCCAAGAAATATTCAAAACACCGGAAATCACGACCAATACGACAGGACTTGTCTACTTTGAGTGTTTTGGAAACATTTTTTCTGGGGCGCATGCGTACAGTACGAGGCATATCAATAGCTCTGGCGTGAAAGAGTCCGCTGTTTATATAGGTATATAGGGTTCTTTCAGATTTCATGAGTTCATCAGCATGATGAACAGAGATATGGTGCAGGGACTGCCCCTTTTTGAGGAGAGGAGACACCACATCGTCGAGCTGCTTTAGTTCGGTTTCGGAAAGAGCAAAGCCGGAACGGGATTCACTTCTGACCTGTTCGTATTCTTTCTGTGCATAAGATGCCTTGTAAAGACGTTTTTCCAGAGAGCACCGAGAGCGCTGCTGACAGCCATTGCAGACATAAGGAGGCTTGGAAAGTTTCGGGCAAATATATTTTTCATAAGCGATGCAGGAAGAAGTACACTTGCCACATGTCCAGCAAAGCTTGTTATTCGAGTAGGAGCAACGCAGACAAAGTTTCTGGAGAGAACACTGATGAAGGAAGGCAGCACGGCAGTCGTTGAAAGATCTGCCTAAAGCCCCTGTTTTCTCAAAACAGATATGAGCCTTAACTTCTTTTGAAATCGTAGTGCAGTCTTTGCCGAGTTCTCTGGCAATGGATTTAAAACTATGGTGTTCGTTGAGTAAAGTTTCAATGAGGATTCTTGCTTCCAGGTTTAAATGTTTTTGTTTATTCATAATGATCTCCTTACCGCTGGGAGGAAGCACCATGTTTGTATGAAGAATTATAAAGGAAAAATAGGAAGAATTAAATTCCATCTTTGAAGTGTGGATTTTTTGCAGGATTAAATTCCACAGAGGGGTGGAATTTAACTTTGCAAGTGAGTTGCCAAAAACATAGAATCAAAAGATTTTCAGGAATATTGCATTTCAGAATTGCATATGCTATAATGCCAGTAGGCAAACGATAGAATGTTTCCAAGTGAAACAAACGAACCCCCAGAAGTTCACACCTTCTGGGGGTTCTTCCTATTTTTATACAGTCAGGCATCTGTAGGCTGGTTACCGATTACTTATCGCCGTCCAACCATTTGATGATGTAGTGGCAGGTTACACCAGCCGCAACGGCGACGATAAACGATAGAATGTGATCCAAATGAAACACCTCCCTTCTGTCACCAGATTCGGAGGCGGTAACATTTGGATTATACCACACCCATATCGTCCCTGCTACTTCTTTTTCTACCTTTTTATTCCGCCAACTCCGGCCATCTCAGCGCCCCATCCTGATCCGGAGTAAGCGTCACCGGCTCTGTAATCATCCGGCCCTCATCATCCATCACATACCACTTGCCGTCTATGGTCTGCTGACCTGTTACCATAGCACCGTCAGCGCCCAGGTAGTACCAGTGATCCTTGTACTTGTACCAGACGTCATGTACCATGAGGCCGGAGCCGTCGAACCAGTACCACTTGCCCTCATGCCAGTACCAATCATTTCGAACCGGCTGACCATTGCCAAGGTAATACCGCCAGCCGCCATCTTCCTGCTGCCAGCCGGCTTTTTTATCTGGTTCTGCCAACGCTGCTTTGAAGCCTGTCCATAACTGCGGCTGATCCAGCATCTTACGGGGACAGTGCTTGCGCTTTGCATCATAGTGCCGGATTACATGATCGGCACTGATACCTGTCTCTGCCATGATCTGGCGTACAAGTTCCACGCAGTTAGCACGGGCGGTATCATAATTAGAGTCCGGGTTGACGCAGATCTCAATGTTAATGCTATTGGTGTTGGTTACTCCCGGCACCAGAGGCGTACCGTACTGCCTACCTACTGCATAGGCCCCGTCTCTGTAATCTAAGGTCTGCACTGCTACTTTATCATCTACATACCAGTGGACTGAAGTGGACAGGTTGCCGTTTCGATGGGCCTGAGCGTGTTTGAGTGCGCCTGCGCCCTTACTGTAATTATCTGTCTCATGGATTACAATCCACGCAGGACGGTTTTGACCCTGTCTCTTATACACATCTGACGCTGCC
>OWIE01000318.1_pt1 | contig 17601 bp, 26 predicted proteins | sample 1733001 | NCBI WGS metagenome assembly OWIE01 (sample SAMN05065778, study PRJEB22554) | human gut metagenome | biome: ENVO:2100002; feature: ENVO:00000062; material: ENVO:00002003 | host: Homo sapiens | place: USA | reverse complement strand
AAGACTGATATAGCCGGTCTGGCGGAAGGGATGACCGATCTGGCACCGGCAATCCTTAATACAGCGTCCGGCTCCGTCATTACCGCCGATGATGCCGCAGAGGGTCGTCCGTTTCGGGGGATGAGGGTGTTCGGGAGGAGCATACAGGATGGGACGCCGAGCGTGGAAAATCCAGTGCCGATTGTGAATGCCGGCGAGAACGGAAGTATTAAGGTGGAGGTGACGGGGAGGAATCTGCTGAAACCGAATCCATATAACACCTATTATGAATTTCCTTTAAAAGCCAATACAGTAATAACCTTGATGACGAACGGGAAGCCGTCGCAGGGTGGAAATATCAAATTCTCTGCAACTGACAGTTCGAACGTATGGTTCTCTATTGACGCAGGACAAACCAGAGTTTGTAGGTCTATCGGAAAAAAAGACGTTAAAGGCTTTTATGATCAGCTCAAAGTGGGTGGCGGTCTGGAATATATGTTTGCCGTGGGCGATATAAAAACCTACACGCCCTACGTCGAGCCTCAATCCCTCACCCTCCAAACCCCTAACGGTCTCCCCGGTGTGCCAGTCAGCAAGGACGGCAACTACACCGACGCGGATGGTCAGCAATACATTTGTGATGAGATTAACTTGGCGAGAGGGAAATATGTGCAGAGGGTAAAGAAAATTAACGTAAAATCTGTAAACGGTTATAATCTATCCGAAAATTTCGGGTCTATTAAAGTGGAAGGTATATTGTCCACTCAATCACGAGTGCCAGTTATGTCTAATCGTTTTGCTTTTGGAACAAGCATAAAAGACGATGGAACATGTTTCGCCTACGGAGATGTTATCCGGTTATATTATAATTTGGGTAGCCTTGAAAATTTTAACAAATGGCTTACGGACAATGATGTGGTTGTCTGGTATCCTTTAGATACCTTCATCGAGCGCGACCTCACACCAGAAGAGATTGCCGCCTACAAGGCCCTGCGGACATATGGCCCGACTACCGTAATCTCCAACGATGCAGGGGCAGAGATGGAAGCGACCTATGTGGCAGACACCAAAACCTATATTGACAACAAGTTTGCGGCCCTTAATAAGGCCGTCTTAGACGCAGTAGGAGGTACATAATGTACGATATCATTAAAAATGTAATCACGTCCGGCCAGTATGAACTGACGGATATCCTAAAAAAGATTGACACTATCTGGCTCCAAGGCACCCTCACTGACGAGCAGCGCACGGAGCTGATTGATCTGGCCCGTAATAGTGCTGACCCAGAAAACAGCTATGCCCCGCTCCAGAAGCAGATAGACACCCTCTATACCAATATGACCGAAATGGGTAAGACGATCCTCAATCTGACAGACAAGGTCAGTAAACTGGATGGTGGAAGCGTCACCCTGCCGGAGGCAGACGAGTATCCTGCATGGGTACAGCCCACAGGGGCACATGATGCCTATAACACAGGCGATAAGATGACATACACAGACGGCAAGCGGTATGTATGCCAGATGGATGGCTGCGTATGGGGGCCGGATGCGTACCCGGCAGGCTGGAAACTGGCAGAATAACGGAGGATTACCATGGAAATACGAAAAGAGATTAAGCAGATAAATTGTTATGTAGGTCAAAACCGTCCTGCGTGGATTGTAATCCACGAGACGGACAACTACAAGATGGGTGCAGGTGCCCTTAAACACTCCGAAGCCCATCGAAACGGCAACCTGTCCACGTCTGTACATTGGTATGTAGACGATACGGTGGCAGTGCAGACCTTAGATTACAGCGACGGGGCTTATGCAGTAGGTAGGCAGTATGGTACGCCTCTGGTGCCGGGAGTAACCAACACCAACAGCATCAACATTGAGATCTGTGTCAATCCGGACTCCAATTATGATACCGCCCGTGCAAATTGTATTGAGCTTGTACGCCAGATCATGGCAGAAACTGGTATCGGGGCCGCTCATGTGATCCGGCACTATGACGCCAAGCGTAAGCATTGCCCACGTAAGATGCTGGATCAGCCGCAGTTATGGACAGACTTCAAGGCAGCGTTGGCCGAACCGCAGAAAAAATCAGGCTGGCAGCAGGAAGATGGCGGTTGGCGCTACTACCTCGGCAACGGTCAGCCAGTCCGCAATGACTGGTACTGGCATGATGGTAAGTGGTACTGGTTTGACGGCTCCGGCATAATGGTGCATGATACATGGTACAAGTATAAAGACCACTGGTACTACCTGGGAGCAGACGGTGCTATGGTAACAGGCCAGCAGACCATAGATGGTAAGTGGTACATTATGGACGATGAGGGCCGGATGATCGTAGATCCGGTGATACTGACGCCGGATCAGGATGGGGCGCTGAGATGGCCAGGGCTGGCGGAATAAGAAAAAATCTTTCAGGAAATACCTAACAGACAATATTATATAGGAAGATACATCATAAAGTTAAATGATAGCTTAGTAGTCAAATAGTAGTCAACTTATTCAAAAGAAGTCATATTCCGTTTTTGATAAAAGAAAAAACCCTTGCAAACACAAGGGTTTTTCACAGCTACTGACGGGAATCGGACCCGTGACCTCCGCACTACCAAGGAAAATTTTTTTAACATCACATAGAAAATTTATTGTAATTACGTTGTTTTTAAATCATTGTAATTACGTTTCGTGTGATTATTTTGGGGTCAAACAACGAAATTATTGAATCTTAGTAGTCAAATAGTAGTCATTTATGGGCATATGAGAGAGTAGCTGCTGCTCCATAACAGAAGAGGCTTCTATACCCTTGTTTTTGAAGAAGTAAGAATAAATGTTTAGAGTGGTGGATGGATCTGCATGACCGAGTATTCCAGCAACCGTCCGGACATCAATATTGTTAGCAATTAGGATGGCGGCAGCAGAGTGGCGGAGTCCGTGGGGAGGTATGTTTTCCGGAATATGCTGCTCTGGCGATTCTGCCACATACTGATTGTACATCCGGATGATTCTTTTATATTCCCCGGCAGGGCTGCATATATGCATCTGCTTTCCATTGGCCTGTGTAAACACAAAATTTTTGTTATAGTCCTTTCCGTGATATCCCTTCCAGTCTTCTCCAAGTTTGAGGGCCTGCTGCATCTGTTCGGCTTTCCACGCTCTAGCCAGGCTGATTACATAAGCTGGGACGGCGTTTTGCCGCTCATTGTGCGTTTTAGTGTCCTTTAGCTCCATAGTACCGTCCACATAGTCTGTGGATTTATTGATATTGATCTCATTGGTATCCATATTGATATCCTCCCAGGTGAGAGATATATTCTCACCTCTCCGGTCTCCTATGAAAAGGGATATATAGAAATACAGCTTCCATTTGAGTTTAACGCGTATTGTCTGGGTGTAGGCTTTGACGGTATGCGTTTTTCCATTTTGCCGCGATTGGTGTTCACGGTGCACAACATCGATAGGATGCTCTAAGGCATCTATAAAACGGATCAGCTCTTCCATGGTAAAATACCTTGGCTTTGCCTCTTTGCGTGGTTTGCGGTGACCTGATATTTTGCCGGAGTAAATAAGCATATTCATGTTAAGCATCCCCTCAGATACCGCATAGCTTAGGAGTGCACTGATAACAAGACAGTCTTTTTTGATGGATGCAGGTGATAAAGGCTTTTTTGTAATGGGGCTGATATAATTTTCTTCCAGCATCTTCCTGTAATTGTTGATATCCTTCTGGCGGATATTTTCAATCTGAATGTGCCCCATAGCCGGAAGAATCCGCATTTCAAGACGCTTTTTATAATCGGCATAGGTTGTCCGGGCCAGAGTCGGGGGAGTCATATCCTTTAAGTAAGGTCTGGAGAGCTCCTGTAGGGTCATTCGGCCACCTTTTACATTTTTCCCGGATTTTACGTCACGTTCAAAATCCACAGCAAAGGCATTAAGAGCCAGCTCCAGTTCCCGCTTTTTCATTCCTGGATCGGGAGTCCATGTGGCGGTTTCCAGTATCTTTTTTCCAGTGATATCATATCCGTTGCTTACGGTGATTTGGTAGCTGTTTCCGCGTTTTCTAATTGATGCCATAACTATTCCTCCTATTTTGTTGCGACGTCGCACATTTTTTGGTATAAAAAATACACCTGTACAGGTGTAAGGAGGTATGGTACAATGTAGGTGTCTAAGCTATATTGTATCAGACCTCCGTGGCCTGTACAGAATTTATCTAAAAGCCGTTCCTGTTGGCGCAGGGGCGGTTTTTATTTTCTAAGTTATTCGTCTAATTCTGTATCTTCTTTGGTTATGCCTAATTTTTCCATATAGTCTTGTTCTCTTGCGTATTTTTCGCACATGGCAGCATACTGCAAAGCAGCTTCATCTGAAATTTTAGATTCGGCTATATTTATTTTTTTTGAGTTGATATTTTCTGATGTTGTGGCATTTGCCATCTTCAAAAGTATATTTTTATCCCACAGAATCACGTTAAGCTTGGAAGCATCGCTGATAGCCTGTTTAGTGAAATGACTGTTAGTCATAACAACGGCGATATCGGCATTGTATATTTTACATCCAGAGTATGCCTCTTGTATAGCAGAGTTCCCAACAGAATTTATATAGCGTTTGCATTGAATGGCGTATTTCTTACCATTTTTATTAGCCAATATATCAATGCCATGATCGCCACTGGCTTTTGTGATTTGTACATTTCTGAAGCCATTATTCCTTAAAATTATTGCACAGAAGTTTTCAAATTCTATACCAGTCATACTATCAAAATTAACGTTGGATAAACATTTACTTGAAAAATATTTTATTACAAAACCTATAACGGACGCAATAATTAAAAATAATGCTATAAATGCATAAGCACCTACCAGTAAAGTTCCAAGTATTAAGAACAAAGAACAGTATAGTATAGTTTTGAAAATTATACCAGCTCCACACCACTTGGATAAGATATGATATATTGGCTCAAACCACCATCCTATAAGTAACCAATAAAAACAACCTTTCTTTTTCATTATCCCTCCCCGCTTATTTCAATCTCAAATCAATTAACTCTTTTTGATAACCTAGAACTCGCGCAACTTGCTCGATAGTATATTGTTGAAATTGAAAATATTCTACTAGAATATCATCGGGAATTAGGAAATCAATAGCAAATTTGTTGGCTTCCTGCTCTTTACGCGAATTAAGAAAGAGAGTTTTATGCTTTATGAAATAGCAGTTTTCACGAGGGTGAAGAATTGCATGACCTAATTCATGCGCCATGACAAATAAGCGCTCATTTCCTTCAAGATTTTCATTTATCCAGATACATTTATTACGCTTTAGATACATATAGCATCCTGATCGCGTGCCGATATCACCAATCGCAACTTCAATTCCGAGTGCCTCAGCTAAAGTAAAAGGATCGTTTGTCTGATATTTTTTTATGTAATAAGCAACTTTCTTTTTTATTGTGTTATTCAAGGCTGGACTCACCTACTTTTTATTTTTGTTGCCATATTTTGCTTTGTTCTTTGCTTTTAATCTGTGCAACATAAGATCCACTTGGCCTAAAAAGAGTTCGATATCATCATCAGGTATATCTTCTCCATCATATGCAGCAGGTCCTAAATCTTTATTGAGTAATTTTTCTCTTAGCGAATCAAGATCCTTTTTTATATCTCTTTCATCTCGCACTGTTAATTCTGGCATCAATTTGTTGGATTCGTTTTCTCCCATAAGATAACTCACAGAAACATTAAAGTAATTTGCCAATTTTTGGACTTTTTCCATACTGGGTTTATTTGTATCGACTTTACATAAAGAACCTCTAGCAAAACCGAGAGCTTTTTCGGTTCCTGTAACAGTTACTCCTTTTTCTTTGCACAACATTTTAATTCTATTATACGTAAGCATAGTACACCTCTCAAAAAAGTTGAAAAAATTACGCAAATACTATTGACATATTGAAAATTTTACGTATAATAAAAGCATGAGTTGAAAAAAATACGTAAAAAAGCAAAATGCTTAAGTATTCTAATTGGTTTGTGGTAATTCTGATTATAGAATATTTTACGCAAAATGTCAATATTATTACGTGATATTTTCAAACTCGTATATGTGCCGTGTTGGAGTATGGTTGATAGTAGCAAAAGCGTATTACAGCTTCTTTTCTAAGTGGTAAGCCATTGGCATTTCACCAAAGCACCCGAAATAAGACATTGCGACTGTCTTATATCCGAGTTTACGCCACTGATCCGCTAAGTGGGCGGAATAGATGATTCTCTTTATACTATCACCTCCTTTCGAGAGGCGATTCACGGCACATATCATTATTGTAACACAAAAGCAGGAGGTGAAGGAGTGATATTCGATAATGTAAGACATCTTTGTAGAGAGAAAGGGATTTCGATTACAAAGTTAGAAGATGATCTGGGGTTTGCGAGAAGTTCCGTGTGTAAATGGAACAAAAATGAACCTGGAATCCGCAAAGTACAAAAAGTGGCAAATTATCTGGGGGTTTCGATCGAGGAACTGCTGAAGGACTGAGGACGGGAGGTGAGAGCATGAGTTCCATTCCAAAAATGAGAGGGATTAACGAGTGTTATGAGTGGTTGAAAAAACAGGACCCGGAAACCCAGATCACAAAATGGTGTTTCCGAAATCTTGTGAACAAAGGAATCATCCCATCTAGTAGAAGTGGGAGGTGTATTCTTATTAACCAGGATATGCTTCCAGAGTATTTGAGCCGTTGGGCCGAAAACATGGAAAAGGAAGCAGAGGTTATAAGAGAACAGGCAGAAGCAGAAAAAGAACAGGTTCTTCCAAGAGCTTCTGCGGAACAACTGCCGCACAGTGGCAAATATGGACAAATTAGAGCTATATGAGGCAATGAGAGGAGAAGAAAATGCAATCAGAAGCAATTAAGTACCAGCCCCCAGTGGAGGGTGTTGTAGTCACTCAGGAGGAAGAGGATCAGATTCTGAAGCTGGGCCGGATCATGAGGGAACAGCTGGATCAGAGCCATAAGGATGTGCGGCTGTTCGGCAGGATGTCTACGGTGATGGCGTTCCTCTTTGGGATGGAGACGGTGCTGCTATTGGTGGCCTGTGGGATTGTGACACTGTGAAAGGAGGTGAGAAAAGGATGGTTAGAGGAGCAAAGACAATAGCGGAATTTAAGATCCGTAAACATCTGGAAAAACTGGAAGAGAGAGGCCTTGTGATGGACAATATATCATTTGAGATGAAGAGCCAGAATGAAGCAGAGCTGACAGATGTGAATGGAGACAAACTGAGATTGATCTACGATCAGGAAACACGGACGGTTATAGAAATATGAGGGAGAGGAAAAGAATAAAAAAGGACCTGCACAGCGGCAACTGTGGTAGGCCCAGAAACTAAAACAACACACCCTTATTATAAGGGGAAATTTGGAGGAATGCAAGATGTCAATGAAGATCAATAAGTTGGAGATCGAGAATGTAAAACGTGTGAAGGCGGTGAAGATCGAGCCGACCGCCAACGGCCTTACGATCATTGGGGGGAAGAACAACCAGGGGAAGACCTCTGTCCTGGATGCGATTGCCTGGGCCCTGGGAGGGGACCGGTACCGTCCGTCCCAGGCACAGAGGGAAGGCTCCGTAATCCCGCCCAACTTACATATTGTTATGAATAACGGCCTGATCGTGGAACGCCGGGGAAAGAACAGCGACCTGAAGGTGACGGATCCGAACGGGAAGAAAGCCGGCCAGCAGCTCCTGAATGAGTTTGTGGAACAGCTGGCCCTGGACCTTCCCAAGTTCATGGAAGCGACCAGCCGGGAAAAGGCCCAGACCCTTTTGCAGATCATCGGTGTGGGCCCAAGGCTGGCAGACCTTGAACGGCAGGAAAAGGAGCTGTATAACGAACGGACCTATATAGGGCGCACGGCAGACCAGAAAGAGAAGTACGCAAAGGAGCAGCCCTATTATCCGGAAGTCCCGTCCGTCCCTGTATCCGCTTCCGAACTGATCCGCCAGCAGCAGGAGATCCTGGCACAGAACGGGGAGAACCAGAGGAAGAGGGAGCGGCGCCACCAGCTGGAGCAGGAATACCAGTCCGTCACGGAACAGATCCAGGCGCTCCTTGCAAAGCAGGGGCAGCTGGAGGCAGACCTTAAGATCGCAAGGGAGACCTCAGAAGGGCTTACGGACCGGTCTACCGCAGAGCTGGAGGAGAATATATCCAACATTGAGGAGATCAACCGCAAGGTACGCGCAAACCTGGACAAGGATAAGGCGGAAGAGGACGCCAAAGGATACCGGGAGCAGTATAACCGTCTGACTTCCCAGATCGAGGAGATCCGGAGCCAGAAGACAGACCTGTTAAAAGAGGCAGACCTGCCCCTTCCGGGCCTGGGCGTGGAAGACGGGGAGCTGGTCTATAACGGACAGAAATGGGACAACATGTCCGGATCTGAACAGTTGAAGGTATCCACTGCCATTGTGCGCAGGCTGAACCCGGAATGCGGGTTTGTGCTGCTGGACAAGCTGGAGCAGATGGATCTGGATACCCTGCATGAGTTTGGGCAGTGGCTGGAACAGGAAGGGCTGCAGGCCATTGCAACCCGCGTATCAACAGGAGGGGAATGCAGCTTGATCATTGAGGACGGATATGTGGCCGGACAGGAACATCCGGCAGCAGAAGAAAAGAAGGAATGGAAGGCAGGTGTATTTTAAATGGAGATCATCAGAGGAAAACTGCCGGGGGCAAAAAAAGTAGTGGTTTACGGGCCGGAGGGCATCGGGAAGAGCACCTTTGCTTCCCGGTTCCCGGATCCCCTGTTTATTGATACAGAGGGGAGCACCAAGGATATGGATGTAGCCCGGACGGAAGCGCCCAGCAGCTGGATGATGCTGATGGAGCAGGTAATGTATGTAAGGAAGCACCCGGAGCTCTGCCGCACATTGGTCATTGACACAGCGGACTGGGCGGAAATGCTCTGCGTTACCCAGCTGTGTGACAAGAACCAGAAGAACAGTATTGAGGAGTTCGGCTATGGAAAGGGGTATGTATACCTCCAGGAGGAGTTCGGGCGGTTCCTGAACCTGTTGGAAGAGGTGGTAAAGGCAGGCGTCCATGTGGTTTTGAACGCCCATGCTAAAATGCGCAAATTCGAGCAGCCGGATGAGCTGGGTTCTTATGACCGCTGGGAGATGAAGCTGAGCAAAAACGTAGCCCCCATGGTAAAGGAATGGGCGGATATGGTTCTGTTTGCCAACTATAAAACCTTTGTGGTGAACGTGGACGGCCAGGGAGCCCAAAAAGGGAAGAACAAGGCCCAGGGCGGAAAACGGGTCATGTATACGGCCCACCACTGCTGCTGGGATGCAAAGAATCGGTACGGGCTGCCGGAAGAACTGCCCTTTGAGTATGCAGGGATCCGGCATATCATAGAACCCTCCGGGGGGACGGAAAAGGTAGAAACACCTCCTGTTAAAGAGGCAGCTCCGCCAATCCCGCCAGTACAGGCACCACCTAAAACAACAGAACCTCCGGTCAGTAACAAGGGCCATGAGGAGCCTGCAAAGGAAGAGAAGGCAGCGCCACCAGTTGAAAATGAGGGCGTGAAGCTGGATCCGAGGATCCCCAAGAAGCTGAGGGATCTGATGGCGGCAAATGATGTGTGTGAGTGGGACGTAGAAAACGTAGTGGCAGCAAAAGGCTATGTCACCGAAGGGACACCCATCTGGGAATTTGAAACCCAGAACCCGGGAATCATTGACGGGCTTCTGGTTGCATCCTGGGATCAGGTATATGCAGCGATCAAGGAAATGAAGGAAAAAGACGCATTGGTGTTTAATTAAACAGGAGGAACAGAAAAATGGCAGATTTAGGACAGGAAATTGGATGGGATGACGAGATTGAAAACGAGGGGGCGGATTTTGAACCGTTACCGGAAGGCACCTATGAATTTGAGGTACGCACGATGCAGAGGGGAAGATTCCCCGGAAGCGACAAGATGTGCGCCTGCAATACTGCGGAACTGACATTAGTGATTGTAGGTAATGATGGCAAGGAGCACCAGGTTTTTGAGAGCTTAAAGCTCAACAGCAAGATGGAGTGGCTGTTAAGCCAGTTCTTCTTATGCATCGGCCAGAAAAAGAAGGGGGAAGCGCTGCGTCCAAACTGGAACGCCGTCCCTGGATCCCGTGGAATGGCAGAGATCACGGTCAATGAATATAAGGATAAAAACGGAAACCTAAAGAAGAATAACCGGGTAAGCAAGTATCTTGCCCCGGAACCGAAGCAGTTTAAGGCAGGTGTATTCTGATGGAATTAAGACCTTACCAGGAAGAAGCAAGGGAATCCATTTTTGAGGAGTGGGATAAGGGCGTCCAAAAGACGCTCCTGGTCCTCCCTACTGGCTGCGGAAAGACTGTGGTGTTTGCGAAAGTGGCGGAGGACTGTGTGCGCCGCGGGGATCGGGTGCTGATCCTGGCCCACCGGGGGGAGCTGTTGGAACAGGCAGCGGATAAGATCGGGAAAGCGACCGGTTTGGGATGTGCAACAGAAAAAGCGGAGCAGTCCTGTCTGGGGAGCTGGTTCCGGATCACCGTCGGGTCTGTCCAGACCCTTATGAGGGAGAAACGGCTGGGACAGTTCCCGGCCGGTTATTTTAACACGATCATCATTGACGAGGCCCACCACTGCATTTCAGACAGCTACCAGAAGATCCTGCAGCATTTTGATTCGGCCCATGTGCTGGGCGTGACAGCCACACCGGACCGCGGGGACATGCAGAACCTTGGACAGGTATTTGACAGCCTGGCTTACGAATATACCCTGCCAAAGGCAATCCGGGAAGGATATTTATCCCCGATTAAGGCCCTGACAATCCCGCTGCAGCTGGATTTGTCCGGCGTATCCATGCAGTCCGGGGACTTTAAGGCAGGCGATATTGCAACCGCCTTGGACCCGTACCTGTACCAGATCGCGGATGAGATGGAGAAATACTGTAAAGACCGTAAAACAGTGGTGTTCCTCCCGCTTGTAAAGACCAGCCAGAAGTTTAAGGAGGTCCTGAACGAAAAGGGCTTCCGTGCAGCGGAGGTAAACGGGGAAAGTAAGGACCGGGCGGAAGTGCTGGAAGCCTTTGACCGGGGGGACTATAACGTCTTGTGCAACTCCATGCTGCTGACAGAAGGCTGGGACTGCCCGTCCGTGGACTGCGTGATTGTGCTGCGTCCCACGAAGGTGCGGAGCCTGTACAGCCAGATGGTAGGGCGGGGGACCCGACTCTGCGAAGGGAAGGACCATCTCCTTCTGCTGGATTTCCTGTGGCATACGGAGCGCCATGAGCTGTGCCACCCGGCAGACTTGATCTGCGAGAAGAAGGAAGTGGCCCGGAAGATGACCGAAAACCTGGAGGAATCCGCCGGCTGTCCGGTGGACCTGGAGGAGGCGGAGAAACGGGCTTCCGAGGATGTGATCGCAGAGCGTGAGGAATCCCTTGCCAAGCAGCTGGCGGAGATGAAGAACCGTAAAAAGAAGCTGGTGGATCCATTGCAGTTTGAAATGAGCATCCAGGCGGAAGACCTGGCCGGGTATGTACCTGCCTTCGGGTGGGAGATGGCCCCGCCGTCGGACAGCCAGAAACGGGAGCTGGAAAAACGGGGGATCCTTCCCGATGAGATCGACAACGCAGGGAAGGCAGGCAAGATCCTGGACCGTCTCCATAAGAGGCAGGAAGAAGGGCTCACAACCCCGAAACAGATCCGGTGCCTGGAAAAATACGGGTTCCGCCATGTGGGTACCTGGAGCTTTGAAGCAGGCAAGCATATGATCGACCGGATTGCAGCAATGGGATGGAGAGGGGCGCCTCCGGGTGTGGACCCCGGGACGTATATACCAGAGAAATAAGGAGCAGTAAGACATGGAACATAACCAGTATGACCTGTTGGAGGTCTTGGATCATATAGAACCGGCTGAACTGGATTACCAGCAGTGGGTGAACGTGGGGATGGCCCTGGAGATCGAGGGATACGGCGTGGACGTCTGGGATGCCTGGAGCCGCAGGGACCCCGGTAGGTACCATCCTGGGGAATGCCGGAAGAAATGGGCGGGGTTCCATGGGTCAGGCTCCCCGGTGACCGGAGGGACCCTTGTGCAGTATGCAAGGGAACAGGGATGGACGCCTCCCTGTGACCCGGGTGTGGCCCTTGGATGGGATGATGCCATATCAGCCGAAGGCGTGGTGGTGGACAGCAACTGGGTGGAAGACAAGGACGTGCAGGAGCCGTCAAGATGGAACCCGGCGGACGAGCTGATCCGTTACCTGGAGGCCCTGTTTGAGGCAGGGGAAAACGTAGGGTATGTGGTAAAGAGCTGGCAGAAGGATGAAAAATGGCTGCCGGCCGATAAAGGCGCATATGACCGCACGGCAGGGGAGCTGATCGAGGCATTATCTGCCTGCGGCGGGGACATAGGGAAAGTCCTGGGGGATTATAACAGCGAGGCGGGCGCATGGATCCGTTTCAACCCCCTGGACGGGAAAGGCGTCCGGAATGAAAACGTGACTGAATACCGTTATGCCTTAGTAGAATCGGACAGCATGGAGATCGGCAAGCAGCACGCCCTGATCCGAGAGCTGGAACTTCCGGTGGCCTGTCTGGTCCATTCCGGCAGGAAGAGCCTCCATGCCATTGTACGGATCGATGCGGCGGATTACGGGGAGTACCGCAGGCGGGTGGATTACCTGTATGACATCTGCCGCAGGAACGGCCTGGAGATCGACCAGCAGAACCGTAACCCGTCCCGTCTGTCCCGGATGCCTGGTGTCATGCGCGGGAGCCAGAAACAGTTCCTGGTAGATACCAACATAGGAAAAGGGAGTTGGGAAGAGTGGAAGGAATGGATCGAAAGCGTCAATGACGACCTGCCGGATCCGGAAGGCCTTGGAGATGTGTGGGAGCAGATGCCGGAACTGGCCCCGTGCCTGATTGAAGGGGTGCTCCGCCAGGGACATAAGATGCTGATCGCAGGCCCTTCCAAAGCCGGTAAATCCTTCCTGCTGATCGAACTGTGCATTGCCATTGCGGAAGGCCGCAAATGGCTCTCCTGGCAGTGTGCACAGGGGCGCGTACTGTATGTAAACCTGGAGCTGGATCGTGCCAGCTGCCTGCACCGTTTCAAGGACGTATACCAGGCCATGGGGTTGCCGCCGGAGCATCTGGAAAACATTGACATATGGAACCTGAGGGGTAAGTCAAGGCCCATGGACAAGCTGGCCCCGATGCTGATCCGGAGGGCGGCAAAGAAGAATTACATTGCAGTTATCATTGACCCGATCTATAAGGTCATCACTGGGGACGAGAACAGTGCGGACCAGATGGCGAACTTCTGCAATCAGTTTGACAAGGTGTGTACGGAACTTAAGGTTGCCACCATTTACTGCCACCACCACAGCAAGGGCAGTCAGGGCGGGAAGAAGTCCATGGACCGTGCGTCCGGTTCCGGCGTGTTCGCCCGTGACCCGGACGCCATGCTTGACATGATCGAGCTGGAGCTGTCTGAGGATGTCTTAAAGGCGGAAGAAAACAAGGCGGTCTGTGCAGCCTGCAAACAGTATCTGGACGCCCATTTTAAGTGGGAGGATGACCTTTCAGAGGATGACCTGTGCAGCGCCTACCAGATGATGAATTACTGCGAGAACCGGCTGGACAAGTGGCAGTGGCTGAACCTGCAGCGCATCGTGGAAGAGGCAAAGAAACGGGCCAGGGGGCTGACGGCGTGGCGGATCGAGGGAACACTGAGGGAGTTTCCAAAGTTTTCGGCAGTCAATGCCTGGTTCAGCTATCCGGTCCATCAGATGGACACGGTAGGGGTGTTGGGAGACATCCAGCCAGAGGCAGAGATGCCGCCGTGGAAGCGGGCTATGGACAAACGAAAGCCCAAGGAACAGAAGGCAAAAGAGCGGAAAGAATCCATTGTAACGGCCTATGATGCCTGCACAACAGATGGAAAAGTGACCGTTTCTGACCTGGCTGAGTACCTGGGAGTGACAGAAAAAACGATCCGGAACCGATTAAAAGAGCACGGAGGATTCGTGATAGACGATAGTGAAGTAAGGAAAAAAACGTAAAAATTCCCTTTTCCCTAGGGAAGAAAAAAACATAATTGACGTTATTTTCACTAAGGAAAAAAACATACAAAATACGTTCTTTTCCCTAGGGAAAAAATGAGGGAAAAAAACAGGTTTTACGTTCTTTTCCCTAGGGAAGAAAAAAACTACCCCCCTAAAGGGGGGTAAATAAGTATTTTTCCCTGACGGTCAAAGGGGGAAAGTAGTCGTGCGTCAGCTTTCGCACGACGACTCCTTCCCCTGTTCTTTGACAAATCTGTTTTTTTCAAACAATGCAATTTCGGAATTTAAAGGAGTAAAGTGAATGGAAATAAAAAAATACTGCTGCACCTGCAAGTGGTATTCCCAGTTTGAAGGGGTGTGCTGCAATGGGGAAAGCGAACACAGGGCATACTTCCGGTTCATGGATGATACCTGTGAACAATGGGAAACCAACACGATAGAATTTTTTATGGCAATGATCCCCCCAACCGTCACGCATCAGGAAAAGCAGGTGCATGTGGTAAAGGGAAGGCCGGTATTTTATGAGCCGCCGGAATTAAAAACGGCACGGCAGAAGCTGATGGGGCATCTGACAAAGCACCGGCCGGCGCAGCCGTACCAGGAAGGGATCCGTCTGGTGGTAAGATGGTGCTTTCCAAGAGGGAAGCAGGCAGACGGTACATACCGCACCACGAAGCCGGATACAGACAACCTGCAGAAGCTTTTAAAGGACTGCATGACAGCCTGCGGATACTGGAAGGATGATGCCCTGGTAGCGTCGGAACTTGCGGAAAAGTTCTGGGCGGAGGTACCTGGGATCTATGTGAGGATCGAAAGCCTATGACCTATGATGATATGGAGATCCTGACCGACCAGGAAGTGAAAGGGATCTACAACGATGTGTATAACAGTTTTTGGCTGCGGTATTACCATCGGGTACCGGATCCCCAGTCAGAGGAATGGGAGCAGATCGTGGAGCAGGAGAAAAAGCTGCGGGGAAAGTACAAAAATTGTCCGCTGGTTGTTCACCAGATCCAGAACTTGATGGACCAGCTGGAAGCCAGAAGTAGGAGGGGAGCAGGAAAATGAAACAGCCAAAGAGTGAACCGGTCTATGTATGTAGCGTATGCGGGAAGGATATAGCCGGGGATCATGTGTATATCAAAACAAGGAGAGGAACAGAGCAGCATATCCATTATGGGTGTATGCCGTGCAGGAAAGGAAAAGACGATGAATGAATATGCGATTGAATGGACAAAGGATCGGGACTATGCAGGTGTGACGGTTCCCAGTGGTACAGCTTGGAAAACGAAACTCCTCCGATATGCAGAATCACATCCAGAGGATGTAAAGGTTATAGCGGTTAATGAAGATGGATCTGCGTTTTTTCATGTACCGATTGCCTGGATTAAATGCAGTCCTCCACGGAAAGTTTCAGAGGAACAGCGGGTAGCGGCAGGGGAACGTTTTCGTCAGATGTGGGAGAATAAAAAAGGAGAATAGCTATGAAGAGATTAACACAGAAAGATGAGCAGGGAAACATGCTGAAAGAACTGAATGAGGAGCAGCGCAAGCACCGCTGGATCCCGGTGGAGGAGAGGCTACCGGAAGAATCTCTTAATAGTGTAATCGGCTGGGACGAATACAGAGAAAGATGCTGTTTTGTGCAGTATTATGCTGGCTCCTGGCATCTGGGTGATGAGTCGGTGAGGATTATTGCCTGGATGCCGCTGCCGGAGGCGTATCAGGGCAAGAAAGGGTAAGTTGTTGTAAACAGTTGTGGTATTAAACAAGTAGTTGTTGTATCGAGAGATTGGAGAAATAAAGCATGAAGCCAGAAGAGGCCATTGATATTATCAAGCGTATGCATAAGGGTGCGCCTACAACCGACCAGTATGAAGCTCTGGAACTGGCATATGAGGCATTGGAAAAACAAACTCCGAAGGTTGCTTTGCCAAGTTGTTGGGCAATGGGAGAAAAATACGAATGCCCTGAATGTGGTAGCGGGCTAAGAGATGCAGATCTGTTTGCAGGGCATTGCAAATGGTGTGGACAGGCTATTAGAGAGAATTAAGATTTAGAGGAAAATATGACAGATGAAGACAAGAAAGCGTATGCGGATAGAAAATGTCCGAAGAAATGTTTGAATTGTGAACATCGGAAGATTATCACACATGGTGTTTTGCCATATAATTTTTGTAAAAAATTGAATGTATCATTTACCAAAAATGGACCAGATGATTTTTTGAATTGTACAAAGTTAAACTGAGATTTGGAGGAGAATATGTGTGATTGTATTAAAGAAATTTGTTACAAAATAAAAGAAGCTGGGGGATATGTAAATGTAGACCCTCCGGTAGAATTGCTTTCAGGTAGAGTGTATTTATCCTTTACTTGCAGAGAATTTGGAAAGAAAAGGACAAAGGAAATTCCTTTAATGTTATCAAAGTGTCCATTTTGCGGAGAAGAATACAAACAAGAAAATTAAGGTTTAGGAGATCAGCTATGAATTTTATCAAAAAGTTGTTTTGCAAGCATAAAAACAGTGAAGTTATTTGTTGGCATTGGACACATGGGCCAAATGGTAATGATATCAGATATTTAGAAATCCAGAGGAAATGTTCAGACTGTGGGAGATTTTTCTTTTCGTACATAGAAAATCGGAATGATTGTGAAAAATTTGTTTCAAAATATCCAGATAAACAGTGGTCAAATAAATGCAAACCAGTTTTGTAAAACTGACATATAGCGGAGGAAGGGACAATATGAAAGATCTAAATAAGGCAATAGGAAAGGCAGCAGAGGCGTTTGCAAATCTGGTTAAAAGCATAGTAGAAATGGCACGATCACTTGCCAATATATTACTTCCTGTCTTAAAAAGTAATAACTGGCGGAAACTACACAGACTACCTATGAGGAGGCGAATGAGGCCATGTGGCAAAAGAAAAATCCATACCTGGAATACATGATTGCCCTATTACGAGGGCAGAAAGAAGGGATGCAGCTTGGGGATTGTAAAGTCAGAGGCCCAGAGACGAGTGAACCGACTTCAGAGGGAGAGAGCAGTGGCAGCTAGTGACATGGATGCGATCCGAGGGCCGAAATTGGAAGTCTGGTCCGCACGGATGCCGGCATATGCGTATACATCGTTATGTCCAAATGAGAAATACAGGAGGTAGAAAGTTGAATGTACTCAAGAGCGTAATAATCATCATGTGGGCCATAACGGGGACGGTCAATCTGATACGGCACAACATTGACCGCAGGGATTACCTTATGGTCTGGGTCTCCCTGATGGCGGTGCTGATGATTTGGAGGTGATGTTATGCCGGGGCCAGTATATTATGACCTGTATGATTGCGGGAAGCTTGTGGGGCGGTACAGTGGCATTGAGCTGCAAAAGAGATTCGGCTGGAAGTGTAGGCCTCAGGTCGATAAGTACAGTGATATGGGGATCCTGTACCAGAAGAGGTACCTGATTGTCCGGGTAGAAACAGAGATGTGGGCGGCTGAGTGGGATGAGGCCAGACAGAGGATTTTGAGGGCGAGG
>OWIE01000289.1_pt1 | contig 18705 bp, 29 predicted proteins | sample 1733001 | NCBI WGS metagenome assembly OWIE01 (sample SAMN05065778, study PRJEB22554) | human gut metagenome | biome: ENVO:2100002; feature: ENVO:00000062; material: ENVO:00002003 | host: Homo sapiens | place: USA | reverse complement strand
CAAGAAATAAGGAGCCGGTTGGTTATACAGCCAACCGGTCCGAGATTTTGGGCATAGAAATAAAAAAAACAGGGGCCGTTGTGGGCGGTCCCTGCTTGCTGGTTTTGTTCGTTGCGGCTTAATTGGATCGACAGGCGATAGTGGTTTCTTCGTGAACCTTGACGCCCGCAATCTCAACCGCGCCGCCCGTTGCGGCTACATAGCGGTCAAGCGCACCCGCCTTAACGCTGATGCATCCATGAAGTTCCGGATGATCGGCGGCATAGCGCAGGAAAGCGGCGAGGTCGACAACTTCGGCCTTGAGCTTCTTTCGCACTGTCGCGCCTTCAACCTTCGCGGCAACTGCGACGGGAGCGGCAATGATGGACGCGGCGGCTTCCTGCAGGGCTTCACGTTCGCAAGCGTCCGTAGACTGCTGGGCGGCAATCTCCAACGCCTGACGTTGCTGGGCGGCGGTGGCCTCTGCGGCAAGACGGGCGGCCATGGCCTCCGCCTCGATCCTGCGCTGGTAGTCCGCAATGCCCGCCTTATAAATGGCGACGGCTTGCGTGTACTTTTCAGTCACGGGATTGAAAAGGGCCATGACGGCTTTCTTCGCTTCATCCATGGGCTTAGTGATGGACTTGCGCAGAGCGTCGAGTTCTTTGAGCCGCTTGGCGCACGCGTTCATTTCGGCGGTGGCGGCGGCGCAGTCCGCTTCGGTAGCGATTGCGACGCCCATGAAATTCGCAGAGTTCACAGCGGCCTCACCTTCCGTGAGAAGATCCGCCTGATTCGGGACCTCATAGGCGACAGTGCGGGGCACCATTGCGACAATGTTAGGAGTAGTCATGATTGAGTTTCCAGTTGCGAAGAGTAATGAGTGCGTTGACGCACGCCCGGTCGGCGGCAGAGCCGAACTGAACGAGACGATAGGTGCCGTCCTTCCTGAGTTGCAGGGCGGCTAGCTTGATTTCGGCGGTTTCGGGGAATCCTGGGTGATGCGCGCGGTACAGGCCCTCATAAGCGGCAAGTTGCACGCCTACATGGTCATGAATCGTTGATGTGGTTTTGAGGTCCACAATCCACGTTTCGCCCTTTATCGTTCCAACGCGGTCCAGCGTGCCCGCGTAACGCTCGCACGCGAGGCGCAACTCGACGCCGTTCCATTCGGGCGCGCAGTCACGCAAAAACGCCTTGTAAGCGTCAAGGCTGGAGGCCCACGCGGGATCAATCGAATCCTCATCAAGGTCGCCCGCGTCAAGAAATTCGGTGCAGGCATGAACCGCCGTGCCGAATTCGGCCGCGCGGCGCAAAACTTCGGGGGCGACTTCGCTGTAGACAGATGCCGTAAGCGGGCGTAGCAGCTCGCTTACGGACGGCACGCGCACGCCTTCAGGGGTGGCGTACACGTGCTTAGTCTCATCGAAATCAACCTCGATCGGCTTACCCGTCAGGATGATTCCGGCCCTCATGTCAGGCCCCCTTTGCGGCGACCGCAAGGGCGTCGCGACGGTCAAAGAAAGCGCGCGTCACTTCAGTGTCGGCGCGCAGAGAAGCGGGAAGGCTGTGCCACACGTCCTTGAGTTCGTCGTAGGAGCCAGCGGCCTCGATGCGGGACCGCCACTCAATGGACGGGACTTCAGGCGCGGGCACTTCATCCTCGATGGGCGCGGACTGAGCTTCTCCGCCGTCGGCCTCGACAGCCTCGACGGGTTCCGGCTCATGGGCGGGCGCGGTGATGGGTTCGATATCCTCCACATCCTCATGAACGACGGGCGCGGGTTCAGGCGCGGGCGAGGGCTTGGCCGCACTCTTGCGACGCGGCATCTTGCGAGTGGCCGCGGCGGCTTCCTGCGCAGTCGCCGAAACGGCGGCCCCAGGGGCGGCGATGGAGTCCGCCACATCCTGCTGCTCTTCGGCGATGCCCATGCCCGAAAGCACGTCGGGGAAGGCGTCACGAAGGGCATACGCGCGGGCGCGCATCTGAAGCATTCGCTTCGGATACAGTTTCCACGGCCCCTGTTTGTTCCAGAGGAAGGCGACTTCCGCGTCGCGCTGGGTGAACTGCCTGACGAACGGGGACGCGATGCCGCGACGCTTGACGGTGCAGACCGCGCACAGCTTGCCGCCCTGAGCGGAGACAACCTGTTCATTGAAGTCCTCGACGAGTCCGGACGCCATGACGACTGCAAGCGCGCCGTCACCGAACAGGGAAGGCTTGCCGTTTACGACGGCGATGTACTGCATACCCTGAAGGAAGGGGATGCCCAGATTGTGGGACCACATCATGCCGATCACAATATTCGAGGGCTTGCCTCGAAAATCCTTGGGAAGGAGTTCGGACTTCGCGAGGAGGTCGGCCAGTGCGAAGGCCTCGTCTGCGCTCTTAGGCGCGGGAAGGAATTCAGTTTTTGCCATGATGAAAAAACTCAAATTTGTGGTTTGTGGATTGGGGGTGGTTGTGTGCTAGTGGGACCATGAGCCGCGCGCGAGGATGAGCAAAAGCGCGCCCAGTGCGGCCGCGATAGCAGCCGCCTTGAGCAGACGCGAAAAAGGCGCGCCGTCTTTCGACGGGCACGCCTTACTGTCAAAGTCGAGCGGGAGCTGGTCGATGATCTTCAGTCCGTCACGCTCGCTCATGCCGCCTTCCTTTGCGTAGAAGCGCGGGCAATGCGTTCTTCCTCAAGGCGGGCTTCACGGGCTTCACGCGTGAGCGTTTCGTCGCAACGATTCAGACTCTCAAGCTCCTTTTCGCGGCGGTACACGATGTCCATTGCGTCCATCAGACTCTGAGCATCGTCGAAGTACTGAAAGAGATTGAGCCGCTTGAATTCCGAGAAGGGGACCCAGCAGTCCGGACACGCGGACGCTTCGGCGTCCGACATGAACGGGGAGCGGAAGGTGACTTCGACAGGATCGAAAATCACGTCATCTTCAATCCGCACGTCATTGGTCCCCCACCAGTCATCAGGAGGGGAATCGGGTCCATACAGTGCCATAGCGAACTCCTTATCAAGAGAGGAAGAAAACGCCCAGAGCGGCAGCGACGGCGATGCCGAGCAGCATCACGTCCGCGAGGCGGTTGTTCGCCTCATCGACGCGGGCATCGAGCGGTTCCGTGCCGATTTCGTCGGCGGACGAACCACGAAGAAAGCGGGGAAGGTGTTCAAACATCGTCATAGTCATGCCTCACACTGGGCGGGTTAAGTGATCGAAAAGGAAGTGAGGGAGCGCGGAGGTTACAGCGGAGTTCTTAGTGCAGACGCTCCGCACTTTGGGAACCGTGGGCCAATTTGCAAAACCGACGGTCCGGCGCATATCTGCGTCACGCCGTTTGCCCTCGAAGGCGTTACGGAAGTTCGTCCAGGACGCACTGGACGTTGCAGGCGACCTGCTCGTACCGTTCCGCAGCGTTACTGCGGATAACGGTCGGCTCAGTCTTCATGTAGAAAGCGAGCGCCGCAGCGTTCGCAATGCTCATGAGCGCGAACTCATGCACGTCGTTCTCGCAGCAGGTCTCGCGGCCGACCGAACGTAGGTAATGCGCAAGCCTGACGTCGAAGTCACTTTTTGTCATCGTTGTTCTCCTAGTAGCCATCCCGCGAGACGGCGATAAAAAAGCCCCCGGCGTGTGCGAGGGCTAGCATTAGTTCAGAGGGAAAGCTCGTTTATCCTTCAGGGTGTCTTTCCTGCAGATTCCGTGTGTCCACGGATTGCTGTTCGTCAGGTACTGACTCAGAAGGCAGTTGGTTTTCTGAGACTCCCCCGTATTCTTCTGCAGGTCGTTCAAATCTTCTTCGCGTGGGCGTCCGTCCTTTTGCGCCTCTGAGATAAAGCGCAGTCGGTTTATCGCGTCAGTGGTGACGCTGTGGTCATAGGCCATGTTGTTCTCCCGTGAAAGCTGGTTCAAGCGTCCTCACCAGTCGAGGACTCGGTATTCGTTGAAAAAAGAGGCAAGGGCGCTTGAATCGGCTTTCAATCGAGACGCGGTTGCGCATCGTCTGCGCTCTGGCCGCTCGGGGCTTTGCCCTCTGCTTCGTTTCAGCTGTTCTCGATCTAGCTCGTGGGGCGAGCTTGCGTCGTTTTCAGGTGGTCCCCATCCCAACCGCACTGGAAGATGCCCTCCAGCCGTCCTGCGTACTTTTCATACGCGACCTTTGCGACTACCGTTCCGTCGCGTGATGCGCTCCCGACAGACCCTTCTGTCCAGGATCGCACCCGTTTGGCGGGCGGTCCCCGACGCGCTACGTGAGCGCACCGAGATTCGAAGAAAGTGCCGATAAACGGTTCGTTGTCTTCGTATACGTGAAGTATATACGATGAGTGTACGCGTTGCACATGGTTCGTTTATGGGGATAACCCTTGGTGGTGTACGGGAGGTACAAAAAAAGCCCCGAGGTGGGGCTTTGTGAGTTTGTATGTGGGGGAGCTTGTTATGCCTTGCGGATGTTGCAAGTCGTCACAACGCGACCTCGGACTGCGAACCCATGCTCGAGATCTTCGGGTTCAAGTGTGTAGGCTTTGTACATCGGGTTGTCGCTGATGATGTGGAACTTGCGACCAATACGCTGGACGCGCTTCACATAGAGGCTGTCATCAAGCGAGAAGGCGAACATCGAGTCCGTGTAGAAGCTTTCTACGCTTCTGTCGATGATGACGAAGTCGCCGTCCTGCAGCGTTGGCTCCATGCTATCGCCGTTGACGATGATGAGGTTCAGGCAATTTGGGTTTACGTCCCCGCAATTCCTTGTGATCCAGGACCTATTGACCTGCATGACCTCTACGACCGCCGCATTCGGGTTAAGCGATTCATTGATGCCGCAGGAGGCTCGCACATTTAGTAGCGGAATGCACACGGTGTTCTCGCAGACAATCGACTGGTGCATCGTAGAGTCTTCAGAGCCAGTAATAAGCCATGACGGGGAGACTCGAAGTACTTGGCACATTCGGGCGACTTCTTCAACTCCGGGGCGGTTTCGTCCACTGAACCACGCAGACACCGCCTGCGGACTTACTTCGATCTGCCTTGCAAAGGCTGCCTGTGAGATGTCCCGCTCTTGCAAGATCAAGCGGACTCGATCCATAAGTGAGGTGATTGACATATTGAGCTCCTTTGTGTTTCGCACAGTGTACGCGACATTCACGTATCGTACATTGGTTCTTGGAGATGCGCTATACTCCACGTATACAAACATAATGGAGAGTGTAATGGATACGTTTACTGTTGCCGTGGATCGTGCAGGGTCGCTTGCGGAGCTGTGCCGTCGATTGAGCGACGTGCCAGGATTCCCGAAGGTGACGCCTCAGATCTTCTCTGGATGGCGTCGACGCAACCAGATCCCTGAAGGGCGCGTCTGGCAGGTGTCGTTCGCCACTGGCATCCCGCCTTGGGAGATCCGCCCCGACCTGTACGACCGACCTGAAGACTATCTGGCTAAGGTTTCAAAGGCCGCCGGCAAGTCGATCGAGTGAGGCCGTCATGAGCTATGACGCGGAAAGGTGGGCGCGTAGCCAGAAGGTTGGCAATGCTTCTGCGAAGTTTGTGCTGATTGAGTTGGCGAGCGCGCTCAACCGGAACGACTCTGAGTGCTATCCGAGCATCGATACCTTGGAAGAAGTCACTGAGTTGAACCGCAAGACTGTTATCGCTTCGACCAAGCTTCTCGAAGAAAAGGGCTTCATCAAGAAGCGCCGCACTTTCGAGAACGGGAAGCAACGCATCTACTACTCGTTCCCCATGTTCAATCCTTCGGAATGGGCGTTGAAGCAAAGTTCCAAAAACGGGACTTTAGAAAGTACCGAAAACGGCACTTTGCTGGACCAAAGTACCAAATCTGGGACTTTCCAAAGTACCGAAAACGGTACTACCGAAAGTACCAAAAACGGGACTCATGAAAGTACCGTTTTTGGGCCTGTAACAAGGAATAAGAACAAGGAAAAGGAACAAGGAATAGGAACAGGGAGTGTCGCTCCGTCAACCGATCATTTTCCCGACGCCACGAAAAAGATCGAGGAGCCGAAGCCGAAGCGCACGACAACAGACAGGGGATCGCGACTAACGATCACTGAACTACCAGACGACTGGAAGGCTTTCGCCGAACAGGAAGAACCTGACCTTGATCCTAAGCGTCTCTTTGAAAACTTCAAGGATTACTGGAACGGACTCTCTGGAGCTAAGGCAATCAAAAAGGACTGGAAGGGCACTTGGAGAAACTTCGTCCGCAGCTTCCATAACGCCGAAGACTGGAAACGTCGACCGATGCTCAAACGTGCACCTACTCACTCACCTTCTCGACCCGGTCAGTTCGTCGAGAAAAAACAATCCGAACGTGACTACTTTGACTGGTAAACAATGACTACTGACATCACCACGAAACTCAAGACGGCCTTTGCCGCCCCCGCTTCGAAGGAGGTTACGTTCGAATGCCAGATTCACGGCGTCCAGACGTACACCACATATCAGCGTCGCGACGGCTCTTGGGCTGATCCGTGCTGTCCGGAATGCCGAAGGATCGAGAAGGAACGCGCCGAGCTGCTTGCAGAGATGCAGGCGGACGCGAAAGAGCGTGCGGTCGGTCTCACACGTGCGCTTCACTGCGAACGTCCTCTTGACTTCGACGTGCCTTGTTTCTCCAACTATCAACCGGAGACGCAGGAAGAGGAGCGCAACCTGTCCATCTGCCGCCGATTCGCCGAGCGGTTCACGGAACGTGAGCTTGAGCGAGAGAGGGCGCATAACGCACAGGAACCGGATTGGCGCTCTAAAAACTTCATGGGTCTTCTGCTCTTCGGCAACTATGGCACGGGCAAGACGCATCTTGCCTACTCAATCCTGAAGGAACTCGATCGCCAAGGACTGCCGGGGTACTACATCACAATCCCCGACCTCTTCGACCGCATCTCCGACCGCGTCAATCGCATTGACGTGGCCGACGTGCTCGGAAAGCTTTGCATGGTCTCTTGCCTTGTCCTCGATGAGATCGGTGTCCAGTCTGGCGACGCCGACGAGAAGAAGCGTCTCTACCAGATCATTGATGGCCGTATCAAGAACGGTCGCCCGACCATTCTCGTCACGAACCTCGATCGCTCTGAGTTAGTAAACCTTTTGACCGAGCGCGTGGTTTCTCGCGTCATCCAGTCGTCTTACAAGCTTTTCTTTACTGGACGGTGCAGGCGTGAATCCGTCCGTCGCTCTGCTGAGGAGGTTTTCTGATGGATCAGACAGTTTTGACGATTGAATATATGAACGAAAGAAACAAAGCCTTGACTAAGGCAGGTGAGGGCATTGTCGCCGCTCGCAAGAGCCTCGATCAACTCGAAGAAGCCCTGAGAGAAACCGTCTCGGGCAAGTTTCCCGATATCGGCCATGTGGCAGACACGACGCACAGGCTTCGTGAAGAGATCGACCAGATTCTGATCGGCCTGGTGGAGTCGTGCGTCGTGCCGCCTGAAGAGGAAAGGATCATAACCTCACGCCGGAGCTGATCACTCTCGGGCCTTTGGGCTTGGGCTGATGGAACGTTTTGATGTACGCGCACCTTGGGCGAAGCATTAGCCGGCATACGGCGTCCCACGTTGTGGGGAGCGGGAGCAGGATGACGACATCCGGGTGCGAAGAGAAGTTCAGCACTAGCGTCTGCTTCAGTCGGCCTTCGCTGTTGATGCCGATGTCGACTACGGCGCACCTGAACTGTGGCGCGATGGTCGGAGCAACGGAGAAGGGCGTAGGGGACAGGCATAGGGCTGAGAAGTCCGCTTCGCGAAGCGCGCTGGCTTCTGCGATGGTGAGCGCGGCTTGGCTACCGCCGGTATCGGGTACGGCAACGACCATTTTGGGCCATTGCTTTCCTGACCAAAGCCACCAGAGAAGCAGAAGGATCGGGATGTAGATCTGAACAGGCATAACAGAAAAAACGAATTGAACAATTTCTAACAAGCTTTCCTCCGTGGGTTGGTTGAACGTTTGTCTGGGGAGACAACCGCAATCTTCTCACGGGGGAGCCAGAGAGGTAACGAGAATGACAGGGTTTTGGACTTACATGTGCGTGCTCACGGTCGTTGTTGGCATAGTCGCAATCGCATGGATTTTTCGCGACTGGAGGGGCTAAGAGATGAACTTTGCGCAACTCTTCTTTTCGATCTTGGCCTTCGGCGTGCTCACGCTCGGAATCTTTTGGGCTTTTCAGGAGGCAGCTTATCGGGCACAGGTCTTGGGTGATTCGATTACGCCGCCATTTCTGCGAGGCATATCGGCAATGATTGCGGCCGTGTACGCGGCTTCCGCCGTTGTTTCATCGCTGTATTGGCTAAGGAGCGTGCTCGCATGACGGACGAAATCGAATGCCTTATAGGGATCGTCCTGCTTTTCGTCATGTACGTTGCATGGATTTTTGAGAGCGATGACTGGGACGAATGAGCAAAAGCATATTGACCACAGGAGGACGTTATGAGGTGGAACATCAAGGGCTTCGACCAGTACGAAGTCGACGAGGCAGGGCAAGTCTGGGCCAAGCCGCAAAAGCGCCGATTCGGCAACAGCTGTCGCCTGATCCCCGAAAAGCCACTAAAGCTCGAAAAGGCGGGCACGTGGCAGATGCGGAAGGCGGGCCTGCCACAGCGCCTGCGCCCCGACGAAATTGAACAACTCAAAATCGCAAAAGGAGAAACCGATGCAACCCACTCGTAACACTCGCATGTCTGAAATCAAGGACGAGGACTTTGAGCCGATCGAGAAGGACGGAAAGCTCAATGCACCAAAAATCGGCGAGCGATGCCTTTTCCTGCTCAGAGCCTGGCACAGGCGTCCGGTCAAAGGCTTCAGGGTCTTCGGATATCGGGAGGACGATGCGCTCATCTACGTACCTCTCTACAAGCAAAGCCTGTCGCTCCTGGACGCCAAGGGATGGATTCGCGCTGGCGGTGAGCCGTTCTATAACGGGCGCTTCGGAGGTGCGAAATGACCAGCCTCTTCACGCCTGACGAACTACCGCGCATGGCTAAAACGCTCAAGACGCTCGAGACGACCATCGACGCGATCGTTTGTGCAGATGAAAGCCAGCACGTGAGAAATCACGTCTGGGATCGCGCAGAAAACCGAAAGCACGTCAAGCAGGCGCTTCGCGCTGCAAAGCACCAGGCAGATTCCAGATGGAACGCACCGACCTCGAGAGGCTCGCACATGAATAGAAAAGTCTTCGCGCTCGGGCGCATGAAGTCCGGCCAGATGAACCGCACAGAGGCGGCTTATGCAACCACGCTAGAAGCCGCCAGAAACGCGCAGGAGATCGTCTGGTATGCCTTTGAAGGCGTCACCCTTAAGCTCGCAGATGGATGCCGCTACACGCCAGATTTCGCTGTTCTACGAGCTGACGGCGTCATGGAGATGCACGAGGTCAAAGGCTACTGGACCGACGATGCACGTGTGAAAGTCAAGGTAGCAGCCGAAAAGTTTCCGTTTGTCTTCAAGGCCGTCTACAAACAACCCAAGAAAGACGGCAGCGGTTGGAGGATAGAGGAGTTCTGATGGCAGACAAGTACACAGAGCAGCGCCTGACCAACTGGGCGCGAGCGAATCGCGAATGTTTTCGCGTACAGAAAGGGGCGACTCAGGCTTTCTGTGAGTCTCTCCGCTACCTATACGGAATGCCTGAAGAAGAGGATGGACATATAGCTCGCGCATGTACGCGGATCCGCTCGATCGACATCGATGATGCCAATCGTATCGATCAGGCGTACCGAAGCCAGGACCTGCGCATGATCCACAAGCGACTACTACGCATGTACTACATATCGAACCTCCCGCCGAAGGCTATCGAGAAGCGACTTTCTCTCGCCGACAGAACCTTCAGCAGGTGCAAGGAGGAGGCTATCTATAAACTAATGTCGATAGTTAGCGCAAATGAGGAAAGGCTTGAAAAAACCGCAGAGCTACGCTAGTATCGTCCTGTCTGCAGTAGTAACCGGCTCAATATGAGTGACGAAGTAGGAGTCCCAAAAGGGAGCTTTGTCGTACCCGGAAGAAACAAACCCGCAAGCGCAAGCACGCGGGTTTTTTCGTTTAAGCCATGAAAACCATTACCATGCCGCCGGGGAAGTTCGGCAAGATGTCCTTGTGTTTCCAGGGATTCTTCCTGTCGTTGCTTGCGACTTCGTAGAAGCGCTTGTCATGATCCTCGACAAAGGAAATCTTCGACTTCGCGCCCAGCTTGGTCATGTCGTTGACGTCGCTGAGATAGTTCATTCGATCCCAGATTGTCCATGCCATCAAGGTTGCGATCTCTTCTCGAGTAGCCACGAGTCGGTGTGGCTTCGAGTCCCACACATCTTGGATGCGGCGATCTCTCAACGTCTCAAAGACGTCCTTCCTGTTTTTCAGGAAGTTGAGGGCGCTGGCCTTTGTCTTTAGGGGCTCTCCCTCTGGCACGAATGGCGAAACTAGATCCTTGGCTTCCTGAGCCTTGAGCGGGTTGATGAGTGTTTCTGGTTTGATCTTGCCCCTCTCCTTCTCCCAGTCAAGCTCGTCAGGGTAGGGGCTGCAAAACATCATGTGATATCCCCAGAGATGCTCAGAGACGCATCGGGGCTGCCAGTAGTCCCACTCCTTCCAGTGCCAGTCGGCATCGCCGAATATTTTGAGTATGTCTTGAGCTACATCGGCTTGACTCCCGCGCTCAGCAGATCCGCTGAGCCGCATGGCGACGGCTGTGGCTTGAACTCTCTGATCGCCGGTGATCCCGTCGACTAAATCGAGTGTAAACCGTGCGGCGTCTTCGAGTTCATGCTTCGGCGCAAAAGCGTTCTTACGTTTTTTCGACGCTGATGCCTGCTTCGAGGTGCTTTTTGTGGAACGAGTCTTCGGTTTAGAAGAAAACAGCCTAGCTAGTGCAGAAAAGAATCCCATATGTCACTCCTGTGGATATGGACAGCATAACGACCTGCCGTATGGCGAGGTTTAGTGAAAGCCCTAGGTATGGAAATTTGGAGGCGATATGGCAGGCAAGAACAGCGCTCATAGCGCTCCCAAGAAGCCGCACGGACGTCCGACGGCCTACACGCTCGAAAAGGCCGATCAAATCTGCGATTGGTACTCGAACGGCAAGACGCTGACGGCCTGCTGCCGTGAGCTTGGCATTGGACGTCGCACACTCTACGACTGGATGGTCGCGCACGAGGACTTTTCCGCACGTCTCGCGCGCGCGCGGGAATTGTTCGCGGACTCTCTCGCTGATGAATGCCTGGCTATTGCAGACAACACTGAAGAAGGTCAGATCATCGAAGAGGGCACGAACGAAAACGGAGCCTTCAGCAAGATCAAGCGAGTGGACATGATCGATCATCGCAAGCTGAAGGTCGACACCCGGCTCAAGCTACTGGCTAAGTGGGCACCGGCTCGATACGGCGATAAGAAACAGGTTGACGTGAACAACGTCACGCCCGTGCAGGTTGTCTTTAAGGACGACTTGGAGGACTGATGAAGGCTACGTCTCTGAAATCAATCGTCGGACAAGGGTACGGCGGCTTTTGGAGATGCAAGCAGCGCTATCGAATCGTGAAGGGCAGTCGAGGCTCGAAGAAGTCAAAGACGACTGCGCTTTGGTACATCCTCAAGCTCATGGAGCACCCTGACGCAAATTTGCTTGTGGTCAGACGCTATGAGCGAACTCTGCGCGATTCGTGTTTTGCCGACTTGAAGTGGGCAATCAGTCACCTCGGTTTCGACGCGCTATGGAAGTCGACGGTCAGCCCCATGGAGATCACGTATCTTCCCACGGGGCAGAAAATCCTCTTTCGAGGACTGGACGACGGTCAAAAGATCACGTCCATCACCGTCGAGAAAGGCGTTCTCTGTTGGGTATGGTGCGAAGAAGCGTACCAGCTCGAGAAAGAGGACGACTTCAACAAGCTCGATATGTCCATTCGTGGCGCGGTTCCGCCAGGCCTCTTCAAACAGATCACGTTGACCTTCAATCCGTGGTCTGAACAAACATGGATCAAGCGCCGGTTCTTCGACACGCCTTTGCCGGACGTCTTCGCATTGACGACGACATACAAGTGCAATGAGTGGCTTGATGAGCGCGACATTGCCCTCTTTGAGGACATGAGACTGCGCAATCCTCGCCGCTATCGCGTTGAAGGTCTGGGTGAGTGGGGCATCTCCACTGGCCTGATCTATGACAACGTCGAGCAGCGGCCGCTCGACCTGCGGACGCTTCTGCAGGATCGTGCGCTTCGGCCTTTCCACGGTGTCGACTTCGGCTTCACCGATCCGACGGCATACGTTGGCGGCCTTATCGACGAGCAGTCGAAGACGATCTACATCACTCAGGAGCTCTACCGACGCGGGATCACGAACCAGCAGCTCATCGAAGAGCTGAGGCGGCTCGGGATCCGGCGCGAGGAGATTTACTGCGACTCGGCAGAGCCAAAGTCTATCGAGGAGCTCAGGGCGGGCGGCATCAATGCACGTCCTGCGCTTAAGGGGGCTGACTCTGTGCTCTACGGCATCCAGAAGCTCCAGAACTTTCACATCGTCATCTCTGACGCATGTCCTGAGACGTGGCGCGAGATTTGCTCGTATGCATGGCTCGAAGACCGGCAGGGTAGGCAGACTGATAAGCCGAATCACGACTTCTCGCACTGCATGGACGCTCTGCGATACGGGGCGACGCCATACATCAACGCTAAAGGATTCTCATGGAGCAAGGTGTTCTGACCATGCGCAAAGACAGCGCGGACGACTGCCTCGCGGCCGCAAAGGGCCGTAAAGAGGGCAGCGACGTCCCTGTCGAGATGTCGCAGGATGCAGCGATCAAGCTTTACCGCACGTCATGGCTCGCGCGTAACATCATCGACATGTACGCCGAGGACATGACGGCGGCCGGCGTCAAGTGGATCTGTGACGCTAAGACGGCTCAGCTCATCGAGCGTGAGTTCCGTCGCCTCCACGTGTGGGAGGTGCTTACCGACGCTCTGCGTTGGTCGAGACTGTTCGGCGGGGCGATTGTCTGTATCGACATGGGCGACAATCAACCCGCCGAGCGGCTCAATCCATCCGCGCGCCTCATCGCCCTTCGCGCTTTCTCGCGCTATGAGGCGACGCCTAACGTCGTGAAGCTCGATCCTGAACGCCCAGGTGAGCCGGGCGAGTACAAGGTCACGCCGCGCATTTATCAGCAGACGTTCGACCTGCACTGCTCGCGGGCCATCAGGTTTACGGGAGCCAAGCTTCCGCCCGAAGCGGCTGCACAGCAACAGCTCTGGGGCGACAGTGTACTGAACGCCCTCAAAACGCCAATCGAGCGCTACAACTCTGCGCTCGAGTCAGTGGACGAACTGCTCAAGCGATGCTATCTGCGCTTCCTCGGCCTGCAGAACTTCTGGCAGGCAATGCAGGAGACCGACAGCGCTTCGGCAATGGGCAAGGCCGTCGCTTTCATCAACGAGATGCAGAACATCTCCGGGTTGACGATTGCGGACAGCGCGGACGTCTTCTCGTCACAGCAGTACAGCTTCGGCGGGCTGAAAGACATCCTGATGTCGATGTCGCAGGATAACGCGGGTGCGGCTGGCGTGCCTCTGGTGCGCCTCTTCGGTATGTCGCCAGCGGGCTTCTCAACTGGCGAGTCAGACCTGCGCAACTACTACGACAACATTCTGAGAGCTCAGGAGAGCAAGCTTCGAGAGCCGATCCAGCGCATCGTAAAGGTCGTCCTCGAGAGCGAGGGAATCCACACCGACGTGGACTTCGAGTTCATTCCGGTGCAGCAGCCTACAGAAGCCGAGAAGCAGGCGGCTACGCAATCCGCCGTGGATACGATCATGCGTGTCTACGAGGGAGGGCTCGTCACGGCCGACAAGGCGCTTGAAGAGATTCGTCGGCGCTCCGAAGTGTCGGGGCTCTTCGCATCGATCACGGAAGCCGATGTCTCAAGGCTCAAGGATCCTGAGGTTCCCCTGCCTGACCTCTCAGGCGTCGACTTTGACGCGATTGTGAGAGGAGAAGGGAATGCCGGCGTTTAATCACGAAAAGACGATCTTCAATCGCGTTCGGCCTCAATACGCACGCATTGCTCAGCTCGTGCAGGCGATCATCTCATCGCACATCACGCCCGAGGGCAGGATCGATGATGTGGACGCCTTGGAGCGAGACCTGAGACGCTACAGCCTGAACGTGGAGGCGTGGGCGACCGCCTTCTGGCTTCGTCAGGACGAAAGCCTGAGTCGATCCATAGCACGCGACTTCAAGCGGGTGGGCCTGACGGTTGATCCTCAGTCGCCTGTCGTTCGAGCCGCAGTCGAGCGGCTTCACAGGGAGCAGGTTGACCTAATTAAGACGTTGCCTATCGACGCAGGCAAGAAGGCACAGGACATGGCACGCCGTGCCGCGATGGAGACGGGCAAGCGAGCGGAGATGCTCATCGACCAGCTCCGTGGCATGAAGCCAGGATATCCCGAGTACGCCGCTAGACGCCTTGCGCGAACCGAGACGGCGAAGGCACAGGCCGCGCTCGTGCAGACGCAGTCATCCGAGCTCGGCATCAAACAGTACGTATGGCGAACCGTGCGCGACGAAGCCGTGCGCGACAGCCACGCCGCGATGGAAGGCAAGGTCTGCGACTGGGACAACCCGCCAGAGGTCGAACCGGGCCTGCGGCATCATCCAGGCGGCATCTACAACTGCAGGTGTTATAGCGAACCGCTGTTGCCGAAGGTGAAGAAATGAATTTTGGAGACGGAATTTCGATCTCCCCGACGAGGAAGGTCACGCCAGAGGGCTACCTCCTCTGCAAGGGATGTCGCATCGCGCGAGTCGGCGGGCGTGAGTATCTCGCTGAAGAGATCGCGAACGTGCAGCCGGTCGACGGCAAGGTCACGGTCATGAGGTCTGCGGACTCGCTCTTTGCTCCCGAGACGATTGCATCGCTTGAGGGCAAGCCTGTTTGCCTCGAGCATCCGCCCGGTGCGGAGATGTTCGACGCGAACACTTGGAAGAACTTCATCAAGGGCGTGATGCTCCACGTCGCGCCTGGGTCGGGAGCCGATGCAGGCTGCTTGGTTGCCGACCTTCTCATCTACGACAAGGACGCCATCAACGCAATCATGTCGGGCGAGGCCACAGAGCTTTCTCTGGGTTACTTCTCCGAAGTGAAGGATGCAGGTGGTGGCATCGGAGTAGAGAGCCCTCTACAGGGCAACCACGTCGCACTCGTCCCTCGCGGGCGGTGCGGTTCTATCTGCGCAGTCAAAGACAGCGCAACAAACCAAACGGCTACAGGAGACAAAATGTCTTTTTTCAAGAAAGATGCCGATCCTGCAGGGGAAGCCTCTCCTGCAGCTAACGACGAGAAGCTCAAGGCCTTGCAGGATCAGGTGACTGCTCTGCAGGATCAGATCGCCGAGCTTCAGAAGTCTGCCCCCACCGCCGATGCCGACCCTGAAGGTCAGCCGGAGCCGAATCCTGAGGAAGGCGCACAGCCGCCCGCTCAGGAAGGCAGTCCCGACGACAAGAAGGACGACGGCATCGTTACGCCGGCACAGCCTGAACCCGCCAAGTCCCCCGACTTCGTCGCCACGCCCGAAGCGATTGCCGAGATCGTGAACCGCGTGCTAGAGGCTCGCGAGGCGGTCAACATCGTTGACGAGTGCGTCAAGAAAGACGCGGCTACGGTCGCGCCGAAGCTCGATGCCGCTACGCCGAACCTCGCTCTTGCCGCTCTTGCCGAGTACGCCAAGACCGAAGCGGGCAAGGCCATTCTCGACGAGTACGGCGGCCTCGATGCTATCAAGAAGGACGCCGCTCCGGATGTCCTGAAGTCCTGCGCCATTGCCGAACGCATGCGCGCCAAGAACGGTCTCGCCATGGGTCGCAAGGACTCCGCAACGGCAGAACCCCCGTCTTTCTTCGAGCAGGCAAAGAAACTCTGGAACTAAGGAGATCAAAATGATCGTTAATCCGCAATACCGACAGGTCGCCGGCTTCGCTGGTTCTGTCACTCAGTCCGGCGCTGTCATCAAGAGCGCTGCGGCCGCTACCCGAATTCCTGCGGGCACTCCGGTCAAGTACAAGGACGGCAAGGTCGTCGCCCTTGAGGGAACGGAAAAGGCGCAGGATATTTTCGGCATCGTGATGAAGGTCGCGACGCCGTTTGAGCCGTTCTACCCGGGCGATCTTATCGAGGTCGTTCACGAAGGCTACGTTCAGGTCGCTTTCGACGAAGAGGCCGACGCCGCCCCCGTGCGTGGCGGTCAGGTCTTCTTCGATACCGAGAAGAAGCTCTTCACGACGGACAGCACCAAGGTCGCCGTCCGCGCCATCTGGGCTTCCGATGGTTTCGGTGACAGCATTGCCGAAGTCCAAATCTTCCCGTTCATCCCGTCTGCTACCGCTTAAGGAGGAAAGATAGATGCTTACCAACGAACAGGCTGTGCAGATCCTGAACGCGCAGCTCTCTAAGATCGATCCCGAGATCATCAAGCCGCTCTCCGTCTATACGTGGACGCGAGATCTTCCAGAAGGTAAAGACCTCGACCGACTCGTTGACTCTCTCGTGCTCACGAAGATCACGGCTGGCTCCGGTCAGGGTACGTCGAAGGTCGCAGGCAAGTCCTGGATCGCCAAGAACGGCAACGACCTGAAGGATGTTGACATCGGCATGACCGCCGAAGCCGTCCGCGTCTATGACGCCGGTCGCGAGCTCTCCTGGACGGGAGCCGAGCTCGAGCGTTTCCAGAAGTTCGGCGTTCGCTTTGACTCCGAAAAGCTTGAAGTGCTCAACGACATCTTCAACCAGGAAGCTCAGGCCACCGGCTATCTCGGCGACAAGGACTTCGGGTTTGAAGGCTTGCTCAATCAGTCCAAGACCGTCGAAACGGTCAAGGGTGCAGATCTGCTCGCCGCCGACACGGTTGATACGTCGAAGCTCATCACGGCTATCGATTCGGCCATGCGTCAGGCTGAAGAAGCCTCTGGCGAAATCATCATGCCGAACCGTCTGCTCCTGAGCCCCGCCGACTACGTGAAGCTCCACTCGATCAAGATCGACGTGAATAACACGAACACGGTCAGCGCCATCGAGTACATTGAAAGGTTCTCCTATGCTGCCACTTCCACGGGCGACTTCAAGGTGCTCAAGGTTAAGGAATGCAAGGACATCGGCACGGGCAAGAAGAATCGCTGGGTCTTCTACACGCCTGACAGCCGCTATCTGAAGTTCAACGTGATGCCGATGTGGCGCGAAAAGGTGTACGACAAGGGCTTGCAGTACTGCGCTGCCTATCTGTGGCGCATCGCTGAACTTCAGGTTCGCCATCCCGAAACGATTCTCTACGTCGACGGCATTTAATCGACATCCGAGGCGACCATGGAACTTTATGAGAACTTTCGCGAAGCCTTCGTTGAGTTCGACGACTATCCAGAGTCTCGCGTGAGGTACTTCCTCGAGCGGGCGGTGGACGCGATTCCAGAAGATCGCTTCGGCAGAGAGACGGACTTCGGTCGCTTCCTCTACGTTGCGCATCACTTGACCGTGCTCGGATCTGGTGAAGCGGGATCGTCTGTAGGGAGCACACCGAAGACCGGCATTGCTTCGAAGACGGTCGGCTCTGTATCGATCAGCTACGACACAAGCTCGAGCACCGAGGCCGATGCGGGCTACTGGAACGCAACAGGCTACGGTCGTCTGTTTTGGGGCCTGCTCAAGCGCTATCGTCGCTTGCCTACGGTTGTAGTGGGGCGTGCGCAATGGCCGTAAAAGTTGAAGTCAAATCAGGCGAAAACACTCAGCTTTTGAAGGGTATTGAACGCTTTCAGAAAACGAAACCTCAGTTCGTTAGTGTCGGTTTTATCCAAGGGGGCAAGCAAAATCGAAAAGCAGACGAAAGCACAAATGCAGGTCTTGCTTATATCAACGAGCACGGTTCTCCATACCGACACATTCCTGCACGTCCCTTTTTGATTCCTGCGTTCAACGCTTCTGCTGATCTTGCTGAGTCTCTAATTTCGCAAGGTATGTCGCGTGAATTGGTTCAGCCAGGGTCTATCGCTCAAGGCTTAGGACAGGCAGGGACTCTGATCAGAGACAAAGCAAAGTCGAACATCGTTAACAGCGTAGGCATGAAAGCTTTGTCACCAGTCACGCTTAAAGCGCGTGAAAAGATCTGCTTCAAGGGCACTAAGCCTTTGATACACACGGGTCAACTTCTTAACTCGATTACCTACGTGGTGAAGTAAATGGCTTTTCTCGATGTTTCAGAAATTCTTGACGATCCTGGGTTCGCAGACCGGTGCGTATTGATCAAGCGCACTACCGAAAAGGTTAACGGCCGCAAGGTAACGCATGAAGAACGACGAACGATCACAGCAGTGCTTCAACCTGCTTCGGTTCAAGACATAACGCTGATTACTACACAGATCGGTGGGGGCTTTATCGGTGAAGTTCTGTCTATTTGGACTCGTGAACCGCTTGTTTGCGGTGGTCAGGGTCGCGATGGCGATTTGATTGAGTTCAAAGGCAGTCGCTACTCGGTTGGTCAGGTCGAAGACTTCGCACCCAACGGAAACTACCGACGCGCTTTAGCAACGAGGATTAGTAATGCCTAAGGAAGCTCTTCAAAACCCCCATCTCTGAACGATGGGGGAAGCAGATTTGTTTAAACGAGTGACTTTTGACCAGGTGTTGAAAAGCGTCGAAAGTTCCCGTGAACGTTAGTCGTTCGATTTTTCCG
>OWIE01000276.1_pt1 | contig 19293 bp, 28 predicted proteins | sample 1733001 | NCBI WGS metagenome assembly OWIE01 (sample SAMN05065778, study PRJEB22554) | human gut metagenome | biome: ENVO:2100002; feature: ENVO:00000062; material: ENVO:00002003 | host: Homo sapiens | place: USA | reverse complement strand
TCTACACTTATGCGATCGTCGGCAGCGTCAGATGTGTATAAGAGACAGTTACAGGACTATGAGCAGGATAGAAAAAGCTTAAATTCTGCATCAACAGCTACTGTATATAAGATTGCAATGGCCTTAGACACTGAGGTAGCTAATATTATTGATCTTGAGGATGTTAGAAATTCTTTTATAACTAATTTAAAAAATATTTTAGTTGAAATTGAAACAAGTCCAAGTTCACACATAGATTATTTAGAAGATTATGATAGTGAATTAGATTATTATCTAAGTAATGTCATAGACGATAATTATATAAGCTACGTAAAAACAAATTATCCCGTCACTGAAGACGAAGCAGTACAACTACAATTAGATGTAATTAATGAGATAAGAGATAAATATGAGAATATTGGCTAAAGACCGTGTAGGAACAACCATTAGAGGATTTAAAATAATAGATTACAAACGAGAAAACAATCGGACATATTTCTATATAATATGTCCCGTTTGCGGTAATAAAAAGTGGCTGCGTTCCGATAGCTTAAATAATCCTAAAGTAGTTAGTTGCGGTTGCTATAATAAAGAAAACAATTTTATTAAAAGGATTGATATTACAAACAAACGTTATGGTCGATTAACTGCAATAAAACCAACAAAAAATCGTGATAAATACAATGGTTCAGTTATTTGGACATGTAAATGTGAATGCGGAAAAATGGTTGATGTAAGTTATAAAAATTTAGCAAGAGGTGAAGTTAAAAGCTGTGGATGCCTGCAAAAAGAAACGATGAGCAAAAATATAGAAAAAGCAACCGTTAAACGTAATGAATTTAGAATAGATAATACTGACGTTAAAGCATTGGAGCAATCTAAAAAAAATCCTTATAGTGGCGTTACCTATGACAAATCACGGAAAATGTGGAAAGCAACTATAACATTTAAAAAAAAGATTTACCATTTGGGTAGATACCATAATTTTGATGAAGCATTAAAAGTTAGAAAAAATGCTGAACAAGCATTATTTGATGATTTTTTAGAATGGTATTACCATGAATTCAAATCAAAAAAAACCTAGATCAATGTGTGTGACCTAGGCTTGAATTTTATATATATATTATTTACGTGTATATCGCGATACCCATTATTAATAATACTATGAGATAGCCCCATATACAAAAGGGTATACTCTATCCTTGTGTTTAAACAGTTCCCCTGAATATCTTCAGCACCGTGTTTTAGATAAACCTTATTCATAGAATACACCCATTTGGTTTTGAAGCTCTTCGGACAATTCAAAATATTTTTTATACTGCCCTTGATAATAATCTCTATCTCCTTGAGTATCTTGTAATTCCTGTTTTGTTAATTCTAAACTAACCTCTAAATTACGTTTCTGATAGTCCTTATAAAGAGTAGTGAAACTTAGACCAACTACAGTTAGAAAGAGAATAAAAATAGTAGCATTGATAGTGTCGAACTTCTTTTTAAACATAATTACATCTTAGTTCCTTTTAAAAGCCAATTCCATGTATTTTTACCAACAATACCATCTTGGCTTAATCCACGGTTACGTTGGAAAACTTTTACAGCGTTATAAGTTGCTGTTCCAAAGATACCATCTACCCCTAGACTAAAGCCAACACTATTTAATCGTTCTTGAATTAAGCGTGTAACGTTTCCTTTTGCGCCTTTTTTTACCGTAGGACAAGCATTTAATGTATTAGGTCCTTTTAATCCATCTACTGTTAAACCTCGCTTGAATTGGTAATTTAACTCTTGTTGTAAACGTGCTACCCATTCATCATAACCGCTTGGTTTGACCGGTTGAGATGGTTGTGGTGTTGGAGTTACTACTGTTTGATTTCCATCCAGATTTGCTTGCACCATATTTAAAAATCTTTGCCACCCCATATCTAGTGTTCTATGTGGACAGTATTTATTAGCAAAATCCTGATGCTTTTTAACTTTATCAATTCCCCAGCCGTGAGCCTTTAAACCATCCGCGATAAATTTTGCCGCATTTTGTTCAGCTTTAATAAATCTGTCTCCCCCTGATTTTGAATAACAGATTTCTACATGAATACCGTATAAATTTCCCTGTCCTTTTCCACCGTCACCGCTTGCAAATGCACTACGATCTTCGGGTAGTCCTTGAACAGCTTCTACATCATCAACAGCATAGTGAAAAGATACTTTATTGTCATTTCTAATCATATATGCTACTTCGTTTGATGCTGCTGCATCATTATATGTGTTATGAACCACGTAAAACTGCGGTGTTCTTTCGTAAGGACATTTAATACTGTATTCACCTACATTGACTAAATTTTGTTTTATTTCCATTTTTCATTCTCCTTCTGTAATAAAAATAAGAGCAGTATTCAACCACTCTTATTTTTCTAATTTATCAATTCTATCTTCATGATTTTTAAGGATATATTTATGTTCATAAAGAACTTTATCCGTCATATTTTGTTGTTGGGCTATATCATTGATTCTTTTTTCACTCTCTACGACGTTACGATTCAAATACTCCATATTGGAATTTAATTTCGTTATATTAGAATTAAGTTTTAAAATCGGTGCAACAACAACTGCTAAGCCGCTAATTGCACCAAATAATAATACATAGAATTCACCTTGCGACATTGGAACATCCACTATTCTTTCCCTTTTTTATATTGGCTGGTTGAAATCATTAATAAAGCACCTAAAAACGCATCAATCGCAGTGATTGTACCAACAATTTCTTCTCCAAATGGTAACCCCCAAATCCCTGCAAGTGCAAAATACAACGTTCCAACTGATGGCAATACCACCTGTGCCACGTACTTTAAAGTGTCATAAACTTTGTTTTCAAATTTCATAATTTCCTCATCCTTTCTATCTATTCATTTATGATAATGTTAACAATTAAATTAGCTGGAATAATCACATCTAACATTTTTTGTAAATTTAAAAGTTCCTTATCTACGATAGCAGGAACAAAAATTTTCAATGTATAAGTATCATTGATATATTTAATATCACAATCGCTCCCATACAATGCTTGTATTTTGTTTCGAAGCATCGTTATAGTATAAGGTATCTTGATATTCAAACGATTTAAAATTTCAAATCTGCGCATATCTAAGGTATCAGAAGCCCCAGGAATAATCTTTAAAATCTTCTCCCATCTTTTGATACCATTTTCAGTTGCTTCATGCACAAACTGATCCTTTAAAAGAATCTCAAGTGCAGCGTACAGATCATCAATTTCATAATCTTCAGTTCCATATAGCGCCTTAAATTCTTCGATATTCTGTAAAATAGGTGGAAGATAACTAATAAGTCTAGTTTCCATCGGTTAATTCACCTCTTTTAACAATACTGTCTTTGTGAACAGTATAATTTTCTGATACCCCATTGATTGTTGTATTCATGACATCAAGAACACCTTTTACACCTAAAATTCTAGTTTCAAGCTGCGATATACGAACAATAATGTTATTCTCATCTTCCCAAACTGAATTCAAACCTTGTAAATATTCATCAACTGCTTTTTCTAAATCTGTTTTAACAGCTTCAAAATAATATCCAGGCTGATAAATTATTTGGGTACTAATATCTATTTCAACCTCATTAACACCTACAACAGTTACTATATGTCCAATAGGGGCTATCCCAATACCTTCACCAGGTGTAGCAACGGGATCAACTTCTTTTTGAACCGATTTCACTAATGTATCCGTAGGCTTTTCAAAATCAGAATCAGTTATAACGATTTTGACAGTTCCACCGCCGTTCCATTCATGACCTGAATAGACTTTAACACCACCAACACCTTTTATTAACCCAACCTTAATTTTATAGTCAATTTTGTTACCACCATAACTTTCAGCTTCTAATGATTGATAATATCTTTTTCTTATTGATTCGGTATCTTCTTCGTCTTCACCAGGAATAAGCAATTCAACAAGTTCAGCGGTTTCCAACTTATCAATATAGTTAATTGGAATAAGCTGTCCAAAATGAAGGTTACCTTCTTCACCAGCAGTTTCACATTCCAACTGATATTGACCATCACCAATTTTTTCTATAACTGTATAATTTAGTTTTTCTAATGAAAATCTTGAACCAATAGGAATTTCAAGTGCAGATGGGGTAAATACCCCTTTTAAAATAGCCTTTGTTGCAGGCTGTGGAATAATACCACGTTCTGCTGCTCTTTTGATAAGGTATTCTCTTGATGCAGTATCAGCAAATGTTTCATTCATGATTCTGTCAATCTCAATATACATTCCCATAATTTCATAAATAGCTGGTGCTAAAGCATTGTAGACAATAGAACCTTCTCTTGTGTCAATATTAGAGTTTTGTTCTTCAATTCTCGCAACTGCTCTTTCCATCAGTTTTTCAAAAGTAATATTTTCATACATCAAATATTCACCACACTTTCACTTACAAAATTCCCAAAAATACTGTGTACTGTAAATGTACAATGCACTGTATCTTTTTTTGTCTCAAACTCAAAACCATCAACACTTGTAATACGATCATCTTGTGTCAATGCTTCTTCAATTCTTCTTTTTAATTCAGGCAGTACATATGGAACTGGTTTACCTAACAGATCATCAAATTCAACTCCATAATTCGATGAATAAATTACATATCTGTACCTTTCAACATTTAGGATTAAATATACTGCCTGTTTAATTGCTTCAAGCCCATCACATGAACCCATGAGCCTGTTTTTTCCCATGATGATCCTAGGTGTTGGTGTCGGTATTTCTTCAATATCTAAAGCAGCATCATTTTCTAATTCATATTCATTTTGTGGAATCATAACATTCCCCCTTTTTTATACACGATCTAAAACAACAAATTTTTGACCGCCTTGCAATTTTATCATTACAACTTTTTCACCTTTTTTTAGTGCATTATGAACTGTAAACTTCTTTCTACCCTTATAACTGTGTTTATGCGTTAAATCAATTTTAACTGCACTTATTGATGTTGACGATGTATTCTGAACTTCATTTTCAATCGTTGTTCCTGGTTGTTCAGGATTCAGTTTAGATGTAACAGTTATATCACCGCTTGATTCAACTTCATGCGTATGATCAGCATTAAGTGATACATTTTCAGTTGTATGATCAACTGTCATTTCTACAACATGGTCCTTCACCGCATTAGTTAGAATAAGAAATTCACTTGTTAAATCCATCTTTTGTTCAACGTTGATGGACAAAGGATTATCACTAGTTACAGTACCAAAATAAAAAGCAGCAGGATCAGAAGCATTCACCGCTTCAACTGCTGCCTGTTTAATCAATTCAACCAAATTAGCCATCAAAAATACCGTTCCCTTTCAGTGTCAAATCCATACTGTGATGATTGTTTTCAAATTTATGTGTTACTTTTTCAACCAGCATAAAATTTTGTAGTTTCATATCTTCTAATTCTAACTGCACAATAATTTGTGAGCCTGCTCTTACTCTTGTATCGCCTAATACACCATTTATTTTCAATGATTTGGTTTTTTCATTGTATAACTTTAAAAGTGCATTAGCTTTTGCAACTGCATTGACATTTTCATCAACAGTATCAAAGTATTGAAGAACACCCCATTTATTCATATTGTCACTGCTTTGTGCAATATAAACATCACGTTTACCAGTCTTTTCATTCTCTCTAACAAGTTTGATTCTATTGTAGGTTTCACCATCAATTGAACTTGAATAATCAAATGATTCTGCGGTTTCCGCATCAACAACCAATCCAATTTTTAAGAACTCAATATAGGATAATCTCAGCTTGCCAAAATCATCATATAGTACATATATTTCACTTCTGTTGTCTAAAGTATCATCAAGTGCATCCTGAATAATATCAAATAACGTTTTGTTATCTTCAACTTTAGTAGCAATTTTAAAATACGTATCGTCCATCTGCCCAATATTTAAGTTAAAATCTGCTGCAATCATCTTAACAAGTTCAGTAGCGGTTTTATTCTTGTAAACATATGTATCTTTATTCTTTAAATACCTTAACTGATCATACGCAGTTACTTTGATATTTTTATCTTTATCATATGTTTTCTTAAATACAAAGCCATAAAATAAATTAGTATCATTTACTTTTAACCGAACCGAAGCACCTTCTTCAAACCTCAGTTTAGAATCTTTAAGCACTGTAAATTCTAGTTTTCCTGGTGCTCCTTTTCTTTCTAATGTCCAAGTTATGCCATCAAGTGTTACAGGTTCATAACAGGTATCAAGCCACTGTATCAATAATTCAACTTTCATTAAATCACCCTTATCGCACTTAGAAGAACCCAGCCAAGCCAACTGCCACTAGGTGTTGTGACATGATAAGGATGCGACCTTCCATCTGTCTTAATAAAATTTATCTTACCTTGATAATTGGTTCGAGTTTGTCCTGGTCCATTTCCATAACTGTCACGATGCAGTCTCCCGTTTACAATTACATTGCATCCTATAGTCGGCTGTACATTGGATGCATTGGAAGAAGCAGGTCTTGATGGGGGATTAATTACTGGTTTCTTTCGATTATCTTCTATATTTATTTTTACTGTTTTAGTTGAATATTCAACATACTGTTTAAAAGACAGAGATACTTTAACATCAAAACCATTTCCTGCTTCTTCTTTTATTGTGTAATCCTCTAAAGACACTTTTATATTTGTGTCAAACAACAGCTTGCCATTAGGTGTTGCACGTGTCACAATCAACTGAAACGGTTTTAAACCTGTTTTTAGTTTTTCTATTTCTTCAAGAAAATATGAAGCACTTTTAAATCCATTAGGATAAGCTGCAAAAGGATATTTTGTTTGCGGTAAAAGTGCATCTAATGATATTTCGGTAAGTCCTGCTTTTCTTAAAATATTAACTTCCTGATCATTTATCAAATTAATTGTTGTATTTTGATTATTAATAACCATTTCCATTGATTCAGGTGGAACAGGAAGCTGTAAACTTCCTAAAAAGAAACTATATCCTTTAGCCATAAACAACTCCCCTTTCTAACTATGAACCCCTTCAGCAGTAGCAAGAAGTTCTTCTTCAACTCTTTCTGTTAATTTTTCAACGACACCATCAATATCCATATCACTATTTATGGTGTTGTTATTATTCATATCAATTTTTATTTCAGCAGTTGTAAAACGATTTATTGTTTCACGTTCTGCAATATCTCTTAAATATTTCAAATCCTCACTTGATGCATTCATGGTCTTAGCCATTTGTGCAGTGTTTCCAGCGGTCTTATTCCCTGAATCTGCTGCCTTATCAGTTGCATCTTTGATACCGCCAAAATTATTTTCAAGATCAGATAGCGGATTATCACCTTTATCAAAAAGTCCGCCCATCCAGTCACCTATATCACTTTGCCATTTTTCACCTTGAGCATATCCTTTATCAAATGCTTCGCCCATATCAACAAAGTCAACATAATCAGGCGACCACAAATCAGGCATTTCAAAAGCATCATACTCAAATCTATCAAACGAAACTTTTTCCGCTGTTTCACCTAATATACCATCCATTTGTGATATATATGTATCTAACCCACTGGTATCAAACGATAAGTCAACTTTGCCAATTTTATCAACCTTATCAATATCAACACCTGGAATTAAATTGATTGCATCTATGATCCAGTTGATTGCCTTAATAGCTGCGTTAGCACCTGCAACGAATGCATTTGCGATAGAAGTTGCTGCACTTCCTGCCGCACTCGCAACAGCTTTAAAAGCCTGTGCGCCAGTTTTACCTAAAAATGCAAAGAATTTTTTAATATTAAGTACTGCTTCATTCCACTTATTTACAACCCACTCAGCAACACTTATAGCCAGGTTCGCTATTGTTTTCCAAATTAACTGCCATACAAATGCGATAGCTGCTGCACCTAGCTGAATACTGTTAACCAGAAGCTGAAATGCTCCTAAAATAATATTAATTACTAAAATAAAAATATTTTGAATAAGAGCGCCACACCAGTAAACCGCACCAACAATAATTCCTAAGCCACTTACACTTTCACCAGTAAAATGATTCCAAACTGCTGTCACTATAAATACAACAGCAATAACAGCTAAAACCGCTGCTACTATCATAAAAATAAGACCTACTGTAGTACCCAATGCACCATTAAGCCCCATCTGCACTCCTATTTGAGTAGCTGTTGCAATAATTCCTTCCTGTGTAAGCCATGTTTTCATTCTTAATGCAGCAATGTACATCCATGATACTGCCAAAGCAGCGGTTTGATATGCCTTTACAGCTAAAATTGTCGCTCCATAAATAGCCATAGCCCCTGCTACTGCATATATTACAGGTGCTATCATACTCCAATTTTGTGCTATAAATGATGCTCCGTTAGCTATAACATCGATCACTTTAGTTGCTACATTACCAAACATTCGAATTGCATTTACAGCACCATTGAACATTGCATTAAAACCCTGACTATTTGCAGCTTCATTGATTTTGTCAAGTATTGGCTGAAATGCCATCAATGCTTTATTTTTAAACTTAACCCATATTTGTGACCATGTAACAGGCATTTGTTTAAACTGTGCATTCGTTTCATCTATTGATGAAAGCATTGCATTTTTTACAATATCAGCAGTTATTTCACCATCTGCTGCCATTTGTCGAATTTTTCCAATTGGCACATCTAAATAATCAGCAATAGACTGAATAACATTTGGTGCTGACTCAAATACTGCATTTAATTCTTCACCACGTAATACACCCGATCCTAACGCTTGCGTTAATTGCAATGTAGCACTTGATATTTCTTCTTGTGTAGCACCTGCTATAACAAACTTTTTATTTAATGTTTCAGCAAATGCAATAAGTTCTTTATTTGAATTAAATGCATCTTTTGCATTTTGCCCTAATTTTGCAATTGTTTTAGCTGTATCACCGTATGCTGCTCTTGAATTCTGTGCCGATTGAAATATCATGTTTTGAAGTTCTTCAGTTGACTGTAAACCATCATTAATCATATTTAATTTAGCAGTTGTCTGTGACATTTGATCTGACAAACCAACAATATTTCCTATTGTCTGTATACCAGCATAAGCACCAACAAATCCCATAACCTTTTTAAGAAGTCCATCAGAAGCCGATTGTCCTTGCTTTATCTTGGTATTAAAATTTTGCTGCTGATTTGCAGCCTGCCTAATTTCCTGTTCAACACCATTCATAGTGACTTCAGCACGTGCTAATTCTTCCCTCGCCTGTCGTATAGAAGAAGTATCAACTGCACGTCCTGAATCTCTTTGTAACTGTTCAAATGAACTTATAACAATATTTAAAGCACGGTTCATAGAGGTGAATGCTGGTGTCATTCTGTCTTGAACGCTTATAACTGTTTTAATAGAAGCCATATATTCACCTACCTCCTACGACCTTTAGATTTTGATTTTGCTTTTATTTTTTTAGCTTCCTTTTCTTCATTCTCAGTCCTTATTTGAATTGCAGCATATACAAATGCCTGTTCATTTGTCGGTAGAGAAAGAAACTGTGATGGAAGCATATGCAATTTATGAAGGCAATAATAAGCAAGATTAGCTTCAAAATCACCTTCTTCAATTAGTTTTTTGCTTGCTCTACCTTATCTTCAAAACTTTCATTAAAGCCATTGATTTCTTGAACTTTTGCTAATAAATCAGCGTATTCACCTGGTTTTAACATCTTTTTTAATAATGCATCCGCACCCATAACTCCATAAGAATTTTGAAGTTCTGCATCATTCAAATTAGGGAACACAACACATTCAACTGTTAACAGTCCGACATACTTATCAAAATCTGTATCCTTTGTAAATTGCCCCTTTCTTCCTGGTACTTCTAATCTTTTAGTACAAGATTTTCTTAATTCTTCATCACGCTGTGAATCCAAACATCTTAATTCCCATGCAATAGGTTTTTTTGTTTTTTCATCGATAAATCTTTTTGATGCAACATATTCAGTGTTTTCTTCCTGCACAACATTTTGTGCCATAAAAGCTGATAAACTCATTTTTCTCATACCTCTTTCTTATATTTAATCAAATAAAAAAGGACCACATTGAAGTGAACCACATTATATGGGGTTCATATCACATCATTGGTCCTTTAAACTAAATCATCCCTTGTAACAAATTAAACTTCTCAGGAATTTCAAAATCATCAAACGTAAAGTCGACATCTTCATCAAGATAATCTGCATCAGCATCAAATTTAGCTAACACTAAACTATCAAAGTTGCAGTCAATTAATGTAACGGTTTGTCTCCCAACACTTGAAGTTGGATCTTCATTCGTACATTGCATATCGAAATAAACATCTTCACCAGTTTCTTTATATCTATATGCTAATTCACGCATAACTGAAGTATTGTAGTGTAAAGTCATTGAACCTGAACCAGTCCACCCCGTTGCTTTATTTCCTTTACCTGTACGACCTAAAACAGGCACTTCAGTTTTGCTTTTTTCAAAATTTGCTTCAAATGTGATTGCCTGAGCAAAGTTATATCTGTTTCCCTCAATAGTCACATATAATTCAGCCATTGATCCACTGATAGAATCCTTAGCCTTCATTGTAAATTTACCCATGTTATCTGTTCCCCTTTCTAGCTGATTACACAACTCATATAAAGTTGACTCATTGCGTTAATAACTGTGATTTTATCTGTTAATACTACTGATTTCTTTGTATCACCTTGAGCCACCACAATATCATCTGCACTAAAATTTTCAATTGCTTGAATATCTTCTAATGCTCTATGAATTGCAACAACATCCGATTGCAGTGAAATTCTACCTGATGCATTGTTTGGAATTTTACCAAGATATTTCGTATTGAATAAAGTAGCAACATCATTAGCGATTTGATCAATAACCCTGATTGTTTGGTTATTTGAAAAATCAATGCTTTTTTCATCTGTAACTGATGTAAAAGTATTAATATCTTCAAGAACCCTAACTTCACCTGTTACATTATGAAAAATGAATTTACCACTTTCTAATGCATCCGCTAATTGTGATTGTGTATAATCTACCTTGATTTTAAATTCACCATCATAAGCAGTATTAGTTAATGATTTATTAACTGCACAACCTGCTTGTGCGCCAGTTGTCCAATAAACCACACTTGCTTTATTAACATCATCAGTCACTTCATTTTCTACAGAGATAACTCCTTCATAATCAGCAGGTTTTCTATAAACTACCGTTTGAAATTTAGCCCCGACTTCATCACGCATTCTTTTTGTAAATGTAACAAATAATTCATTGATTTTCGCATCTTCAACTGGACATCCCAAAGCATTAAAACTGTAAGATTCAATCGCATTCAAAAACGCTTGATATTCAGATGTTGTTACCTCTGTTCCATTTGTACCACTTGCTAATGGTGTCGAAGCAGTTTCTTGAAGTTCTGCACTTTTGAAAGTTACCCAGTCATTGGCAACCAGTTCAGAAGAATTTTTAACAGTTTGAACATCCATTTCTTTAAACTCTAAAACTGTTTTAACATCAAATTTAGTTTCATCATCAACATTCTTTGAAATAATGATTTTTAAGTCATTACCTCTAATACCTGGATATTTTGCTTCTGCATATGTGTTAGTTGCTTTTGTACCCTTTCCATTTAAACGATATGCATATAATGTTTTGGTATTTTTAAATAAATCCCTTAATCCTTTCATTTTGTCATGTGAATAATCATATCCAAAAATTTTCAATGAATTATTTACAAACTTTTCGTTTGATACTTCAAAAACCTCATCTGCTGCACCCCAATCCATTAATAATGGTATTGCAACGATACCACGATCAGACAGCGATGCAGATGCTCTAGATGCACTTGCAAAATTGATATAAGTACCAGGCAATTTTTTATTTTGTGCATTAAAAGTTCCGCCACCTAACATTTAACATTCCACCTTTCTTTCCAATTCTTTTTTTAACAAGTCATTGACTTCTTTAGTTGTATATTTTTTACCATCTTCTAAAATGGCATTTAATAAATCCTTTTTATTTCTAAATACTTTAGAATTTAAAAATGCATCCTTGTAAAAAGATGCATCCTGTTTTTTTTGAATCGTTTTTGTTTTAGTGTTAGCCATATAATCACTCCTTTGTATTACTGCTAACTTCCAATGTTTCCATTGATCCAGTTTCTTCCTCTTTAACTACTGCTATATAATTGAAGCTGACAAAGAAATGAAGAACATCGTCAATGATTTCACTTCTCATTTTTGTACCGTGAAGTAAATCACCGTCAATACATTTGATCATATCTAACTCATTCATAAGCGTGTCAGAAACGCTATGACATTGATTTTTTCCACTGCTAGAGAAGAATAATATATCAAACGGTAAAAGTCGCTTAGAACGCAAATTTAATAGATTCTCTTTTTCACTGTCAATAAGAGTAATTAAAAAACAAGGCTCTTGCAAACCTTGCTTAATATCATTTTGATGTATTTCGTATTCATCACCATATACTTCATGCAGTTTAATAGCGATAGCATCCATAATTTCATTAATCATTGAATATCTCACCCAATTTCTTCATTAGTAATTTTTCAATAATTCTTGGTGCTTGTAAGTCCAGTTGAAGTGTTGATTTTTCCAACATAAAATAACCATGAACCCAGCCTTTATGCCCTTTTAGTCTATGTCCATACTCAACATAAATTGCATATTCCGTTGAATTGATAATTTCACATATAAATTCATTACCCTTATATTCAACATAAACATTCTTATTTTCTTCACTCCAAGAACGTTTTAATGTGCCAGTATCAACGGGTGTAGCTTTAATAACTCTTGCTAAAAGTCTTGCAGCTAAATGTTTAGCACACATTTCACAAAACTGTTCAAGATCAGCCTTTTCAAACTTCTCCATTTTCTTTTGTAATTTTTGAAGCTGTTTAAAATCACAGTTTCCCCATTTAGCCATTATGCATATTCCTTAAACAATTCAATAACTACTTCCTGGTGATTTGAATGTATGGCAGGAACACCGCTTCTTGTGTATTCAGTAGTAACTCCTTCATGGGTAATAACCAGTTTAGATCCTGCTTTGATATTTATTTCAGGCGCAATAAATAGTTTTGTAACCTGCGCAATAGTCACCGCATCACCCTTTTCAGCGCTTGTCACATTTGAAAATGACAATCTGCACTTTATATCTTTTAATACTTCAACTTCTTTAAAATTTGTTACATGAGTATTAGGATCTTTAATTTTTTGATTTTCATAGATAGTACAAGTATCTTTGTACATACTTTCTAATGCTTTTCTAACTGCATTCATATGAATCACCACACAAACTTTCTATACTTAGCAAAATCATCACTACCATAATTAATTAGATATTTCAAATAAGCACCAAAAACGGCTTGTGGTGAAGAATCTTTATCAAATGATACTTGTGTATCACCCTCTTTAATTGCAGTCACTGTAGCTTCAATCTGTTCATCAGAAAGCATATTTGAACTGCGCATACCATTTAGGAACTCACCACAAACACGTTCAACAAAAACAAAATGAAGTCCACTTGGAACTTCACTTTGATTTGTCTTATTTTTAATATCCTGTTCAACTTTATCAATGATGAACTTCAATACAAAGCTATCTTTTTCTTCATTTACCTTGTAATTAAGTGAATCAAGCCTTTTAATTACTTCATCTTTGATTGTTTCAAACATAAGCATTAACCACGTGAAATGATGCGTGCAATAGCAATCGCCTTGTGATCATAATATGTTGGTTTACTTTCACCATCATTTGCTAATACCCAATTAGTACCTTTTGCCAATTCTTCATTAGTAGGTGATAATGATGCTTGTGATTTCTTTTCATATGAAATACCCTTGACACCATATGCATTGCGCCATCTATGATATAAAGTATCTTCTCCACCATTTGTTTTAGGATCACGTGACATCTCGTAAGGTTTTTTTACTGGTAAAGGCTGTTTCTCAATTACACCATCACCAAACACATAAGTTGTGTAATTTACTGATAATTCATAATAAGTCGCAATGCTTTCTTTTGATGGTTCTGATACAACTTCATATGTACTTGTTTTTTTAGTGTAATAAGTTTTACCAGGTACTACATCAACATCTTTAGTTAATGTATAAATATCTTCAACTGGTACAGAATCATCAATAATAACTGTTCTACCATTCCATGTAGCAATTGCCAAATCTCTTGTAATACCATTTGCATCAGTATAAGTTAAATATTTTAACAAACGCATATTTTCTAAGTTTGTAGCAATTTGTGAATGCATAATAGCTAGAGTGAATTTATCTTTATCTTGACCTGATGCTTGTTGAATAGCGTTATTTAAAGTTGGTGCTTCAACAACACCTTCACCTTTAGTTGTTACATCGTAAGTATGACCGTTAACAAATTTTAAGTTTTCTGCACCAGTCATAGCAAAGATACCTTTTAAGATTGCTAATAAGATATCTTGATCAATTTCATCAATGATAGATGCACATTGATTACCTACTTGTGATAAGAAATCAACTCCACTTGTAATATCATAAGAAAAGTCTTTTTCAGTTTTTGCGAAAGCTCTACCTAATGTAAATACTCCACGTTCGAAAGTTGTTGAGCCATCAGCTTCAATATTTGTTTTACCATCGTAGTTAACAACGTTAGCAGTAGCTTGTCCAAACATTGGAATTCTTGCATAGTGTGACCCAGTTTGTGATGCAAATAATTCTGCTAATGTTTGAGAGCCCACAACTGCTTTACTTTTTAAAATCTCATTTCTTTTTAATCTTGGTACGCTTTCTACGTATTTCCCGAATGCTTCAGGATTAAATGATTTTGAATCAAATTTTGTGTTCATAAATAAAAATCTTCCTTTCTAATTTTCTATTCTTGATTGTTCTGTGCTTCTAATTCAGCAACAAAATCTTCATAAGTTTTTGGTTTGTTAGGATCACGTGCTGGATTTGGATTAGCAGGATTATTTGGTGATGCATTTGGTTTAGCACCATCTATCTTTACCGTTTGTTTATCATCATTGAACATATAAGCATCAGATTTCTTCAAAGCCTTAATCTTTTCATCAAGTCCTTTGATAGTTCCATCTTCATTAAGTTCAACATCATCACCTAATTCCAATAATGCCTGAACCGCTTTAGAATTCTTTGCTTTTGCTTCTGTTAATGCTTTTTCAAGTGCATTAGCAACTTTCAAATCTTTCATTTCTTTTTCATGTGCTTCTTTAGCAGCTTTGTTATCATCCTGTAACAGTTGAATCTGTTTTTTTAATTCTTCAGGGTTATCAGGGCTGTTTTTTAATGTTTCTAACTGCTTATCACGTTCTTTAATCGTGTTATTAGCAGTATCAAGTTGTGTTTGAAGATCCTTTGCTTTTGTTTTTTCAGCTTCAACATCCCTACCGTTTTCAGCCATGATTTCATCAATGACTTCTTTTTCTAATCCCAATCCTTTTAAAAATGCTGTTTTCATATTTATTTCATCCTTTCATTGTTAAGTTTTTTTAGGTGGTTACTGCCACCAATGAATTTTCATGTTTAGGTCTTGTTTTGACCGATATATAAAAAAGACACACCACAAAGGTATGTCTTAGTTATCAATAGTTATTTAATTTTAAGCACCCATATCAAATGAGTGCCTTATTATTTAATCAATTCTTCATGTCCTAATTCGATTAAAATTCGCTTAACTTCCTCTTTTAACGCTTTAGGTACTTTGTCATACGTTAATTTTTCATCTAAAATACGATATACTAAAAAGTTAGCCATTTTACTCACCACCCATCATTGTTAAAATTAAATCTTGAACCGCTTGTGCGGTTACTTCCTGTTCTCGTTTTAATATTTCTAATTCACTTGGTTTATTCAATTCTTCAAGTTCTTCATCAGTATAAGGAATATAAACATAAATATCTTCATATTCGTCATACTCTTCTTGAGGGGCTTGATAAGGAATGTCAATTATTTTTTCAACATCCTTACCACCGTTTGGATATTCCGCAATAGTTTCGTAGTGCCATTGCTCCTTAATTTCTTCTACAGCTTCATGGTGCTTCACAAATAATTTATCCAGTTCCAAATGTCCTTTATTTAAATCATATTCTTTTAATTCCTGTGTTTTATCTTCATTAAAAACTCTCATATTTGCTCTCCTTTAAGAAACACGTTTCCAATAGTAACAAGTAATGTAAGGTGGTAAGTTGTTATGCGGTTGGTTTCCACCTGTATTTTTTATAACATCGCTTTGTGTTCCTGCGATCATATAATAACCATAGTTCCCGCTCGACGCTGGCATGCCTGTAAATTGTTGTCCGAAATCATGTTTATGGCTCGGCATTTCATCGACAGTTAATGTATGTTCCTTTTCTCCGCCCGTCTTTTCAACGGTTTTAAAATCATTATCGCTTGAATTAATACCAATAGGTACTCTTCCACTTCCCCACTGTGTCCATGTACCACCAAACAAAGACGCTGGCGAAGTTGGGCTAACGCTCATATAGATAGCGCCAACAGGGTAAATATCATCTTTAAGTGCTAAATCTTTAAACACATAGTTCGAACCTTCTTTGTATACCCATTGTGGCTTTTGATCCTTATTATAACCATACAAAGCTGCGGGCAATTCGTCAGACCCCAATGCCAATAAACCACCACGTATTGTCCCAAATGCCTGTTTATATCCACTGGCAGTATTAATTTTAAAGTAAAGAGCATCTATATTAAAGTTGCCCTCCATAGTACCGCCTGATTTATCTAGTTTCTTAGCTAAATCGGCTGCACTGGCAAAATTAGTTGAATCTTTACCATCTAATGTATTCGCATCTGTTGCTTTAGGTACAATTTTTGTACCTGCTAAAATCGCATTAACATTGTCTGTTGTTGTTTTTCCTTTATTACCTGGATATGCAGTGCTTGAAGTTTCACCTAATGCCAACGATGGACTAATTTCTACATAAGCGGTACCGCTCCATCTATAGGTAATATTTGTTGCTTTATCAATATAGATTTTCCCGCTTTCCCCAGTTGTAGGGAAACCTGCTTTATTTGTATATTCAAGTACATCATCAACATAACTAGGCAATTGGGAACTAGGTACTTTACCAGTTGTATCAAGTGTTGCTACACCGCTAGACACACCCATTTCACTTCTTTTAACTTGGGCATCATTAGTAACATTTCCTAATCCAACTTGTGACTTTGTAACCACATGAGGATTTGACTTATTCCCAATATGAGAAATCAAATCAGCAATTGCTTTCATAATTTTACCAAATGAAACACTTAATTTTTCACCAGTTGTTAAATTTGCAAGTGTACTGGCTTGTGTAAAAGTATTAGTCACATTGCTTGCATTACCAGTTGTATCAAGCTTTGCGGTTAGCTTGGTATTCATTTCGGCTTCTGTGTAATAACGATCATCGTGATTATGGCTTGAAGGTGGAAAATTTGTAGGCTTATCTGTAACCATATCATAAGATGTTTGAAAGTATAATAAATCTCCCGTTTCATTATCGGTCATTTGACCCTTTTTAATTGCCATTCTTTTTTCTCCTTTTAATTAATTAATTTAAAAAACAGTTTTGCTTGAGTTGCTGTTGAATAATCTGTACCAACTCTTACCGTTTCTCCAGTATCTCCTTTTTCTCCTTTAGGTCCAACATCGCCTGTCGCACCTTTAGGTCCTGTTTCTCCTTGAGGTCCAGTATCACCTTTAGGTCCTATCGCACCCGTATCGCCCTTTTGACCTTTTAATAAACCAGCATCTAGTTTTTGCTGAAATGTTTGACCGTCAGCAAAACTCACTGCATCAGCACTTGTCATAACATCTACTTCTTCTAATACTGAGCCTGTTTCCTCATCTAACAGTTGTACTCTTACTTTATTTAATTTAGACATTCTTCTATTTCCTCCTAGTCTTCTAATTTAATACCCATATTCGGGCTTACTTTTATTTCATTATATGCAGGTACTTTTATTTCATCAGTAACAATAAATTTAAATGCTGCTGATTTGGTACTTCCATCTTTCTCTTGGATTATTACTTTTTCATCCATTGCATCAAGTCGTTCACCTAATAAATCATATTTACCACGCGCCTGTGCTACTTCCATGCCAATCGCATCTACTGGTTCATATCCAATAAGTTTGTTTATGGCATCTTTCATTGTTTCTGCTCTATCAGCTTCACTCTTAGCTTTATCAGCGTTGGAAGAAGCCCTATTTGCTTCAGAAGTAGCATTTTTAGCCTGTTCTGTTGCAATACGAACTTGTTCTTTCGCTTTTGTTACTTCCTGTTCAGCTTTTTTCACTTCTTCAGCAGCAAGCTGGGTTTGCCTTTTTGCTTCTTCGAGAACTTGATTATAATTAAAATCTGCATCATTCATTCTCTTTTCCCACTGTTGCAGGATAGATGGGTAGTTAGCTGCTATATATCCATCCGCATCAATTGAACTGTTAACAAAAACAATACCCTGATATGAAAACCACAAAACAGTTTGTTCTTCATCAAGGTTTTTAAATACAATTTGATAATTGATATGCCCATCCTGTTGTGTAGTATAGCCAGTAACTTTCCAAGTTATCTTTAGCTTACTTTCTACAACTTCTGTTTCAAGTTTAACTTCGTCAATTTCTCCACCCATATCACAAACTGCATAGCAGTACAGTTTTGATAAATCAGTTGTTTCATACATATAATCAGACATTTCAAATTTTAATATATCCGTATTATTTGAAAATTGCCTTAAATTAACAACTGCTGGATATAATTGTTTGTTTTCCAGTGTAAGTTTAATATCCACTCTTTCACCCCTTTCTAAATTTTTTGGATAAAAAAAGCACTCATTTCATTGTGAGTGCCCTAAACAAATATACTTTCCATAAATTCTAAATATTTTTTATCCGCTTCTTTAACATATTCTTCATATCCATTTTTAGCAAGGTATTCTCTTGTCTTGTCAAGAATATCCTCTACTGGTGACATATTTTCATCAAACAAATACGAATTATAATACTTACAAAAACATTCTACAACTTCTAGTGGTGCTGTTTTTGAAAGTATCCTACCATATTCTTCGCTGTCTGAATATCGATCATAAAATCTTTTAATTTTTTCCATCATATCTCACCACCTTTAATACAGTTCTATTCAAAACAAGTTTATGCATACCAAAATCAATGACATCATAACCGTTCAATATAGCAAATTTTCCATTATTAGCAATGATTTTAAATCTGTCTCTTATACACATCTCCGAGCCCACGAGACCGGAGCCTATCT
>OWIE01000267.1_pt1 | contig 19918 bp, 17 predicted proteins | sample 1733001 | NCBI WGS metagenome assembly OWIE01 (sample SAMN05065778, study PRJEB22554) | human gut metagenome | biome: ENVO:2100002; feature: ENVO:00000062; material: ENVO:00002003 | host: Homo sapiens | place: USA | reverse complement strand
ATCTACACTTATGCGATCGTCGGCAGCGTCAGATGTGTATAAGAGACAGCAAAATGCAGTTCAAGCGAAAACTGAATGGGCTGAACGTTATCCTGAGTTAGGAGCAAATCTCGGCGCCGAAATCCATAATTACACCCCGCCAGCCCATTGGAATCGAAAACAACTTCGCAGCTTAGGTCGTGTCTCTCAATTTGCCGTTGAAGCTGCTGAACTCGCCTTAGCAAATGCTAATCTATTAGATGAAAATGGGATTATTTTGCCTTATTTAAAAGAAGGAATAATGGGCGTAGCCTGTGGTTCTTCCACTGGCTCAACAAATGATGTCAGAGATGCGGCAGAACTCCTCATGACAGGAAAATCGGATGGTTTTAATGCCAATACCTATGTGCGTATGATGCCTCATACCACGGCAGCAAATATTGGTATTTTCTTTGGCCTAACTGGCCGAATCATTCCTACGTCTAGTGCTTGTTCTTCCGGCAGCCAAGGTATTGGCTATGCTTATGAATCAATTAAACATGGTTTAATCCCGATGATGCTTGCTGGCGGAGCTGAAGAATTTTGTCCATCTGAAGTTTATGTATTTGACTCTCTTTATGCTGCAAGTAGAAATAATGCTCACCCTAAACAAACTCCTCGTCCTTATGATAAAGATCGTGATGGATTAGTGATTGGTGAAGGTGCTGGTATTTTTGTATTAGAAGAGCTGGAACATGCGCTTTCTCGTGGTGCCAATATCATTGCAGAAATTGTTGGCTATGGTGCCAATAGTGATGGTGCTCATGTAACTCGTCCACAAAAAGATACTATGCAGCGCTGTATGGAGCTAGCCTTAAAAGATGCACAGCTATATCCAGAGCAAGTGGGCTATGTAAATGGCCATGGCACGGCCACCGAACAAGGCGACATCGCAGAAACACTCGCAACGGAAGCTGTGTTTGGAAAAGTACCACTTAGCTCACAAAAAAGCTATCTAGGACATACCCTAGGTGCTTGTGGCGCATTAGAATCCTGGTTCTCAATTGAAATGATGCGTGATGGCTGGTTTGCCCCAACCATTAATTTAGATAATATTGACGAACGCTGTGGCAAATTAGACTATATTCAAGGTGATGGACGACAAATTCAAACAAACTATGTGATGAACAATAACTTTGCTTTTGGAGGGGTCAATACCTCGCTCATTTTTAAACGCTGGGAAGCGTAACAAAAAGGCTATTCAAACGAATAGCCTTTTCTTTTATCAGCAGTTAATTATAGATAACCAAACAAGCTTGTGAAAATGTAACCGAAGATACATGAAGTGATTACACCGATTAAGCCCGGTAAAATAAAGCTGTGGTTAATTACAAACTTACCAATGTGGGTTGTGCCTGAACGGTCGAATTGGATTGCCGCAAGATCACTTGGATAAGTTGGTAAAATGTAGTAACCGTAACAAGCTGAAGCAAAGGCTAAGATAATCGCAGGGTCAACTCCAATACCTAAAGCTAGTGGAACGAATGCAACCAATGCTGCCGCTTGTGAGTTTACGAATTTAGAAATTAATAACAACATCACGGCGTAAGTCCAAGGATGTGCTTTTACCACATCACCAAGTGCTGCTTTCATCATTGGCGTGTGAACGGTAAACATGGTTTCTGCCATCCAAGAAATCCCGAATACAGCCACTAACGCAATCATACCTGAACGGAAAATTTCATTTTTACTGATTTTGCCTGCATCAGTTTTGGTAAAGATAACAATTAATGCACCCGCTAATAACATGAAGATTTGAATAACGTGAACCATGCTTAAATTCACTTTTTTCTTCGCCGTATCTTTTAATACGATTGCAGCGTTATCGATAGTTTCAGTTTTATCTCCCGCTGTAATTACAACACTGTTATCTTGAGCGGTAATTGTTTGAGCAACTTCACCTTTATCGTTATAAATTGCAACGTTGTTGTAGGCTGTTTTTGCTTTTGCTTTGCTGTCTTTAACATCAAGTACTAATGTACCGTCTTTTGCTAAAGCAACGATTTTACCGTCTTTAACATTAAAGGATTTCACTGCTTTATCAGCTGAAACAATTTCAACAACTTGAGCTGGTGCTGATTTTTCAAAGGCTGGACGTAAATCTTTAAAGTAACCTAATACTGCTACCACTAAAATCGCACCAAAGAAGATCCACATCGCATTCCAGCTAGATTGTGGCAATTTTTTGTCTAACAATGATGTGCTATCACCATAAACATATTTTTTGAATTCTGGATCTTTTAATTTCTCTTGGAATTCTGGGTCTTTATCTAAATCTTTACCACGGAACCAGCTGAAAATACCGATAGCTAATACACCACAAAGGGTTGAAGGCACAGTAATTTTTAATAAATCTAAATAGCCATCAAAACCTGCTAATGGGGTTTTAGCATTCACTAAGAATGTGGTTAAAGTCACTACTGCTACAGAAACTGGTGACGCGATGATACCCATTTGAGAGGCAATTGAACTTGCCGCCATTGGACGTTCAGGACGAATATCATTTTTGATCGCGATATCATAGATGATTGGCAACATGGTATAAACCACGTGACCTGTACCACATAAAATGGTTAAGAAACAGGTTACAAACGGCGCCAAAATACTGACATATTTCGGGTTACGACGAAGCATTTTCTCCGCGATTTGTAACATGACATCTAAACCACCACTGGCTTGTAATGTTGCCGATGTCACCACCACCGCAAGGATGGTTAACATAACATCGATAGCTGGCTTACCTGGTTCAATACCAAAGCCGAAAACAAGAACAATTAAGCCTACTCCACCGAGCATACCCAGTGCGATACCACCTTTTTTTGCCCCGTAAAACAAACAGATAAGAACAATAACAAGCTGAATCGCAAACTGGCTACCTTCACCTAGGTTCATTAGAAAATCCATAAGATACTCCGAATCATTTTATGGTTAATTAGAAAAAAATTTGGACCAAATATTAGCACTAAAATTAACTCATAATAAGTATTTTTAGGGTAAATTTTGTTTTAAATCAAAAAATAGGGGAACCAAACAATAAAAGCAAATCTGAGAAAGATTAAATAAAGGAAAGTGCGGTCGGAAATTTAAAAGATTTAGATGTATCTTGTTTTATTTGAAGATAAAGAATTTAGAAAAGAAATTTAAAGAAAAAAATTAGGCGACCTAAAAGATCGCCCAACTTAAAAATTACTGATTGTTTTGAACGTAGTCAATCGCAGATTGAACAGTTGTGATTTTTTCAGCTTCTTCATCAGGAATTTCGATATCGAATTCTTCTTCTAAAGCCATTACTAATTCAACTGTATCTAAAGAATCCGCACCTAAATCTTCAACGAAAGAAGCTTCTGGTTTTACGTCTTCTTCTTTAACACCTAATTGTTCAACGATGATTTTTTTCACGCGTTCTTCAATACTCATTTGTTTTTCCTATTGTTGTTTTAACTCATTTAAGAGCGGTTAGTGTATGCATTTTTGATAAAGTTGCAACTATTTCTTAGGTGGTCGCACCACAAAAAACAGGCAATGTAAAAACACATACAGAGAAAAAGTTACATTGCGATTGGGATTTTATCATTAACTAAACTGCTTTGCTATATTTTATAGACAAAATCCCAGATATATCTCCCCTAAAGGGTTAGCTCATATATAAGCCGCCATTCACATGTAATGTGGTACCGGTAATATAAGCCGCATCGTCAGAAGCTAAAAACGCCACCGCTTTTGCGATATCTTTTGGCTCACCTAAACGACCAGCTGGGACATTACCAAGAATACCCGCTTTTTGTTCTTCAGTAAGCACTTCTGTCATATCCGTTGCGATGAAGCCTGGAGCCACAACATTTACAGTAATGCCACGTGATGCCACTTCTTTCGCTAAGCCTTTAGAGAAACCAATCAAACCTGCTTTTGCTGCACAATAGTTAGATTGACCCGGATTACCCATTGAGCCCACAACTGAGCCAATAGTAATGATACGACCGAAACGTTTTTTCATCATGGAACGTAACATCGCTTTAGAAAGATGGAATACAGAAGTTAAGTTGGTTTGCATAATATCAAACCATTCTTCATCTTTCATACGCATTAATAAGTTATCACGTGTAATACCAGCGTTATTCACGAGAATATCAATATCACCAAATTGTTCTTTAATTTGTTCTAATACGGCATCAATACTTTCTTTGTCTGCCACATTTAATACTAAACCTTTACCTTTATCGCCAAGGTAAGCTGAAATTGTATCAGCACCTTTTTCAGAGGTTGCGGTACCAATTACAAATGCACCTTTTGATGCTAATTCTTCTGCAATTGCGCGGCCAATACCACGTGTTGCACCTGTTACTAATGCGATTTTATTTTGCATTTTTAATCCCCTTTTATGCTAATAATGCTTCAACAGCATCTAATGATGCCACATCGTTTACTGATGTTGCTTGTAATTCTGCCACGATACGTTTTGTTAAACCGTTTAATACTTTACCTGGGCCGATTTCAACTAAAACTTCTACGCCATCTTGCGCCATTTTCTCAACGGTTTCAGTCCAACGAACTGGGCTATATAATTGACGAATAAGTGCGGTACGAATTTCTGCACTTTCTGTTTCCGCTTTGACATCCACGTTGTTTAATACTGGTGTTGCTGGCGCATTAAGCGTAATGCCTTCAAGTGTTACGGCTAATTGTTCTGCTGCCGGTTTCATTAATGCGCAATGTGAAGGAACACTTACCGCTAATGGTAAAGCACGTTTTGCGCCCGCTTCTTTACATAATGCAGCCGCACGTTCTACCGCTTCTTTCGCTCCCGCAATGACTACTTGGCCTGGTGAGTTAAAGTTTACTGCAGATACCACTTCGCCTTGCTCGGCTTGTTTACATGCATTGATAATCGCATCATTGTCTAAACCAATAATCGCATACATTGCACCAGTACCTTCTGGTACTGCTTGTTGCATTAATTTACCGCGTAATTCCACTAATTTAATCGCATCTTTAAAATCAATTACACCTGCACAAACTAATGCTGAATATTCACCTAAACTGTGACCAGCCATCACGCTTGGTTGTAATTGTGGGTATTTTTCTTGCCATACACGGAAGATCGCAACGGATGCCGCTAATAATGCCGGCTGAGTTTGCCAAGTTTTATTTAATTCTTCTGCTGGACCTTGTTGAACCAAGTTCCATAAATCATAGCCAAGCGCTTCAGATGCTTGTTTAAAAGTCTCAGTGACTACCGGATATTCGTTAGCAAGATCAGCTAACATGCCAACAGCTTGAGAACCTTGTCCTGGAAAAACCATTGCGAATTTTTTCATGTTTTCTTCCTATTTCTTCATCGTTTAAATGTTGAAAGTGCGGTCAAATTTAACCGCACTTTTAAAATTCTGTCGGGATTCTAACAAATTAATTAGAATCGCACCAATGCTGAACCCCAAGTCCAACCACCGCCAAAAGCTTCGAGTAAAAGCAATTGACCACGTTGAATTCGGCCATCTCGGACTGCTTCATCTAAAGCCGTTGGCACAGTTGCCGCACTGGTATTGGCTGTACGATCAAGCGTTACCACGACTTGCGACATATCCATCTCTAATTTTTTCGCTGTCGCCGTGATAATACGTAAATTCGCTTGATGTGGCACAAGCCAGTCGATATCTGTTTTTTGGAGATTATTAGCAGAAAGGGTTTCTTCCACCACATTAGAAAGCTCACGTACCGCTAATTTAAAGGTTTCATTACCTTGCATTTCAATATAGCCAGATTTCTCCACGCCACGCTCAGCTTGTGGAAGTAGTAATGCCGCATTGTTATCTGGCGATGCATGTAAATGCGTTGAAATAATGCCTTCTTGCTCTGATGCTTCTAAAATCACCGCACCTGCACCATCACCAAATAGCACGACAGTGCTACGATCGGTTTCATCTAATTTACGCGAGTTAAGATCTGCACCAATCACAAGGGCTTTTTTCACGCTACCTGAACGAATAAATTTATCCGCTACGCCTAAAGCATAAACAAAACCGGTACAAGCCGCCGCTAAGTCAAAAGAAATTGCGTCTTCGATGCCTAATAAACCTTGAACTTGGCAAGCTGAACTTGGATAAGCGTGAGAACCACTGGTTGTTGCAACGATGATCAACTCAATTTCTTGAGGATCAAGATTGGCCATTTCAAGTGCTTTTTTGGCTGCTTCATATCCCATTGTTGCAACGGTTTCATCTGCTGCAGCAATACGACGTTCACGAATACCTGAACGTGTCACGATCCATTCATCTGAAGTATCAACCATTTTTTCCAAATCCGCATTGGTACGAATATGGCTCGGCAAATAGCTACCGGTGGATAAAATTCTACTATTCATAATATCAAAACTTATTAATTAATAACGTTGTAAACCCGCCAAGATTTTTTGTGGAATTTGCAAACGAGCTTGTAAAGCTGCATCCGCAATTGCACGAGCAAATGCATCCACATTTGCGCTGCCATGACTTTTCACCACAACAGCCGTTAATCCGAGTAAAGATGCCCCATTATATTCATCTGGGTTAATGCGTTTCAAGCGATGATAAGCATCCTTAAAGAAAAAACGCAGAATAAATTTGGCAAATGATTTAAAAATAGGCTGTTTTTCTTTTCCTTTCAGAAGAGATAACAGATTCTTAGCTGCCCCTTCAAGGGTTTTTAATGCAATATTTCCCGAAAACCCATCACTCACGATCACATCAGCCACACCATTTAATAAAAGGTTACCTTCAATAAAGCCGGTATAATTAAGTGCGGTCGATTTTTCTAATAAATTCGCGGCTTCACGAATGGATTGATGTCCTTTAATTTCTTCCACACCAATATTGAGTAAGGCAATACGTGGATAAACTAAGTTCAATCGGTTTTCGGCAAAGATCGAGCCCATGACGGCAAATTCATAAAGATTTTGAGCAGAACATTCTACGTTTGCGCCTAAATCTAACATCACGGTTTTATCACCCGTCATCGACGGTAATAAGGATACCAACGCTGGGCGTTGAATCCCTTCTAAAGGCTGTAAGAGTACCTTTGACAATCCCATCAATGCGCCCGTATTTCCTGCGCTGACACAACCTTGCGCCTCGCCTTTCTGAACCATTTCAATCGCTAAACGCATCGACGTGCCTTTGCTATGACGCAATGCATGAGAAATACCTTGATTGTTATCAATAGTCTTAGTGCAATGATGAATTTGAATACGTTCTAAAAGAGAAGAAGGTGCATTTTCCAGTAAGGGGGAAATTTGTTGGCTATCGCCAAACAGCACTAAAGAGAGCATTGGATCTGCTTCCAACGCTGAAAGAGATGCGGGGATAGTAATACGGGGACCAATGTCCCCGCCCATCACATCTAACGCTAAGGTTAGACGGTTCAAGTGAATACCTTATAAGTAAAATTACTTATTGATCACTTTGCGACCACGGTAGTAACCGTCAGCAGTTACGTGGTGGCGTAAGTGAGTTTCACCGCTTGCTTTATCCACTGATACTGCAGCAGTAGTTAATGCATCGTGTGAACGACGCATATCACGACGTGAACGAGATTTTTTGTTTTGTTGAACAGCCATTGGCTATACTCCTAAATTTAATTTACTTTTGCTTTAAATTAGCTAATACAGCGAACGGGTTCGGTTTTTTTGCCAATTCTTCAGGCAATTCGCCAAAAACCTGTTCGTGCGCGGACACTTCACAGTGTTCAGATGAATGCATTGGAACAAGCGGTAGAGCTAAAATAAGTTCGTCTTCCACTGCACCAAGTAAATCTATTTCACCAAACTCATTAAATTCGATTGGCTCATAAATTTCCGGCAAGTCATCAGCCTGATCCCAATTAGCCACTGGACTATACATAAAATGACATTCCAATGTTTGTTTGAATGGTTCGCCACAACGTTGACAGTCTAATTCGACATCAACTTGTACTTGCCCTTTCATCACCACTAATTTTTGTGGATCAATATAAAACGATAATGTTACCTGTGCATCGCTGAGCACTTTCCCCGTAGATTCAGCTAAACGCACTAACTGACTAGCGGTATAATAACCATCATAATCAATTCTTTGTTGAGCGTCTTTAACCGGATCAACGGTTAGGGGTAGTTTTACCTTTTGCATAGGGTGCGAATATTACCTGTTGTCAATAAAATAGTCAAAGGAAATTCGCACTAATTATGAGAAAAGTTCAATCTCTATCTAAACTCTCTCAAGATTTACACCTTTGCAAAGTGCGGTCATTTTTTCCTGTGTTTTACTCGGCATGCTCACTCAAGAAGCCACCACTTTGATGTTTCCAAAGGCGAGCATAAAGGCCATTTTGTTCAAGCAACTCTGCATGTGTACCTTGCTCGACAATTTGTCCTTTATCTAACACGATTAAACGATCCATTGCTGCAATAGTGGATAAACGGTGAGCGATGGCAATAACTGTTTTATTTTCCATCATCTTGTCGAGACTTTCTTGGATCGCCACTTCTACTTCAGAGTCTAGCGCACTGGTCGCTTCATCCAACAGTAAAATTGGCGCATCTTTTAACATGACACGCGCAATCGCAATACGTTGGCGTTGGCCACCCGATAGTTTCACCCCGCGTTCACCAACATGAGCATCATAGCCTTTTCTGCCTTGAGCATCGCTGAGATAAGGGATGAAATCTGCCGCTTCCGCACGTTTAGCCGCATTTATCATTTCTTCGTCCGTCGCAGTTGGGCGACCATAAATGATGTTATCGCGAACAGAACGGTGTAAAAGCGAGGTATCTTGTGTAACAAGACCAATCTGACTACGAAGGCTTTCTTGGCTTACATCTAAAACATTTTGACCATCAATGGTAATTGAACCTTCTTGCGCTTCGTAGAAACGTAGAAGTAAATTCACAATAGTTGATTTACCTGCACCAGAACGACCAATTAAGCCCACTTTTTCACCCGGTTTGATGGTGAGATTAAAATGGTTAAGTAACGGTTTGTTCGGATCATAGGCAAACGAAACATTGTTAAATTTGATCTCACCTTGTTTTACTTCTAATGCAACGCAATTTGGCTTATCAACAATGGTATGCGGTTTGGTTAGCGTTGCCATACCATCATTCACCGTCCCGATATTTTCAAATAAGCGAGCAGATTCCCACATAATCCAACGAGAAAGACCATTTACACGTAACGCCATCGCGGTTGCTGTAGCCACTGCTCCCACACCGACTTGACCATTTTGCCATAACACCACGCCTAAAATCGCGGTGCTTAACGTTAAGAAAATATTGGCTGCGTAAGTTAAGGTATCTAATGAGCTCGCCAAACGCATCTGTGCATGCACGGTGACCATAAATTCTTCCATGGAACGTTTTGCATAATTCGCTTCTCTCGCATCATGTGAAAATAGTTTCACCGTTGCAATATTTGAGTAAGCATCCGTAATACGTCCTGTCATTAAAGATCGCGCATCAGCTTGTCGTTGTGCTGTTTTCGCTAAACGAGGAATAAGCAGGAGTAAAATAGTCACAAATGCCACAATCCATAAGAAAAACGGCACTAAAAACCAAGTATCTAAAGCTGCAAGCACCAAGCCTGAAGTAATAAAATAGACGGCAACATACACCAGCATATCCGCAATGGTCATGACGGTATCTCGCACCGCAAGAGCAGTTTGCATCACTTTCGCCGATACACGACCTGCAAATTCATCTTGGTAGAAACTTAAGCTTTGTCCCAGCATCAAACGGTGGAAATTCCAACGCAAACGCATTGGAAACACCCCTTGTAACGTTTGTAAGCGTACATTCACGCCCACAAATGACCATACAATACTGAAAATGAGCAAGGCTGCCATGCCGGCAAGCAAATGCCCTTTTTCCTGCCAAAGCGTGGTTGGTGAATAAGCGCCGAGCCAATCTACCAATAATCCCATAAATTGGAAAAGTAAGGCTTCCATCACACCAGTACCGACCGTCAATACCGCGAGTAAAAAGATCCAACCTTTCATACCATCAATGCTTGACCAAATAAAACGGAACAAGCCTTTTTCAGGCGTCGTTGGATTGCTTTTCGGATAAGGATTTAAACGGTTTTCAAACCATGAAAATATTTTATTAAACATAACAATACCTTAAAAAATTAAAGGCAACAGAGCCGCCTAAAGTGCGGTCATTATAGCGCAAATTTTAAACGATGGGCTAAGTTTTGCGAAATTGGCTTGGTGAAAGCCCATAAATTGCTTTAAACGCCTTACTAAAATGTGCATCTGATTGATACCCTACTTCAAGGGCGATTGCCAAAATGGTCTTTTGCGTATTTTTCAATAAAACAGCCGCCATTTCTAACCGCACTTGTGTGAGAAATTTTCCTGGGGGCATCCCTAATTGCTGTTGAAAGATCCGCATAAAGGTCGCACGAGACATGGAAGCCAACTCTGCTAATTGCTCAATATTCCAATCTAATTGAGGTGAAAACAGGATTTTTTCAAGGACTTGATTCAGCCTTTTATCCTGCAACGCGGCTAGTAAGCCTTGATTAAGCAAACCTATTTGCTGAGCATGACGCAAAATATAAATAAACAACACGTTTGATAGTGCATCAATCACCGATTTTGTGCCTTGCTCCGGTTTCTCGGCTTCTTGTAAAAAAAGTGAAACCAAGGGCTGCACAGGCGTATTTTGTAGCGAAAGATGCAAATAGTCTGGTAACGAATCAATTAATAATGACGGTTTTTGATAATAAAATGTCCCACAAAACATCTTCAGATCGGGCGTACCTGCACCTATTTGATGGACATTAAAAAGTGCATTTGATTGCGCTCGCTGTAGGCTGTTCTCTCTTTTTTGTTGAGAACTGCCCAAAAAGTGCGGTCGATTTTGAGGGAGAAAAAAGAGATCACCTTTCTTCAAATGAAACTGTTTTCCCGCAAAGGTTACCCAGCACTCACCTTGCTCGATTAAATGAAATAAACCTTGATATTCCGCCGCATCAGGCTGATGTTCAACTTGCCAATCCCCTTGAAACAAGCAGTGAATATTAATTTCCCCGCGCACTTGCGCCAGCTGTGTTAATTTATCTAAATAATCCATTGTGAGATTTTCCGTCTAAAAGTTAAGACAATTTGACAAGTATCATACGCTAATCTGCTTATAATTCCTCTCGAAATTTGTACTAAATTTAAGGAGAAAAACAATGTTTGCAGATTGGAAAAATGATGTAGCACACGTTAAAAAATCATTCGGTGCATTAGGTAAAAAATACCCTAAAATGTTACAAGCTTATGGCGCATTAGGTGCGGCGGCAGCAGAAGGTAACGTATTAGATGCCAAAACCCGTGAATTAATTGCATTAGCCGTTGCCGTAACAACACGTTGTGAAAGCTGCATTGGCGTGCACGCTGATGAAGCGGTGAAAGCAGGTGCAACTGAAGAAGAAGTGGCAGCAGCATTAGCGATGTCTATCGCATTAAATGCAGGTGCAGCTTACACTTACTCTCTTCGTGCATTAGAAGCTTACAACGCACAAAAAGGCGAATAATTCGCAAGGAACTTTATGATTCTTTTAGCCCTCATTTGAGGGCTTTTTTTTATCTCTAAAATTGACCGCACCTTAAAATAAATTCAAAGCTCTCATCTGAGCCACCACTTGCTCTACCTGAATTTCAGCCATTAAATTTTTACCTTTTAATTTGGTCGCCCAAGGCAATTCGCTTGAAGGTTTTCCTTGTTCTTTTTGCACATTTTCTTCATATACCGATACCACATTATCCAGATTATGATAAGGTGCGGTGCGCAATGGATTGTGATAGGCATACAATCCAATCACTGGCGTGCCTTGCGTGGTAGCGATATGAGCTGGACCAGAATCGGGCGAGATGACTAAATTTGCTTGATGAATTAACGCAGCAAGTTGTTTCAAACTGGTTTTTCCTGAAGCATCAACCGGTTCAAAATCACAAAGTGCGGTAATTTTTTTCACCATTTCTAATTCGCGTTTTGCCGGTGAGCTGCAAAAAATTACATTCACATTATGTTGATGAGCAATATTTGCCACTTCCGCATAACGCTCAACCAACCAATCTTTCTCGGCTTTACTAGAGCAAGGAGAAATAATTAGATTTTTGCGCGTTGGATCAATAAACTGTTTGGCGTATTCTCGATCTGAATCAGAAATCGCCAATTGCCAAGAAAGCATTTCTGCCGGTGTCACACCAAGATAATCTGCAAAAGCCATGAAACCATCTAGCACATGAGGCGTTTCCGGATCTTGAACTCGACGGTTTACAAATAACCACTGCCCTTCTCGGGAACGTTTTTTGCCAAACCCAATTTTATATTTTGCTTGAATACCAAGAGATATGATAGATGCACGAAATGCCGTCTGCATATTCAAAAGCGCATCAAATTGATTATTTTTCAAAAACATCCATAAATTCCACACGCCTTTCCAACCGCTCTTTTTATCGTAAGGAACCAGTTCCACGCCTTCAATACCAGAAAGCAAGCCCATTTCTGTTTTCCCCACAATCCACGTTAATTTGGTTTGCGGCCAATGACGTTGAATATGCTGCACCACAGCAAGTGCATGGCAAACATCCCCCACCGCAGACAAACGCAAAATACAAAGTGATTTAGGGGGAGAGGTAAAAAGTGGAGAATGGGACATTTGAATTCCTCGCGCATTTAATTTCCGTCTATTAACCCAAAATAATTTAATGAAAACAAAGGGCGAATTTATTTAATTCGCCCTTTTATTTATCTAGATTGCTACTTTTTAGGACCTAATCCTTCCGCAACAATATGCCCGTTCACATAGTGCTTAGTAAAGATAACGTTACCATCTTTATCAAAATATTTCCACATTCCTTGCTCTACGCCATTTTTTAATTCGCCTTGCGAGATAAGTGTTCCTGATTCATCATAATATTTAGTCGTTTTGACGCCATTTATTTCAACCACCTCCGATTTTATATTACCGTTAGGATGAAAAGTCTGATTCTCTATTGTTGAACGAATATACGCCGTAGCAGAACCAATACAAAAAAGTGCTAAAACAGTAAATAGAGGTTTTTTCATAGCTAATTTCCTCATATTAAATAGAGAGTCATCAAAATAATTTCTGGAAAAAGTGTAACCTAACAAAATAAATATGTAAAGTAGTGCTTTTCACTTCTATTCATTTTATAACATAAAATCACACTGCAAACGGTAAAATTCTGCGAAAATTTTACGAATTAACAAAATACAGATATCTCACTACTTATGTGATGTGATCTGCTTCACAACTTTGACATAAAATAAGATGAAAAGCTTGTAATGCTAGAAAATCAGCGTATTTAAAGTAGAATGAGGGCATTTTCTATTATTCGGTTCAACTAAAATGCTTGAATTCCAACAAGATAATCAATTCTTTCTTTTTAATCTCACGGAAAAACCAACAGAGCCCGCTTCATTTTTTGAATCGGCTTTTTGGGAAAAACAACAACGTATTACCGGTTCAGCCAAAGGACGCGGCACAACCTACTTCCTCAATACAAAAGATCTGTTTGGTGTAAACACTGCCCTTCGTCACTATTATCGAGGTGGTTTATGGGGGAAATTCAACAAAGATCGCTATCGTTTTCAATCATTTACTGAAACACGTAGCGTGGCAGAGCTTCAGCTTTTAAATCAACTCCATCAAGCAGGTGTAGCCGTACCAAAACCGATCGCTGCACGAGTCAAAAAAGGCAAATTAGGTATTTGCTACCAAGCAGATATCTTAATCGAAAGAATCGAAAACGCCCAAGATCTGACCGCTCTTTTACAAACCCAGCAGCTGCCTAATGATATCTGGCAAGCCATCGGCAAATTAATTCGCCAGTTACATGATTTACAAATTTGCCATACGGATCTCAACGCTCACAATATTCTCGTTCAACAACTCGGAAATGAACAAAAATGTTGGCTCATTGATTTCGATAAGTGCGGTCAAAAATCAGGAGATTCTTGGAAACAAGGCAACTTGGAAAGATTACACCGCTCTTTTGTCAAAGAAGTCGGCAGAATGAATATTCAATTCAATGAAGAAAATTGGACTGAATTGTTGAAAGGTTATAACGCCTAAAACGCATTAGAGAAAGGCAATAAAAAAGACCGCCTAATGCGATCTCAATAAATGGTCCCCCTTGCCGGACTTGAACCAGCGACCAAGCGATTATGAGTCGCCTGCTCTAACCGACTGAGCTAAGGGCGCAGGAGCGCGAATTGTATCATGAGGCCTCGGCAAGATCAAATGCCGTCTCAAGTCCTGGGGGCGTCGCGCACCGGCGGGAAGGCGTTTTGCGACGGGATGGGATATCATACGGGGACCTTTCCACATACAGGCTTGAGACATGAGCGACACTACCGAATGCCGCATGGTGACGGGCGGCGAAATCGCAGACGAACTCTCGGACGCGTTTCCGGACATTCCGACGAGCAAGGCGCGCGACGCGTTCCGCACCATCCTCCATGCGATGCAGAACGCGCTGATTCGCGGCGACCGCATCGAGATCAGGGGCTTCGGCTCCTTCGCACCTCGCTACCGTCAGGGCGGCATGCGCCGCAATCCGCGCTCGGGCGAGAAGGTCTACGCCCCCGCACGCTGGGTCGTGATCTTCAGGGCCGGCAAGGACCTGCGCGAGGCGATCGACGCGCGCACGGAACGAAAGGCCTGATTGCGTCCTGACGATCCGAATCAAACGAAACGAAGCCCCTGCACCTTGCGGTGCGGGGGCTTCGGCTTTTCCGGGAACCGGTCCCGTGTGCTCGGGACCGGAGGTTCGGTGCATTACGCTGCGTTGGCGGCGCCGGTTGCGTCCTGCTTGCCGCCCTTGAAGAGGCGGCCGACGCAGTGGTAGACGACGAGCAGCGCGAGCACGATGAGCGCGATGGCGATGATGGCCTGCAGACCGTGCGTCATGAAGACGAAGGTGCCTGCGCTCCAAGCGGCGGCGATCTTGAGGAGCGCTTGGACGAGGGCCGTCATCGTGACGACGAACATGACGGTCATCGGAACCCACAGCATCCAGCCCTTGCGGCCCGTGCTCTGGAGGAACACGGCGAGCGCGGTGAGGACGAGGGCGCCGAGGAGCTGGTTGGCGGAGCCGAAGAGCGGCCAGATGTTCATGTAGCCGGCGAGGCAGAGGAACCAGCCGCCGCCCAGCGTGAGCAGCGTGGAGACCCAGGTGTTGCTGAGGAACTTCGCAACGGGGCCCTTTTCCCTGCCGTCGGTCGTGGCGAAGAGCTCCTGGAAGCTCATGCGGCCGATGCGGGCAACGGCGTCGACCGTGGTCATGGCGAGGGCGGAGACGCACATCGTCAGAACGCAGGCGGAGATGTCGGCGGGGAGCCCGAAGGTGTTCGTCAGGAAGCCGGCAACAGCGCCCGAGAAGAGCTGGAACGGGGTGCCCGAGGGCAGCTGGCCCGTCGTGGAGGCGGCGGCGCAGACGATGGTCAGGGCAAGGGCGCCGAGGACGCATTCGACGAGCATGGCGCCGTAGCCGACGGGACGCATGTCGGTTTCATTGGCGATCATCTTGGAGGACGTGCCGGAGGACACCAGGCTGTGGAAGCCCGATATGGCGCCGCAGGCGATCGTCACGAAGAGGATCGGGAAGAGATCAAGCCCCTTCACCTCCCAGCCCACGAAGGCGGGCATGTTGATGGTCGGGTTCGTCACGAACACGCCGACGACGCCGGCGATGATCATGCCGAAGAGCAGGAACATCGAGAGGAAGTCACGCGGCTGCTTGAGGATCCACATCGGCATCACGGAAGCGGCGAAGGCGTAGAGGAAGACCACGACGCGCCAGGTGTCGGCATCGGCGTAGATCGGCCAGGCGATGCCCATGGCGAGCATGGCGATCATCATGGCGATGCCGACGGCGAGCTGCAGGCCGCTCGAGGGCTTGACGTACTTCTGGAAGAGGCCGAAGATCACGGCGCCGACGATGTAGATCATGGAGATCGAGGCGGCGGCAGCGTTGGGCATGTTCTGTTCGCCCGTCTTCGTGAAGCCGTTGAACGTTGCGGCGATCATGTCGGCGAAGGCGGCGATGACGAGAAGCGTGAAGAGCCAGCAGAAGGCGAGGAAGAGCTGGCGGCCGAAGCGGCCGACGTACTGCTCGATGATCATGCCCATGGACTTGCCGCCGTTCCTGACGGAGGCGTAAAGAGCCGTGAAGTCCTGGACGGCGCCGAAGAAGATGCCGCCAATGATGATCCACAAAAGCGCGGGAAGCCAGCCGAACATGGCGGCAATGATGGGACCCGTGACGGGACCGGCGCCCGTAATGGACGTGAACTGGTGCGCGAAAACGGAGAGGCGGGAGGCGGGCTGATAGTCCTTGCCGTCGTTGCGAAGCGCGGCGGGTGTTTTGGCGTTCGGATCGATGCCCCATGTCTTTTCGAGCCAGCGACCGTAGAAGTGGTAGCCGAGCCAGAGGCAGACGATCACGACAGCCATGAGAGTGAGACCGTTCATCTGTAGATCATCCTGAAAAGTTGTTCTTGTATGTCGGGAGGTCGAGAGGGCCTCCTTCGTTTGCTACTCTAAATGCCTGTCGCACAGAGGTGACTAGGCTCTTTGCCTTATAAGGCATAGGGCTTAGGGAGAAAGCCTCATGGATGTTCAGCCTAGGCGGCTTGAGGAAAGCTGGCCCTTCCTTGGAACATCGGCTTATCCCGAAAGTGTCGCCTATAAGTGACGGTCAAATGAAAACGCTCGTCGGGAGGTCGTTTTCGGGCGGTCGTCGCTCGAAAACGCATCGGACGTGCGCCCGAAGGGGCGCGGGAGGCGGATATTGCGGAAATCTATCGGAGGATGTTCGCCCTGAGTTTTTCTTGAGGGCGAGAAGGGGATTTCTGCACCGTGAAGGGGAGCGGCGCGAGACGTTGATGGTGCGTGCGCACGCAGATGGTACGCGGGGGAGGAAAGGAAAAAATCGGGCCGGCTCCCTGCAGGGAGCCGGCCCGATCAAGCACTGACGGCTGGCAAGAATTACTTCTTGAGCGTGACGATGCGGTTCGTGTCGACGACTTCGAACGTGTCGCCCGTCTTCACGAGGCCGCGGACGTCGGTAAGCTCGGCCGGGATCGACCAGGCGTTGACGACCTTTTCAGCGGCCACGTCGATTTCGACGAGGACGTTGTGGTTCTTGGAGACGGCGAAGAGGCTGCCGTTCTCGTAGACCATGCCGGTCACGTAGAGTTCGCCGAGCGTGCGGCCTTCCTTGAGGTCGGCGGACGGGACGAATTCACCGGAGAGCATCCAGTCGGACATGAGGGCCTTCGAGATCACGAAGGTCTTCTTGTTGCGGTTGTCGGGCACCGTGGCGGTGTAGACGTAGCGGCCGTCGGAGGCGGCGGAGTGCACGTAGGAGAACTTGGCGCGTTCAGTGCCGACGCGGGCGCGGCCAAGACCGCCGACATGCTCGACCTGAGTGCGGCCGGCCGTGAAGTTGCCCCAGTTCTTGACGTCGTCGCCGTTCGGGGTGAGACGAGCGCGCAGGAGCGACTTGTTGGAGCCCATGAGGATGAAGGCGTCGTCCTTGTACGGCGTGATGGCCACGAGGTCGAGGACGTTGGCGGAGTACCACGGGTCATAAGCGGCGGAGACGACCGGCTTGAGGGACTCGTCAAGAGCCCAGAAGCTGTACTTGGAGCCGATGAGGTACTGGCCGTTGATCTTCGAGAGCGTGTTGACCTTGGCGTCCACGCCTTCGATCGGACGGATGTTCGCGATCGAGAGAGCGCCGGTCAGCTTGACGGGCGCGTCGGCGGCGTCATGCTTGAACTCGATGCCGAGCTTGGCGGCATTGGGCTTGTAGGCGAAGTCGGGATCCTTCACGTTGCGCTTGCCGAGGAAGTCGATGCCGGACCACATGCCTTCCCAGCTGTCAGCCGTCCAGACGACGTACTTCGGGTTGAAGGAGAAGCGGACCGGGTCGCCGTTGCCCCAGTACGGGGGAACGCCGGTGGACCAGAGGGCCTGGAAGCAGTTCGAGGCGATGATGGCCGTGACGATGCCGAAGGCGACGCGGTTGAACTTCGTCATCGGACGGAAGGCCTTGCCCTTGAATTCGGCCACGAGGGCGTCGAAGCGCGGGGCGAGGTAGACGGCGAGACCGAAGAGGAAGACGACGCACCAGAAGACGATTTCGGCCCAGAACTGGGTGTGGATGCCGAAGACGTCAAGACCGAAGCCCTGGCCGACGTCACGCATGGCGTGGTTGCCGTAGTGGCGGAAGCTCATGTAGAGGCCGACGGCAGCCATCACGAGCATCGTGGCGAGGTACTTGGGCTTGAAGCCATAGCGCACCATGAAGAGCGCGACGACGCCGATGTAGGCCATTTCCTGACGCTGGCCCCAGCACAGCGTGCAGGGAGAGTCGCCCATGAAGTAGCCGAGGATCACGTTGGCGATGCCGACGGGAAGAAGAACGATGAGGAGACCGCCCCAGCAGATGAGGTCGTAGAAGGTCTTGGCCTTCGAGATGTCCTTGTCGTTGACGGGAAGAGCATAGTTCGTCATGATCGGCTCTCCTTAGATGTTGAGGACGCCGAGGATGGCGTTGGAGACGTGACCGACGTACATGAGGACGACGACGGCCCAGGACACGATGAGGAGCCCCCACGCAAGCTTTTCCTTCTCAGGCTTGAAGATGAGAAGCAGCATGGCGGCGGTGAGCATAAGAAATTCCAGGAATTCCATGATCAGCCTATAAGGTTGAGTACTTCGAGCCCGCCGTATCAGGCGGGGAACGGAAATGCACCAAGAAAACATGTACTGCATCGTTGCATAACGCAAACCTCTGCAACACAGTGTTTCTTAAATACGCAGGCCGTGGATTATATACAATGGGCGGGGCTAGGGAGAATGCCGTAGCGTGTATGCGGTACGAACTTTGTATCTCACGCAAACGGCTCTTGCACAGCGTTTTCACCCGCAATGCGTCCGAACGTGAAGACGTCGGAGAGGGCGTTGCCGCCCATGTAGTTTGCGCCGTGGACGCCGCCCGTGACCTCGCCCGCGGCGTAGAGGCGGGGGATGACGCGGCCGTGTCGGTCGAGCACTTCGGCCCGCGGGGTGATGGCAATGCCGCCGAGCGTGCAGTTGACGCACATGGTGACCTTGGCGCCGTAGAAGGGGCGTCGGGCGATGCGGTGCATGAGGACGGCGGCCCTGCGACCGACGGGGTCGTGCCCCGTTTCGACGGCCTCGTTGTAGGCATCGACGGTCGCGACGAGGGCTTCGGCGGGGATCTGAAGCAGGGAGGCGAGTTCGGGGATGGAGTTCGCCTCGAAGGCGTCGCCGCGCATGAGGGCGCGGTCGAACATGGCGCGCGAGAGCGTGCGCATGGCCGAGTAGCCGTTGGCGTCGAGAATGGGGAAGGCGATGCCGCCGGGCTGGGCGAGGACGGCGGCGGAAAGCTTCGAGCTCGGGCTGTCCTCAGCGATGAAGCGTTCGCCCGCGCGGTTGACGAAGATCATGCGCTCGACGGGGGAGACGGCGCCGATGAAGCGGCCGTCCTCCGCGCTGCCGGGGAGAAGCTGGAAGAAGTCCATGCCGACGGCGGCCGCGCCGATGTCCTCGAGCGGCGCGATCAGGTCGCCCGTGGTGCCGGGCAGGTTCGTCGAGCGAAGGTGCCCGAGCCTCGGGGCGAAGCGCCCGACGAGTTCGGCGTTCGCGCCGAAGCCGCCCGTGGCCACCACGACGCCGCGCCTGGCGCGGATGAAGAGGCGCCGTCCGTTCATGCGCTCGGCCTCGACGCCGAGGACGGGGCCCTCGAGCCCGTTGCGGATGACGCGCAGCACCTTCGTGCCCGTTCTGATCGAGACCTGTCTCTTATACACATCTCCGAGCCCACGAGACCGGAGCCTATCTCG
>OWIE01000264.1_pt1 | contig 20088 bp, 18 predicted proteins | sample 1733001 | NCBI WGS metagenome assembly OWIE01 (sample SAMN05065778, study PRJEB22554) | human gut metagenome | biome: ENVO:2100002; feature: ENVO:00000062; material: ENVO:00002003 | host: Homo sapiens | place: USA | reverse complement strand
CGAGATAGGCTCCGGTCTCGTGGGCTCGGAGATGTGTATAAGAGACAGGTGCCGACGGGCCGAACCTGCCATGTAGCCCCATGCGAAGGGACCCCAGTTCCAGCCTGCTGCGTGGCCGATGGGTGCAATGAACACCCGGAACACGAACAGTACGATGATCAGCATCACCATCAGGGACATGAACAGGATCACGATACCCAGAACGACATCCTCAAAGGTGGTGGGGCCGTCGTCCGGCTCCGCGTAGCCGCCATTGTTGTAGCTGCCATCGTCGTAGCTGCCATTGTTCAGATTTACCCCATAAACACTTGCAATGGTGTCGGCCACATTGTTGGCACAGGTGATTACTGCATCGCTGTAATCGCGGTTAACAAAATCACCTTCCATGGTCTGAGCGAGGGCACTGGCCTGACTTTCCAGCGTGGTGTTGCGGAAGCCGTCGCCGTAGGTCACGTAGTAATCGCCATCCTCGTAGATGGGCGACTCCATCACCAGCAGGATCAGCACGCCGTTGTTCTCGGAAGCCGAGCCGATGCCCCAGGCGTTGAAGGCCTGTGTTGCATAATCCTCAGTGGAATAATTACCCGTACAATCTACAGTCAGTACGGCGATCTGTGCTCCGTTGCAGCTGGACTGCAGCTGGTTGTTCAGATCAACGATGGTCTGGGTAGTGCTGTCGCTCAGAATGTTGGCATCATCCACCACACATTCGTCTTTGGGCAGGTCTGGCAGGCTGGCGGCGGCAAAAGCCGCCGGGCACAGGGCCGCTGCGCCCACCACAAGGGCCAACACCAGAGCGCTTACGCGTTTTGCAAAATTTTTCATGCGAAGGGTTCAACCTCCTTTACACCGGCAATGGCTCCCAGCACGCTGGCCGGAAAGCCGCCGGTCTCTTTCTGGTAGTCGTAAACGGCATCGTTGTACTGCAGGGTGCCGATGATGGTAGCCGCACTGTTGAACTGGCCGTACTGGCCCTGCACCGCGCCCATCTTCATGGGGTCTGCGGCCTGCTCCTGCAGCTTTGCGTAGAGCTGATCGATCCGCGACCCCAGCACCTCGTTGGCCTGATACAGCGCATGCATCGTGCTGCCCTGATAATAGGGCAGCGAGGTGAGTGCCTGACTTTTGCCGCCGTTCTGCACGGCTTCCAGACAGGCGGTAAAATCGCTCAGCGCGCTCTGTGCGGCCTGCACCTCGGCACTGTCCGCTCCCAGCGTGCTGCTGGCGGTAGTGATGATGTTTGCCGCCGTGTTCATGCGGGTGGTCAGCTCCTCGTTGAGGTTATAGCCGTTGTCTGCCGCCACACCCACCGTGTACCATTTGCGGACTTCGTTGTACCGGCTGCGCAGCTTGGCGCTGCCAAAGCCCAAAAAGGCCGCCAGCATCACCACCACGCTCAGAGCCAGCGCCGCCGCCCGGGTGGAAAGGGTGGCAGGCAGCTTTGCTTCCAGCCCTGCCAGCTTCTGCTGCAGAGGTGTCAGCGGCACGGCCTGCTCCGGCTGCTTTTGTTCGCGGTAGCTGCCCGCGTCAAAACCGCCGGAAGTGCTGTTCTGTTTTTGCGAAAAATCTGCGTTTGCCATCTCAGCTCCGGATCTCCATCATTTTTGCTTTCAGTTCGTCCTCGATGCGGTTCAGCTCCTGCTCGGCGGCAGCGCGCTTTGCGCGGCCCTCGCTCTGGATCTTGTTCAGCTCGTCCAGCGTCTCGATCAGGCTCTTGTTGGTCTGCTGCAGGGTCTCGATGTCCACCACACCGCGCTGGCTCTCCTTTGCGGTCTCGATGGTACCCATCTTCAGGGCCTCGGCGTTCTTCTTGAGCAGGTCGTTGGTCATGTCGGTCACGGCACGCTCGGCCTGCATGGCCTGCTGGCTGTGGGCCAGACCCAGTGCCAGCACCATCTGGTTCTTCCACAGGGGGATGGTGTTGACGATGGTGGACTGGATCTTCTCTGCCATCATGGTGTCGTTGTTCTGCAGCAGGCGGATCTGCGGCCCCATCTGCAGGCTGATGTTGCGGGTCAGCTCCAGATCATAGAGCTTCTTCTCAAAGCGTTCGCACTGGTCGGCCAGATCGCGGGCAGCCTGTGCATCCTCCGGCAGGCCGGAAACCTTGGCCTTATCCATGGCCTGCTGCAGCTCGTTTGCGCGCACATCGGCCAGCTTCTTTTTGCCGGCAAGGATATACATGCTCAGCTCCTTGAAGTAGGCCATGTTCAGATCATACATCTTATCCAGCATGGCGATGTCCTTGAGCAGCTGCACCTGATGGCCCTCCAGCATGGACTGGATCTTTTCCACGTTGGTCTCGGCCTTGTTGTACTTCATCTTCATGGCATCCAGCTGGTCGCCCTTCTTCTTGAAGAAGCCGAGGATGCCCTTTTTTTCCTCCTCACCGGCATCAAAGCTCTTCAGCTCACCGATCAGGCTGGTGATCATATCGCCCACTTCGCCCAGATCCTTGGTGGCCACCTTGGAAAGGGCGGCCTCGGAGAAATCGCCGATCTTCTTCTGACAGGCGGAGCCGTACTGCAGCACCTGCTGGCTGTTGGTAATGTCGATCTTTTCGGCAAACTGATCCACCATGGCCTGTTCTTCCGGGGTCAGGTTCACCTGCGGCTGCTCCGGTGCGGCAGCTTCCTGCTGGGCGGGTGCTGCCTTTTCCTCTTCTGCCGGGGTGGGGTCCAGCGTCAGGGTGGGTACTGCGGGTGCATCGAGGTCAAAGTTGAATGTATTATCAGCCATAAGAGATTCCTTCCTTTCCAAATACCATTTACCTTTTTTCTTAGCTCAGGCCCTGCCCTTTGAGCATGTTCTGCAGCACCGTGATATCTGCAGAAAGGTCCATGCTCTCGGCGGCGTACAGGGCATCCAGCTGGTTTTCAAACGCCGTGGCAATGGAAGCAGCATTGTGCTCCACCTCGGTACGGATGGCTGCGGCATTCTCGCCGCGCACGCCCTGCTTTGCCAGCTTTGCATACTGCTGCAGAACGTTCACCGCATCCGGCAGGTAATAGTTTGCGAACCTGCGCACCTGCTTTGCCTTTTCCGGGTTTGCTTCCACCGCTTCCACAATGGAGCGGCCCGCCTTTTCCATGCGGGTCATGGCGGCAGAGAGCTGCGGGTCCGGCAGCTGCTCGTTGAGGGTGTGCAGGGTATCCAGTTTCTGCTGAATGTCGGTCAGCATCGCGTCCACATCCTCCACACCGGTGTGGAAAGGCACTTCGTGCTCCACCACCCGGGGCGGGCAGACCTTCTGTGCCGCACCAAAGGCCACAAATGCACCGCCCAGCGCCGCCAGCAGCGCCCACAGCTTATACACCGGCAGTACCGCGCACAATACCAAAAAGACCAGTGCCATTGCATAAAATGGCAGAACGCTGGGCTTTCTGGTGCGGATGATCTTGCTCATGTTTCTTCTCCTTGTCCGGGGCATTGCCCCTTATGTCATCCATAATACCGCACCCCGCGAAAAACGCAAGGCTTTCACGGATAATTTACAACCTGGCCATCATTTGTTGATCCACGGCAAGAGGGCCGCGCCCCAGATTTCGCGCAGCTTTTCCGGGCGGCAGGCAGCGTTTGCCGGGCTGGTGCTGGGCAGCTTTACCGCTGCAATGCCGGACACCGGCTGCAGATACTTTGTATAGATCCGATATGCGGTGGCTCCGTTGCAGAATACTGCTTCGATGGGTGCCTTTGCCAGCAGAGCGGCAATATCATTCGGCACTGCATCCTTGATGGAAGCATCCGCTGCGCCGGTGATGGTGCAGCGTTCCAGCGTGTCCCAGAGGGCCAGCCCATGGCGCAGGATGATCTGCTTTTTGGCTTCAATGTCCTCACGGGCAGGCACCGGCTCACCGGTCAGCGCGGCCAGCACGGGCCAGAAGCGGTTCTGCGGGTGGCCGTAGTAAAAGGCCATCTCCCGGCTTTTGGGGCTGGGCCATGTGCCAAGGATCAGCGCCCGGCTGTGTTCGTTATACACCGGTTCAAAGCTCATTGTCCGCCTGCACTTTCAATTTTATCCCAAGGCGAGCCAAGGTCGCGGCCGGACGGCTCTGCTCTGGGGCCGTCGAACCACAGCTCCTCGATCAGGTCGGCAAGGCCGTCCTCCCGCACATCGCCAATGATGCGGTCGGCGGCAGCCTTTGCGTCCGGCGTGCCGTTTGCCATGCAGCAGCCAAGGCCCGCTGCCTTCAGCATGGCCACATCGTTGGCAGAATCGCCTGCCGCCACGGCATCGGCCAGTGTCAGGCCCATCTTTTCGCACAGGTCGGCAAGGCCAACGCCTTTGTCCATTCCACCGCGCACGATGTCGTAGTAGCACAGGCCGTCGGCATTCTGCGCGCCCACCTGCATCCAGTGCAGGCCCAGATGGCCGTACTTTGCCGCAAAATCTGCCACGTGCTCCGGCGGCACTGCCGCAAAGGCCGCGTGGGGCATATCGATCAGGTGGCGGTCCTGATCTTCGCCGTCCATACAGTCCAGCCCGATGCTGTTCATCTGCTGATAGCCCCTGTGCAGATATTCATACTCGCAGTAGGCGTAGCAGGCATCCCTGAAATTGAACTGCAGCGGATAGTTATAATCCTCGCAGAAATCCACCAGCGCGTACATTTCCTCAGCGGTGAGCGGGTGCTCGGCCACGATGCGGCCCTCGCGGTCCACCACACAGGCACCGTTGCAGGTGATGGCATAATCGAACCGGATGCCGCCCAGCTGGCCTTTGAGGTTGACGCACGGATACGCACGTCCGGTGCTGAGCACAAATCTGCCGCCTGCGGCCTGCAGCTTCTTCACCGCCTTGACCACCTTCTGGCGGGGCTTGCTCTCGCCAAAGGGCACCAGTGTGTTGTCGTAATCGCTTGCCAGAATCTTATATTGCATTCTATTCTCCCCTATGGAACTGAGTTTTGTACCAGTATACCATACTTTTTTAAAATTGGGGTGCATTTGGGCATAAAAATAAGGCTACTGCACAGAATTCCATGCAATAGCCTTATTTTGTTTCACGATGCCGTTTTCTTTGCAGCTTCTTCTCGTGATCACGCAAACACGGCCACGACCACCTGCATTGCCACGCCGAGGAATGCGCCTGCACCCCATGTCAGGCCGGTGATGAACAGGTTCTGCTTCCACGAAGGATTGGTGCGCCACAGCACCGCAAGGCCCACGCCTGCACCGGTGCAAAGGCCCGCCACCAGACTGGAAAAGCGCAGAGCACCCTCCACATACAGCTGGGTCAGCAGCACGCTGGCGGCGCAGTTGGGGATCAGGCCCACCAGCGCAGCCACTACCGGCTGGAAGAAGCCCATGCTGCCCAGAAGGTCTGCAAACACATCTTCGCCCACGCCTTCCACGATCAGGCCGAACACCAGACTGAACGCAAAAATGAACACAAAGATCTCCAGCGTGTGGCGCAGGGCCGCTTTCCAGATGGGGGCGGGCTTGCCCTCTTCGTCGCTGTGCTCCTCGTGACAGTCCACCTCGTCGGCATGGCCGGTGTAGCCGCCGCGCAGCGATTTGGGCAGCACGCCGCGCAGCACAAAATCCAGCACAAAGCCCACCACAATGGCGTATACCACCTTGATGACCATGAGCACAGCCAGCTTATTCCAGTAGGCCGGCATGGATACCAGCAGCGGGATGGCTTCGTCGCTGGTGGCAAGGTAGACGGCCATCAGGGTGCCCAGCGTGATGACGCGGGAGGAGTAGAAGTTGGACGCAATGGCCGAAAAGCCACACTGCGGCACACAGCCCAGCACCGCGCCCGGAATCGCGCCCCAGCGCCCGCCGCCTGCCAGCAGTGCTTCAATGCGCTCACCGTGGCGGGTCTCGATATACTCGATCAGAAGATAAGCCAGAAACAGGAAGGGCAGCATCTTGGCGGTATCCACCAGAGATTCGCCCAGAACATCCAGAAACAGTTCCATATACACTCCTAAAAACGACCGTTCGTCGCTTCATTTTAGTAAATTGCAAATTGGTTGCATTTTCGAACAGGGATGATTATACACGATATTCTCTCCAATTGCAATACCAAAATGCAAATTAGTTGCGAATTTATGTTATGGAACGCTGCATCGCAAAAAATACAATTTCAAATGGTCTCCGCTGATGCTCTGACCATTTTCAGCGGAATTATTATTTTATTTCGCAATTCTGGAAAATCTGCGGATTTTCCAGAATTGCCTTTTCACGGGAGGAGTCATAACCGAAAGCGGAAGCTGCCGCGCTGGTTTCCTGTGGAAACATTCGCGCGGCGGAGTTAATGTTCTGCCCGCAAGCACAAGCCTTTCCTCCACGACCCCCGCCCATGAAAATGGGGTCCAGAAACACCCGCAGGCGTTTCTGGACCCCAAAATCAAAAATATAATTTCCTTAGCTTATGCGCAAAGCAACGCGGAGCGCATTTCAAATCGTCCCACACAGCAGGAGTCTGCAGTCTGTTTTACCCCTTCATTGGTACAAAGCCCACAAGGTCTTTTACCACCTCGCCGCCGATGATCAGGCCGGCCACCGAGGGTACAAAGGCATTGGAGCCCGGCACCGAGCGGCGCTGGGTGCACTTGCGCTGGGTGCCCGGAGGGCAGATGCAGTGATACTTGCAGCTGATGTCGTCATCCTCGATGGGGGTCATGGCAGGCTCCTTGGAGTAGACCACCTTCAGGTGCTTGATCCTGCGCTTGCGGCACTCGGTGCGCATCACCTTGGCCAGCGGGCAGACCGAGGTCTTGTAGATATCGGCCACTTCAAAGCGGGTCGGGTCCATCTTGTTGCCTGCGCCCATGGAGCAGATGATGGGGGTGCCTGCCTCCTTGCACTTCATCACCAGCGCCAGCTTGCCGGTGACGGTGTCAATGGCATCCACCACATAGTCGTACTGGGTAAAGTCGAACTGGTCCTGTGTTTCCGGGCCAAAGAAGCACCGGTGGGTGGTCACTTTGATATCCGGGTCGATGTCGTGGATGCGCTGCGCAGCCACGTCTACCTTATATTGCCCTACCGTGCTGCGGGTGGCGATGATCTGGCGGTTGAGGTTGGTCAGGCAGACCTTATCATCATCGATCAGATCCAGTGCCCCCACGCCGCTGCGCGCCAGCGCTTCCACCGTGTAGCCGCCCACGCCGCCGATGCCGAACACCGCCACGCGGGAATTGTGCAGTTTTTCCATAGCTTCCGCGCCCAGCAGCAACTGCGTGCGGGAATACTGATTTTGCATTTTGTTCTCCTTGTTACTTTTCCACTCTCGTAATGGTGCCGCCGCCCAGCACGGTGTCGCCCTGATACAGCACCACGGCCTGACCGGGCGTAGGGGCGCGCTGGGGCTGGTCAAATTCCAGCCGGAAGCCGCACTCCGCCGGGTAGACGGTGGCGGCCTGCTCCACCTGATGGTACCGGGTGCGGGCTGTGACCCGCAGCGGTCCGGTCAGCTCCGGAATAGCGATCCAGTTCACCTCGTCCGCATACACGATGCGGTCGAACAGCATCTCCTCCGGCCCTACCGTGACGGTGTTTGCCTGCATGTCCTTGCCGCAGACGTACACAGGTGCCCCCATGGCAAGGCCCAGCCCCTTGCGCTGGCCGATGGTGTACCGCACCGCGCCGTTGTGGGTGCCCACCACCCTGCCGCTCTCGTCCAGAAAATCACCTGCCGGGTAGTGTTTGCCGGTGAAGTCCTCCATAAAGCGGGCATAGTCGCCATCCGGCACGAAGCAGATGTCCTGACTGTCGTGCTTGCGGGCATTGACAAATTTGTGCTGCTCCGCGATCTCGCGCACCTCAGTCTTGTGCAGGCCGCCCAGCGGCAGACGGATATGCGCCAGCTGCTCCTGAGTGAGGTTGTAGAGCACGTAGCTCTGGTCCTTGCCCTCGTCCAGCCCCTTTTTGAGCAGGAAACGGCCGGTGGCCTCGTCCTGCTCCACCCGGGCATAGTGGCCCGTGACCACATACTCCATGCCGTGTGCCCGGGCCCAGTCCAGCAGATGGCGGAACTTCATATATTTATTGCAGTCGATGCAGGGGTTCGGCGTGCCGCCCGCCTCATACACGCGGACGAATTTTTCAATGATCTGTTCCCGGAAGTCGGCCGTGAAATCCAGCACCTCGTACGGGATATCCATGGCATACGCCACCTCTGCCGCGTCCTCGATGTCCTTTTCCGAGCAGCAGGTGTGAAAGCCGGACTGTCCCAGCGTTTCGTTGCGGGTGAGCCGCATGGTGATGCCGGTGCAGTCATAGCCTGCCTGCTGCATGAGCCATGCCGCCACCGAGCTGTCCACGCCGCCGCTCATGGCAATGAGGGCACGCGGCTTTGAATCAGGGGTCTGTGTGGTCATAAGTTCTCCTTTGGTGCATTCAACACACTAAAACAGTAGTATAATAGTAACTCTGAAAAAAGAGCTTGTCAAGACGCAGCGAGCTGCTGCACTGCGGCCAGCAGGGCTTGCCGCTCGTTGGGATATTCTTCCCGGATCACACCGTCCAGCAGCGCTTCCAGCACTTTGCGGATGCCCGGCCCCGCCGGGATGCCTGCTGCCATCAGATCACGGCCATTCACAGCCAGCTGGCTGACGCGGCAGCACACGCCGTCCGCATCCAATCGTTCGGCCAATTCGGAAAGTGCAGCAAAATCAGCCGCCCGTTCCGGCTGCAGGGCTGTGCCCAGTGCAGCAATGCGCTGCACGGTACACAAGTTATATTTGCCCAGTAGTCGGCGGGCGTAGATAGTAAAGTCGGGTGTGACGGTAGTTTCTCTGAGGACCGTCCGCTGGGGTGGGACCCTGTTGCCAAAGGCAATAGGGCGGGCGATGGAATGGCCTGCAACGGCAACGACTGCCGCCTGCGGCGGAAACAAGGAGTTGCTGTTGGAGCAGCGGCCAGCAGGATGCGAGTGCTGCTCAAAGCACGAAGCATCCGCTGGGTGCCGCAACCCGTACTCGTGTCCGAAGAGAAAGCTACCGTCACGCCTTCTGGCTTCCCGCACCAACACCGCAGCCTCTTCAATCAAGGCGTTGGAGCAGCGCAGGCGCCTGAGGGTGCGGCGGGTGCCGCCCTCGCCAAGGCTCAGCAGCAGCGCCGCCAGCCGGATGGGCAGAGCCTGCTCCCCCGCCGGGCAGGCATCCACCACCGGCTTTGCCGCCGCCAGTGCCTCCGATGAAAGCTCCGGCAGAATAACAAGCAGTATTTTTTTGTCAAGATATGCCGCAGGGGCGGGTGCGGCCAGCAGTTTTGCAAGCTCTTCCTCGATGCGCTCCACCGATACGCAGTCCAGATGGGCACACAGCTCCTGTGCCGCCTGCGCCGTGGGCGGGTCGATGGCAAAGCCAAACCGGGCTGCGAAGCGGTACAGCCGCAGGATGCGCAGCGCGTCCTCGGTGAACCGCTGGCGGGGCACACCCACCGCCCGTACGATGCCGCTTTGCAGGTCGGCCTGCCCGCCAAAGGGGTCCACAAGGCCCTCTTTTTCATTGTAGGCCATGGCGTTGATGGTAAGATCCCGCCGGGCCAGGTCCTTCCGCACATCCGGCACAAAGTGCACCTCGTCCGGGTGGCGGCCATCTGTGTAGGTGCCTTCTGTACGGAAGGTGGTGATCTCGTAAAGGGCACCGCTCTGCTTCACCGTTACCGTGCCGTGCTGCAGGCCGGTGGGGATGCACCGCTGCGCGCCGAACAGCTCCATCACCTGCTGCGGCAGAGCACTGGTGCACAGGTCCCAGTCGTGCGGTGTAAGGCCCAGCAGACTGTCCCGCACGCAACCGCCCACCACGTAGGCTGCATAGCCCGCCCTGTGCAGGGTGTCCAGCAGCTCTGCCGCACCCTCGTCCATCCGGATGGTCATGGCTGTGCCTCCTCGTACTGCAGGGTGATGCTTTTGCCGTCAAAGCCGCACTCCGCCGCCGGGAAGATGCTCTGTGCCTGCGCGGCATATTCCTCCGGGTCGGTGATCATGGGGGAATAATGGGTCAGCCAAAGCCGCTTTGCTCTCGCCTGCGCGGCAAGGGTCGCGCTCTGCCCAAAGGTGCTGTGCCCCCACTGACGGGCCTGGTCTTCCTGCTCCGGAAGGGCATAGGTGGCATCGCATATCAGCAGGTCTGCGTCATGCGCCGCCTGCAAATAATACGGGCAGGGGGCCGTATCGCCGGAAAATACCACGCTCAACCCCTTGCGCGGGGCGCCCAGCACCTGCGCAGGCTGCACCGTTCTGCCCTCCACGGCAACGCTCTGCCCTTTCTGCAGCAGCTTCCATTGCTGCACCGGCACCCCCAGCGCCCGGGCCTGCTCCGGCGAGAATTTGCCTGCACGGGGCAGCTCCAGCCGGTAGCCAAGGCTTTTTACCCGGTGCTTTGTGGCAAACGGCACCAGCCGCGCACCGGCAGGCCAGCCCTCGCTCAGCGCATCCAGCGCCAGCGGCTGGCCCGGCATAAGCACCTGCGGCTTCACCGGATAGGGCAGCGGGCCGGTCAGTGCCCGCACCGCCGCCCAGATATCCGGCAGGCCCTCCGGACCCAGCAGCGCAAGCGGCCTTGTGCGGCCCTGCGCCCCCAGAGTCTGCAAAAGGCCCGGCAGACCAAAGATGTGGTCGCCATGGTAGTGGGTCAGGCAGATGGCATCTGCCCGCATCAGGTTCACGCCTGCCCGGTGTGCCGCTGCCTGAGTGCCCTCGCCGCAGTCCCACAGCAGGCCGTGGCCGCCGCAGGCAGCAAACGCCGCCGAGAGTGCCCGGTCCGGCAGTGGCATGGTAGCCGCAGTGCCCAGCAGTGTAATGGTCAGCATAAAGATCGTTCTCCCTGTACAATGTATCTCTTAAGGTTTTATTGTACCACAGCCCAGCACATTGCACAATCACTGCTGGCCGCGCATAGCATGGGCCAGTACAGCAAAAAGGGGGCAGCGGGATGAGACGCAAAAAAGGGGATCCTTTTTCCGGCAGGCCGCACAGCGGCCTTGGATGGGTGCTGCTGCTCGCCGCACTGGCCCTGTTTCTGCTAGCCGGTGCGCCCGGCTGCATGGCCCAGCGGATGGCGTGGTCTGCCCGGGGAACCATGATCTTTCTGCCCAGCGGGTTTTGAAAAAATGGGAGCATCCTGCTGCACAGAACGCTCCCATTTTTCTTTTTACTTTCCATCCGAATAGGGCAGCTGGCCGGTCAGGGTCAGCGTTTCGGCAAGCTCGTCCTCCGAGCGGAACCGCCACGCCGCCGCTCCCACGGCCACATAGCAGGCATCGGCACGACCCTCCGGTGTAACGGCAAGGATCATCGTTTCACCGTCGCCCACCCCCGTTACCATGCCATCCGCACTCACAGTTGCCACGCCCGGATTGCTGCTGAGCCATGTCATCGTTCCGTTTTTGGTGCCTGCAGCCTGCGCGGTCAGCTTCTGACTGGCTCCCACTGCCTGCAGCAACATGGCATTTTTGCTCATCTGCACCCGTCCGATCTCCGATGTGACCGTTACCGTGCAGCGCAGCACCTGCCCGGCTGTGGTCAGTGCGCTGATGACGGCCTTGCCGGACCCCTGCGCCTTTACGGTACCGTTTGTGCTTACCGATGCCACCGCCGGGTTGCTGCTGACCCACTGCCGCACATAGGTAAACCCGCCTTTGTTCTGTTCCAGCTTCAGCTGTTTCGTCGGGGCAGGCTCCTGCTCTGTAATGGTAAGCGTCAGATCGCTGGTGTTCAGCACCAGGCGGCTGGCTGTGCTTTTGCGCACCGTGATGGTACAGGTGGTCTTTTCGCCGCGCTCATTGCGGGCCGTGACGGCCGCAGTGCCCTCGGCATGGCCGGTCACCTTGCCGGTGCCGTCCACCGATGCCACTGCCGGATCACTGGAAGTCCAGATTAGAAAGAAGTAGTCGTTGGGTGCCTGCACATTCAGGTAGGCCACCGGGGCCGGGTCTCCTTCGGTGATATCCAGCGTCAGTTCGGCAGTGTCCAATGTCATGCCGCTGTCCGGCAGCGGCTGCTCCTGCGCAGCATAGGCCGACAACGCCCCGGCTGCAAACAGTTCTGCGCACAGCACCACTGCACAAACACACGCTTTGAACCCCTGCTTCATGGGCTTTGCCCTCCCCGCCTGCTTTGCTGCAAGATCCTTTAAATATTCCTGTCTCCGTATTATTTTACACGCAGTGCAAAACCGGGTCAAGTTTTTTGCCCATTCTGCCGGGCAGCTGAGCCTTATTTTGTGGAGAATAATAAAATCCGCTTTTCAATTTTGTACAAAACGCCGCCGCACCCGGCAAACCGGATGCGGCGGCGCTGTTCTGCTTTTGAATTTTCAGCTTAGTAGTTGATCTTTTTCAGCTCAAAGTAGCTCTGCGGATGTGCGCACACCGGGCACTTGAGCGGTGCGGATTTGCCGATATAGGTGTAGCCGCAATTCCGGCACTGCCATACCTGCTGCTCCTCGCGGGCAAAGACCTTGTTGTTTTTCAGGTTTTCGGCCAGCGCACGGTAGCGCTCCTCGTGCTCCTTCTCGATCTGTGCCACCATGGTGAACAGTGCTGCGATCTGAGGGAAGCCCTCTTCTTTGGCCTCCTTGGCCATGCGGGGGTACATCTCGGTCCACTCGTCGTGCTCACCGCCTGCTGCCATGTCCAGACAAGTCAGGGTATCGGGGATCGCGCCGCCGCACAGCAGCTTGAACCAGATCTTTGCGTGCTCCTTCTCATTGCCGGCGGTCTCCTCAAAGATCGCGGCCAGCTGCTCGTAGCCTTCTTTTTTTGCCATGCTGGCAAAGAAGGTGTACTTGTTGCGTGCCTGGCTCTCGCCTGCAAACGCTTCCATCAGATTTTTCTCGGTTTTGGTACCCTTCAGTTCCATGATGCTCTCCTTTCAAAAACGGATCTTCTGTCAGGATCGACCGATCCCGGCTCTATCATTCAGCCCGGCGGTAATTTTTTCGCCTGCGGCTCAGGTTCTGAACAGAGTATACCATATTTTTTGAGAGAAATCAAGAATAGTTCCTATTTATTCTGAGAATATTTCTCAGTTATGCTGTTTCAGTGCACACACAGCAATGCTCAGGGCGCTCCACGCTGCCTGATACATCAGCACCGTTGCCACCGAAAGCTCCCAGATGCTGCCCGCACTGGTGAGCAGCGCTGCAATGATAATGGAGAACAGCACCGAGACCATCTGTACCGTGGTGGCGCTGCTCTCGGCGTTCTGGGCCTGATCCGCAGCCTGCAGGCCGCCGGTCAGGCTGGCAAACGCCTTGAGATGGATCATGCAGCAGGTGTCCTCCGGGTCTTCCGGTGCGGCCTTGATGGCGTTGCACTGCTCCTGATCCAGCACGGTGATCATGCCTTCCGGCAGGCGGTATGCTTCGGTAATGTGGTGTGCAGTCAGACTGGGGTCCTGGCATGTGACCAGCAGGCGGATGTTCTCCTTTTGCAGCACGGCAAGGCCGCGGGCCACATTGCGCCCGCCCACATATTTCAGCACGAACATAGCGTGCAGATTGCCGGACACAGCCAGATACAAAATTTGCAGCTCGCCGTTCTTCGAGTGCTGCATCTCGTATTCCTCGTCCGGCAGCGGCACGCCCTCCTGCTCCAGATAGCGGCGGGTACCAATGAGGATGCGGTTGTTATCGCACCAGGCGGAAAAGCCCAGCCCATGGTGCTGCTCCAGATCCTTGACCGGGAACAGGATGTCTGTGCGTTCCTCAACGATCTGGCGGAACAGCCCCTTCAGGGTGCCGTGGCTCTCGTTCAACACGCTGGCCGCGTACAGGATGGCGCGGTCGATGCGGCCGCCCTTGAAGATGCGGATATCCTCCAGCTGTGCGCTGTCGGCGGTGAACAGGTCGTCTGCATCGATCTGCAGCGTATCAATGCCGCCCAGCTGCTCAATGGCCTGCCAACCGGGCACGACTGCGCCCACAGCCGCAGCCGCACGCTGCAGCCGTAGCGAGGCAACGCCCGCGATCAGGGTAGAAGAAAGCGGTGCGCCCATGCACAGCACAGCTGCCATGGCAGCCGCAGCTTTGTTCCAGCCGGCACCTGCCAGCAGGAACAGCACACCGCTGAGCAGGGCAACGCCCAGCAGGATGTACGAAACTTTGCGTGCACGGCGCTCGCTTGCGCGTTCGCTCAAGCTCTGCTCCACAAAGCCGTCAGCTTCCTTCATCGGGCGGCTCAGCAGCACCCAGGGGTCCTTCTGTTCCAGATCCCGTGCAAGGGCGCGCAGCAGGTCTTTGTCCTTGGCGCGGTAGGCGCCCTCGAACTCCACACCATTGGTCACCAGCTCATAGCCGCCCTTGACAGCAGCCAGCATCACCCGGCTGCCCAGCAGCGCAAGGAACAGCCCCAGCGCGGCCATGCCGCTGAGCAGCGAGATGCCGGTGGTGCCGCGGTAAACATTTGCGTTCAGCATGGCTGTGACCGCCTGCACCAGCGCTGCTACTGCGGCCAGCGCCGGCATCGTCTCGGAAGAAGACCGTCCGCGCAGGCCGTTCAGGCCGTCGCGCAGCACCGGGAAGCCCACGCACAGGCTTGCTGCCAGCAGCAGCAGGTTTGCACCATAGAATGCCGCCGGGGCAGCATCCGGGTCCAGCGCCGCCATGGCGGGCAGCAGCCCATCCGACACCAAACCAAAATGCAGCAGCACCACAGCCAGAATGCCGCCCAGCACGCAGCGCAGCGTCAGCTCTGCACTCATACGGTGCAGCTTATCCGCCGTGGCCTCCGGCTCGGGCAGCTCCGTTTCAGCATGTTTCTCCGGAGACACCGCGTCCTCCGCCTCAGCTTTCAGTTCCGGCTGTGGCGCAGCGGATGCCTTCTCCGGTGCCTGCTGCGGCTCTTCGCCGTCCAGCGGCAGCAGCGGCAGGCTCATGGTGTCCTCTTTTGCGGCAGGCTCCTCTGCCGGGGCCAAAGGTGCCTGCGGTGCGTCCTCGCTCTGCGCCTTGCCAAAGAAATCGGCCACCGGCTGCTTTTCCGGCTGCTCCGTTTTTTTCGGCTGCGGCACAGGTTCCGGCTGCAGCTCCGGTGCCGTCTCCTTTACCGCTGCAAACACAGCCGCGGGCAGCGGTGCACCGGACGGTTTCTTTTTGCTTTCAGCCGGTTCAGTTTCTGCTGCCGGGGCTGCTTCGGCTCTCGGTGCAGGCTTTTCCGGCTTCTGGTCGCTCAGGCCGTTGATCATCGCCTTGAGCTGTGCCATCTCCTGCTGCTCCTGCTCTTCCTGCGGCAGCAGTACCTCCGGCGCATTCTTGGGGTGCCGGGGAGACTTTGCCGTGCTGTGCTGCTCTGCGGGTCTTGCCGCCGGGACAGCGCTCTGCCGGGGTGTTTCCGGCTTCACTGCCGCCAGGGGTTCCGCCGTTTGCGGTGCAGATTTTTCCTCCGGCTTTTTGGCGGGTGCTTCCGGCTGTGCATCCTCTGCTTCCTTTTCCAGAAAAGGCCACGGGGCCAGTTCCTGTTCCGGGTCTGTCTCCGGCTTCAGCATCAGTTCCAGATCCGCTTCCGGTTCCGGCTGCGCATCCTCACCCAGCCGCACCTCACCGGTGGGCATTTCCTGCGGCTGCTCTGCTGCAGCTTCGTCAGTCTCCTGCTTTTCCTTACCACGGCCAAACAGGCCAAACCGTTTCTGCGGCCTTTCCTCCGGCTGGTTTTCGTCCCTCCGGGTCATCTCCTCCGGGATATCCACCGCCGTGGTGCTGAAAAAGGAGCGGAACTTTTCATCCGGGGTCATTTCCCGGCCATTATTTTTATCTTTCGGCATTCTAGTCCCTCCTGTAATTCAAATTGAGGTTCCGGCCCGAATGCCGGATCATGCCTGCTGTGCTGCGCGCTGGGACTGGATCTCGTACAGAATAATGCCCGCAGCCACCGACACGTTGTAGCTGTCCACACCGGTGCCCGGTGCTGCCATATCCAGCCGCACCACACCGTCGCACAGCTTTTTCACCAGCTGCGAAACACCGCTGCCCTCGCTGCCCAGCACCAGTGCAATGGGGCCGGTCAGGTTGTTCCTGCGCAGAGACACGCCGTCCATATCGGCGCAGTAGACGAACACACCCTGCTCCTTCAGGCGGCGGATGGTCTCGCCGATGTTGGCCACACGAGCCACCGGCAGGCGTTCTGCGGCACCTGCGCTGGACTTGATGACGGTAGGCGTGACCGATGCGCCGCCGCGCTTTGGGATCACGATGCCATGCGCACCGCACAGCAGAGCACTGCGCATCACGGCACCCAGATTGTGCGGGTCTTCAATGCCATCGCTCAGCACCAGAAAAGGTGCCTCGCCCTTGTCCTTGGCTGCTGCCATCAGGTCGTCTACCGTCACGTATTCGATCTCGCTGGCAAATGCCGCCACACCCTGATGGCTCTCGGTGCCGGTCATCAGGCGCAGCTTGTTAGGGTGCACCCGCTTCACCGTGGCACCCGCTTCCTTTGCCAATGCGGTATAGTAAGCCGCCACGGCCGGAGCCATGCCCTCAGCAATGAGCACGGTGTCCACGCCGGAACCGCTTTTCAGCAGTTCGGTCACCGGATTTTTGCCATAAACAAGGCTCTCGTTCTTCTGCAGCGGCTCTTCCGGGCTGCGGCGCGGACGGCGCGGCTGGTTCTTTTCTTCCATGATGATTTTCTCCTTCCGTTGTATCACCGGAAGGTGCTGTGCACACCCTCCAAAAGGCGCGCCGCACTCTGGGCCGCGCACCGGTATGATCTGAAGATGATAACTCATCTTGAAGTATAGCATAAGCCGACCTTGTTTGCCAGCAAATTACCGTTTTTTATCCGCGTCCTGCAAAAGTTTTTCTGTTCGTGGTGCCGGAGACCGTTTCCTCTTTTTTGCAGAAATGTTCTGCCGCCCTGCATCAGCTTTACCCGGCTGCTGGGTAGATATCCCTCTGTTTTGCCGGAGAAAAAAGTTTTCCACAAAAACGCGGTATACAATCCGTAGAAGAGCGATTATTTTTCCACATGTTGAAAACCCTGTGGAGAAAGTTCAAAAGTCCAGCTTTAAAGCCTGTTTTGCCTGTGGAATTCCACACTTTCCACAAGGTTTTCCACTTTTTGGTTCGACCTTTTTTGATTTCCTGCGTACAATTTGTAGAATACAAGTCGGAAATATGACAATTTTTTGAACTGCATCCTGTCCGCTTTTGCCAAATTGCCCAATATCATTTTGACGAATGTGGATCTGTGTTGAAAATCCGTCCTTCATCAAGCTTTCTGTCTTTCGGCCGCTTATTGCACATTATATGGAAATTTGTTGCACTCTATCGAATATACGCGCTTCTGGCAGTAACCCCCTGCACCCTGCCAGAAACAGAATCCCCGCATTGTTACAGGAAAAACACCGGTTTGGATTGATTTTGGCCGCTGTTTGGGGTATACTAATTCTGTAGGTTCGTTAAACCGTGCACAAAGCGGATATGAAACGAGCAAGACCCCAATGATTTTGTGGAGGTAATGAATAATGTTGGTAAATGCAACCGAAATGCTGATCAAAGCACGTGATGGCCACTACGGTGTGCCTCAGTTCAACATCAACAATCTGGAGTGGACCAAGTCCGTTCTGACCGCCTGCGAGGAAATGAAGAGCCCTGTGATTCTGGGTGTTTCCGAGGGTGCCGGCAAGTACATGACCGGTTTCAAGACCGTCGCTGCCATGGTCAGCGCAATGGTCGATTCCATGGGCATCACCGTTCCCGTTGCCCTGCATCTGGATCACGGCACCTATGAGGGCTGCAAAGCCTGCATCGAGGCCGGCTTCTCTTCCATCATGTTCGATGGCAGCCACTACTCCATCGAGGAGAATGTGGAAAAGACCAAGGAGCTGGTTGCTCTGGCACACGCTAAGGGCCTGAGCATCGAGGCCGAGGTCGGTTCCATCGGCGGTGTCGAGGACGGCGTTGTGGGTGCCGGCGAGATCGCAGACCCCGAGGAGTGCGCAAAGATCACCGCTCTGGGCATTGACTTCCTGGCTGCCGGCATCGGCAACATCCACGGTGTCTACCCGGCAAACTGGAAGGGTCTGGACTTCGAGGCTCTGGACCGCATCCACAAGGCCACCAATAACATCCCTCTGGTCCTGCACGGCGGCACCGGCATCCCCGACGAGATGATCGCAAAGGCAATCAGCCTGGGCGTTTCCAAGATCAACATCAACACCGAGTGCCAGCTGGTGTTTGCTGAGGCCACCCGCAAGTACATCGAAGAGGGCAAGGATCAGCAGGGCAAGGGCTTCGACCCCCGCAAGCTGCTGGCTCCCGGCGCAAAGGCCATCGAGGCCAAGTGCAAGGAGAAGATCGAGCTGTTCGGCTGCGCAGGCAAGGGCTAAGTGGAAGCTCGTATCGTAACCGGTACACCACCCAATAAAGTATGCGCCCCCGCTGCACCGTTATGCACAGTGCAGCGGGGGCGCTTTTTACTTTATATGCGAGCACTCAGACGCGGGTCTTTTCCATATCTCCAAAAATGTATTGCATACAGTCCTGCACCCAGAAGCAGGCAAAAAATCGAATAGCTAAGGATCGGAAGCCGCAGCAGTACGATCTTACCCGCGATCTGGGTAAAGAACCAGCCCGTTCCATACAGAGTCACGATATAAAGCACCAGCCATGTAGCATATTTCAGCCAATGCTCTCGTGGCGGAAAGCCTACCTGCTCCATCATCCGGCGGAACAGTGCGCAAAAAACCGTCACTGCAACAACAAGCTGCATCAGATAGCCTACAGAAAGTTCAAAAAACCAATCACCAATTACCGGGTAAAGCAGCAGCCCTTCCACGCCCCACTCAAAGAAGAAATACAGCGGTGCAACAAACCAGAAGTAATCCGCAGCTCTCAGTGTTTTCAAACATGGCTTGACCTCCTCTACAAAGGTTTTTGCATCCGAAATCGAATCGAACAGTTCCTGATTTTCTGCATTGGCTTGGATGGAAATATCAAGCAGATCGCTGCACACAAGTTCAATGCCGCAGAAATCCCAGCTGACCCGGCGAAGATACCAGATCACATCTTTCAGCTGCTCCTGGCTTTTTTCGTTCAGCAGCTTTGTACGCATCCGATTTGCCTTTCGCAACGCAAAATACTTATTCATATGGCTCCTCCTTAAAAATTTTCTCCACCAGCTGGCAGAGCTGATACCAATCCTGCCGAAACTCAAGAAGTGCCTTTCGACCTTCTTCAGTTACAATATAATATTTCCGGCTCGGCCCCTTAGGGGAAGGTCTGCGTTCTACTGTAACCTTTCCTTGCTGCTCCAGCCGCAGCAGCAGCGGATAAAGCGTGCTTTCACTCAAGTCAGAAAACCCGACCTGTTTTAGATGCATCACGATCTCATAGCCATAGGTCGGCTCTCTGCTAATGAATTTCAGAACACAGAATTCCAAAACGCCCTTGAGCAATTGTGTGTTGTTTTCCACTGGATACCTCCTTTTGCCTATTATGTAATACATAGTAGCTTATCTATATTGTATTGCATAGTAGTATTTTTGTCAAGTCCTGTCCTGTTATCATTTCGACCAAAATCCGCTCCATATTTTTGTGCAACAAAAAAGCCCTGAGATTTCTCTCAGAGCTTTCTGTTCAAGTCGGCGACTACCTATTTTCACGCGCCGTTTCCAGCGAACTATCTTCGGCACAAGTGAGCTTAACTTCTGTGTTCGGAATGGGAACAGGTGGAACCTCACCGTCATCGACACCGACCGATCTGACTGAACCAGTATAACATGTTTGTTGTACTTTGTCCAGTGTTTCTTAGAAGGACGTGCCTTCAAAACTGAATAATCACTGCTTACATTTTTTCGTTGACTCTCAGAGTCTCAAGCGAATTGTGGTCAAGCCCTCGACCTATTAGTACACGCTTGCTGAATGGATCGCTCCACTTACACATCGTGCCTATCAACCTTGTAGTCTTCAAGGGGTCTTACTTGTTTGAAACAATGGGATATCTTATCTTTGGGTCGGCTTCACGCTTAGATGCTTTCAGCGTTTATCCGATCCGTACATAGTTGCCCAGCTATGCTCTTGGCAGAACAACTGGTGCGCCAGAGGTACGTCCGCTCCGGTCCTCTCGTACTAGGAACAGCTCCCATCAAATATCCTGCGCCCACGACAGATAGGGACCGAACTGTCTCAC
>OWIE01000236.1_pt1 | contig 21495 bp, 32 predicted proteins | sample 1733001 | NCBI WGS metagenome assembly OWIE01 (sample SAMN05065778, study PRJEB22554) | human gut metagenome | biome: ENVO:2100002; feature: ENVO:00000062; material: ENVO:00002003 | host: Homo sapiens | place: USA | reverse complement strand
ATCATTTTCAGGTATCTTGCTTTTAAAATCTGCATATGCTATAATGCCAGTAGGCTAAACGATAAAAGTTGTCCATTTCAGACAGCAAAAATGAAAACCCCAAGGACCGCAATTCCTTGGGGTTTTCTATTCCGTTTTTATGGTGGCTTAGACCATAGGCTGGTTACCGACTATTTGTCGCCGTCCAACCATTTGTTGATGAGGTGGCTAACCACACCAGCCGCAACGGCAACAATAAACGATAAAAGTGTATCCAATTCAGACACCTCCCTTCTGTCACCAGATTCGGAGGCGGTAACGTTAGCATTATAGCACAGCTGCAGTTATGCCGCAATCAAAATATAGACCTCAGGAATCCCCTGGGGCCTGTCTGCGTTGCGACGTCGCACGACTCTACTCCTGACTGTCATCTACACCGTTGTTATTACGATCAGATGGGCCACCTACGCCGCTCTGATGCTTGTCTGGATGCGGTACATCACATGGTGCATCATGCAGATATGGGGTCGGCTCCTTAGGCTGCAGATCTGGCCCTGCGTTTACATAGCCTCCCATTCCAGGGATTTTATCCTGATGTTTTCCTGTTAATTTTGCCATAAATTTTGTCCTCTCTTTCATTTTTATTATGTAATGGTAGTTGCTCCGGCTCTAACCCTGGCCGGACCGGGAGATAGATGGATCACCTCCTTCTATTTCTGTCTGCTTTTCTCTGTTTGAACGCCAAAGTAGAACCCCACAATCATCGTGAAGATTGTAAGGTATTCCTGCCCGGAAATTTCCCCAGTGCAGGTCAGACCCACGAATCCCGCAGTCAGCGCCAGAGTCATGATCGACTTAACATCGATCAGCTTAGCCAGTTTCTCTTTCATTTATGTCACCTCCTTTCAAAAAAGCATTGAGGCCGCCGCACTCACGACCGCCCCAATCAACGCCCCGATTAGCATTTCCCACTGCCGCCCCGGCTTGGCTTTCAGTTCCGTCACATCGTCTGTCAGCTGCCGGATGGAGCTATTCATGTGCTTAATCTCCTCCGTCTGCCGGGCCATCTCCAAAGCAAGTGTGTGTACGGCATCCACAATCTTCCCTACACTGTCCATGCGATGTTTCAAAGATGCTATTTCATGCTTATAGCCTTCGAGCACTACCACAATTTCTTCATCCGTCATGCCTGTTCCTCCTTAATCAGCATAGGTTCATCCATCAGTCCTGAATCCGCCGGCGGTTCATATACGCTGCCGTCATTGCTCAGGTAGATTGTCTGGCCGTCAGTGCGGTACAGTGTATCGTATCCGCTTATATTGCCTGCCTCCAAGCCTCCGATTGTAAATGTGGTAATATCCCCCCATTCCTTTGGGATATTATCTGCAAACACAATCTGCAGCACGTTGGGGGCAGCTGGCATGATACGGATAATTTCATACTCAGTATCCTGGATCTTGATTTTTTCCATTTTGCATCCTTCCTTTCTAATAATTTGTATTTTTATGTATTATAAAAGGCCCTTTCAGGCCCGGAATTTTCTTACATATTGTGCGCAATACCAACTCCTCAAAAATCGGCCACGCTCATGATGAACGATACTATACTGAGGCTGAGGTAAATAATCTTTTCAATACTTATCAGGGACTTCCTCAATATAGTATGGATCTTTTCAATATACAGAGCGGCGGCCGTCTGCTATATTATGATGCCAATACGAAAAACACGCCATACAAGGCTGGTATTACACAGGCATCTGAAGGTGTGGCTATTACAGTAGGTGACTGGGGGAACTTTATTACGTCTTTGGCAATACCGAAAGGCGATTCAAGACTATACATATACAGCCGCGCAAACAGTATAATCACAGACTGGAAAATGCTTTAAGTCCTACCAGAAATTTCCTTCCATTCTCCATAGGATACTCCTGGAGTATGGAGTGACACAAACAGCCGCAGATCGTTGCTGATGGCAATCCGTGTTGTCCACATCTTGAGGAAACCAAATGTCAGGATAACACCGCCGTTTCCTTCTCCCTCTACTGGCCTGTGTGTAGCGTTATCCGCATAGATGTATATTCCTGGCGAGTTTGTATCCACGAGGCAATCCGAGACACTGGTTGCATTTTTAGCATAGAAAAGTTCGCTATCCTCCTGCTTTGTGTGATACCTGTCATCATGGGTATGTCCAATCTTAGAGCTCTTGGTATTGAGCACAGTATAAAGATCCATCAATACCTTTCCCTGAGCCGCCGACAGGGGCAGATCTGTCCGGTCAGTAACACAGTTGTTTACGATCTGTCCGATCAGGCAGACGCCGGTCATCCAATTCCTAAAATCTTCCGTAAACTTCTTCATCTTCCCCCAGCGTGTCCGGGCCTTTTCTTTTGCGGCCGGTACCGGGAAACTGTCTGATGATGCATCAAAGGCAGAAACCAGAGTGTCCGCGGTGTCGCCTCCAATGGAATCTACCTTATCTTTGTCCAATTCTTTCATGGTCTTATCAACGGTATCCATATTTTCATTGATGACCTCTATCGAAATATACTCATTACTTTCTGGCTTTTTCAGGCCATAATTTTCTGTTGTATTCATAAACCCACCGTCCTTATCCCTTCCCAGGTGTATGCCGAAGCCTGCTTCCAGGTCAACGCCGCCACATCACCCCATGTGTTATAAATATATTCATACTCCACCGCCAGGTGGGCAGGCTTGATTTCTTCTATTGTCAGTTTCAAATCTGCCACATTACCTGGAATCCCCAGCGTTCCGACAAAGCGGATTACAAAACGATAATTGGCCGCATCCTCGATCACTTCCACTTCGCCATTAGAATAACTGCCAGCCACATTTTTCACCATTTCCTTGGTAGTAGTACCCACCCCTGATATCTTCGCCCTGATTCGTTCCCTCCGAAAGTCATCAGGCTTTGATACGTCCACCTCCAGCCCTAAAAGCTGTTCGTATCGTGACAATAGACCCGACGCTGTAGATGCAAAACATTCCGAAATTGTACTGCTCAATCCGTTTTCCAGATCATCCGTCACTTCGGACAGAAGCGTCTGCAGAGTTTGCATAGTCACATTTTTATCATAATAATCCGGGAGAAGCTTAATCAGTTCCAAGTGTATTCACCTCCGTCAAATCAATAGTCCCTACTATAGGAATCTGCCTTTCCCCGATTACAACGTTTCCAGTTCCTTCATTCAGGAGAAACCCTTCAAAATCTTCTATACCCTGAACATCTAACAGCAGGCTGCCAAGTTTTGCATAGCTGATCTTATAGGTAATAAATACCGTTTCGCGCAGGAACATCTGCACTGCCGTTTTATATGCCTTCAAGATATCTGCCAGCGTCTTGCTCCCATCCCTTAAGACTTTGGCCTTGATATTGATCTTAACCGCCTCAGGGCTTTTGACTGTCACTGCAGCGCCGATCGGACGCACGGTTTCAATATACGCCGCCACCATATCTGGCAAAGAAGAAGATATCTGTTTATTGCTGTCCACGACCAGCACCGTAACAGTACCGGGACCATCCGCCAAAGGGAATACTTTAACAGCACCAGTGCCCGAAACCTCCAGAGCCCACTGTTGGTAATGATAGACGTTCCCGGATGTAGCCGGTAACCGAATCTTGGTGTATAAGCGTTCCCTCAGCGCTTCATCCGTTTCTTCATCCGTGCCAAGCGTAACAATGTCACCCAGTGATGCTGTCACGCCTGTGATGTTTGAAACAGGCTGCATGGATCCGCTGTACTGATTCCCGATCACTCCGTATGTTTCGCACTTTGCACAGTATTCCGTGTCGCTCCTTTTTTCCGTCACCACATAAACCAGATTATTTATTCCCCACCGGGTCCCGTTTTCTACCGGGCCTGACGTTGTCATCTTACGTACAGCCCTGGTGGCGGGTTTGCGGTAAATATTATAGGCATCTGCTGCCCGGTCCAGATACTCACCAAGGGCTGTATCAGGAAAGACCAGATCCACAAAATTGTCAAGTTGGAAGTTCTGTTGGGTCAGAAAATATGCACATGGTGCCAGAGCGTCATAAATAACACTGCCTTCCCGCTTGTCCACATCGTTTGGCACCTTATCAAGCATGGCCCGCAGCAATTCTTCATATGTCATTTTCACACCGTCATCTCCTTTTCTATCTGCAATTCCCCGTAAATACTTGATACATCAAAGGTACACCGGCATGTATCCCCGGAAAATTCAAACTCGAAGCCATCCACCTCGCGGATCCGGTCATCCTGCTGAAGCGCTTCTTCTACCATTCGCCGCAGTTCTGCCCTTACATATGACCGTTCCTCTCCGAGCAGTTCCTTCCAGGCAATCCCATACTTAAAGCTGTAGATGGGATATTCATACTGCTCTGTAGACAATATCTTGTAAATGGCCTGTTTTAAAGCCTCTAACTCATCCACAAATCCTTCTATTTTTGTATCTGACAGTTTATATGTCCTGGTCTCATATGTCTGCTCCTGAACTGCCAGATCGGTTGTTAGTCCTGCCATGGTCAGCCTCCTGTCTGGTACGGTTTTCCGATGATTTCCAAAATATAGTATTCCTTCCCCCGGTCATTGCGCAGGATCCGCACCTTATCCCCCGACACCAGACGGTCTTTCATATTTCCTGTAACCATACTCATTGGAACCGGGATCTTTCCAATCACAACCGCGCTTCCCGTGTATGTCCCCATAAGCACCGCAGCCGGTTTCCGGCATTTCATATAGTTATCTACCACCGTCTTTACGAGATCAAAAAACTCCTGATACGCCCCTTTATCATTCACCCGTCATCACCTCCACCGACATTGTATGTGTGGGAAGAAAATCGTGCGTGACCTTTTTAACGATCAGTCTCTGGTTTAATGCAATATTCCCAATACTGCCATATATGCTATTCCCTGCCCGCACCCGAAGATCACCCAGACAGTCCAGTTTCATAGTTTCCTTCTCATGGTTATACAGTTTCAATAGATTATTAGCCCGCTCCTGGGCTTTGGCCGCATTATCAATACCCGATGGGGATGTTTCCAAATACTGAAGCAGTCCATATCGATTCACCGCGTCCTGATCGTGGGCGGCTCCCACGTCAATCTGCCCGCCGCTTTCGTTCTTCCACACCACCTTGATCTGATTGTAATAATCATCGTCTATGGACTTTTCCCAGCTGTATCCTGTACATAGGCTATTATCACCCAGAATCGCAAATAAAATCTTGTCACTATACTTTTTAGTATTGGTATTATGGTTCTATTTGGTTTTATATGTGTTCAACTGTCCTAAATCCATAGGCTGTACTGAACAGTGTTATCAAATTGTTATCACATCTCTGTTATCAATCAAAGATTCTCGTAATATCCTGATATCGGTTAACTACACGATAAATCTCTACATATTCATTACCAATCTTGTAGATAATTACATAATCTTCCCATATCGCATATTTATAATCTGTCCGAAAGCTGACCCGTTTGGATAAATCCGACCCCATTCCCGGAAACATCTGAAGATTTTCAAATTTACCATAAATCTCTTTTATCGTCTTTGCAGCATATTCTTCATTATCCTCAGCAATGTAATCTCGGATATTTTTCAAATCCTTTGCAACAATCGGATTGATCCGCAATTTTAACATCTTATTCCCCCACAAGTGCTTTTAATTCATCCAAATCCAGCCAGCCTTCTCCGTCTTTCACTGCTTCTTCGGCTTCCTGCAGCTTCATCAGAAGCTTTTTCTCTGCCCGGTCACGCTCATAATCTTCAATATCCATGACAACGAAACGTCCTCTGCCATTCTTGGTCAGATATACTGGTTCTCCTTTGTGACAGTTCTTCAGGACTTCGTTATAATTTCTCAAATCAGATACTGGTAAAATATTTGCCATATTCTTTCAGCTCCTTCCTTTGATTTCAAATTGTTTCTTCTACTTCTATTATACACAAAAAGCTGTAAAATTCAACGTGAATTTTTACAGCTTCTTTTATTATAACCAGCTTCAATTTTATTCTATAAACTGGAATTTACCTTCTGCTCATATAAAATATATCAATAGCTTTACTTGCAAACTCTGCTGTGCCAACTCCTCCAACATCATCAATATTTTCCGTAAGTTCTCCTCCACCGGCATACATTCTTCCAAGACCGCATAAAATCTTATCAGAACATGTATAAAAATGATCTGTAATGTAATCCTGAAGTTTCCTTACCTGCAACTGCACCTGTTCATCTTCTGGATCCATTTCTTTCATTTGTCCAAACTCAACAAATAATTGCATAAACTCATTTGCAACAGTAGCTTCATCGTCTTTCGTCCAGTTCTTTGTTTTCTCTTCAAACTCCTTATACTCAGAGGTTTGTCCCCATTGTTCTTTTGCTCGTTTAGAATACTCATCAATCTTTGTTGTATCAAATACTTTAAAATCCATATATTTCACTCCTATTCCTTTTATTCCTCGAGCGAAACTAATAAGATTTTCAAGATGCTCTTTTTTCATAGTTAGCAATTCAATCTGCTGCTCTAATGCTTTGTTCCTGTCAAAGTTAGGGGCATCAATTATCTTTTTAATCTCCTTAAGCGGAAATTCCAATTCTTTAAACAGTAAAATTTGTTGCAGCCTTTCCAAGGATGTATCGTCATACAACCTATAACCTGACTCTGTATATTCAATAGGTTTTAAGAGACCAATGGTATCATAATACTGCAGAGTGCGTATACTCACTCCTGTTAATTTACTTACCTCATTCACTGTCATCATTGTCATTTCCTCCTCTCGATAAACATATCGTAAACTATTACGTTGCGTAGGAGTCAATAGTTTTTCAAAGAAATTTTCAAAATTAACAGCTTGATAAATCCCGATTTTCTTAATTCTCCAAACTTGAAGTTATAGTGCAATCTTTTTCCATTTTCTAATCTTGGTTCTAAAGGTTCCGAACGGAGCAACTGTATTAACATGTATGAATTTGTATACTTCCCAGACAGCTGTTTTAGTTGCTTCGTCAGCCCATTTTCTCATATGTGGTTTAAATAATTCTTCATCACTCAGAGAATCAATCATTGCATAAATAGAGTTGATATTCTCATTCAATCTGTCTTTCAATTCTTGCAGTGACAGCTGAGCATATGTATCTGTGAACCATTGATATAATTCGCCAAGCTGATTCCACTTAAAATTATCCGAAGGAGTTTTGACAGGAATACCCTTTCTTTCGTCTGATTCCCATTTAATAACAAGAGTTGTCCAGCCAACCTGATAAGCAAGATTTTCTGCCGGAGTTCGATCGATCTCATCAATTCTCTTATCTTTTAAATGCTCCGGAATATCATTAAATTCTGAAATATATTTTGCAAAGCTTTTATTTATCTCGTTTTTAAGTTCGTCTTTATTCTCATATGTTCTCAATAGTCTATCTCCTCAGCTTCCGATTTTCCAGTTTCAAAAACAGGAAGTTTTGCATACGTTATTCTTCTAATATTTTTGTAGGGTTCGCATCCGTTACAAATATCATACTATCATAAAGCTCCGCAGGAGGTTGAAACATTCGATAACTTGGAGGAAGAAGTCGCATAATGATTGAGTAGCTTTCTCCAAGTGTTCCCATATAGGTGTATTCAGAAGCCTGCCTACCCAGTTCAGAATTTTCCGGGACTTTAGTAAAATCCAACCAACAAATATCAAATCCCGCCAGTTTTGCCGCCTTTGCTAAAGGGTCATGGGAATAAAACACCTGAATTGTACGCTTTTCAGGCGAACGGGTCGGCATATTGCAATGGGTTTTATAAAAATCGGTACCAATGACATAGTAACCGTTTGCTGCGTCCTTGGAAAGAAGTTTACCCATCGAGTCAAAACTGCCCCATTTTGCGACATGGCTGTTGTGACCTGTCACAAAGATTTTTTCATGCCCATTTCGCTGCTCCTGCTGTAAAATCCACTGTACATTTTCTGCCATAAATTGATCTCTTAATGTAGCACCATCATCATTTGTCAGAGTTTGAAGCTCGGAATGCTGCATTAAAATATCTACAAAGTGAATTGCATTTTCCGAACCGTTCTTGCTTTCCAATTCTTTCTTCACTTGTGTAAGGGTTTCAGTTCGAGTAGATAAATCGCATTCACTGCTCCAGTTTTCACCTTCCACAAGTTTCTGCAAGTTTGTTGTGTCCACTTCCAGTTCTTTGCAGGATTCTTTCAAAAACCTCATGCTGTAAGAAAGCCTCTGCATATCAAAACCGTAAAAGCGAAGGTCTTCGCCTTCCAATGCACTTTCATTGTACTGGCGCATATAGGAGATAAGTTCTGCCATCTCTTCCGTTCTATAAATGGAAAATCCAATCGCTGCGGCTGCTTCCTGTGCTGTCCCCTCACCGCCGTGTATATATCGGTTTACCTGCTCGCAACCGCCGTAGTCACCTTCAAGGGCAAACGCCCTAACACCATTATTTTTTACCATCAGCTTGAACACTTCCAGCTTCAACTGCTGAAATTCTGCATTTCCGTGAGTAGCTTCTCCCAATGCAATTATTTTTGCACTTTCAGGCACAGTTATATTTTCAACGGGTTCAGCATAAGCTAAAAACTCTTCTGGATTCACATTTTCTCCTGTGCCAAAACCTCCAAAACGCATAAATACAAGTGCCGCTAAAGCCATAACACCTAATAATCCAAAAACGATATATCTTATCTTAAATCTTCTTGTCTTTTTATTCTTCATATCTGATAGACCTTTCCTTTATAGTGAATCAGTTGTCTTACATCCGTTTTACACGCTTATTGTACTTCACGTAATAGTTCTTCTGCCGTAGTGTTGAACAATTTTGCAAGTGTAAGCAGATTGGAAGTGCTTGGGTCAGATGCTCCGGTCTCCCATTTAGAGACAGCCTGCCTGCTTACGCCGATAGATTCTGCAACAAACTCCTGCGTCATCTTACACTCTTCACGATGCTGCTTCAAAACCTCACCGAGAGATTTCTTGATGCTGGACTTTTCTTTTCTGACATTGCCTGATTTAACATATCTACTCAATGCTCTTATGAGGAAAATTCCCACAGTGATAAATGCCGCTATCACCGCCACCCCGATTAGCAGTACAATACCAAAAACAATAACTCCTAAAAAATCATATTTCACTTAATTACCTCCTTTCGTGACTTCATGATAGCGAAATTTCATGGTTGCTACCACCAACTATCACGATATTTCTTTGGTTGCGAACGGTTGCGGAACTAAAATAACACTTTTTAATGTAAAAGGCATATATGTAAATTAATAAAACGACAAATTCCGATTAGTCTCTTACATTCTATCATATTCTATCCCAAAACTCTATTCTTAGATTGCCAAAGAGCAGCCTTTCGACTGCCCTTTTTACTCACATATATATACTCTCTTTCAGCACAATTTCTTCCGCACATGCCTTTATATTATTCATCAATCCAACCCATTTCATCAGATCCTGCATTTTCAGTTGTTCCGTCACACCCTGTTTTCCCACCATCTGTTTTACCAAGGTTTCCACCTGCTCTCTGGTCTCCTGATCGACTCGGTTCAGGTGTGCTGTTAGTTCCCCCGTCATCAATAAATACTGATATCGTGCCGGTCTATGCACTTTCAGAAACTGTTTTCGCAACATTCCGTATTTACCATATGTCAGTTCTTCCTCATTCACTGCCAGATCCGGCAGGTAATAATCTCCATGCAATGTGTAGCTCAATCCATTACTTTCATCATAAATGTGCTTTTTCATCGTCTTATCTCTCCATTCCTCTATTTTTTGTTTTATTTTTCTTACGCTGTTGATTCTCCATTTCACTTTTACGGGCACCCCAAGCCAGTCTTTCGTGAATACTTCCTTTGGGCATTTGCTCCATTTGCCGTTTTTCTTCTAATGCTTTCTGCTCTTGTATATCTTGCTGTACCGCATCCTCTACAACATTTTCCCCAAGGACACGCACTACCCGGTCATATCTGTCGGAAACATCCTGCAATTGCTGTTTTTCTTGACGCACTGTATCTAACTCTCTCTGAACTCGGTTATATACCTGCTTTGTTTCCTGATATTTATGTTTCCATTTTTCTACTTCTTTAGTAAGTTCTTTGACCTGGACAGCCATTGCAGCAATTTTATTTTTCATCTGGGTAAACAGTGGTTTTATTTTTTTATCCCGGTAAGTTGCTGCACGTTCTAATGCACCAGCTTCCGGAAGTAAAGTCTTTACTGTCCCATATTCCTTTATTTCCTTACTGACATTATCCATAACAGGCTGTAACCGTTCTCTGCGTTCTTCCAAGCTGCACAGATCTTTCTCAGCTTTTTCCGCACGCTTCTCAGCTTCCTCTTTATCTTTAACTGCCTGCTCCTTATCATCTTTTAAAAGCTGGATATCAGCTCTTGCTTCCGCAATCTGTGCAGTCAGTCCTTCATTCTCAGCAGTGAGATATTCTTTCTCCCGTTCCAGTGCCTGTACTTCCTTTTTACGCTCTTTCTTCTTAAAATTATAAACATCCAGATGTTCCTCATGTGTCCCTTTCTGCTCCCATTCAATTCCATATTGCCGGGCAATCTCTGCAAGCAATTCTTTTTCATGATTGATCCACTGATTCAACTCTGTATCGTGTTTGTTCCCGCCTTGAAATCCCAGGCTTTTTAATGCCTGCTTCAGTGAAACCCTGGTATCCATTCCTTTCCCTTTCCAGCCAGTTACATAAGGAACAAAATCAATATGCAGATGCGGTGTAGCTTCATCCTGGTGCAGATAACAGCTAAATACATGAAGTGTTGGATTTCGTTGCTGAAAATTCTTTACATACTCATCCAGTACTTTTACCGCCAGGTCTCCTTCTGTCGTTCCCACAGCCATATCTTCTCGATTTCCAATCTGGAAAATCACTTCATGGAACAGCTTTTCCTGCTTTCCCTGACGAATTTTTTCATAGTAATTTGTAATCTGCCGGTCCTTTCTTTTTCCCACATTGTACCGTTCCACAGAATCATCAAACAACTCTTTATATACTTCTTTCAGATTTTCATTCTGGTAACAGATATTCAGGTGTACTCTGTCTGGGTCTACATTTTCAGCTACAAAATCCCGTCTGTTATGAGCCAGCGATCCAGCTCCAATCATGCCGCTGATCGTTCTTCTCATCATTATGCTCCTCACCTCTCCTTCTAAAAAGCGTGCCAGATATGGCACATAATTTGTATTTCCGCCAACTATGGCGATTATAAGAAATCTTCGCCGGATACGGCGGTTTTGTTACTTTTGTCAAAAGTAACGCAAAAGCACTTTCGACAGCCGTACCGCCTATCAAAAGTACCCTTGCGCCCTGCCGGGGGCAAGACGTCCGGAGGACGTCTGTTCTGCACCGACTGAAGCGGAGCGGGGACCATTATTCCTTCCGTTGGTCGGATTGCTTCTGCGTTACTCACTTAACTAATCTATTACTGTATTCTCGCCCGTATATATTCCAGATCTCCGCAGTACGGTGTTCCTACCAGATACCATTCCCTTGCCGGATTCATCTCCATTCTGGTCTGCACCCACTGATCATCAATCAGTACTTCCAGGCATTCCCCACAATGAAATCCTGTATCAATCCATAAATCTGATGACAACAAACCATATCTATTGTTACTGCTGTTATAATCTAATCTTCCTTCTCTCATTGCTGTATGCTCCTTTCTATTATCCTGCTGTAAGGAGGCCCTGATTCAGGGCTCCCTTTCGCAACTTGTAATTCGCCTATAAATAATCGGGTAATCTATAACCTCCCGGCTACACCTTACATGCTTTCGCCTTGTCTGATATTTACAGGTGCGTGACACGCTCCTGTTATAAAGTGATCAGCAAGAATCTCTACCAACGAAAGTTTTCCGGTATTCCCTTCCTTTCCAGGTATTCCTGCCTGGACTTTTCTCTCTCTTCCTCTGTTGGGGCTGTTTTGTACTTACTGTATAACTCCCGATCTACCATTGCATTCAATTTCTTTTCTAACCCTTTCCTTATGATTTCTTCGCCCTCATAATTCTCCATCAGGAAATATTGCAACAGTTGAAAGAATAACTCATATGGTATCTGCACATTTCTATTTTTCATCTGATCTCCTTTCAAGGTGGCAAGATGCCCTATTATTAAGATATGGTCATCTTGCCATCTTCCTTTTTCTACTCTGACAACATCCAATACCACTGATTTCCACGTTTTACGGAATCTATTCCCAGTTCCATTTTGGCATTTCTCAGTGTTTTCTTTTTAATTCCCAGTTTTTCTGCTTCTTCCTCAATTTTCTTTTGTGCCATACCTCCATCAGCCAGTATCTCAAGCAGAAATTCTTTTGCTTTCCGGGTTTTCTGTCCTTTTCCCTCTCCATTGAGCAATTCATCTGCACTAATGTCATATTCACCAATCCATTCAAATCCGTTGTTTTTATCCAGACGGAACGCAATAGCTTTACCTTCCGGTGCCAGGGAACTCTTTGTATGGCACACAACTCTTACTTCCGGTTCATCCTTAATTCGTCCGACAATCAAAACGCTTCTTGCAGCTGCCTGAAAATCAATAGAACCAAGTCCCCGGTAAGAAGATTTTCCGTTACTGTTCTTGTTCATGTGTCCAATCAGAATAATCGCACAATGATATTTTTCTGCCAAGACTGCTATACGTTTCATCAAAGGACGGATTTCATTAGCCCTGTGCATATCCACCTCTGATCCAAGGAAGCCCTGAATCGGGTCAAGCACAACCATTCTGGCTTTTGTCTGCACAATTGCTTCTTCCAACCGGACATCTGCCATCGTCAGCGGTTGCTCACTGTCATCGATAACCATGACCTTTGTGCAGTCTGCACCTGCAGCAAGTAATCTTGGTTTTATCGTATCTCCAAGACCATCTTCTGCAGTCTGGTAGATTACATTTACTGGTGCCTCCAAATGCTGTGTTGACGCATTGTTTTCAATATTTTCTGCATCTACCATATCGCTTTCACTATCAATATCTATCCTTTTATCTTTTGTTGAATCAGCTGGAAGAATAGTCTCTCCTCTGGTCAGTTTTGCAATAATTTGAAGCACCATTGTCGTTTTTCCTTCTCCCGGATCTCCCTGTATAATTGTTACTTTTCCATAGGGAATAAATGGATAAAGCAGCCATTCAATCTGCTCCACTTCCACCGTATCCATATTGATGAGTTTCAGTTCCGGTTCCAGCCTTTTCTGTACTGTTTTATTTGTTTCTGTTCTTTTGTTTTCCATCAAATCCTCCTTATTTTCCCGTTGAAAGAAAGAGTGGTTTTTGATAGAATACTCATAGAAGTTTTTTGGAAGAGTATTCTACCAAATCCCTGCCTTTAGGTGTTTGCCGACACTTAAAGGCTCTTTTATTCCGCTTTCATTCCAGCCATTGTTATTGTGATAAGCCGAATCACTTCCAATAAATCCTCCGGCACATCTTCTCCCTTTTTCAGACGTTTCAGCTCACCCAGTACCTTTTCAAGTTCCTTCTTCAAAGCTTTATACACCCTGGGATTTCCTGTAACCACAACTTCTTTTTCCTGCAATCTTCGGATAATATATTCTTGTTTGGTTAATCCCGATAGCCGTACTGCCGTCTCCAGAAGTTCATCTTCTTCCGGTGACATCCGAAATGCTACAACTTTATTTCTCCAACGTCCCTGCTGATCCAGACATTTAGCCGACATTTGCAAGTCCTCCTTCCACTTCATTTAATTCTTTATCCATATTTTCCGCATCCAACTGCTCTGCCATGTCCTGCTGTACCGACGGAAACAGATGTGCATACCGGTAAGTAATCTTTTCTGCTGAATGTCCAACCCTTTTTCCGATTGCTAGTGCGGTATACCCCATATTGATCAACAGGGATACATGACTATGCCTGAGATCATGAACTCTGATTTTCTTTACCCCGCTCGCTTTGCAGCCTCTTTCCATTTCGTGATTCAGATAATATTTTGTTACCGGAAAAATGCGGTCGTCAGGCTTTAAACTGTAATATAATTTCAGGCAGTCCTGCATTTCATCACACAGAAACTGTGGCATTATGACTGTCCGTACACTATTCTTTGTCTTTGGCGTACTGATTACATCTTCTCCTTTCAAACGCTGATAGGACTTATTGATCCGAAGCGTTTTCTTTTTGAAATTAAAATCTGCTGGTGTTAAAGCAAGCAGCTCGCCCGAACGAATTCCACACCAGTAAAGCAGTTGAAAAGCATAGTAGGAAAGAGGTTTGTCCATCATTTCTTCTGCAAATCGCTTATACTCCTCTTTTGTCCAGAACAACATTTCCTTGCCTTCTTCTTCTCCCAGTGCCCCAGCTTTTCTTGCCGGATTAATGCTAAGATCGTAATATTTCACTGCATGATTAAAAATAGTGCTTAATTGTCCATGTATCGTTTTCAGATACGTTGGCGAAAGCGGTTTTCCTGTTTTCGTTTTCAGTTTTCTCATCTGGTTATGCCAGTCCATCACATCTTTAGCTGTAATTTCCGATACTTTACGTTTTCCAAGATACGGAAGAATCTTTTTCTGAATAATATTTTCTTTTGTAAGCCAGGTACTCTGCTTCAAAGAAGGTCTGACATCTTCTTCATACATAGCGCAAAAGCTTTCCATTGTCATATCCACGCTTGCTTTCTTCTGTAATTTGAATTGTAATTCCCAGTCCGCAGCTTCTTTTCTTGTAGAAAATCCTCGTTTGCATTTCTGTTTTCTTGCACCTGTCCAGTCCTGATAACGAATCATTACATACCAGGTGCCATTGTCATTCTTGTAAATTGCCATTCCTAATTCCTCCCATCATTCGATCTTGTTCCATAGAACTGCTCATAAAAATACTTCCGGTCAACTTTTCCTGCGATTGTCTGACATCCCATTGCCTGCAATTCCCTGTTTAGCCTTTTCATCAGCTTGTATGCATAGGACTCCGATACTTCCAGGACTTCCATGACCTCTTTCACATTCATAAACATTTTACTCATAGAAAATTTCTCCTTTCTTTTTACTATACTATTTTGTATTGGTTGAATTATACTATACTATTCTGTATGGGTCAAGTGCTTTCAATACATTTACCCATACTTTTTTGTATGGATTTTCTTGTCTCTACCATTTGGATATGCTATACTCAACCTATCAAGAAAAAGACAGGAGATATAAACATATGGCAATAGGCGAAAGAATCCACCATTTCAGACTTCTGCGTGGTTTCACGCAGAAATATTTGGGTCAACAGCTGGGATTCAGTGATTCACAGGCTGATGTCCGCATTGCACAGTATGAAAAAGGGGCACGCAGTCCAAAAGAAAAATATCTGAACGCATTGGCTGATATTTTTGAAGTATCCCCTCATGCTCTTGCTGTCCCGGATATTGACAGTTACGTTGGACTGATGCATACCTTATTTACCTTAGAAGACCTTTACGGGCTTCACATTGATGAGATTGACGGAGAACTTTGTCTCCGGCTGGACAAGGCCAAGGGAACCACCTACCTTTCCATGTTCGATATGTTCCATGCGTGGCAGGAACAGGCAGAAAAACTCAAATCCGGCGAGATCACTCAGGAAGAATATGATCAGTGGCGTTACAACTATCCAAAAAACGCAAAATAAAAGCCGACGAAAAAAGGCCTTACCAAATTGATTTCACTCAATTCAGTAAGACCTTTTTTGTCGGTTTCACACATATTACCTGATAACCACAGGATAGCTGATAAATAATGCCAAAATATCCAGTGTTATCATTTTGTTATCAAATAGAACTTTATCTGCCCGGAAACGCCCTGTTTATAAGGCTTTCCAGAAATTTTTAATTATTCGAATTCAGCGGTAGCTGGAGGTTTCGCATATTCCACAGACACACCTTCCCATATTCATCACGCAGGCAATATTTCTCCTGCGTCCCAATCAGGGTATCCGATGCTGCCTGTACAATATGATCCAACCATGATTTTTCATAGTCAGCAATCGTGGGAATGATAAAGCCGGGATCCTCGATGGTTCCCGGCGTCATACTCTGAAATGTACACATATTTTCCACTAAATTCTTCAGTGTTCCATTCTCCAGTACAATGATATCCTTGTTTTTTGCCCTCCGCAGTTGGTCGTATGCCTTAATAGTTATGGTCTGCCCCTCTCCGCCATCCCGGCTGTCCCCGGATACCTTATAAACGGATCCGAAGAAAATACCATCCACCTGGTTGTTTTCCGTCACGCGAACAACATCCCCATTTTGCAGTACCAGCCCGTCACTGATATAGGAGATGTCCAGGCTGCTGGCTCCCTCATTCAGCGTTTCTGACCAGGAAACCTCTTTGCACATTTCCGAAATATCATAAATATATCCCTGGCTTTCTGCCAGAATTTCCATTCGCAACACCTCCTATGCCGGGATCGTAAGCACCTGTCCAGGATAGATCAAGTTGGGGTTCTTGATTCCTGGATTAGCTGCCGCAATTTTCTTGTATTGGCTGCCATTTCCATAATACTTCTTTGCAATCCCCCAAAGGGTATCGCCAGACTGGACGGCATGGGTCTTGTTTTCTGTCACTGCGGGATTGGTTTCTGCAGACGCAGACGTATCTTCCTGCTTTACTGTAGCTGCTGCCGTCTGTACCGCTACATACCGTTTTCCCGGTGCCTTGTATTCCAAAAGCTTGATCGTCAGGTACTTATCCCCCTCTTCTCCAGCTTTTTCTACAGCCTCCACGCTTTTTACCAGTACCATAATACTGATATCATCTGTAATATCGTTAGAGGCAATAAAGCGGATTGGCTTTAAGTCCTTCTGGGCCTTACGAAACATTTTTTCATAGTAATCCGCATCGGCCTTTGCACCGGGGTTCATATAGTGATAATCCTGACTGGGAAATTCCGCTTCAAAACTAAATTCTTCCAGGCCATAATAAGATGGGACAGAAACCTGTCCTGTCCCAAGTACCTGGTAAGTCTCTATATTCAATTCCCGATTCCTCTTGATCTCCTCTGGATTGACGGGGAGCTTGTATTTCTTATTCCCATATTTAAAATAAACTGAATATGACATTATCCCGGCACCCCCTCTGGAGCTGTGGCGATCACCTCTTTTAGACGATCAATCATATGACCCACCACACCGTCAGTGTCAGCTTCTTTTGTGATAGGACCGGTAAATTCCACCTTGATATTAGGCGCAAGGGTATTTTGGGCGATCCGGGCCACGTAATCCCGTTCTGCCAGTTTCCGCATCCACTCGATGTCCTCTTTATCTGTCTCAACCTTTACGGCACCGCCTTTACCTGTACCTTTTACAGTGGCAGGACTACCAGCAGTAGCAAACTGTGAAAGATCAATGCCGGATCCGCCAGCCCCATCCAAATTTGGATTGAAACCTGAAAACAGGTTTGAGGCTTTGTCCGCCAGACCGCTTCCTATCTCATATCCTTTGTTGGCAAAATCAGCGCCATTAACAAAATCCTTTTTCTTCACGACTTCATTCCAGTCAGAAGCGGTTTTTGCAGAAGCTGCTGCTTTTTCAATTCCTGCCTTAAAATTATCCAATCCTGCTGAAATCTGAACCTCTACTCCTGGAATACGATTTATAATAGCTTCAACCGACCGGGCCATTTCTGTCATATATCCAACCACGGTTATGGCCAGATCATAAAAGAGGATTTTAACGGCAGCAACAGGGTGATTCCAAACATTGGCAAAGAAATTGACTACCTCTGCAATAACATTGTAGATGAATATAAAGCTATTTGTTGCAGATGCCGCAAGCGCGCCTAATGCTCCGCCAATTATTCCTGTTCCTGAAAGGGTTGCTCCCGTAAAATGATTGACTGCTGCAACTCCGGCATAGAAAGCAGCTGCAAGTACTAAAACCAGCCCTACAATCCATACAATAGGGCACGCGTATAATGCAGAATTAAGTCCTAACTGCGCTGTTGTTTCTGCCCAAGTTGCTCCAGTTGTTGCCCACAATGATAATGCATATAACCCTGCACCTATTGCCTGAGCCCCAAATCGAGCCGCTGATATAAGTGCCAAACCATTTAAAGCCAACTGTGCTCCTGCATAAATTCCCAAAGCCACAGCCGCCGCCCAAATAAACGGTGATACCATCGGCCAGGCAGCAATGCAAAAATCTATAAATCCTTCTGTTGCTTCCCCTGCCAGATAAATCAAACCAATAAAGTTATTTAAGGCGGTTTGTACGCCTGCTGAATTCAAAGCGGTATTTACCTTTTCAAACACCTCTGCAAAAGCCTGTGTGCCTGCATTCTTAATTTTCTGCCAGGTATCTGCAAACGTAGGCGTCATCTGCGAAAATTTTCCATTAATCTCATCTGCGGCTTGGAACATCGCCCCTTTGATGATATCTGCCGTAATTGCGCCGTCTGAGGACAGTTCTTTTAATTCTGCCTTAGTCTTTCCCATATACTGAGCGATTGCATCAGCTACCATAGGGGCGTTCTCCATTACGGCAACAAATTCATCACCTTGTAGTCTTCCAGACGTCATAGCCTGCGTCAGCTGGAGGAAAGCGGAGTTCTGTTCAGCCGTACCTGCCCCTGACACCTTGAGGGATTTGGTAAGCAGTTCTGTAAACCCTACTGCTTCCAGATTGCTCCCAAAGGTATCGCCTGCCAGCATTTTAAGCTTTGCTGTCGCATTGGCCATCTCTGTATAATCGCCGCGAGATCGGTCCGCTGCCGCAAAAATATCTTTTTGGAGAGTCCTCTGTTCTTCCAGGCTTCCAGTGATCATAGCCAGTCTGGCGTTTGTATTGGTGTATGTATCTGTCAGGTCCATTCCCTTTTTTACCGCCGCCAGACTCACTACTGTTTTAACGAGCCTTGATAGGCTTGAGTTGGCTACATCGGCAGCGGCTCCCGTACGTCCTAAAGAACCATTGAATCCATCCGTGTTTTTACTGGCTCCTAAAATAGCCTTAGCTGCCTTATCGGTGTTTTCAACAATCTTCTTGATCTGGCTGCTGTAACCATCCATCAGACGAAACATTGCGTTTAAAGTCGGCATTCTTTCCCACCTTCCTAAGACAGTTTAGCCGCCTGTCTCTTTTCTTCTTTAATCCGTAGATCAATGCTCGCATAAATAAATGCCCGCTCCCTGGGGTCTACCGGATCATCTGCCCCGCAGATTCCGGCGAGCACCCCGGGCCTGATATGAAGTCTTTGCAGGGCGAAATGAGCGTAATTCATCTCTCCATCGCCCTGCTCAATCAGTTTTTTGCCTCTTCGATATCCTCGTTGATATCTTTATCCAATCCAGAGAGGTCAAGAGCCGCCTGCATCAGAGTCGCGAACTCACCCACATAGAGCATTTTTGCCAGGGTTTTGGGAGCGCCTAAGGTTCCCCATCTTTTCTGAAGATCTGCATTGTTTAAGTCTGGCTCTACTACTGCTGTAGCCGTCAACTCACGATTGTAATTGATCCGGTCAAACACTTCATTACCCTTCTTATCCCTTTTCGTATGTTTCCGGATAAACTCCTCGTTTTCCTGCTGAGTAATGGGCCGGATTACAAAGGGAACCGGCTTGCCATTCTCCTGAAAACGGTTTGATACAATCACCTCTCTGTTTTCTGCCTGTACTGGGTGCAAAAATGCATTTAAACTACTCATAATCTGTTTTCCTCGCTTTCTTAATTTTTGTATAAAAAGAACGCCCCGGAGGACGTTCTTTTAGGTTTATGCAGTTCTTCGTTCTTCATAGCCACGAATAAAACAATATAACATTCTATTTAATTTCGGATCATTCATCCTTAAGACCTTCAAGACAAGCGACGCCTGTTCAAGTTCCAATTCTGACAATTCAGAAAATCTTTTACTATCATCCATCTTAGCGCAAATGTTAACTAATAGGCTAATATGCTCTAAAACCATTTTCCGTCGTACCCTGCGACAATTTTGAGTTATTTCCTCTCGTATTTCCATCATTTTCATTACGCCACCTCCTGATAACAAACCCGGCACTTATTAACACTGCCATTTGCAAGCCGGAACTCGATCAATGAGGGATAGCCGTTCTCTTCCAGCCATTCCTGAACCTTTTCGAGAACACTTTCTTTGTACTGAACGGTCACACCGTCATGGCCGTTCCGGCTGTAAGCTGTCTTTACAATTTCATCTGTAAAAAGGTCGATTTTCTGGATGATGGCGCTTACTGCTTTATCATGTGGTCTACCGGACTCAGAATAGATGCCGAGTTTCTTTGCCATAGTAGTGCAGTCCCATAACGTCTGTGTAGTGCTGTCTGTAATCAACGGAATCTGAATGTCAATGTCGGCCTGTTCCTTGTAAAGCCGTTTCGCCTCTGCCGCGATGAACATCGGGTCAACTCCTGCATCTTTGAAAATGCCGCTGACGGTCTTCACAAGCATGTTGGCGGCGGAGAGGTTCTTTTTCTTCTTTTCGGGCTTCTGGGTGATGCCCTCTCTGATCGTTTTCTCCTTATACTTCTTTTCCACCTGGATGAAGTAACGGCGTACTTGCTTGCCTTTCTCATTACGCTCCAACATGGCCATTTCCTTGGCTGTATCAAGTTTAATGATATGGTCTATTTTAGTCTGTCCGGAAGGTGCTAAAATTTTAGCGGCTTCATAATCCTCTTTTTCTACTGCCTCACAATCGCCCAAACGGTTGCGAATCCAATCGCGATAATTACTCTTTACTTCCAAAACTGAATGAAGTTCTGAACCATAAACTACTTTCTCGCCGGTGCTGGTTTCGTATACTGGTACTAACTCATTTTCAATTACTTTTAAATTCTGCATAATAAAAACTCCTTTCAAAAAATACTTGCCAAAAGGAGAAATACAGTGCTATTATTTATATACTCCTTTTGGGGTGTGGAGCAACCATTTCACTTTGGTCGGTGGGGTTGCTCCTCTTTTTTTATTTTAGGTCATCCTCCAGTTTTTTAATTCCCCGTCTTATTGCTTCTGTCTTTGCCACTTTTTCCTGTTCACAGTATCGTTCAAGAATATTGTTACTTTCAATATCAAGCCTTACATGAATAGGTTTTGACTTTGGATTCTCTACTGGTGGTCTTCCTGTTCTTGGGCTCATCATATCACCCACTTTCTGTAGCCCATAAATATAATATAATTGATGTAGCCCAATAAGTCAAGCACTGTTTTCTCAAATTCTTCTTGAAAGAGGCTTCCTTTGCTGATATACTATATTTATCAGAGAGAAACCTCTTTGGTGTATTAGAGATTCGTGATACTTGGTAGGTGGAACGAATCTCTATTTTTTTATTTTGGCATATACTTCACGGATTCCTTGACGAATTACATCGGATTTTGACATTCCTGTTTCTTTACAGCAATACTCTAAAATCTCTATATCTTCATCTGACATTCTGATTCTAGTCTCGTGCTTTTTTGGATTATCCGTTGGTCTGCCTGTTCTTGGCGACATTTTCTACCCTCCTCCTAATATATAAGTGTAGGGTTTCAGTACCCAACAGCCAGTTGGGACTT
>OWIE01000220.1_pt1 | contig 22462 bp, 18 predicted proteins | sample 1733001 | NCBI WGS metagenome assembly OWIE01 (sample SAMN05065778, study PRJEB22554) | human gut metagenome | biome: ENVO:2100002; feature: ENVO:00000062; material: ENVO:00002003 | host: Homo sapiens | place: USA | reverse complement strand
TACACTTATGCGATCGTCGGCAGCGTCAGATGTGTATAAGAGACAGCCTCCATGCAGATGCGCATGTTTTTGCTGTTGGGCTGCGTGATGTGGGTGGCGTCACAGTTCGTCGCAAAGCCGACGAGTTCGGCGTGGATCCTGGCGCCGCGGGCGCGGGCGTGCTCGAGCTCCTCGAGCACGAGCGTGCAAGCGCCTTCGCCGATCACGAGGCCGTCACGGTTGGCGTCGAAGGGACGCGGCGTGAGCTCGGGCTCGTCGTTGCGGGTGCTGGCAGCAAAGAGCGTGTCGAAGACCGCGACCTCGGAGGGGCAGAGCTCTTCGGCGCCGCCCGCCACCATGACGTCCTGATAGCCGTGGCGGATGGCCTCCCAGGCGTAGCCGATCGCCTGGGAGCCCGACGTGCAGGCGCTCGGTGTCGGGATGACGCGGCCGGTGATGCCGAAGAAGAGGCCCGTGTTGACGGCCGTGGTGTGCGGCATCATCTGCACGTAGGTCGTGGCGGTGATGCCGCGCGTGTTGCGGTTGACGATCATCTCGCCGAAGTCGGCAACGGCGCGGGTGCTGCCCGTGCAGGAACCGTAGGCGATGCCGGTGCGGCCGCTCTTGATGACAGGATCGTCGATGAGGCCTGCCTGCTCGAGGGCGAGCTCGGTCGCGCGAGTCGAAAGGAGCGAAACGCGGCCCATCGAGCGGATGCGCTTGCGCGTGTAGTGTTCGGGCAGCCTGAAGTCGAGGACGGGCGCGCCAAGCCTGGCGTTGAGTCCCTCGATATCGTCCCATTCGTGCATGCGGCGCACCGCGTTCCTGTGGGCGAGAAGCCCCGCCTTGACCGTTTCCCAGTTCTGGCCGAGCGACGTGACGCCGCCCATGCCGGTGACTACGACTCTGCGCATCAGATCATGCCTCCGTTGACGTTGATGACTTGGCGCGTGATGTAGGACGCACGCTCGTCCATGAGGAAGCCGACGACGGCCGCCACTTCCTCCGGGGTGCCGATGCGCTGCATCGGAATCATCGTCATCGCGTGCTCGCGGGCGATTTCGTTCATGTCGACCATGCCCGTGTCGATGAGGCCGGGCGCGACGCAGTTGACCGTGATGCGGCGCTTGGCGAGCTCGACGGCGAGCGCCTTCGAGGCGCCGATGAGACCCGCCTTGGCGGCGCTGTAGTTGGTCTGGCCGCGGTTGCCCGTGACGCCCGAAACCGACGACATCGTGACGATGCGACCGCCCTTGCGGGCCCTGACCATCGGCATGACGGCGGGATGGATGACGTTGTAGAAGCCGTTGAGGTCGACGTCGATCACGCGCTTCCAGTCCTCCTCCTCAAGTGCGGGGAAGGCGTTGTCGCAGGTGACGCCTGCGTTGAGGACGACGCCCCAGTAGGCGCCGTTGGCCGCGATGTCGGCCTCGATCGCCGTGCGGGCGGCCTCGGTCGAGCCCACATCGAAGAAGAGCGTGCGGACCTCGGCACCCGCCTCTTCGCAGAGGCGGACGGTCTCGTCCATCTCGGCGGACGGCCTGCGGCTGTTGAGAACGAGCGCGTGCCCCGTGCGGGCGAGCTCGACCGCGCAGGCGCGTCCGATGCCGCGCGAGGCGCCTGTGATGAGAACGGTTTTCTTGTAGTTGGTCATGATCCGTTTTTGAATTGACTTTCAGTATGAGGGTGAATTATGCCGTCAGACGGCGAGAAGCGAGTCGATTTCGCTCTCAAGCGGCTGAAAGACGGTGAGGCGTCCCGAAGCGACAGCTTCGCCGTTGCACGAGACCTTGCCCTCGAAGACCGCGAGACGGTCGTCGAGCATCATCTTCGACATGGTGCAGACGAGAGTGCCCTCGCCTCTCCTGACGCAGCGCTCGATCCTGATGCCGCGCACCGAAAGCAGGAGCCCCGCGTCGGCCTTCCTGTCGCCCACGGGCACGACGGTAAGATCGTCGTGCACGTGCGACCAGATGCCGATCGTCTGGGCCATCACCTCGAGGAAGAAGGCTTCGGGCAGCTCTCCATCGGGACGCCAGTGGGTGGCGAAGACGCCGTCGGCGTCCAGATCCGCCTCGGTCGTGACATCCGCCTCGCCCACGCTGACGACGCGGGTGATGACGCACATGGGCTTCCTGTGCGGGAGATAGCTTTCCGGATCAAGAAATTCGGTTTGGGTGGTTTCAGACATGGATTCGTGCCGTTCAGGAATTCGGTTCGAAGATGAGGGCCGTGTTGCTGCCGCCGAAGGCGAGGTTCGTGCTCATGACGGGGCCGGGCGCAATGAGCGCGGGTTCGCGCAACACGCCCGAGAGCGGAAGCGTCTCGTCGGGCGTCTGGCCTTCGGAGAATTGGGCGGGGAGCTTCAGCCCCCCGTGCATCAGTCCGAGCACGAGCAGCCCCGCGTCGGTGACGCCTGCGGCGCCGAGCGTGTGGCCCGTATAGGTCTTGGTGGACGACATTGCGGTGCGCCCGCCGAAGACGCGGTTCATGGCGGCAAGCTCGGAGGCGTCGTTCTGCCCCGTGCCCGTGCCGTGAAGATTCACGTAGACGATGTCGTCGGGCGTGAGGCCCGCACGCGAGAGCGCGCCGCGCACGGCCGCCTCGGCGCCCCTGCCCTCGGGTTCGGGACTCGACATGTGGTGACCGTCGGAGCTCTCGCCCCAGCCCGAAAGCTTCACGGCCGAGGGACGGCGGGTGAAAAGCATCAGGCCTGCACCCTCGCCGATCGTGATGCCGGGACGATGGTCGGTCAGGGGACGCGTGCGCTCGCCCGCGAGCACGCCCAAGGCGTGAAAGCCGTTCAGGGGCATGTCGGCGAAGGTGTCGGCGCCGCCCGCAATGACGGCGTCGGCCAGACCCGCCTCAAGAAGGCGGGCTGCGCTGATAATGGCGCGGGCCGAGCTCGTGCAGGCCGTCGCGATCGTATAGGCGGGGCCCTTAGCACCTACAAATGATGCGAAATCGCGCGAAGGATCGCCCATTTCCTGCCATTCGCCTGCAAAAGGCGGCATTTCCGAGCCGAACTTTCGTGCCTTCCACCAGTCGGAGAACTCCTGAGAGCCCGAGGTGCTCGTGCCGAGCACGACGGCGATGCGCTCGTCCTCAAAGTCCTTGAGGCGGCTTTCGAACTCGGTCTTCCTGAGGTTCCAACAGGCCCTGAGGAGCCTGTTGTTGCGCGAGGACGGCGGATTCGTGTCGGGCAGATCAATCGTCACGTGGCCGAACGGAGCCTCGAACCCGTCGACGGTGAGCACGAGGGACCCCTCCATGCCGGGCGCGCGGCCTTCGGCCAGATTGGCAAGAATGGCATCGTCGTCTTCGCCGAGTGCGTTGACGAGCGACAGGGCTTCAACATAAACCGTCACTGTGCTTTCTCCTCGTTGGGGCCGGGCTTGTCGGTGGTGGAATCGGGAACGGCGGGATCCTCGAGATAGCGAAAGCCGATCGAATACCCGAAGGCCTCGTGCCTGAGGCTCGCGAGCCTGGCGCCGCGGGGGCCGTCTGCATACGTGAAGCGCTCGATTTCGGCGCCGTCGCCGTCGACGAGCGTTCTCGATTTTTCCTCAATCCTGAGATGATAACCCGAAGGAAGCGTCGTCCACGCTTCGGCGGGGAGCGTGCCCATCAGAATGTCGGCGACGATCTGCTCTGCGCGAAGCTCCTTGGGGAGTGGCACGTAGTTCGTCGACACGAGCATGGTGCCGTCGTAGGTGACGCTCATGAGGGCCATGCCCGTGAGGGTCATCACGTCGAGCGACATCAGGCCGCCGCGGCAGGCCCTGACCGTGAGAAGGCGCTCGGTGCGCCCGTCGCGGACCGCCGTGAGAATGGCGTTTTCGGTCATGTCGGCGCCGCAGGGACTGTCGGGCAGCGCGGCGCACACGCCGGGCTTGACCCAGAAGAAGAGTTCGGGCGACTCGGGCTCCGTGGCGCAGCCCGTGAGCATGAGCGCGGCGGCCAGCGCCGCAAGGCCCCTGAAAGAAGCGGACGTCATCGTGGACGCTCCTCCCTGTATGTGTTCCGTCTTGTGATGAGGCGCGTGGCGGGCGCAAGCAGGAAGGCGAAAAGAACGCCCGCCGAAAGCACCAGGCCGAAGCTTCGCACGGCCGGCGTCTCGCTCAGCACCAGAATGCCGAGCGAAAGAAGCGTGCTTCCAAGCGCCACCGCCATCGCATGAAGGACGTTGTCCCGCGGCTCGTCCACGGATCCCGCGCCTTCCTCCGAATGAAAGAAGATCGTGTAGTCGACGCCGATCCCCATGACGAGGATGAGCGCGAAGAGACTGAAGAGATTGACGGGCGTGCCCGTGATGCCCGCAGCGGCAAGGCCCGCAAGCAGGCCGCCCGCGACGGGCAGCGACGCGACGAGCCCAAGCCTTGCGCCAAAGAGCTTCACGAGCATGAGTCCGAGCACGGCGAGTCCTGCGGCGATGAGCCCCGTGAGACCGAGGCGGAAGGCCGAGAAGAGCTCCCCGAAGTCGGCCCGGCGGTTGAGCCAGTAAACGCTGTCGATCCCGGCCGCAGCCGCGGCCGCATCCTTTCCGGCCGAGAGCGTCACGGGCACGAGGATCACGACGCCCTCGGACGTGCGGGCAACGAGCGAGCGGTAGTTGTCGCCCAACGGGCCAGCCAGCCATGACGCAAGCTTCACGGTCCCGTAGGGCGTGCAGCCGGATTTCCCGCAGGGCGGCGCGAGCTTTGCCGTCATCGAGGGCTCTGCAGCCTTCATCGCGGCAAGGGCCTTTTCCTGCACGTCAAGGCTTCTGAGGGGCACCATCACGGGACGCGAAATAAAGCCCTCTTTTTCCAGTTCATGAATCTTCGGTCGCAAGAGCTCAAGCGTTTGCACCGCCTCGTCGGGGGTTTTGCCCGTGGCGGCGAACCACGTCTGGGAAAAGCCGATGCCGAGAAGCGAGGAGATCACCTTCTCTTCTGCGGCAAGTCTGACGGGCGGCGTCTGCAGGGCCGAGAGGTCGTCGTTGACGCTAAGGCGCGCGACGCCAAAGACCGATACGCAGGCAAAGAGGACGAGGAAGGCCTTCGTCCAGAGGCGCCCTTGTGTCCATGCGTCCGCGTAGGCCGAAAGCAGGCTTCGGGCGGGCAGAGGACGGACGGGGAAGCTTTTGACGAGGAACGGGAACCAGGCGACGACCGTGAGCCAGGCGCCCGCGAGTCCGCAAACCGCAAAGAGCGCGAGCTGCCTGAGGCCGGGGAAAGGCGCGGCGAGCATGAGCGCATAGGCCGTGACCGTGGTGAGAAGCGCGTGCAGAAGCGAGGGCCTCAGGTATCTGAGAGTGCCTGCGGGCGTTTCGATCCCGCCCGCCCAGCGGCGGCGCATCAGATAGTAGGTCGTGTAGTCGGCCGAGATGCCGATGAGGCTCAGGCACATGACGAGCGTGACGGCATGGAGCGACCCGAAGACCGCCAGCGTGGCGGCCGTGCCGCAGAGCGCGCCCGCCGAGACGGAAAGCAGGCAGAGGAGAACGGGCCTGAAGCTTCGGAAGGCGACGAAGATGAAGACGGCGAGGAGCACGCAGGAGAGCGAACCGAGACGCTTCATGTCGCGCTCGGCCTGAGAAGCCGCGTGATGGCTGTAGTAGAGAACGCCCTGCCCTGCGATGGCGGCGTCGGGACGTTCGGACAGAACGGCCCTGCGGATGTCGGCCTCGGCGGCGATCCAGGCCTTGAGCCCGTCGCCCGAGAGCGCGGATTCGGGCACGCGGCCCGTCAGCAGGCGCCAGGAGCGCCCTTCGGAATCCTTTGCGGTGATCCAGCCGTCGTCGAGCGTCGGCATGCCTCTTCCCTGAGACATCATGACCGAGCGGAGAAGAAGCCAGGGATCCGCGCGCCACTCGTCGCCGGTGACGCCTGCGACGGGACTGTAGAGCTGGCCGAGCATCCACCTCAGGTGCCCCTTTGCCTTGTCCCCGAGAAGTCCCGAGACGGTCTTCTCGTCGAGCAGGCCGAGTACGTCCCGCCTCATGGCCTCAAGCCAGATCCTGCGGTCCGCTTCGTCCATGCGGCCCGAAAGCGACGTAACGAGCTCGCGCTCCCAGAGGCTTCGGACGAATTCGTCCGCAGCGCCGGGGTTCGACGCGTCCTCGCGGACGGCCCAGATCACGCGGTCGGCGATGCCGCGCGTGGCGGCCTGAGCAAGTTCTCCCGTCCTCACGTCGGCGGAAGAGGACGGCAGCAGATCAAGAATGTCGGTCGAAAGGGCGCCCTTCGGAAAGCCGATGACGGTGAGCGCAAGAATGAGAAGGATGCACGCGGCCCAAACCAGCGCAGGCAAGGTGCCTGCGGGTTGCGTGAGCCTGTCGATGAACCGCGTCCTCCTGCTCATGATCCTCTGGTTATTGTTCGGTTTTCTTCACGTCGTCCGTGACCGCGGGCTTCGCCTCTTCGGACGCCGCCTCGGCAGGTGCATCAGCCGGCGCATCGGACGCAGGAACGTCCTTCACGGAAGGTTCGCTCACGACGGCTGCCTGAACTTCGGTGGTGCGTTCCTCTTCGACGGCGCTCTCGGGCTGCACGACTTCGGGCTGTACGTCGACAGGCGCTGCAGCGGGCGCGACGGATTCGGCCTGAACGGGCTGAGCGGCCTCGGCAGTCTCAGCCTTTTCAGCAGCTTCTGCAGTTTGAGCGGCTTCAGCGGCAGCGGCGCCTGCGGCTCCGGCAGCGGCGGACTTGCCGAAGGACGGCATCCACTTCTTGTAGTCAACGCCCTTGATCTTGTCCATCTTGTCCTTGAGGTTGAGATTTTCGATGCGGCCCTTGACGTCGAGCCTTTCAATCCTGCTCTTGACGTCGAGGTTCTCGATCCTCTCCTTGACGTTGAGGTCCGCGATCTTTTCCTTCACCTTGAGATCCGCAATCCTCTGCTTGACGCGAAGGCCGACGATCTTGTCCTTCATGCCGGAGAAGAAGGAGGGCTTTTGAGCCTCGGGAACGGCGGACGCATCGAACGCGGCGTCTGCGGCTTCACCACCCTCGGCAGCCTGAGTGGCCTGGGCGGCCTTGACGGCGGCCTTCGCCCTCGCCTTTTCCTCGCGGCGCTTCGCCATCTTCTCCCTGAGGCCGTCGAAGATCGAACGGCGGGAGGTGTTTCGGGCCGCATGCCGGGCGGCGCTCGCGGCGGCTTCGGCGCGGGCCTGCGCGATGATGGCGGCGCCTTCGTCCTCGTCGATGTCGTTCGTCGCCTCGCCTCGTGCGACCGCCTTTTCGTGGCGAACCTGAGCGCCGATGCCGAAGACGTCGGCCACGGCCTCACCGAGGCTTTCGGAGGCGATCTGGGTGTCGTTGAGGATGCGGGTGTGTTCGTCGGACGGCACAGCCCTGAGGTTTTCGGGGCTGGCGACGCGCACGATGATGCGGCAGTCATGCTTGAGTTCGCGCGCGGCCGCAAAGACGGTCTTGTTGAGGACCATGTCGGAGGACGGCAGCACGAGGACCTCGGCATCGACGAGATGGCCCTGGACGAGGAGCGCGGGGTCGGACGGATTGCCGACGATGGCCGAACCATGCTTGTAGGAGTCGACGACCGCGGCGGTCGTGTCGCTCATCACGAAGCAGGTGAAGTCGATGCCGCGGGCCTCGAGCCTCGGCAGGAGCGCGAGTACGACCTCGTTGACGCCCGCGATGAGCACGTGCCCCTTGATGGTCTTGGGCTCGACGGAGGCGAGCGGCGAGACGCGTTCGGCCATGCGCGCAAAGAACGGACGGCGGGAGACGAGGAGGTTCCTCACGTGCGGGATGGCAGTGAACATCAGCGGATTGAGCGCGATCGTCAGAATCGAGGCTGCCACGACGATGCTCATCGTGCCCGGCGTCGCGATCCCGAGCGCAATGCCCTGGCCGCAGAGAATGAAGGAGAATTCACCGAGCTGCGAGACGCAGGCGCCCATGACGAGGGCCGTGTCGAGCGGCCAGCCCAGAAGCAGCACGAGCGCGGCCGTCACGCTGCTCGTGATGCACATGATGATGAGCATCACGGCGATCACGGCCCAGGGTTCGTTCACGAAGACGTACGGGTCGAGCATGAGGCCCACGGAGATGAAGAACAGCACCGAAAACGCGTCCTGCAACGGCAGGCAGTTGCGGGCCGCACGGTGCGCAAAGCTAGACTCGCGCATCACCATGCCTGCGAAGAAGGCGCCCAGAGCGTAGCTCACGTTGAAGATCGCACCCGCGCCGTAGGCGATCCCGATGGCGATCGCAAGCACGCAGAGCGTGAAGAGCTCGCGGGAACCCGAGAGCGCCACGCGCTGGAGAATCCACGGGAAGAGACGCTTGCCGACGATGAGCATGCCGGCCACGAACACCGCGACGCCGAGCAGCGTCTTGGAGAGCGAGATGACGATGAGCCTCGGATCAACGGGGCCTTCGCCCTGCGTCACCTGTGCGACGAGCGGCAGGCACACCATGATGAAGACGGTGACGAGGTCCTGCACGACGAGCCAGCCGATGGCGACCTGGCCGCTCGGCGTGACGGAAAGCTTGCGAAGCTCAAGGGCCTTCATCACGACGACGGTCGACGCACACGAGAGCGTCATGCCGAAGACGATCGCATTGGGAAGCACCCAGTCCCAGGCAAGGAGTGCCACGACCGTGCCGGCGGCGCCCGATGCGGCCATCTGCAGCATCGCGCCCGTGACGGCCACGCCCTTGACCTTCACGAGGTCGGCGACCGAGAAGTGCAGGCCCACGCCGAACATCAGGAGCATCACGCCGATTTCGGCGAACTGCTCCGTGACGACGCGGTCGACGTTGGGAAGGAGCGGGAAGAGGCCCACGGACACGCCCGCGATGATGTAGCCCACAAGCGTGGGGGTCTTCAGGAAGCGCTCTGCAAGCCACCCGAAGACAAGCGCAAGTCCGAAGCCCGTCACGAGCGTGGTGATGATGGAAAACTGATCGGTCAAGGCCGCTTCTCCTCTGGTCTGTCCAGTCTGATCCGTTCCTCTCCGTTCCGCTGCGCGGGGCGGGCCCTTTGCACGGAGGGAAAGCGTTTAAGTCTACTCTTCCAACGGGCACTCCGCCTCAGCGTCGTCCCGAAGCGACTCAGCGGGTTCGAAAGCTTGAAACTTCAAAATCCTCGTCGCTTCGACGATATCGAATTCAGGCCCCTTTCACGATCCTCACGTTGGAGAGAATCATGTCGGTCACGTTGTCGTTAGAAGGAGACATTCTGATCGACTCAACGTATTCCGAGCCCTTCAGCGTCACGGTGCCGAGAATGCGGCCGAGAGCCTCGTCGCGGGCCCTGAGCGTGATCGTCCAGGCGTCGGCGGGCTTTTCGCCACCCACGAGCGTGTAGTCGAAGGCGTCCTGCAGCGCGGCCGCGTCGAGCCTCATCACGGACGTGAGAAGACGTGCGGCGGAAAGAACGGCGGGATGGGTTTCGGCCGTCATCACTTCGGGCGCCTCGTCCTCGTAGCGGATCGTGAAGACGCCGTCTTTGAGCGAGACCGTCTGTACAAAAGGCGTCTTCTGGACCCAGGAGAAGGCTCCGTCACCCGTGAGCGACAGCGTACCCGTGCTCGTGAGCGTGCGGCCCGCGGCGCCTAGGGTGCGCTTCTGCGTGAAGTCGGCCTTAAGCGAAGTGAAGTCGTTGAGACGCTTCGCGAGCGCCTCGAGCCTTGCAGCGTCCAGCGTCTCGGCGGCGCCTGCGGTCTTGAACCAGATGAAGGTGAGGACCAGTGCCGCAATGAAGAAGACGGCGAATTTCTTGATAAAGCGGATCACCTGCGATCCTCCTCATGCCAGAAGTCGTAGAAGTTGAACCATTGGGCGGGATGCTCGAGCGCCTCGGCCTCAAGCCTCTGCGCCCAGAGAGAGGCCAGGCGCGAAAGTTCGGCCTCGCGGCCGCGCCTCGGGAGCTTCACCTCATCCGCAAAAGGCTCGCACTTGATGAGAATGCGGTTCCCTTCCCTCACGGCAAAGAGCGTGACCACGCCGCACTTCAGGAGCGACGCGAGGATGAAGGGACCGGCGGGAAACGGCGCCTCACGGCCGAGAAAGTCCGCCGTGACGGACCGGTCGCCGCGCGTGAGCGCATCGTTGGGCGTGCGGTCGGCCGCGATTGCGACCCATTCGCCGCGCTCGATGGCATCCTGGAGCATCGAGGCGGTCTCGACGCCGAGACGGTCGACGGCGATCACGTGGCGCGAGGCATCGGGGGCAACGGCCTCGAGCATCGCCTTGAACCTCGGCGCATGACGGTCGAATATCAGCGCCCAGACGGGCACGGCCCTGTCGTGCTGGGCGAGCGCACGAGTCGCCTCGGCTACGCCCAGATGCGAGACGAGCACGAGCCTGCCCCTGCCGTCGGGCGTGGGCTCGCAGAGAAGCCTGCGGCTTTCCTCGTCGGCGAAGTCGACGTCGCGCGCGAGCTTCAGGTCGCCCGCCCATGCGGCAAGACGGTCGAGCATGCTCGTGGCGAAGGCTCTGAAGTGGGCGTGCCCCGAGACGGGGCGAAGCACAAGACCGAGCGCCTCCCTGCGCTCGGCGACGCGCTCGAGAAAACGGTCGCTCGCCTCACGGGCACGCGTCCCCGTGAGCCTGAAGATGAAAGCAACGGGAGTTCCGATGAGCGCAAAGAGAGGCCTGCCCCCGATCCTGTAGAGAAGCCACAGCAGCCTGAGCCCCCACATGCCGCGACGTTCGGGCGTGGTGCTCCAATGCTCCCCGCCTTCCCTGCCTTCCTTCGATTCGGCTTCGGTCATCTCTTCTCCTCAGACGGGTTCGCGGCGGAAAAGCCTGCGGATGCGGGCGGGCCACCAGAGCGGGCTTTCGATGAAGAGGCGCGCGTGCATCTTCGAGATGCGCACGTTGTCCTCCCACATGCGGAAGTTGGACCTGCCGCCCTCGGGATAGATCACGCGGCTGCGGATGAAGCGCACGGGCAGGCCCCGCCAGTAGAGGCGGACCATGATTTCGGTATCGAAGTCCATGAAAAGGCCCACGGGACGGCTTTTTATCACGGCAAGCGTGTCGGCGACGGGATAGACGCGGTAGCCGCACATGCTGTCGACGATCTCGAAGCTGAGCGTTTCGATCCAGACCCAGACGTGCGTGACGTAGCGGCCGATCAGGCGCTTCTTCGGAACGGACTCGTCGTATTCGGGACGCGCCGACCAGAGGACGCCGGGATGCCTGCGGGCGGACTCGAGGAGCGCGGGGGCGTCCGCGAGGTCGTGCTGGCCGTCGGAGTCGACCTGAAGCGCATGCGTATAGCCCTCGGAGACCGCATGTTCGAGCCCCGTCAGAAACGCCCCGCCCTTGCCTCGGTTGACCTCGTGGCGCAGAAGCGTCATCTCGGGATGCAGGGCGGCAAGCCTGTCAAGCTCGCGCGCACTCTCGGCATCACTTGCGTCGTCGACGACGATGACGGGAAGCTTCAAGGGCGCAAGGCCCTCAAGCACGCCCCCGAGGGTGAGCCCGTGGTTGCGGCTCGGAATGATGACGACGGGACGAAAGTCTGACATGACGCCGTCCGTCACCTGAAAATGAACGCAATGCGTCCGCGGCTTGCGGGCACGGCCTCGCCGTCCTTCTCCTTTTCAAGGGAGAACGACGCGCCGAGACCATCCTCGGCGGGCTTGAAGGCAAGCTTCACGAGGAGCGCGTCACCCGGACGCAGGGGCACCGTGAACTTCATCTGGGGAATGGAGGCGATGCGCAGGGGCCTCCCGGCCCATTCGGCTGCCAACGTCTCGACGAGGTTGAGCTGCACGAAGCCGGGCAGAATGGCCAGACACGGAAAGTGCCCGTCGAAGACGGACATGCCCTCGCTCAGCACGAGGCGGGCCTCGATCGAGGATTCGGTTCGGGAGAGCACCTCCAGGGCGCCCTTCAGTTCGTCAGCCATGTGTTGTCTCCTTGTGTTCGAAGAGTTCGGCAAGCATCGGCACGACCACCTTGCCCTGAGCGTCCGTCGGCCAGTCGACGACGTGGCGCCAGAGGCGCGGACGAGCGAGCGGATCGAGCCTCCCGGCGAGCGCCGCCGTCGTCTCGATGCGGTTGGGACAGCGCCCCCGCCAGCCCGGCGACGTGCGCTCGCAGACGACGGCGCCGATCACGGTGCGGCCCGCCTGCTTTACGGAAAGCGCTCGGATCTCAAGCCCCAGAGCTTCCTTCACCACGCGTTCGATTTCGGTGAGCGAGAGTCGGATCTCACCGATCTTGACGATGCGGTCGCGACGGCCGAGCAGCCTGAAGACCTTGTCGGAGGACATCTCCAGACGGTCGTCGAGCAGGATGCTGCCTTGGGGAAGAAGCGGCGAGGCAAGCCTCCAGCCCTGCTCCGTCTCCTCAAGTCCGCCCTCGTCGATGAGCGTCCAGGCGGGATTCATGCGTCCCGCGTCGTGCCTTCTCGAGGCGACGACGCCCGTTTCGGTGCTGCCGTAGATTTCGTGCACGGCGACGCCCGTCCAGGCGTGCATGCGAGAGAGCGCCTCGTCGTCGAGCACGCCCGCGGCCGTCAGGCAGAAGGCGATGCGGGGGCGTTCGAGCGCCGTGTCGAGCATCCTCATGAAGGTGGGCGTCGTCACGAGCGCGACGGGACGGTCGAATTCGAGAAGCTGTTCCTGATAGACCGTGCGGGCGTCGGCGACGGGCGTGCCCGTCGTCATCGCCATCCAGACGGCGAAGGTGAGGCCGTAGAGATGCCTCGGATCCACCGTGGCGGCGATCACGGCGCCCTCGAGATGACGGCCGAAAAGCCTTTGCGTGATCACGGCCTCGCGGCTCATGAGGCCGACGGTCTTTTCAATGCGCTTGGGCGTGCCCGAAGAGCCCGACGTGAAGAGTACGAGCGGCCTTTCCGCCTCGGGCGCCCTGAGTTCGGAAGCCGGGCACGGATTCTCGGCGAAGTCCGCGACGAGAGCGGGCTTCGGGAACGACCTATGCGACTCCGTCGTGAGGACGGCGTCGTATTCGTCTGCGAGCGTCTCGTGCATGGCGCCGCGGCCCGCAAAGAGCACGGGCACGCAGTCCCTCCAGAGGACGGCCGAGAGGAGCACCGCGAAGTCGTGCGGCGCATAGGCGTCAACGGCGATGCGCGAGCCCGCAGGCATGTCTGCGAGTGCGGCGGCAGCGGCCGAGACCCTGCGCGCCAGTTCGGCGCGGGTCGTCACGGCACCGTCCGCATGGACTGCGGCGGGCGCCTCAGGGCGGCCTTCGAGCCAGCCTGAGACGGGTGAGCGCTTGGCATCAGACATGCTTGACAAGCTTCCTGTAGAGATATTCGCCGCCCATGAGGCAGCCGATGGCAACGTAGCTCAGCCCCCCGTTCCAGAGGGCCCAGAGCGTCAGGTCGTCCGCGAGGATCGTTGCGACGGCGATGCTGCCGTTGACGACGAAGAAGCCGCACCAGACGGCCGTCACGCGTCGCGTGTAGGCGACGCCTTCGGGCGGCAGGGGCTTGCCGCGCAGGCCGAGGCGCGCCAGACGCTCGACGACGGGCATGCCCGAAAAGAGCGAGGCGCCGAAGACGGAGAGGAGCGAGGCGTTGACGAGGACGGGATACCAGAGCATCCAGTCGGCCTCGTCAAGAAGGGCCGCAAGGCCCACGAGCACGAGGCCCGCAGCCGAAAGAAGGCGGCCGCTGCGGGCGGTCTCGCCGCGCCCCGCAAAGGCGAGCGCGAGCCTCACGCCGAGCACGCAGGCGGTGCCCGCCAGCAGCAGCGTCATCAGGCCGTTCGTCACGGCGTAAAGGACGAAAAACGGCCAGACCGCCATGACGGCGGCCGTGACCGCATTGAGAATCGTGCCCGTCATCAGGCGCGCCGCTTACTTGGCGGCTTCGCCGTTCTGCTGCGAGAAGTCGTAGATGACGTCGACGACGTCGCCCACCGTGCGCACGGACTTGAAGGCCTCGGGCTTGATGCGCTTGCCGATCATGTTCTGCAGGTGCACGATCATGTCGACGGCGTCGATGCTGTCAAGGTCGAGGTCCTCGACGAGGCGGCTTTCGCGGGTGACGCCTTCGGTGTCAACCTCGAAGAGATCGCCCATCACGCGGACGATTTCGTCAAACAGTTCTTCCTTGGTGTAGGTCTTCTCCATTTCTTACTTCTCCTCGGTGCGGTTTTCGCGGATGAAGGCGGCCAGCGAGGCGACGCTGCGGAAGTGTGCGCGCACCTCCTCCGTTTCGCCCGAGAGCGAGACGCCAAAACGCTTCTTGACGGCAAGGCCGAGCTCGAGGGCGTCGATGGAGTCCAGACCAAGGCCTTCGCCAAAGAGCGGAGCGTCCGTCTCGATGTCTTCAGGGGTCATGTCTTCAAGGTTGAGGGCCTCGATGATGAGGGCCTTGACTTCGTTTTCCAGATTGTTCATCAGTTCTTCATCCGTTGAATGAGGGATTGGTTCGCAAGCGCCGTCGCTTTCTGCGCAGCGCGTCAATTCTGCCGGCGGCCGCGCGCCTTTCCTTCGATCTCGTCCTCGCGGCCCGCGGCCTTGAGGAGTTCGCGGCGTATCGCCTCGGTGAGCCTGCGGCTCGCCAGTGAGTAGCCGTCCTCGCCTTCCCTCAGGTAGTCCTTCGGATCGATCATGCCCTCGAAGGTCAGGCTGATCGACGGGCGAACGGCGGGAATCTCGTACCACTGCGTGTCCTTGTTGAGCCACGCGTGGGAGCTCCTGATGTGCACGACGGCGAGCCTGCATCCCGTGCGCAGGGCCGCATGGGCGACGCCGCGCTTCAACTTCATCGGGACGCCCGCGCGCGTGCGCGTGCCCTCGGGGAAGATCAGGATGTTCTCGCCGGCCTCAAGCCTGCGGGTGATCTCCTCAAGCGTTTCCAGAGAGCCGTCGTTTGACATGTAGTCGGCCGCACGGATCACATGCTTGAGGAAGAAATTATGCCTGAGCGACGCCTTCACGAGACAGTCCATCTCGGGGAGCATCGAGGCCGTGAGGACGTAGTCGAGAATCGTCGGATGGTTGGCGACGATGATCGTTCCCCTGAGGGAGCGCATCTGTGCGAGCGACCCGCGCTCAATCATCATGACACCAAGGCGATCCATCGTCCGCGCATAGAAGTCGAAACACCTCGCAATCATCGCGCGGGCCTTGAGGCGGCGCGCCACGGGATCTCGAACCGTGAGCCTCAGATAGGGAAAGTACGTCATCGAGAGGCCCAGGCCCCCGAGTCCGAAGATCACCCAGCAGAGCCCCGTCTTGAGACGGCGCCACTCGAAGGCGAGCCTGCCTTCGGTGCGTTCGGCCTTTTCCTGCGTCACGGCGGCCTCCATCACGCACGCTCCCACTCGAAGCGGGTGGCGGCGCCCGACGTGACGAACGCGGACCTTTCAGACGCAAGGCCTGCGGCGAGCTGGAGAGAAGCGGGAAGCACGGGCTCGGCCTGCTTCAGGGAACGCGGCGTCATCGTGACGCCCGCGCCTTTCTTCAGGAGCCAGGCGGTGGCGTAGAGCGCATCGCAGGGGCGCGACTCGAACGCATCAAGAAGCGCCCCGGGCTGACAGTCGTCGAAGTCAACGACGGCCACGCAGTCCATGCCGTCTGCGAGCATGCCCGCCGCCTCGACGAGCGCCATGTGAAAGCTTTCGGCGCCTGCGGCGACGCTCGAGGCGGGCGCGTGCACCCGTCCCTCGATCGTGAACATGCCTGCGGCGGCGTTGTGGACCGACATCATGAAGTCCGTGGGCGACGGCGGCTCGCCCGCCGAAATCGCGTCGAGGATCTTCACGCCCCTCACGGTCTCGCCGTGGCGGCTCGAGAAGATCCAGGCCTTCGCCTCGCCCGCGCCCTCAAGTGCAAGGGCTGCCTCGCAGGCAAGCCTTGCGCCCGGACTCATGCGGCGCGCCTTCATCATCGGAAGCCGCTTCGTGAAGGCGAGCGGCGCGTCGGGAAGCCCCTCGGGCATGCCGGGGAGCGCAGCCTGCGCCCATGCGCGGAGGTCCTCGCCGGAGGAGAGCCCCTGCGCGAGCACCACGTGGGAGGCGATGTCGAAGTCCGGCATCATCAGGCCTTCTTCTTGCGGCAGACGAGGAGCGTGTGCTCCATGCCGAGGCCGTCGTGGACGCGTTCGATCTCGAAGCCCGCGGCCTCGACGAACACCTCGAACTCGTCGTAGGGATAGAAGCGGCTCGTGCCGTTGGCGAGCGCCGTGAAGTAGAGCGACATCGCCGCAAGGCAGGCGTCGGCCACGGGGAACGGCTGACGGCCGATGAGCGGCTCAAGAATATAGAGGACTGCATCGTCCTCCATCGCGGCATGCGCCTTCTTCAGAATGGAGACGATCTGCGACGGAGAGAAGCAGTCGAGGAACTGGCTCATCCACCAGGCCTTCGTGCCCGTCTTCGGGAACGGCTGGTCGGAGAGAACGTTCATTGGATGCGTGCTGACGCGCGAGGCGAGGCCTTCTTCGGCCATCACGCGGTCGACGGTCTCGCACTGCTCGGGCAGGTCGATGACGACCACGCGGATGTCACTGCGCCAGGCGCAGCAGGAGCGGGCCCACTTGCCGGTGTTGCCGCCGACGTCCGTGATCGAGTCGATCCCGTCGGTGAAGACGAGCGGCAGCGCCTTGGGATAGGCCTCGTCGGAATAATGGTGGTCGAATTCGAACCAGCTCTCCTTCGCGCGGCCCGGCAGCTTCTGGATGCCGGGATAGATCGTCGGCCAGTCGCCGAAGACCTTGAGGCCTGCGGGACGGGACTCCCTGAAGGAGTCGGTGAGGCCTCCGAGGCCCTCGTAGCAGACGTCGCGCGTGAAGCGGAAGTTGATGCCCACGTGCAGGTCGTTGACGAAGAAGATGCCCGTGTTCGTGAGCGAGAACCGGCCTTCATCCGACCGCTGCGCCACGCCGAATCGCACGGCGACCTCAAGGAGCGACCTGGCGGCGTAGTCGCTGCAGGGCGACTTTTCACAGAGCGCCTCAAGCGTGAGGCCTTCTGAGCCAGCCTCGTCGAGCGCCCTCATCATTCCAAGGTCCGTCATGGCGCAGAGCGCCTGGAAGACGAAGGGAGAGACGGCAAGACGATGGGCCTCGTTGAGGGCTTCAAGGGCCGGCGTGCGACGGGTCTTTTTGATGGACTCTTTCATAGAAATTCGAAATTCGGCGCGGGAACCTCTGTCTTCAGACAGGGGAGGAAGCGCCGTCCTCCTTTCTAAGTTCGGTTAAATAGGTGCTTCTCTTTTCGAGAAGCGTTTGGCGGATACCCGCAGGTTCCGCTGACACGGCCCGAAGGCCGGTTGACATCCTTCGCCAATGTTGGAGGGGGTCTGGTACCTGCAACACCGCTCCGACCTCTCAGAGCTTTTAATTGCAGGCCGCAGTGCGTGGAACCAGGATGTACATCCCACGGTGCCTGTACATTCCCAACCAACGTGGCGCCTCTCGAAAGAGGGGCGCCGAGGCTAGTCAACAAAGGCTCTTTCGAGCCTCTGCCTTAGGCAGGAGTATTGACCGGTGCGGCGGTCGGATCGTTGACAATCAGTTCGTCTGGCGAAGGAGGATCTTGTTTTCTTCCTCACGGATCGTCACGGTGAGGTTGGCCGTCCAGGAATTGACCTTGCGGTGAGCCGTGCCGTCCTTGTTGAAGAGCGTCGAGCCTTCCTTGACGGCTTCGATCATGTAGCCCTCGTTGTCATAGGTGACGTCGGCGACGAGGACGTGGGGGCCCTTGATGTACTTGATGCGCATCTTGCCCGGTTCGTCCGTGACGACGCGCCAGCCGCGACGATGGGCGGCGCGCTTGATGCACGTGCGAAGCTGGGCGGCGGGAAGCTCGGAGGCCTGCTGGACGCTGACGGGATGGGTTGCGCAGCCCGTGACGCCGAGAACGGCGACGCCGGCGACACCGAGAAGAAGATTGCGGCGAAGCATGTTGGCCTCTCCTTTTGAAGTTGTTTTGTTGCGACACGAGCCCCGCTCTCCCCATCCTGCAGAGAATGGTGGCGCTGGAACCTTCCCGGAATGCGCCCCTGAATGAACATTCATTCAGTTTTTGTGCCTTCAGGTAATATCACGATTCTACCCGATTCCGTTCGCTTGCACAGGATTTCTGCAGATTTCCCCTCTTGTTTTTCCAAGTCTCTCGATATCATCACCTCACCGGACCGCACGCCTGCCGCGATGCATTTGCGAAGCTCGGGACGCGGGCCGGCGCCGCTGGTGGAGGCGGATTGCGTCCGCTTCAGTACAATGTGGTGTTTAGATTCCGAAATCCGATTCCGGCCGGGCAATTCTCCGGACGGCAGCCAAGACAATTCCGATGATAGCCACCGAAGCACAGCGCGAAGCAATCGACAGTCTTCTCACCTTCATTGAAGAGGCCACGAGCCTCAGGCAGACGGCCGCAAGGCACCTCTCGAGGTGCGGCAGGCTTCTCAGGCTCCCCGAGCTCGAGGCGGCCGTGCCGGGGCTCGTTGCGGGCGACCCGACGGGCTCCGACGCCGACCTCGTCTGCCGCATCGAAAAGCTCGAGATGCCGCCGTGCCCGCCGATTCCCGAGTCTCTCGCCCCGTACGCGACGGGCGACTGGCGCGCCCCCGAATGGACGCCCGACTGGAAGGCCCTGCCCGATCCGGCCGAGCATCCTGAGTCGGCCGAACTCTACGAGACGCTCGCCGACTGGCTCAGGATCCGCGGCTCCTGGCTGGAGGCCAGAGGCGAGATTCTTCCCAACCATGCGCTCTTCGAGCGCCTGCAGGATCTGAGGGACCATCTCTCCGAGTCGAACCTTCGCGACGAGTGCGTGATCGGCACGGCCGTCTTCACGTCGAACCCCGACGTCACGCGCGCGAAGAACCCCGTGCGCTGGCCGCTCCTCGTGCAGCCGCTCGTCATCGAGCTCGGCTCGAGCCGCCGCAACCTGCCCGTGATCGAAGTGCGCAGAAACGGCGACGAGGACCCGAGGCTCCTTGCCGAAATCCTCGCGCCCTTTGCCGAGGACGGCATCGACCTCAAGGCCGCCTCGCGCTTTGAGGAATGGCTCGAGGATGCGGGTGCGGACGCGAACCTTGCGGGCGACGAGTCGCTTTCCGAGGCGCTCGAAAAGTTCGCCGCAAGCCTTCACCCAGACTGCCGCTTCGTGCCCGCAGAAGAAGAACTCCCCGAGGACGCGGGTGAAAAACCCGCCTTCACGCTCGAGGCGAGTCCCGTCATTCTTATTCAGCCGCGTCCGAGCGGCGTTCGCAGTGCGATCCGCAGCATCAGGAAGGACATCGCCGAACACCGCGACGTGCCCGCGCACCTGATGGAGATCGTCTGTCCCGACGTCTTCCCGACGCTCGCCTCGGGCCTCACGCCCACGCTTTCGCTCGAAGCCAAACTCGCCGCGACGGCGGGCGAGGACCCCGACGTACTTCTCGCCAAGCCCGCGAACCCCGAGCAGCTCGCGATCGCGCACGAGGTCGAACACAACAACGTCGTGCTCGTGCAGGGCCCTCCCGGCACAGGCAAGACCCACACCATCGCGAACCTTCTCGGCCACTTCCTCTCGCAGGGCAAGCGCGTGCTCGTCACGAGCCACACGACGAAGGCGCTCTCAGTCGTCAAGGACCTCCTGCCGAAGGAGATCCAGCCGCTCTGCGTCACGATGCTCGGCGACAGGAAGGACCTCGAGCAGACCTCGTCCGAACTCATCACGCGCCTCACCCGCCTCAACGTCGAGGACCTCGAGGCGCGCATCAGGGCGCTCGGCCTTGAACGTCATCGACTCGGCACCGCGCTCGCCGACCGTCGCCGCCGCATCTTCGAGCAACGCAGGATCGAGCACGAGGCCGTCGAATTCAACGGCCGCCGCTACACGCTCACCGAAATCGCGAAGTTCCTGCGCGAGGCCGAGCGCCTGCAGGCGCTCATTCCGGGCGAAGTGGCCGAAGGTCCCCTGCCGCTCTCCTTCAGGGAGCTTCTTGAACTCTACGGCACGAACGGCCGGTGGGACGCCGAGACGGCCCGCGACCTCTCGGGCCTGCTCCCCGGATTCGAGCTTCTGCCCGACGTCGACACGATGCGCGGCATGAACCGCCGCTGGCGCGACGTGCTCGCCGAGGACGCAGGCGACGTCACCATCGACGAGCGAAGGAGCGCCTCAGGCGAACGGCTCCACGCCTTCATGAAGGGCGGCGAAACGCTTCTCGTCGCACCCGAGTCGGGCATCTCCGCGCTCACACCCGCTATGGATCTTTCGCCGCTTACCGAAACGGACGAAATGAAGCGCCTTGCGCTCTCGCTCGGCCTTGCGGACGAAGGGTGCCGCGAGGCCTTCGAGCAGCTCGAGCGCGAGCTCGCGGCCGCAAACGAACTTGCTCTCGCCGTCGACCGCGCCTCGCTTCTTGACAACCGCACCGTCGTCATCCCCGACGCCATTGACGCCGACGCCGCCATGAAGGCCGCCGAATGGTTCACAGCCAACGATCCCGACGGCAGCACGGGCTTCCTCGGCCGCCTCTTCAACAAGGAGGCCCGCGAGGCCGCCGATGCGCTTGCCGGCGTCGAGGTGGACGGCTCGCGCCCTGCCTCGAAGGAGGCCTTCGAAGCCGTCGCGCTGCACGCGCGCCTCAAGGCCGCCGTGAAGACCGTCGCCCGCACCTGGGACAGCCTTGCCGAACGCGCGGACGCACCCGCCTTCGCCACTTACGGCGACAACGCCGTGCGCACGCTCTTTACGCGCTACGGCACATCGCTCTCCGACACCTGCATCTGGTGGCGCAGGGTCTTCGTTCCCTATATTGAAGGGCTTCTTTCCGCCGGCATCGAAGCCGAGGGCATGAAGGAGCTTCTTGAATCCGCCGATCCGCTCGAGGCGGCCCGCAGGTTTGCGACCGACGTGCTCGCGCCCGTGCACACGGCCCGCCACCGCGAGGCCGAGCTTCATGCGCTTCGCGAATGGCAGGCGACCGAGAGCCAGAAGCTCTATGCGGCCGCCCCCGCCTGCGCGACCGCAAGGCGCCTTGCCGCCGCAACGCTCGTCGACCCCGACGCCTGGGAGCTCGAGGCCGAGCGCCTCAGGAAGCTGCTTGAGGACCAGCCGCTCTTTGCCCGTCGCACCGAACTTCTTGAAAGGCTTCGCGCCGCCGCACCCGAGTGGGCGAACGCGCTCGAGGCGGGCGACCCCGGCTTCACGACCTCGAACCCGTCGCCCGAAATCACGAATGCCTGGCTCTACCGCCAGCTCGAGCGCATCTACACGGGCTCGACCGCCGCGGACCTTGACGCGCTGCAGTCCGACGCCGAGCGTCTGTGCACCGACCTTCGCGAGGCGACGGCCCAGCTCGCCGTCGCCAAGGCGTGGCTGGCCGTCAAGTCGAGGCTCTCGAACGGCCCCGCGCTCTCGAACCTCTTCTCGCTTGCCGCCTACATGAAGCGCGCCGTCGGCCGCGGCCGCAAGAGCGCCGCCTGGAGGCGCGAGGTCAACAGGCTTCTGCCCGCCTGCCAGCAGGCCGTACCCGTCTGGATCATGATGATCCAGGACGCGCTCCTCAACTTCAGCACCGCCTCGAAGTTCGACGTGATTGTCGTCGACGAGGCGAGCCAGGCCGACATGACGGCGCTGCCGCTTCTTTACATGGGCAAGAAGGTGATCGTCGTGGGCGACGACCGCCAGGTGACGCCGCTCTCCGTGGGCACGAGCGAGGCCGCCGTCGACGCGCTCTGCGCCCGACACCTCGAGGGCCGCGTCAAGGAGCCCAAGCTCTACGACTCCAGGCTCTCGCTCTACGGCCTCGTGCAGAGCATGGCCTTCCCCGCGCACATGCTCGTCGAGCACTTCCGCTCCGTGCCCGAAATCATCGGCTGGTGCAGCCGCCTCTCCTACAACGGCACGATCAGGCCGCTTCGCGACGCCTCGTCCTCGAGCCTCAAGCCCGCGGTGGTGCCATGGCGCACCCGCGGCACGGCGGGCGACAACGGCGTCAACGAAGAGGAGGCCCAGGCCGTCATCCGCCTGCTTCGCGCGATGATCCATGATTCCGCCTACGACGGCAAGACCTTCGGCATCATCCCGATGCGAAGCGTGCACGGTGCGCAGGTCAACCGCATCCGCCGCCTGCTCGTCGAGAACTTCGACCCGCGCGAGATCGAGCGCCGCCGCATCCACTGCGGCATTCCGGCCGAATTCCAGGGCGACGAGCGCGACGTCGTGATCCTCTCGCTCGTTGACTCCGCCGCGCCGGGACTTCCGCTCAGGAAGGAGACGGACGGAGCCGACGGCATGATGAAGAAGCGCTGGAACGTGGCCGTCTCCCGCGCCCGCGACCAGCTCTGGCTCGTGCACTCCTTTGACCCCGCCGCGCAGCTCAAGCCCGACGACCTGCGCCGATCGCTCTTCGACTGGGCCGACGGCGTCATGTCGGGCACGATCGGCGCTGCCGAGCCCTTCGACCTGCCGGATCCCGAATTCACGGGCCAGGTGCTCCGTGCGCTGCGAAAGCGCGGCTACCGCGTCGAGGCGGGCCACGATGCGAGCTGTCTCTTATACACATCTCCGAGCCCACGAGACCGGAGCCTATCTCGT
>OWIE01000216.1_pt1 | contig 22634 bp, 17 predicted proteins | sample 1733001 | NCBI WGS metagenome assembly OWIE01 (sample SAMN05065778, study PRJEB22554) | human gut metagenome | biome: ENVO:2100002; feature: ENVO:00000062; material: ENVO:00002003 | host: Homo sapiens | place: USA | reverse complement strand
AAAAACGCCGGTCCTTAGATTGCGTCCTTTGCAATCTTAGTACCGCTGCGTTTTTGGCAGAGCGAAAGCGTGCCTGCGCAGGGGATACACATCCGCCGGGCAGGGAATCCGCAGCGGGAAGGCAGGCAGGCCGAAGACAAGAAGCTCAGGGCCCCCACCGCCCCCCCCAATAACTTCACCAATGACTTTTCGAAAAACATATGGTATCCTGAAAACAGGAAAGGATACTGGAACCCGATATGAAAAATAATGTAACATTAAAAGGCTGCGTAGTGGAAAAGTGCATACGTATATCCGCCCTGTTCAGCGCTTTCAGGCAGGTTTTCGGAAAGGACTATTATTTCGGAGGGGAAACCCACGATTTCTGGGAACTCGTCTGTGTGGTGGAGGGAGCGATAGGGGTTACGGCCGGTGAAGATGTTTTCCTTCTGGAGGCAGGCCAGGCGGTTCTGCACCGGCCCATGGAATTCCATAGCTTCTGGTCGGAGAAGGACAGCTGTCCGGATATTATTGTGGTGACATTTACCGGAGATATCATGCCTGCAATGAAGGAGTGGAGATTTCGGCCTGGGAAAGAGGAGGTGGAAGAGCTGTGCGAACTGCTTTCCTGTGTGCCGCGTATTTTTCAAATAGATCGAAAGATATATACACAGAAGATTATAGCGGGAAAGGAAGCGGAGGCCCATCTGTTTGTCAGCAGGCTTGAAAATATCCTTCTTTCGGCGTGTACAAGAGGAGAAGAGGATTTTACCCGGATTCAGTCGGCAGGAGCGGAGAATTACCGCAGGGTGGTCCGGGTGCTGGAGGAACATGTGGAGGAGAGGCTGACCGTTGCTGAGGTGGCCCGTTTGTGCAGCATGAGTGAATCCGCCATAAAGAAAACCTTCACCAGATATGCGGGAATCGGCATGATGGCCTATTTTAACCAGATGAAAATGCGCAGGGCTGCCAGGCTGATGGAAGAGGGAATGAGCGTAAGGCAGGCCGCTGCTGCGGTGGGATTTTCGGATCAGAACTATTTCAGCACGGTTTTCAAGAGGACAACGGGGGCGGCGCCCCGCATTTATATGGCGCGCAGGGAACATACCTGAATTCAAAGATTTTGTCCCCCAAATCCTATAGAAATGTATTTTTGGATATGGTAAAAGTAAAGATATAGAAAACCTTATGACATCGCTTAAGCGGATGGGACAGGGAATAAATGGGGGATAAACCATATGAAAAAACTTTCAGTAGGAATCATAGGACTTGGAAACCGGGGATACGGGCTTCTTAAGGATGCGATACTCAGAATGCCTTCGGTTAAGGTGACGGCGGTGTGTGATGTTTATGAGGATCGCTGTGAAGAGGCGGCCCGGCTGATAGAGGAGCTGTGCGGGCACACTCCGGCATGGACGACGGATTACAGGGAACTGCTGGCCAGGAAGGATGTGGAGGCTGTGGTGGTTTCCTGCGCATGGGAGAGCCATATTCCTGTAGCGGTGGAGGCAATGCAGGCCGGAATTGCGGTTGGCATGGAAGTGGGAGGCGCTTACAGTATCAGGCAGTGCTGGGATCTGGTGGAGGCCTATGAGCGGACCGGAACCCCCTTCATGTTCCTGGAGAACTGCTGTTACGGCAGAAGAGAGCTTATGGCGCTGAACATGGTAAGGCAGGGGCTTTTTGGCGAGGTGGTTCACTGCAGGGGAGGCTATATGCATGACCTCCGTGAGGAAGTGGGAACCGGTCTGGAAAAGCGTCATTACCGTCTGCGCAATTATAAATTCAGGAACGCGGAAAACTATCCCACCCATGAACTGGGGCCTATTGCCAAGATCCTTCATATCAATCACGGAAACCGGATGCTGACGCTGACATCCATGGCCTCCAGAGCGGAAGGGATGCACGCCTTTGCGAAGGAAAGGCATCCGGAAAATGAGAGTCTGGTACAGACCAGGTTCGCCCAGGGAGATGTGGTAAACACAATTATCAAATGCGCGGGAGGAGAAACGATCCTTCTGACGCTGAACACCACGCTGCCCCGTTTTTACAGCAGGGATTTTACGGTCTGCGGGACAAAGGGTATGTATGAGGAAGAAAATGATACGGTATTCCTGGATGGAAAATATACGGAAGAAGAAGAGTTTGATTTCCGTAAATATTGGGGAAATGCAAAAGAATACGAGGAGGAGTATGATCATCCCATCTGGAAGGATTTCCTGAATGACGGAGTGCTGGGCGGACACGGGGGCATGGACTGGCTTGTGCTGAGAGCTTTCTTTGACAGTGTTATAGAGAAAAGGCCGTGTCCTGTGGATGTATATGATGCGGCATCCTGGATGTGCATCACCGCTTTGTCGGAGGAATCCATCGCTCTTGGAGGGCAGCCGGTGGCTGTTCCCGATTTTACGAACGGCATGTGGATGAACAGTGAAGAGCCGGAGCTGTAGAAAAGCGGGAAAGCCGGTTATTCAATAAGAAGCTTAAAAAGAGAGACAGGAAGGCGGTAATGTGAACCTATCACATACTGCGCGCCTGTCTCTTTTGCATTTATGCCAAATCACAGCAGAAAATACCGGTTACAGCAGTTCTCCGAAGTGATGCACATATGCTTTTTTCATAATAGTAGCCAGCGCCATATACAGCAGGATGCAGGGAATCAGATAAGCAAAATATGCTGCAGGCAGAGCTACGAAGCCGAGCATGGTACCCAGGGCGGTAAAGGGGATAATCGTCAGCACAGCGATACCGGTAAAGGTAAGCAGTGTGAGCGGGGCTGAAGCACGGCTCTGAATGAAAGGCAGCTTCGGTGTACGGATCATGTGGATAACAAGGGTCTGGCTCCACATGGACTCTACAAACCATCCCGCATGGAACATGGCGGCATAGGTCTGCTGCATCTTTGCCAGCTCCGCACCGCTGTAGTGTGCTGCCAGATCGTTGTAACGGACACCGTTTGATACAAAGAACGGGCAAAGTACAAAGTACAGGAAAGCGTAGGTCGTCCAGTCAAAGACAGAACTGGTGGGCCCGATCCATATCATGAAGTTGCCTATGCTGGAAGCATCCCATTTCCGGGGAATAGTGAGGAACTCCTCATCCACATTATCCCATGGAATCGCGGTACAGCTTAAATCATAAATCAGGTTCAGCAGAATCAGATGGATGCTTTCCATCGGCAGAAACGGCAGCAGTGCGGACGCAGCCAGCACAGAGAACATGTTTCCGAAGTTGGAGGAAGCAGTCATCTTGATATATTTGATCATGTTGGCATAGGTCTTGCGGCCTTCAATGATACCCTGTTCCAGAACCATCAGATCCTTTTCCAGCAGGATGATGTCCGCGGACTCTTTGGCGATATCCACGGCGGTATCTACGGAGATACCGATATCTGCCGATTTCATGGCGGCGGCGTCATTGATGCCGTCTCCCATAAAGCCGACCGTATGTCCGTTGCTGCGCAGCGCGGATACGACGCGGGCCTTCTGATCAGGGGAAAGCTTGGCGAATACATCGGTGGTTTCCGCAGCCTGTATCAGTTCATCATCACTCATGCGCTCCACGTCGGAACCGAGGAGCAGATTGCTCACTTTCATGCCCACCTGTTTGCAGATACAGCGGGTTACGCGGTCGTTGTCTCCGGTAAGAATCTTTGTGGTTACGCCGTGCTCCTTCAGGGCGCGGAGCGCATCAGCGGTAGATTTTTTCGGAGGATCCAGGAAGGCCAGGTATCCCATCAATACCATCTCGCCTTCGTCCCTGACACTGTATGTATCCACGGTGGGAAGGGCTTCTTTTTGGGCAATTGCAATGACACGCATGCCGTTTTCATTCAGAGAATCGACTGTGGCCATGATTTCCTTGCGTATATCATCCGTAAGCGGCTGTATCTGCTCTTTATACTCTGCAAAAGAGCAGACAGAAAGCATTTCATCCACGGCCCCCTTTGTGATCATCTGCCTTTTTCCGTTTTTATCCTCAACGACTGTGGACAGACGGCGGCGTGAGAAATCAAAGGGAATCTCATCTACCTTATGGTAAATCTCCGAAAGATCCGCCAGCTGTGGATTCGCAGCCTCTTCCTCTTCCGTCCGGTCAATAATGGCCACATCCATCAGGTTCTTATAGCCGGTCTGGAAATAGCTGTTCAGGTAAGCGTGCCGCAGAACGCGGATATCTTCCTTTCCGGCGATATCCATATGATATTCCAGGACAACCTTATCCTGAGTCAGAGTTCCCGTCTTATCCGTGCAGAGCACATCCATGGCCCCGAAATTCTGGATGGAATTCAGATTCTTTACAATAGCCTTTTTCCTGGACATGGATACGGCTCCCTTTGCCAGGCAGGTAGTTACGATCATCGGCAGCATTTCGGGAGTGAGGCCGACTGCAACAGAGATGGCGAACAGGAAAGCCTCGAGCCAGTCGCCCTTCGTAAGGCCATTGATGAAAAATACGATGGGAACCATGACCAGCATAAAACGGATTAATACCCAGGAAACGGCGTTAACCCCTTTAGTGAAGTTGGTTTCCACAGCTTCACCTGCTACGGAAACAGCCATGGATCCGAACAGTGTGTCATCACCTACGGAAATCACGACGGCTGTGGCGCTTCCGCTGATAACATTGCTTCCCATGAAAGCGATGTTCGTATAATCGGTAACTGTTTCACATTCCTGCTCACATACCACCGGAATTTTTTCGATGGGATTGCTTTCCCCGGTCAGCGCTGACTGGCTGATGAACAGATCCTTTGCTTCCAGGACTCTCACATCGGCAGGAACCATATCGCCTGCGGAAAGATGGATGATGTCGCCGACAACCAGTTCATCCAGCGGAATTTCCTTTGTGCCGTCTTTACGGGTGACGGTACAGGTGGTGGTGATCATTGCCAGCAGTTTTTCAGCCGCATTCCCGGAGCGGGATTCCTGCACAAAGCGCAGTGTTCCGGAAATGAATACCATTGTCAGAATGATGATGACGGTCAGCGGTGACACTTCTTCCGGCATTTGCTGATAAATAGGAACAAGGATATCCGTGAAAATCGACACGATTGCCAGGCAGAACAGTATCGCGGTGAAAGGGTTGATAAAAGCGCCCGCGAGACGTGCCGGAAGGGACTTTTTCTTTTCATGTGTAACCTTGTTTCTTCCATACATGGAACGGTGGGAAGCCACTGCGTTTTCATCCAGGCCCGTAAGCGTGGAATCAAGCTGCTTCAGCACGGGCTTGATTTTGTTGGAGGCCGCAAAAACCAGCTTTTTATTCGCTTCATCCCTGCGGACCATTTCCGCTGTTGTTTTATGAACCATTACGCGGTTCTTTTCTTTCTGATTCATTGGTGTTGATACCTCCTTCAGTTTAATAGTAAAGTTTTTATTCCGGGATTTGATATCTGCCGGATTTTCCAATCCAATAGACGTCAAGCCCTGAAAGGATCAGCCAGGCGATCATGCTCCACAGGAATACATCACCGCGGAAGGCTTTCCATAACCCGCTGAGAATAAAGATAATGCCGCTTATGAAAATCATAGTCCCCACATTCCGGCAGAGCGGTCCGATCCGTATTTTCCTTTTTTCGTCTTCGGACATTGACTTCCAGGCCGTAATGTGGTTAACAGCCCTGCCGGAATAAAAAAAGACTCCTGCTGCGGCAAAGAGAATGCCGAGTATAAGACAGGTAAAATTCATGTGGTTTTCCTCCTATAGAAGCTCCCAGCCGGCTCTGACAACACTCGGTACCGTCAGGAGCCTGCTTACAATAGATTCTGCTGTCTGGGCCTTGGAACGGCCGACAGAAAGAAAATCTGCCTGTATTTCCACTTTATCCCCAATCACATCACTGCTTTCCAGATTAGTAAGGAACAGTGTCCGACAGGTGTTGCTGTTGATGATCAGAGAACGGATTTCTGTTTCAGCGGCTTCCTGGCAGGTGGCGGAGATACGGTATACCTTTTCGCTTTCCTCACTGCGGGCGACAGGTTTGATTTTTATGGCAATCGGCCGGAACAGTAAATTGGATACAATCAGCATACCGGCAGCCGTTACGGCAAACAGATAATTACCGGAGCTGGACAGGACACCGACGGCGGCCGTACACCAGAGGGTAGCTGCTGTGTTCAGCCCGCGGACTGTTCCGCTTTCTTTGAAAATGACTCCGCTGCAGAGGAAACCGACGCCGGATATAATATAGCTTGCGATACGGTATACCTCATCGGTGCCCGACATGAGAGGGAACATCATAAACAGGCAGGCCCCCATGGAAATCAGGACATTGGTCCGTATGCCGGCGGGATGCCCTGTTATCTGGCGTTCCAGACCGATAAAAAAACCCAGCAGGATGGACAGTCCAATCCGTAGGATCAATTCGAATACCCCATAAAAATCACCTCGCTTTCCTTTACAAACCAAAGTATAGAAGGTTTTCCGCCGTAATCCTATGGCTGAACCCTTGCGATTTTCTTGCTTTCCGGCAAGAAAAAAAGCAATTGATTTAAAAAAAACCAATTGCTTCTGAGAGTTTCTTCATAATTTATCATTGAATTTATAGCCGATTCCCCAAATAGTAAGAATGTATTCCGGCGCATCCGGGTTAGGCTCTATTTTCTTGCGGAGCTTCCGGATAAAGGCCATGATGTTGCTGTCTGTGGTATAATAATCCTCTTCCCATATGGCCTGGTATATCTGCTCTTTGGTAAAGACAATGCCCCGGTTCCGGGCCAGAAAATAAAGAATGTCGAATTCTTTTGGCGTCAGCTGGATTTCTTCTCCTCCCCGGAGCACCTGGCGGCTCCTGGCATGTATGGTGAGATCCCCGCAGGTCAGTCCGTCATTGGCCGGGACGGACACGCTGCTGCCTGGTTCCAGCATGAGAGAGTCCAGCTGGCCGGAGATGAGTTCTTCCACTCCCCGGTATAATTCGGCCGCGGCTTCACTTTCTGACCTTCTTTCCATAAGGGCCTGCCTGAGCCATTGCAAGGTGGAGGAATCCAATGCTACAAAGTTGATTTTCTTCATGGTATCCCTCCTTTATAACAGCTCGTGGTACTTTTTGATATACCACCGTTTGGCAAGGGTCACAAGCAGCATGTAAGCGAGGACAACTGCTGCAAGAAATGCAAAATAATATAAAGGCAGAGGCGCAAGCCCAAGCCATGACGCCGCCGGCAGATAGACAACTGCAGTCAGCAGCAGAAGACCTGCGGAGGTCACCAGCCAGACAATGCCGGAAGCACTGCTCTGCGCGAACGGAAGGTGTTTGGTGCGCAGCATGTGCAGAATAAGCACCTGAGTCCAGAGGGATTCCAAAAACCAGCCGGTATGGAACAGGATGGCATACTGCTCCTGCATGGCGGGGGACAGCTCCGGAAACAGGCCTCCTGTCAGCGCCGGACATAAAAAATAATATAAAAAGGCAAAGGTTATAAGATCAAACAGCGAACTTAAAGGCCCGAAGAACCGCATGAACCGGCCCAGTGTTTTTCCCGACCAGACATTAGGCTTATCATAAATATCCGCATCGACGTTGTCCCATGGCAGCGTCATACACAGAATATCGTAAAGCAGGTTCAGCAGAAGCAGCTGGACGGCAGTCATCGGAAGGAAGGGCAGAAAAGCGCCGGCGAGTACAATAGAAAGGATGTTTCCGAAATTGGAGGATGCCGTGATCCGGATATATTTGGACATGTTGGCAAACGCCTTTCTGCCTTCCATTATCCCTTGTTCCAGCACATTCAAATCCTTTTTCAGCAGAATGACATCCGCGGACTCTTTGGCGGCTTCAGCTGCCGTGTCAACAGAGATGCCCACATCTGCAGCGGTCATGGCGGAAAGATCGTTCATGCCGTCGCCGAGGAAGCCCACAGAATGGCCGTTTTCACGCAGCACCTGTATGATCTGTGATTTCTGGCTCGGAGTCAGTTCGGCAAAAATTGAGGCCTGCTCTACGGAGGTGATTAGTTCATCCTCTGTCAGGCTCTCGATTTCCTCTCCGGTGAGAGCGAGGTCTGTCGGGATGCCAAGACGCCTGCAGATAGAGACAGCCACACTTTTCTGATCCCCTGTCAGCACCTTTACATGAACATGAAGCTGCCGAAGCTTATCCAATGCACTGGCGGCCGAGCTTTTGGGAGCATCGAAAAAGACTACATATCCTAACAGAATCAAGTCCCTTTCATCCTCCGGATAAAGGAGGGACTGACCGGGCGCAGGCTTACAGGCGACCGCCAGTACCTTCATGCCATCCTCAAGCATTTCATCGACAACCGCATGCACGCCGCCGGAATCGGAGGGATCCACTTCAATCACCTGATCATGGTGGCATACATAGCGGCACCGTGAATAAACGCTGTCCACGTCCCCCTTTGTAATGATATAATTGCCTTTATCCTGAACAGATAAAAGGATACTGACACATTTTCTGTCATAATCGAAGGGCAGTTCATCCAGCTTTTCTGCTTTTTCCGGCAGGCTCCTGAAATATTCCTCTTTTCCCGGCATGGAGGAGCATTTTAAAACCGCCCGGTCCAGATGGTTTGCCACGCCGGTATGATAGAAGCTGTTCAGATAGGCACAGTCCAATACATCCTGACGCTCATCACCGAGTATATCCAGGTAATATTCCAGAAGAACCTCATCGCCGGTCAGGGTTCCGGTTTTATCCACACAAAGAATATCCATGCTGCCGAAGCTCTGCATGGCGTTGATATTTTTTACAATGGTCTGCTTTTTGCCCATGGCGGTACTGCCTTTTGCAAGACAGGCATTAACGACCATGGGAAGAAGCTCCGGCGTCAGGCCGACAGCTACGGACAAGGAAAAAAGAAAGGAAGTCAGCCAGTCGCCTTTTGTGATGCCGGATATTACAAACACGAAAGGGATGAGCGCCGCCATAAAACGGATCAGCACCCATGCGATGGAATTGACGCCCTGTTCGAAGCCGCGCTTTGTCTGCTGAAGCTCATAGAGATAGCTTCCATATACTGTATTGATCCCGGCCGCCAGAACAATTCCTTCCCCGGAACCGCTGATGACAATGGTTCCCATGAAGGCAAGATTGGAAAAGCTGTTCAGGGAGGTATGAGTCATCGGGTTAAGGCGCTCCGCGTTCTTTTCCAGAATAGTGCTTTCGCCTGTCAGCAGGGATTGGGAAACAAATAGATCATTGGTACGGCTCAGGCGGATATCCGCAGGGACCCGATCGCCGGCAGAAAGCTGGACAATGTCGCCGACAACAAGCTCCTCTGAAGGAACTTCCATGATTTGTCCCTCACGGCGGACAGTGACGGTAGTCTGTATTTTTTCCGTCAGAAGTTCGGCGGCATGGCCGGCCTTGAGTTCCTGAAGCAGGCGCACGGTCCCGCTGAGCAGGAGCATGGACAGAATGATAATAACGGTGGTGCCATTGCGTCCGTAATTGGACTGCAGGCAGACGTCCGTAATAAAAGAAACGGCAGCAAGGACAAAGAGGATAATGCTGAAGGGATTGATAAATGCTCTTTTGAGGTGGTGCAGAAAAGAGTTCTTCACCGCATAACCAATCTGGTTGCCGCCGTATTTATTCCGCATCTGAAAGATCTGGGCTTCATTCAGCCCGTCCTGAGACAGATGAAAGTCCTCATAAACAGAGGAAATATCCTCCAAAGCATACTTTTTCAGTCGTTCATGCGGTGAGATATATGTTTTGTCCATAATTTGATATCCCTCCCTGAGTAGTTATTAAAATTAGAATATCAATATTTTAGCATACTATGGACGATTTTTCCCGGAATAAATCCTTGCGATTTTCATGCTTTTCCTATTACGGACGGCTCCGTCTGCAGCCTGCCGGCCCATCAGCCGATGTTTTTCCAGTGTTTATCCACTTTATTAAGGACTTCACAGCCGTCTGCCGTGACGAGTACCAGATCCTCTACGCGCACGCCGAATTTTCCGGGAAGATAAACTCCCGGCTCTATGGAAAAGGTCATGCCTTCTTCCACTACAGCGGTATTAGCCAGGCTCACGTCCCCGGGCTCATGATCCTGCATCCCGATGGAATGGCCCAGACGATGGTTGAAATATTCCCCGTAGCCTGCTTCTGTGATGAGATCTCTGGCGGCCTTGTCCAAATCACAGAAACGTACGCCGGGGCGGATCAGGCTTTCTGCCTTTTCATTGGCGCTTCTGACTAAATCATGAATCGGCGCATACTCGGGATCTTCCTTTCTGCAGAAAAAGGTACGGGTCATGTCGGAGCAGTAGCCGTCTTTCCTACAGCCCATGTCGATGACAATACAGTCCCCGGCCTTTAAAACGGTGTCATCCGGTTCATGATGGGGATCCGCAGCGTTGGCCCCGAAAGATATAATGGTTTCAAAGCCTTCCTCACAGCCCTCTTCCTTATAAAGGGCACGGATATAATCCGCACATTCCTTTTCCGTCATCCCTTCTTTGACAAAAGCGGCGGCTTTTTCCATGCAGGCGTCATTGATGCGGGAGGATTCTCTCATTTTTTCCTTTTCATATTCATCCTTGATGGAGCGTACCTGGTCCACACACGCGGAGGAGTTTACATAACGTACTCCGGGATTGCGTTCCATCAGGTCGAGGAGGAAGCGCGCAGGCCAGCTTTTATCAATCCCCATATCGGATCCGGCGTCCACATGGGAAGCCACGATGCCGATGCAGTCGTCCGTATCGGACATCCAGACTTTAGTTACGTCAATGTCCGGAATGACGAAAAGATTGTTCAGAAAGAAGATGTGTTTCCCGTCGGTGCGGATATAGAAAGCAAAAAGCCGTTCGTAGGGCTCGATCCATACACCGGTAAGGTACCCGATGCTTAAGGGATCGCTTACTATCATTTGTGTCAGGCCCTGTTCCCGGAGCCTGCTGCATACCCGGGCCAGCCGGTCCGTATAAAGCTGGTTCATGTTATTACCTCTCATTCTGCCGCCTGGGGCGGCTTATAATCGGATGTTGAAATCCGTAAAATGCTATATCTATTATAGGGGGAAATAGTAAAAGATAAAAGAGTAAAAGATAAAAGAGTAAAAGATAAAAAGAGGGGAGAGTTGCGTATTGTAAGCGGGGGGAAGTATAATGGGGGTAAGGGTTTGGGTTGAAATGGATGAATATAGGAGGGAAATAGGATGGGAATGGTGCCGGAAATGGTGATTTTTGATTATGGGCAGACTTTGGTGGATGAGGGGGATTATGATGCGGTCAGGGGGAATCGGGCTGTGTTGAGTATGGCGGTGAAAAATCCGCGGGGGATTACGGCGGAGCAGCTTCAGGAGTTTGCAGATGAACTGACGGGAGATATGGAAGGGCTTTTTGGGGAGGAAAAGAGAGGGAAGGCGGAGGGGGAGTTTTCTGCTGTTTCGTTTGATCGGTATTTGTATGAGTATCTGGAAATAGAACTTGGAATTCCCTGGGAGGAGGTGGAGAGGGTATTCTGGAAAGGGGCCGCCAGGGTGAGGGTTACGGAAAATGTGGAGAAGCTTCTGGATTATCTTTACAGGGAGGGAATCGGGACGGCTGTAGTGAGCAATATGATGAAGAGTACACAGAGTCTCAAGGAAAAGATAGATGGGCTTCTTCCGGGGAATCATTTTTCTTTTGTTATGACTTCGTGTGATTATCTGTTCAGAAAGCCTCATCCGAGGATCTTTGCAATGGCGCAGGTTAAGGCGGGGGTTCCGGCGGACAGGATATGGTATTGCGGCGATAATCTTTTTTGTGATGTGAAGGGGGCCGCGGGGGCGGGGATGAAGGCGGTATGGTATACTCCTTATGCGAAGAAGGGGCAGGAGGCGCCGGATGGAGTTGATTATTTGACGGTTAACAGTTGGGACGAGTTGATTGAGGTGCTGGAGTCTTTGAAAAGAGGGGGGAAGGAAGAGTGGTAAGGTATAGAAAAGGTATAATTGTTCTGGGGGTTGTATTATTATGTGTCCTTGGGGTGATTTTGGTCAGGGAAAGGCTCATGAAAAGCTCGCCTTTGGAGAAGCTGGAGAAGAGTGTGGGGTATTCGGAAGGGATGGTGCATTTTACGGTTCCGGAGGAATATGATAGTTCCTGGTATATTCAAATCAGCGGACGGCTGGAGACGGAGGGCGGCGGTATGAGCGTGCATTATCTGGATGAGGAGTCGGAAGCGGATATTAATCTGCTGGATTATATTCCGAAGGATTAGGGGGATTGGTGTAAAGTGATCTGAATGGGCAGAAGAAGGAAGCAGTAAAAAGAGCCGGCCTCGCTGAAAGTAAAGGGGACTTTCAGTGAGGCCGGTTTTCATAACCGCAGAATCCGGCTTGTCATTATAGAAACGCATCCGGATTACGGGAAATGATGTAATGGACGGTGTCAGGTATAAGAGGCTTCCGGGAAGTTTTCTTCCGGGAAATCATCCTGGACCTTGTCGTTCATAAAGCTGTATTGGGACATAAACAGGTTGTAGTAGGGGCCATGGTTTTTAAGAAGCTCTTCATGGCTGCCGCTTTCCTGGATTTTGCCTTTATCCACGTAGAGGATGCGGGTACAGTTCTGGATGGTGGAAAGGCGGTGGGCGATGATAAAGGAGGTACGTCCTTTAAGAAGCTCGTTCAGGCCTTTCTGCAGGATGATTTCTGTCTCCGTATCGATGCTGGAGGTCGCTTCATCCAGTATCAGGATTTTGGGATCGGCCAGCAGGGCACGGGCGAAGGAAATCAGCTGTCGCTGTCCGGCGGACAGGCGGCTTCCTCTTTCATTTACCTGGGTATGGTAGCCATCCTCCATCTGCATGATGAAGTCATGGGCACAAACGGTTTTGGCGGCACGGATAACCTCTTCATCCGTGGCGGTACGGTTTCCGTAACGGATATTATCCATGATGGTGCCGGAAAAGATAAAGCTGTCCTGCATCATGACGCCCATCTGGGTACGCAGGGAATGAAGAGTGACCTTGGATATATCGGTATCATCAATCCGGATAGTGCCGCTGCCGATGTTGTAGAAACGGCTGAGCAGGTTGACGATGGTGGTTTTGCCGGCGCCGGTAGGGCCTACAATAGCAAAGGACTCGCCGGGCATGGCGGTGAAGCTCACATCATCCAGCGTCTTATAGCCTTCCTCGTAGGAGAAGGAAACATGATCAAAGGTAACCTTTCCTGTGATGGGAGGCATTTCCACGGCGTCCGGCTCATCTTTTACGGCAACGGGCTCGTCAATGGTTTCAAAAATACGTTCCAGGTAGGAAATCGCAGTAAGCAGGGAATTGTAAAAGTTTGCCAGTGTGGTGATCGGTGACCAGAACCGGCTGATGTAACCGGTAAAGGCAACCAGGACACCTACGGAAGCGGTTCCGCCGTTCATGGCCATGTTTACGATAGCCACATACAGGAAAGCAGTGGTTACGGCGGAAATAACATCTACGGTGGGCCCCATCATAAAGTTGAAGCGAACCGCATGCATCCAGGACTGGCGGTAGCCGTCGCTGAGATTGTTGAAAATACCGCTGTTTTCATTTTCCCTTACGAAGGACTGGGTTACCCGGATGCCGTTAATGCTTTCTGCGATATAGGCATTCAGGTTGGACTGCTTGTTGCTCTGGATCTGCCAGGCGCGGTGCTGTTTTTTCTTAATAAGACTGGCAAAAATAGCCAGAACAGGGAGGCCGCACATACACATCAAGGTCAGCTTAACATTGATGGAAAGCATGAAAAAGATGATGAATATAAGGCTGCACAGGTCCGTTATGGTATTGAGAAGACCATTGGAAAGCAGGTCGCTCAGGTTATTGACATAGTTTACTACCCTTACCTGGATTTTTCCATGGGGTTTGTCATCATAGTAGGAGAAAGGAAGCTCCTGCAGATGGCAGAAAATATCGGTCCGCAGCTGGTGGATGACGGACTGGCCAACCCGGTTGGTGATTTTGATTTTGGCTTTCAGGGAGACGACTGAATACAGTATAATCAGCAGCGTGTAGAAGCTGATGAGGAACAGTCCCCTGATATCTCCCGCAGGAATGATGTCGTTCATGACTGTCATGAAAAAGCGGGGGATGAGCATGGTGAGCGCACTGGCGGAGAGCATGAGAAACGCCGCCAGGAACATATCTTTTTTAAAGGGAAGGACATAGTGGCCGAGACGTTTCAGCTGCCCAAGGTCAAAATGGTCTTCCATGACTTCGTCTATATCGTATCTGTTACGTGCCATATTAACGTCCCTCCTTTGCCGGTGTATGATACTGATGCTCAAATACTCTGGCGTAGTAGCCGTTGTTTTTAAGCAGCTCTTCATGGGTTCCCCGTTCCGCGATCCGTCCGTGATCAAGTACTAATATCTGATCGGCATCCTTCAAAGAGGATATACGGTAGGCGATGATGAAGATGGTATGGTTGCCTTCCAGGTTTTTCAGCTGTTTCTGTATGTAGGTTTCCGTTTCCATATCCACAGCAGAGGTGGTGTCATCCAGGATGAGGATGGACGGATCCTTAAGCAGGGCGCGGGCCAGGGAAATACGCTGCTTCTGGCCGCCGGAGAGTCCGACGCCCCGTTCCCCGACAATGGTGTCATAACCTTCAGGCATAGCCTGGATAAAATGGTTGGCATCTGCGGCGATGGCCGCTTTTTTTACTTTTTCAAACGGACAATCGGGACGGGCATAAGCGATATTTCCCTCAATGGTGTCGGAAAAGAGGAAAACATCCTGCATGGCCATGCCGATATTGTCTCGCAGCTCATACAAATCCAGATCCTTTACGTTGACACCATCCACAAGTACATCGCCCGCAGTTGTGTCATAAAAACGGCACAGCAGGTTCATGATGGTGGATTTTCCGGCTCCCGTAGGGCCGAGAATACCTATTGTCTGGCCGGGCTTCACCGTAAAGCTCACATCCTGTATAATATCCTCGCCTTCGGCCTGATAGGAGACATTCCTGAATTCGATGCTTCCTTTGTAGTGCTTTTTGGTAATGGCATTATCGGGTTTGCTGATATGGGGCTCCTCGGAAAAGGTAGTGTGGATCTTTTCCACGGAGGTCACGAAACGCTGAACATCGTTTACAAACCAGCCTGCCATACGCAGAGGCATATTCAGCATCCAGAGGTAACCGTTTACGGTAACAAGGCTTCCTAAGGAGATTTCACCCCGGATAGCCATGATTCCGCCGTAGAGCATGAGCACAACGGTGAGGATATTGGAGAAAAATTCAAAAACAGGGACATATTTGGACCAGATAGCCGCACAGTCCAGTTCGGCTGCCTTATAGGCATCGTTTTCCGCTTCAAATTTTTCTGTTTCATAATCTTCTTTGGCAAAGGCCTTCACAACCCGGTTGCCGCTGATGTTTTCCTGGACAAAAGTGTTCAGGCTGGAGAAGCGGGTACGGATATTGTGGAAAGCAGGTTTTACCCGTTTAAACTGGCAGACGGTCAGCACCACCGTAAAAGGAAGGATGCAGAGCATGCATAAGGCCAGTTTGGTGTTGATGGTAAAAATCATAATCAGAGCAAAACCAAAATAAAGGATATTTTCATAAATGGAAGAAATAACATTGGCCACAAAGTGGCGGATGGCATCCATATCACCCGTCTGGCGGCTCATCAGATCACCGGTCCGGTTGCGGTTATAGAATGCAAAGTCTTCCATCAGGAGCTTGCGGTACACCGCATCCCTCATTTTGTAGAGTACACCCTGGGAACAAATTTCGAAATTGTAAGGAACCATGAAGCGGAGTACACTTCGTATTGCAGTTACCAGAAGCAGTATGAAAACAAACAGGGGAAGCTTGTCGTACTGCCCGCCGCTGATAACATCATCTACTACTTTTCCGCTGACGATAGGGTTAATGATGGCCAGCCCTGCCAGAAATGTTACGAGAAACAATCCCAGAAAGAGCCGTTTTCGGTAAGGCTTAATAAAAGAATAGAACCATTTCATAGGTGTCATTTGGATATCCCCTCCCGGATGATATAAAAAAATGAAATATACAAAGCTGCTGAACAGTTATAAGTTCCATTCTATATTAGGGGATTGGGAGGAAATTAAAATGTATAATCTTGTTTTGTTTATGTATTATTTTGTTCCGGCACAGATAATGCTATACTTGTGTTGAGACTGTATAAATATAGAAAGAAAGACATTTGAGGAGAAGGCCTGCATGGGAAAAATACTGATAATTGAGGATGAGGACCTGATAAGGGAGGAACTGGAAATCCTTTTATCCAATGAGGGATACCGGGTGGAAAGTGCCGCTGAATTCCATCATGTAACTGATTTGGTAAAATCCTTTTGTCCGGATTTAATCCTGCTGGATATTAACCTGCCGGACAGGGACGGATACCGTCTGTGCGCGGATATCCGGAGCTTTACCGATACGCCGATTATGTTTATAACAGGCCGTGACACATCCATGGATGAATTGTATGCGCTTACGGTCGGAGGGGATGATTATGTCAGCAAACCGTATAATGTTCCGATACTGCTCGCCAGGATCAGACTTCTTCTGAAAAGGGGAAAAGCGGGAGGGCAGGCGGAACGGCTGGAATATAAGGGGATTCGTCTGAACCTGGTGTCAGGAACGCTTTCTTTCAAAGGCCAGGAGACTGAACTGACAAAAACGGAACTGAAAATCATATATTATCTATTCAGCCATACGGGGGAAATAGTATCGAGAATGGATCTGGTGGAATTTTTGTGGGATAATCAGATTCATATTGATGATAATACGCTGAGTGTGAATATCATGAGAATCCGGGAAAAGCTCAGCGGACTTGGCGCAGAAAATCTGATACAGACAAAAAGAGGGATGGGATATAAAATATGACGCTTTCCGATTATTTATCTGATAAAAGAGCGGTACTGCTCACCTGTCTGGCGGGAGGACTTTTCTTTTCGGTGCTGCTGTATCTTTATGGCATTGCACCCCAGGAAATGTTTCTGCTCTGGATATGCTATGCGGGGATTGTTTCGGGCAGTTTGTGCAGAGGTTATGTCTTACTTAAGAAGAGGCTGCTGTATCTGCAGTCACTGCTGGATTCCCTGGATAGGAAATACCTCATGGCGGAGGTCGCCCAAAAGCCGGTATCATCCGCAGAAAAAGTATATTTCCGAATGATAAAAGAAGCGCTTAAATCCATGACGGATGAGGTTTCACAGGCGAAGCGGCTGAATGAGGAATACAGGGATTTTATTGAGCAGTGGATTCATGAAATCAAGATACCGATTACCGGAATACAGCTTCTGTGTGAAAATAACAAATCAGACACGATCCGTAAAATCATGTCACAGACCGAGCAGATCGGCCGGTATGTGGAGCGGGTGCTGTTTTATGCAAGGCTGGGGAATGTGGAAAAAGACTATTTTATCAAAGAACTGTCCCTGAGAGACTGCGTCATGGAAGCGCTTGCGGCGAACAAGCAGTTCCTGATACAGAACGGAGTCAGCGTGAGCACGGAGAAGGTCAGGGATACGGTATATTCCGACGAAAAATGGGTGGTGTTCATAATGAACCAGATTATCATCAACAGCGTGAAATACAGCGGCGGAAGACCTCCTGTGATTGCTGTGGAATCCACGGATATGGGAAGATATGTTGTCCTGGCGGTCACGGATAACGGGGCGGGTATTAAGGAGAGCGAGATCGACAGGATATTTGATAAAGGATTTGTGGGAAGCAATGGAAGAGCCGGAAAGGGAGCGACCGGAATCGGATTGTATCTTTGCAGGCAGCTGTGCCTCAGGCTGGGGATTTCCATTGAAGCGCAGTCAGAGCAGGGGCAGTATACAACGATCCGTCTTAGCTTTCCGAAAAGCGGGCACCTGAAGGTCTAGTGCTCCATCCAGCCGGGAGGAATCTTACAAATCTGTCATATAAAATCAGGAAACATATATACAACGAAGCGGAGCCTCCCGGTAAAATGAAGAGGAAATCGGGAAGGAGGCGTCCATTATGGAAAGTAAATACGGAAAGGAAAGTAAAAGAAGGGGGAAGACGGCCAAAACTGCGGCGGCTTTACTTGCTGGTCTGGTCATAGCTGTCATTTTTATGTACGGAATCAGGCATATAACGGATGACAGGTTCTATGTGCCCTCCTTATGGGCAATTAAATCTGATTCGCCGGGGGTGGAATGGATTCGGGAAGGGGAAAGGGTGGTGCAGGTAAAAATCGAAGGCCGTTTTCCTTATTGTTTTATAATTCCGGAGGTGACGGAGGATATTGTCAGGGATTCTCAGGGAAATACGGTATCGGAAACCAGGATATACACGTTTTCTGCTGAATTTTCCTTAAACAGGAAGGGAACCTATAAAATTGATATTGATTCTGCCGAAGATGTGAATTTCAAATATGTACTGAAATTTGAAGACAGGGATGTTGTTATCGAAAACGGAAAGGTGGTGGAGTAAGTTGGGTGGTGGAAATAAGATACTCCTTCAGGTGGAGAATATCGAAAAATATTATGGTAACCAAGGGAGCGTGACAAAGGCTCTTAATCAGCTGAGCTTTCATGTAAGGGAAGGTGAATATATCAGCATTATGGGCGCGTCAGGTTCCGGGAAAACCACTCTGCTGAACTGCCTTTCCACAATTGATACAGTGAGCGCCGGGCACATTATTCTGGACGGGAGGGATATTACGGACATCCGGGAAAATGAGATTGCCGAATTCAGACGGGATAACCTTGGCTTTGTTTTTCAGGAATATAATCTGCTGGATACACTGACTCTGGAAGAAAACGTGGCTCTTCCTCTGACAATTAAGGGACTGAATTCGGAGGAAATCGACAAGAGAGTAAGGGATACTGCGGATAAGCTTCATATCAGTGATGTCCTGGAAAAATTTCCGTATCAGGTTTCCGGAGGGCAGAAACAGCGCTGTGCCTTTGCACGGGCCGTGATTTGCCGTCCGAAAATGATTATGGCAGATGAACCGACGGGAGCGCTGGACTCCCATTCCTCCCGCGTTCTGCTGGAAATCATTGCACAGCTGAATAAGGATATGGGTACGACTGTTTTTATGGTTACCCATGATGCGTTCTGCTCGAGCTATGCAGATCGCATTCTGTTTCTGAAGGATGGAAAAATATTCAATGAAATCCGGAAGGGGGAAAAGACAAGAAGCGTTTTCTATCATGAAATTCTGGATGTGCTTTCTCTTTTAGGAGGTGAAGGCATATGCTGAAAAAGCTGATACTGCGCAATGCAAAAAGGCAGCTGGGTGATTATGTGCTGTATTGTATTACAATTGCCTGCGCTGTGGCGTGTATGTATGCGTATAATGCCCTGCTTTTTTCAGATAAGGTCAGACAGCTTCCGGAGCTGGAAGTGCTGCCTTATATGATCATAGCTGTTACTCTGCTCATTATACTGGTGATGGGCTGGCTTGTAAGCTATATGACCGGCTATATGCTGAAAAGACGAAGCAGGGAACTGAGTCTGTATATGGTTTCAGGGCTTTCCGCCAGGACGATAGCCGGGTTGTTTTTGTATGAGAACCTGATTATTGCGGGCACGGCCTTCATCGCAGGCCTTCCAGCAGGGATTCTCCTGTCCTGGCTGGTAGAATCCGCGGTTCTTAAAATGTTCGGGATGACATTTACGCTGGGTTTTTCCGTCTCATTTAAAACGGCCGGACTGACACTGTTGTATTTTGCAGCCATGTATTTGTCTGCCCTGCATAAAAGTAAGAAAAGGATTTATAAAATACGGCTGTACGATTTGCTGTATTATGACAGACAGACTGAAAGCAGCCATCCGTGCCGGAAACCATTTTTCACGGGGATATTTTTGCTGTCACTGCTCCTTTTTACTGCAGGTTATGCGCTTATTGTGATACGGCCCATCGGCAGAGGATTCGATCTTCTTACAGGGCTGGTCTTTCTGGTCATCGGGCTGTTTGCATTCTTTTTCAGTGTCCCTTCTTTTTTGTCGGAGAGGCTTGAAAAACGGAAAGGCTGGACATATCGGAAAAACCGTCTGACAGTCTTCCGGGGCTTTACTTCAAAGATCCGTTCCATGAGTGTGGTGCTGGGGACATTGTCTGTTTTGTTTACGCTTTCCATTACCTTTTTGGGAATCGCATCAGCTGCCGGCCATTTTGCAGATCAAAGTATTGGATTGAATGTGTTTGATATATTGATTCTGCATGAAGGGGAAATGACGGATTTTTCATCGTATGAAGAAAGAATTTCAGAAAGGTTTCCCGTGAAGTCGGCGCATATCTATGGAATTTATACCGGGAGAAGCAGGGATTTTTATACGGTTTGGGAAAATGAAGTGGAGGAGAGGAAGAAGGTTCGTATGACTCCGCGTGCGGAATTCCAATATGATAATTATATGAAACAGAGTGATTATCTTTATCTGAGACATATGCTGGGATACGAGGAGCCGGAGCTGGACAAGAATTCCTGTTATGTCCATTGCATTCCGCAGCTTGCTGATGAATTTGAGGATTATATGGAGAAAGCCGGAAAACTGGAGATAAACGGGCAGAGCCTGATGATGGGAAAGATTTTTTCAGAATCCTTCAGTCAGAATGACACTTATGGAAACAGCCTGGATTATATTCTTGTGATTCCGGACGAAACAGCGGAGGGAATGGAGCTGCTTTACAGTCTTTATGCGGTCATTACAGAGGTTCCGCTGAACGGTATGGAACTCAGGCAGTTGACGGAAGGTGAGAGGCTTGTTCTGTTGGACAGAGGGGTTGGAAAATCGGTTGAGACGGAGAATGGGATTGCGGTTACTTCTTTAATATATACGGATAAAGATTATCTTTCCGGGAAATGGGTACAGAAGGATTCTCTGTCACAGATTTATGTGATATTGATCTGCCTGGTATATCTGTCTGTCATTCTGGAAATTGCGGGAGCGGCGGTTCTGGCAACACAGGCGCTCAGCGACGGCGATAAAAAGAAACGGCAGGACAGGATACTTGGGCAGCTGGGGATGAATGAAAAGATGATAAACAGATTAAATAACCGGCAATTGCTGCTGCTCTTTCTGCTTCCGGTTCCGCCGGCGCTTATAATCAGCGGTTGGCTGATTTATGACGGAGCGCGGAGAATCGTACTTGATGCACCGGGGATGCCTGTTTTTTCGGGTGAGTTTTGGATATGGCAGGCGATGGGGACGGCATTGGGATTTTTTGTACTGGTGTATGGGATTTATTATGCGGCGGTTAGGATGAGGGGATGGGAGTGAAGAAGGCGGGGGACCCGCCTTCTTCCTCTCTGCTTGGAAGAGATGATATTTTATTTTGTTAAAGCCAATATTTCCGGATAATTTCCCGGGCTTCCTTTTCACTGATACCGAATCGTTGTTTTATTTTATTCACAGTCTCATCAAAGCTGACACCCAGTTCTCGGCAGGTTTCGACAATCCCTTTTTCCATGCCTTCTTCCAATCCTCTTTCGATACCTCTTTTAATTCCGTCCTCTACCAGCATTTCTCCTAATTTCGTCATTGCTATCATCTCCTTTACTCTGCTTAATTCCGTTTCATTCAAAAATTTATCTGCCAAGGTGTACAAAACCGCCTGCATTTTTTCCAGTTCCATTTCGGTTATTAATTCTTTGGAATTTTGAAGAATATTCAGGCTTATTACTATCCGCTCATCGATCTTCAGGCTGCCTGACATCAGCGGTGTAAGCAGCAGGGAAACAAGATCTGCCTTTGAGGGTTTCAGCCCTTGTTCAGCATTTTCTTTCAGACGTTTGAAAAGCTGGTCCGAATCTTTTCCTTTCAGCCGTACCACTTTTACCAGATAAACATTGATTCCCTCTTTTAACACGGTTCTCGGATGCTTTACTTTAGAGGAACAGATTACATAGGTGATCACTTCCACATGATGTATCCGGCTGGTAGCTGCCTCATATTCCCGGAATCGTTTCAGATCTTCCTTGGTAATGGAATCGCTTTCAAATTCCAGATGGATCCAGGAACCATCCTTCCGTACATAGTTAAAATCCTGATACATTTGCCGCGCTTCCAGCATTACAGTCTCCGTAGGAGCGATGTAGTTGACCACACCCTGAATTCCAAGCAGGGGCATCAGCTCTTCACTGAAGTATTGAGCCGCTGTTTTCAGCGCCAAATCTTCATGATGAATGGAGTTTTTAGTTGCCGGATTCTTTTCTTCCGGCGTTTTGTTAATCTTTTTCGTGCGTTTTTTCACACAGCCTCCTGTTCCGTAAGCCATGTGCAAAATCCTGTCTTTCATATAATTATAACTGAAAATCCGACACCGGACAACCGCATCTTACATTTTAAATTTGTTAATTTCGGTGGTTACTTTATGTTCTTTTATAGATTATATTCCTGCAAAGATGCATTGAATAATTGTCCGAATCGGACAGAATTTTTGAAATGTAAATACGAAATGCTGATTAATATGATTATTTCCGTCAGACAGGAGACTACACATAGTTCCGGTCGCCGATGTGTGTTTATTATAACAGTTGTTATGCAGGCTGTAAATATTCTGCAGAGAGTATTTTATTTTGTTTTCAAGTCACCAACTTATAATCATAGCATTGTAAGTTGCAGAGAGATATCCGGCTGAATTTATTAAAAAATGTAAGAAAAGATTGCAATAAATGAAATAGCCGCCTATCAGAGTGATTAAATCAGATACTGTCTCTTATACACATCTGACGCTGCCGACGATCGCATAAGTGTAGA
>OWIE01000210.1_pt1 | contig 22757 bp, 18 predicted proteins | sample 1733001 | NCBI WGS metagenome assembly OWIE01 (sample SAMN05065778, study PRJEB22554) | human gut metagenome | biome: ENVO:2100002; feature: ENVO:00000062; material: ENVO:00002003 | host: Homo sapiens | place: USA | reverse complement strand
TAGCGCCGGTGGCGGGGTCACGGGTGAATGCAACGCCGGTGCCGGAGCGGTCGCCGGAGTTACCGAAAGCCATCTGCTGGACGTTGACAGCGGTGCCCCACTCGTAGGGGATCTCGTTCATCTTACGATAGACGTTTGCGCGGGGGTTGTCCCAGCTGCGGAAGACGGCCTTGACAGCCTCGATCAGCTGATCCTTGGGGTCCTGGGGGAAGGGTCTGCCCTCGTTGTCCTCATAGATCTTCTTGAAGGTGCCGACCAGTTCCTTCAGGTCGTCAGCAGTCAGGTCAACGTCGTTCTTGACGCCCTTGGCTTCCTTCATCTTATCGATCTCGACCTCGAACAGGCTCTTCGGGACCATCATGACGACGTCGGCGAACATCTGCACGAAGCGGCGGTAGCAGTCGTATGCGAAACGGGCGTTGTTGGTCTTCTTGGCCAGACCCTCGACAGCCTCGTCGTTCAGGCCGAGGTTCAGGATGGTGTCCATCATGCCGGGCATGGACTGACGTGCGCCGGAACGGACGGAGACCAGCAGCGGGTTCTCGTTGTCGCCGAAGGTCTTTCCGGTGATCTTCTCGAGGCCCTTGACGTGCTCGAAGATGTCAGCGGTGATCTCGTCGTTGATCTGACGGCCGTCTGCGTAATACTGGGTGCAGGCCTCGGTGGTGATGGTGAAGCCCTGCGGCACCGGCATACCGGCTGCAGTCATCTCAGCCAGACCAGCGCCCTTGCCGCCCAGAATGTTCTTCATGGTGACCTTGTCGCCGCCAAAGGCATCGTTGCCTTCGCTGAAGTAGTACAGATACTTTTTGCTCATGCGTGTTTACCTCCCAAATGATGGCCCCCGGCGCGATGCTCCGGCGGTCTTATCGATGCTCTGTCTTGTCATACGATAAACATTTCTCTGTGAATGCTAAACCATTATACCAGAATTTCACGTCTATTCCATCGGGCAAAACACCGAATTTGTTTGATATTTTTTGTGCAAACTCTTGCATTTTACTTACTTTTTCGGTAATATAAAATGGGAAAGATTTCGAGAGGTTTTTTAAGGTTTTAAGCCATTTTTAGGGTGATGGATACAACTTTCCATCCATCAAACCCTTTACCCTGTTTTTCCGGGGTGATTGCTCCCGAGTTTGTCCTGTCTTGGATACAACAAAACCCTTCTCCGCAGGGGCTCCGCCGCCGCTGCGGAGGCCGTTTTGGGAGGAGGTTTTTTTATTTATGCAAAACATTGACACATCCGCACTGGCTACCGCAAAGGCAAAGCTCGACGCTGCCGAGGCCCAGCGCGAAGAGGTGCTGCTGCGCCACATCGCAAACGGCGTGGACATCCGCAGCCGCAATGTGGAGATCGGCTCCGAAGTGGTCATTGCCCCGGGAGCCGTCATCCTCGCAGGCACCATCCTGCGCGGCAAGACCACCATCGGCGCAGGCTGCGTCATCGGCCCCAACACCCTTATCGAGGACAGCACCGTGGACGAAGACACCACCGTCAACGCCAGCCAGGTCTACAGCAGCCACCTCGGCCCCCACAACAATATCGGTCCCTTCACCCATGTGCGCATCAACACCGTCACCGGCTACGGTGTGCATCTGGGCGCTTATGTCGAGACAAAGAACTCCAACTTCGCCCGGGGCAATACCGTCAGCCACCTGACCTACATCGGCGACAGCGACGTGGGCAAGTACTGCAACTTCGGCTGCGGCACCGTCACCTGCAACTACGACGGCAAGGACAAGTTCCGCACTCAGATCGGCGACTACTGCTTCATCGGCTGCAACACCAACCTTGTCGCCCCCGTCACCATCGGCGACGGGGCCTACACCGCCGCCGGCAGCACCATCACCAAGGACGTCCCCCCGCAGGCTCTTGGCATCGCCCGGGAGCGTCAGACCAACCTCGACGGCTGGGCTGAGCCGAAAATGGAGGCGTACATTATAAAGAAGCAGAATCTCGAAAAAGAGCAGGGTTGACCCCCGCTCCCCACGCCGCCGTGCCGCCCGCACGGCGGCTTTTTGTATAATGAAAACCACTCGCCTAGCGGGTGGTTTTACGAATTACAAAAAAGAGGCCGCCCCGGGTGATTCCCCAAGGCGGCCCCTGTAAGGGGTCTGTATTTTTTAGTGCCTCCAGCACTTCAGGCTCTCGGCCTGAGCTGCGCTCAGCCGCCGGCTCCCAAGGCCGTCGTGCTCCAGGGCAAACCAGCTGCCCCCCTCTGCCAGCAGGTCTTCCACCGACAGGGTGGTCGTTTTGAGGGTGGTAACAAACTGGATCTGCTCCACCCCCTGCTCCTGCAGGGTCTCCAGCGCCTGCCGGGTTCCGTGGAGCCGGGCGGACAGATTGTCGGTCGTCACCCGCAGGGTGCTGCCCTGCTGCCGGGTGTTAAAAAGCAGGGGGGCGCCCTTCAGCGTCTCCACATGGAGGTCCAGGCTCTCCCCGTCCGGGATGGGCTTGGGGAGCGCAAACTCCCACCACTCCTTCAGGATGCCGTCCGGTTTGCCGTCCAAGTCCAGGTCCGGGTTGTAGATGATGTGGTGGATGTAGCCGGTGGTCAGGTGGCTGATGTCTGCCTGGATCTCCTTGCCGTCGACAGGTCCATCCGGCGTCTTACTGCCGCCGTTACCGATGGTAGCACCGGTGCCGACACCGGACCAGTCAGGGCCGCTGCCGGTCGCCGTCGCCGTCACCTGAGCGGCTCCGCTCACGGTGACCTTGCTGCCGATGCCATTGACACCGCCGCCGATGCCGGCACCACCGTAGGCACCGGAAGCGTTTACCTTGCCGCCGTTGATGGTGATGTCTTCGCCGTTGCCGTTCTCACCGTCGCCGATGCCAGCACCACCATCGGTGCCGGTAGCGTTCACCGTGCCGCCGTTGATGGTGATGTTTTTGCCGCTGCCGGCGTCACCGCCCCAAGCGCCGACGCTGCCGCCGCCGATGCCAGCAGCATAGCTGCCACCGGTAGCGGTCACCTTGCCGTCGTTGATGGTGATGTTTTCGCCGCTGCCGGAGCTGCCGCCGCCGATGCCGGCACCATCCTCGTTACCGGTAGCGTTCACTGTGCCGCCGGTGATGGTGATGTTTTCGCCCTTGCCTTCTCTACCGCCGCCGATGCCGGCACCACTGCTGCCGCCGGTAGCGGTCACTGTGCCGCCGGTGATGGTGATGTTTTCGGCGCCGTCGCCGTTACCGCCGCCGATGCCGGCACCATTGTAGCCACCGGTAGCCGTCAGGCTGCCGGCTTCTTTATTATCGTCCTTCAGGGTCAGCGTACCTGTGGAGGTTTTTTCAAGGCCCGCCCTGCCTTTGCCGCTTTTCAGCTCGTTATTGCCGTCCAGCTCGATCTCCACATTGCCCTTTCCCTGAACACTCAGGGCAGCCTTTCCTCTTTGATCATCCTCAAACTCAAAGTTGTCACCTCCGGTGTCGCTCACATCGATCTTTACGTCTTTCAGGGTGAGGTTCAGCACCTTATCGGCAAAGTTGTTGATCACCGTAATGGTGTTGCCCCAAAAGCCATCATCCTTTTTGTTCACCGGAGTAGAGCCTGCAGGGGCAGCAGCCGGGGCTGCCTGCTGGGGCTGGGCCTGCTCAGCGCTTTCATGCTGGTCGGCGCTTTTCGGTTCCTCGGCGCTCTCCGGCTGGTCTGCACCTTTCGGTTCCTCAGTGCTCTCCGGCTGAGCAGGCTGGTAGTTGTCCTCCGCCACAGGGCCAAAGCCGGAATCCTCTGCTGCGGGGCCTTCCAGGTCGCTCTCCAGCGTGGTGATGACCGTATTAGAGGTGGTGATGACGGTCTCCTCCCCGGCCTTGTCCGTCCATTCCTCTCCGCCCTGTTCGATGGTCTGGCTGCCATCCTCATTTTTGGTGATGGTAATATCACCGTAGTCGATGTAGTAGGTATCTGCAAAGGCCGGAACCGCCAGAGATACCGTGATGCTCAACGCTGCCATCAGAGCTGCTGCCCGGCGGAATGTGTTGTTCTTCTTCATCGTAGTAATCTCCTCTCTTTATCGTAGTAATCTTCTCTCTTTTTTACGTTTTTTTGTGGTTTTTACACTATTCTGTTTCAGTATCTCATGCTGCATACACAGCAGACTACATCAAAGACGCAATTGTCTTACCGGAAAACGCTTCATCCACAAATGTCTGCATCTCCTTATAGAACTTTCTGACCGGGCATGTCTCCGTTGCATGCCGCGAGCAGAAGCAATCTTCTTCCAAGCAACGGTTGATCCTGGTAGTTCCTTCCACCGCATTGAATATATCAGCCAAACTGATGTCTTCCGGTTTTCGGTTTAAACTAAAGCCTCCGCCAACGCCGCGCTTTGTCGCAATGATCCCCGCATCGCGCAGAGGCTTTGCGATCTGAGCAATCATTTGTTTCGGGATTCCCATCTGCTTGCTGATATCCTCACTCCCCATAGGCGTTCCAAGGATTGCAAGAAATAGTGTCATCCTGATTGCATAGTCAGTTGTTACATTTAACTGCATAAAACCGCCCCGTCATAAATAGATTAGTTAATCGCTCATCTCATCAATTCCGTCAAAAAAATAGTCGCAGCGGGAACAACCGATAATTTCAAAAAGTCAACCTTGTGATCTCCTTTCTTTTTTACGTTTTTTGTGGTTTTTACACTTTTTATTATACCCCCCCCCCCTACAGTTTTGGCAATAGGGAAAGACGGCGAAATTTCGGGCTTAAAATCCTCTATTTTGCGGCAATATGCAATAAAATACGGCAAACTTCCTCCCTGCCCCGGCGAGTGCTTCCCTCGGGCATAAATAAATATCCCCCGGCGGAGCCGGGGGATATTTATTTGCTTTTTGTGTATCTTTTTGCGCGCGCGTATGTTATAATAACATATTGTTCGAAAACAGATCCAACGTAAAAAAGGCAGAATATATCATATGAACACCAATGACATCTGGCTCATTGCCGGCCTCGGCAATCCGGAGCCGAAATACGACGGCACCCGTCACAACGCAGGCTTTGCCGCGCTGGACTATCTGGCTGGCAAGTGGGGCATCTCCGTCTCCAAGACTAAGTTTCAGGGTCTGTGGGGGCAGGGCGAGGTGGATGGCCACAAGGTCGTGCTCCTGAAGCCCCTGACTTATATGAACCTCTCGGGCGACTCCATCGGCCCGCTGGCTGGCTTCTTCAAGATCCCTGCCGACCACGTCATCGTCCTGTGCGACGACATCACCCAGAACCCCGGCAAACTGCGCATCCGGCCCTCCGGCTCTGCGGGCGGCCACAACGGCCTCAAGAGCATCATCGCCCGCCTCGGCGGCGAGAACTTCCCCCGCATCCGCATCGGCGTGGGCGCAAAGCCCCGCCCGGACTACGATTTGGCCGACTGGGTGCTGGGCAAGTTCCCGCCCGACGACGCCAAGGCCCTCGCCGACCGCTGCCCCGACATCGCAGCCGCCGCAAAGCTCATCATGGACGGCAAGCTGGGTCTGGCGCAGAGCAAGTATAACGGGTAAGGCTCCGCTTGACGCAACCTCTCAGTCTCGCTTCGCTCGACAGCTCCCCTACCGAGGGGAGCCTCTGGCGAAGAGGTAAAGTTTTCCGGTATGCCAAAGCCTCCCCTCGTTAGGAGCAACAACGACGACCGCCGCCAGCGGCGGAAACAGGGAGTCGCTGTTGGGGCCGCGGCCAGCAGGATGCGAGGTCCGCACCAAGGGCCGAAGCAGATGCTGGGAGCCGCAACCCGGGCAGTGGCACGGCGGAGCCGTGACGGAGAGGTTTAACCACTAAAAAAACAGCGGAGAAGAGCGGTTTTCCCGCCCTTCTCCGCTTTCCCGTATCAAACGGGGCTATAAAAAAGTGTAATTTAGGAGGAATCATTTTGGAAATGCTTGCAAGACTGGCGAACCTGCCCGGTGCTCTGCCGGGTGCGTGCGCACAGGGCCTCATCTGGGGCATCATGGCCATCGGCGTTTACCTCACCTACCGCATCCTTGATGTGGCGGACCTGACCGTGGACGGCTCCTTCGGCACCGGCGGTGCAGTCTGCGTCATGTGCCTGCTCTCGGGCCAGAACGTCTGGGTGTCCCTGCTGGCTGCCGTGCTGGCGGGCCTCGCCACCGGCCTTGTCACCGGCCTGCTCCACACCTTTATGGGCATCCCGGCCATCCTGTCCGGCATCCTGACTCAGCTGGCCCTCTACTCCATCAACCTGAAGATCATGGGCAAGGCCAACCAGTCCATCAACGTGGACAAGTATGACCTGCTCATCTCCCTGCGCTGGGTCAAGGAGTTCGCGCTCCACAACCCCATCATCATGGTCATTCTGGTGTCGGCTGTGGTCATCGCCGTGCTGTATTGGTTCTTCGGCACCGAGCTGGGCTGCGGCATCCGCGCCACCGGCTCCAACCCCGCCATGTCCCGCGCACAGGGCATCAACACCAACTTCAACATCGTGCTGGGTCTGGCCGTCTCCAACGCTCTGGTGGCGCTGTCCGGCGCTCTGCTGAGCCAGTATCAGGGCTTTGCGGATGTCGGCATGGGCCGCGGCGCCATCGTCATCGGTCTGGCAGCTGTCATCATCGGTGAGGCTGTGTTTGGCCGCATCTTCCACAACTTCGCCCTCAAGATGGTGTCTGTCTCTCTGGGTGCCATCATCTACTACATCGTCATCCAGCTGGTGCTGACCCTCGGCTTTGACGCAAACCTGCTAAAGCTGCTGAGCGCATCTGTCGTGGCTGTCTTCCTCGCCGTGCCGTACTGGAAGGGCAGATACTTCGCAAAGCCTGCGGCCAAAAAGGCAAACAAGGAGGGTGCAAACAATGCTTGAGATACAAAATGTTTCCAAGACCTTCAACGCAGGCACCGTCAACGAGAAGACGGCCCTGAACGGCTTGAACCTGAAGCTGAATGAGGGCGACTTCGTCACCGTCATCGGAGGCAACGGTGCAGGCAAGTCCACCATGCTGAACGCCGTCGCCGGCGTCTGGCCCGTGGACTGCGGCAAGATCATCATCGACGGCGTGGACGTCACCCGTCTGGGCGAGCATCAGCGCGCCGCCTACATTGGCCGCGTCTTTCAGGACCCCATGACCGGCACTGCCGCCACCATGCAGATCGAAGAGAACCTCGCCCTCGCCGCCCGCCGCGGCAAGCCCCGTACCCTCCGCATCGGCATCACCAGGGCGGAGCGGGAGCAGTACCGTGAACTGCTCAAGAGCCTCGATCTGGGCCTCGAGAACCGGCTGACCGCCCGTGTGGGCCTGCTGTCCGGCGGCCAGCGTCAGGCGCTGACCCTGCTGATGGCCACCATGAACAAGCCCAAGCTCCTGCTGCTGGACGAGCACACCGCCGCCCTCGACCCCAAGACCGCCCTCAAGGTGCTGACCCTCTCGGCGAAGATCGTTGAGGAGAACCACCTGACCACCATGATGATCACCCACAACATGAAGGACGCCATCAAGTACGGCAACCGCCTCATCATGATGCACGAGGGTCACATCATCTACGACGTCTCCGGCGAGGAGAAGAAGAACCTGCAGGTCTCCGACCTGCTGGCAAAGTTCCAGATCGCCAGCGGCGGTGAGTTTGCAAATGACAGAATGATCTTGTCCTGATAAAACGCACTTCAAGCTCCTCCGAAAGGGGGAGCTTTTTGCTGCCTGACGGTGTGGAAAGGCTCTGTCTTAGTACAACCTCTCAGTCTCACTCCGTTCGACAGCTCCCCTAGTAGGGGAGCCTCTGGCGAAACCGTTCACTTTGCGGGGACTGCCAAAGCCTCCCCTACCAGGGGAGGTGGCACGCCGTAGGCGTGACGGAGAGGTTGTACGAAGGAAAGCCTGCCCGAGGACTCGGCCAATGACGGAGAGATTTACTCCCAAAAGATACAGTTTATACACAGATACTTCATTAGTATACCCAGAATCCATGATAAAGTAAAGAGGAAAAAATACCATTGTGCTGGAAATTTGAAGATTTCCGCCTTTTCTTTTCCGCATTTTAAGTGTATAATACTGATAAACTACCCTATTCATTGGAGGATGTTATGCCAAAATACTATGGCTGTCCGTGTGAGGGCTGCGGCAAGCCCCTCACACTTCAGGATGACATCGTGGTCTGCCCCGACTGCGGCGCGCCTTATCACCGCGTCTGCTACGAGAAGCTGAGCCAGTGCATCCACCGCCCCGCCCACGCCGCCGGTTACGAGTGGAAGTTCCCCTACGAGGAGAGCCAGCTCCGCACCTGTCCGTCCTGCGGCGAGCGCACCCTGCGGGATGAGGAAACCTGCCGCTGCTGCGGTGCTGTGCTTCCCCCCGAGGGGCAGGAGCCTCCTTCTTCCCGCGGCAGCGATGAAGAGACTTTCGACTACTCCCAGATGTACCGTCAGTTCGGCACTTCCGCCGACCCGGAGAAGGAGTTTTTTGAGGACGCTTTCGGCAAAGAGGCCAAGATGGACGGCATCGCCCGTCAGGACTGGCTGGACTATATCGGCCCTGCCGCCCCCGCTTACCTCGCCGCTTACAGCCGGATGCAGCTCCAGAAGAGCAAGGTATCCATGAGCTTTTCGGCTCTGCTGTTCGGCCCCTTCTACTTCTTCTACCGCAAGGCGTGGAAGCCGGCCTTCGGCTTTCTGGCCGCTGAACTTCTGCTGGCAGCGCCCACCTTTATCGAGATGCTGCAGCTCTCCGGCAGCGCCCTCGCCCCCGCCATGAGCGCTTCCGCTCTGACGGTATTTGCCCGGGTCTGCTCGGTCCTCAGCTTCGTGCTGATGCTGGTGCGCGGTATGTACGGCAAGTGGCTCTACCGCAAGAGCGCCGCCGACCACATCCGCCGCATCCAGTCCGAGTTCCCCGACGCCCAGCAGCGTCAGGCCGTGCTCCGCGCCCAGGGAGGCGTCAGCCTTGGGGCCGTGCTGCTGTGTATGCTGCTGCTGATGGTGGGGGGCAGCGCCTTTACCCTGCTGCTGGGCCCCGATCTGCAGGCTCTGCTTACTGCTCTTGCCGGCTGAGGCACCCTCAGCCGAGACTATAAACCAAAGGAGTCTGAATCATGAAAAAGATCACCAAGGCGGTCATTCCGGCAGCAGGTCTTGGCACCCGGGTGCTGCCCGCCACCAAGGCGATGCCCAAAGGAATGCTCCCCCTCGTGGACAAACCCGCCATCCAGTATCTGGTGGAGGAGGCTGTCCGTTCCGGCATCACCGACATCCTTATCATCGTGAGCCGCAATCAGGACATCATCCAGGACCACTTTGACCGCAGCCCTGAGCTGGAAGCAAAACTTGCCGCTCCCGGCAAGGAGAAGATGCTGGAAGAGTGCCTCGGCATCTCCAATCTGGCCAACATCTTTTTTGTCCGCCAGCAGCAGACCCTCGGCCTCGGCCACGCTGTCAGCATGGCCAAGCCCTTCACCGGCGACGACCCCTTTGTGGTCATCTACGGTGACGACGTCATCTGGGGCGAGGACCCGGTCTGCGCCCAGCTCATCCGTGCCTACGAGGAGTTCGGCCGTCCGGTTGCCGGCGTGTCCGCCGTGCCTTGGGCCGACGTGAGCCGTTATTGCAGCCTCAAGACCACCCCCATCCATGACAACTACTTCTTTGTGGACGATATGATCGAGAAGCCCAAGAAGGGTCAGGAGTTCAGCAACTACTCCATTCTGGGCCGTGTGCTGCTGACCCCGGAGATCTATGACATCCTCGCCAGGACCAAACCCGGTGCCGGCGGCGAGATCCAGCTGACCGACGCCATGGCCGAGTATGCCCGCAACTACGGCGGCATGACGGCTGTGGAGTTCACCGGCAAGCACTACGACATGGGCAACAAGCTCAAGGTCGCTGAGGCACAGGTGGAGCTGGCCCTGCAGCACCCCGAGATCGGCGAGGCGTTCCGCGCCTACCTGAAAGAGTTCTGCAAGACGCTGTAACTTATCAAGCGAAAAGAGCTTCGGGAGATCCCGAAGCTCTTTTCTATGCCTCTGAATGACAACCAAAAAGCGCCCTCACCTTGTCATCGGTGAGGGCGCTTTGCTGATCGCTGATTATTTTGATTGGGTTGATTATCTCAGATTAGTCGCTGACGTAGGGCATCAGAGCAACGTGACGAGCACGCTTGATAGCCACGGTCAGTGCGCGCTGATGGAAAGCGCAGGTGCCGGTAACACGGCGGGGAATGATCTTTGCACGCTCAGAGACGTACTTACGCAGACGGGGAACGTCCTTGTAATCGATGGTGTCGATGCGATCGACACAGAAGCTGCAAACCTTCTTGCGGCCGCGACGCATGGGGCGTGCGGGACGAGAGCCTTCGGTTCTTTCAAAAGCCATTGCTTATTACCTCCTGTTGGATTTTTACGGTTAAAACACCGGTTCGGGAATCAGAACGGCAGGTCGTCGCTGTCGTCGATGACGGCGAAGTCATCTGCATTGCCGGCGGAATAGCTGGGAGCTGCCTCCACAGCAGCCGGACGGGCAGGGGCTGCGTTCTGGTAGGACGGAGCAGCATTCTGATAGCTGCCGCCGCCCTGATTGCTGCCATTCGATTTGGAGCCAGCAAAGTTGACGTTGTTTGCCACGACCTCCACAGCGGTGCGGTTGTTTCCGTTCTTGTCCTGATACTGGCGGGTCTGGAGACTGCCTTCGATGGCGATCAGACTGCCCTTCTGGAAATACTTGGAGACGAACTCTGCCTGCTGGCGCCATGCGACGATGTCGATGAAATCGGCCTGACGCTGCTCGCCCTGACGGGCAAAGTTGCGGTCACACGCAATGCGGAAGCTGCACACATTGGTGCCGCTCTGGGTGGTGCGAAGCTCGGGATCCGCCACGAGACGGCCCATGATCGCTACAACATTCAACATAATACGGACTCCTTTTTCGTCACGAAAAGATTACTCCTCGTGGGCAACGATCAGGCTGCGCATAACGCCCTCAGTGATCTTGTACACACGGTCGAGCTCAGCGGGGAAGCTGGGGTCAGCAGTGAAGTTGATCACGGTGTAGACGCCTTCCTCCTCATCGTTGATGGGGTAGGCCAGACGGCGCTTGCCCCACTCATCGATGGAATCGATGGTACCGTTAGCCTCGATCAGGGACTTGAACTTACCGATGAGAGCGGAAGAAGCCTCCTCGTCGAGAGCAGCGCTGGTAATCAGCATGGTTTCGTACTTTGCCATTTTGTAGCACCTCCTTTTGGACTTAAGGGCCTCAAGAATATGAGGCCAAGGGTACACAGTCCGCGCGGCGTCGCGCGGACTGTGCGGCGTGTCTGTTCAGACAGCAATTTATTATAGCAAGCCCCGCAAAAATTGTCAAGCCCTCCCGCAGGATTTTTTTCGTATTTTTGAGCGCATGACAGCAAAATCCCCCTCATCATTCTTTTTATGCTTTTCCAGTATATCCGTCATATCTCTTTTATATGGCATCCTTAGCCATTTCCAAGCTGATTTTCCTTTGCATTCCGGCGAAAAGAGGACTATAATAAAGGATGTTCTTCTCCCCTTCTGTCTTCGTGCGCGGCGCATGGCAGGGCTTACGGGGGAGCGAAACGACTGCTAACATTAAAGGAAGGATCGCATATGTATTCCATTTTTCGGAATCTCGCCCTCATCCTCATCAGCGCCAAGTTCTTTGCGCTGCTCGCCCGCAAATGCCGGGCGCCGCAGGTGGTGGGCGAGATCATCGCAGGTCTTGTCATCGGTCCCTGTCTGCTGAATCTCGTGCAGCCCAGCGACTCCATCGCCATTTTTGCTGAGATCGGCGTCGTGCTGCTGATGTTCACCACCGGCCTCGGCACCAACCTTCAGGAGCTGATGCGGGCCGGCCCCATCGCTACCCTCATCGCCTGCGTGGGCGTGGCGGTGCCTCTGGCAGGCGGCACCCTGCTCTACAGCCTGTTCTACGGCTTCTCGGCGCTGGGCAGCCCGGAGTTTTATCGGGCGCTCTTCATCGGCACCATCATGACGGCCACCAGCGTCTCCATCACCGTCGCCACCCTGCAGGAACTGGGCAAGCTCAAGAGCTTCCTCGGCACCACCATCGTCAGCGCAGCCGTCATTGATGATGTCATCGGCATCGTGGTGCTCACCTGTGTGCTGGGTGCCAGCGGCGGCACAGACACCAGCCTCGTCGATGTGCTGATGGACACCGTCCTCTTCTTCATCGCAGCCATCGTCATCGGCCTCATCATCCACAAGGCCATGCTCTGGCTGGACCGCCGCAACCCTCACACCCAGCGCATCACCATCGTCAGCCTCGCCTTCTGCTTTGCCATGGCCTACATCGCGGAGCAGTACTTCGGCATCGCCGACATCACGGGTGCTTACATTGCCGGCATCGTGCTCTGCTCCCTCGAAGATGCGCCCTACATCGAGCGCCGTGTGGACATCAGCGGCTATATGCTGTTCTCCCCCGTCTTCTTCGTCAGCATCGGCCTGAAGACCGACATCAGCGGCCTGACACCCACCATCCTGCTGTTCAGCGCCTGCTTCGTGGCCGTCGCCCTGCTCACCAAGATCATCGGCTGCGGTCTGGCTGCGAAGCTCTGTCGGTTCAACTGGGGCGACTCCCTCAAAGTGGGCGTCGGCATGATGACCCGCGGCGAGGTGGCCCTCATCGTGGCCCAGAAGGGCCTCGGGGCCGGTGTGGTGGACCCTGTCTACTTCACCGCCGTCATCCTGCTCATCGTCGTGTCCTCTATCGTGACGCCGCTGGCGCTGAAGGGGCTGTTTGCGAAGGGTTAAGCTTCACCCGGAAGCTTTCCCTCTCTTCCCTCAAGGCAAGGTCGTCCTCTGTCCAACCTCTCAGTCTGCTTCGCAGACAGCTCCCCTTGTAGGGGAGCCTCTGGCGAAGAGGGAAAAAGCTTTGCGGTATGCCAAAGCCTCCCCTCGGTAGGGGAGGTGGCATCGCGCAGCGATGACGGAGAGGTTTTCACCAAAAAGCCCCCTCTTCCGACTGGAAGAGGGGGCTTTCTGTTTATCTTACTGATTTTCTTCTAAAACTCAAACGACCTGAATGCGGCCTGCGCCATACGGATTCTCGTAGTTCAGCAGGTAGCCCGGATAGCTTGCCAGCGGGCTGTTGGCGCTGCTCAGAACAGGCACATCATTCACAGCGTCGAAGATCATGGCGTAGGTGGACATGACGAGGTAGTCCTCAGAGACATAGTCCTTGATGAGCTCTGCGCCGTCGAACATAGCGAAGCCATCGCCCAGATTGCGCAGGGTGTAGTTCATGCCGGCCAGCGCATAGGTGCGGTTCAGGTCCAGCGGCTCGTAAGCGCCGGTCTTCTTGTTGTAGATGCGCACGTTCTGGACACGGGGCGTGCCGGTGGCGCTGCCCATCCAGACATTCTTGTCGTCGGTGAGGACGGTGTTGGGGATGTCGGTGTGGATCTCGTAGGTCGCACCGGCAACATGCAGGAAACCGCCGTTCTCCTTGCCCTCCGGGCCGACGAAGCGGGCGCCGAACTCCAGAGCATCCTGAATCTGCTTGCCGGTAACAGACATCAGGCAGGCCACGTTGCCGAAGGGGCTGACCTGCTTGCAGGTCTTGAAGGTCCACTTGCCGGCGTCCACATCGGTGCGGATGCCGCCGCCGTTCATCATAGCGATGTCGCAGTCCAACTGCTCGACCTCATTGAAGTAAGTATAGATGCCATCGGCCACGAAGTCGCCGAGGTTGGTCTCGCCCATACGGATGCGGCGCTTGCTGGTAGCGGGGTCGTTGATGTAGAATTTGATGTCCGTGGTGGCGATCTGCTCGCCCAGCATAGCGTCCACGTCGTTGATCCAGGCTTCTGCGGTAGCGGCCACAGCGGCGTCGGAGACATCAGCGGTGGAGATGAGCTCGGTGGTGATCGCGCCGTCCTCGGCGATGGTCATCTTACCGACGTTTGCCAGATAAGAGCCGGTCTGGGTCAGGGTGACAGCCTTGCCGGCTGCATCGTAGACCTGCTTGTTCTCCATGACGGTGTGAGAGTGGCCGTCGATGAAGGCGTCAAAGCCGGTGGTGTTGGCAATGACTTCCTCACTGGTCCAGGGAGAAGAGGACGGGTCAACGCCCAGATGGCCCAGACCGATGATGATGTCTGCACCCAGAGCCTTGGCCTTGTCGATGGCCTTCTGCACGGCGTCGTACAGCTTCCTGCCGTCGTCACCGCCCAGGATGTCGTAGATGTACTTGGTCTGCTTGGCGTTCATGAAGTAAGCAGGAGTGGACTTCGTGAAGGACTCGGGGGTCGTGATGCCCACGAATGCGATCCACTTGCCGCCTGCGGGGAACAGCTTGACAGCGGGCAGGACGCGCAGGCCGGTGCGCAGGTCCACCCAGTTGCAGGAGACATAGGGGAAGTCCGCTTCCTTGATGATGGCCTTTGCGCGGGCCATGCCGTAGTCGAACTCGTGGTTGCCCAGAGTAGCGATGTCGTAACCAGCCTCGTTCATCAGCTCGATGATGGTAGCGCCGTCGTCCATGGAGCCGTAGGCAGTACCCTGAATGTGGTCGCCTGCGTCCACCAGCAGGACGGGCTTGCCCTCATCCACGTAGCCCTGCTTCATGGCAGCGATAGCGGCATAGGTCAGTTTGGGAGACTTGTTGTCGATGTAGGTGTGGACATCGTTGGTGTACAGGATGGTGACAGCGGCATCCTTGCCCGTCAGGAAACCGGCCGAAGCCTGAGGAACGGCAGCAGCCATGGCGGAGGCAGCGGCGGTGACACCGGCAGCCTTCAGGAAATTGCGGCGAGAAATAAAGTGTTTCACGAAAAGGACCTCCTTTATGTTCCAGACCAGTTTTTGCGGCACAGCCTCTCTTCCGCTGTGCCGCATTCTTTGTTTTAAGCTTACCACAGAACCGCCGAAAGAGCAAGCACAAAGATGGTCATTCTGCATAATAGTTTTCTTTATAGGTACGACTTTTTATGAAATCTCGCGCAAATCAGCACAAAAGACCGGGCCGCTGCTTCCTGCCTCAGGCTTGCAGCGACCCGGTCTTCCGGTTATGGAGGGATCAAAAATGGAGTGTTATTGTCAGATAGCGTGATACTGGCGCAGGAACTTCTCGAGGTCGGTGCCTTCGATCTTCTTCAGCGCCTCCTTCAGGGCGATGCGGCCCATAAGGGGCAGCTCCATGTCCGTGAGCTTCCGGCCATCCCGCAGCTTCACCGAGGCATCCACCAGCGCCCGGACGTCATAGGTGCTGCCCCAGACCTCCGGCACGCCCCGGTCGATGTTCAGCAGCCGGTACACCGCCTCCATGCCGGTGCGCATGGAGTATTCGGTGGTGAAGATGGTGTCCCGGCCGGTCTCGGCGAACTGGCCGAGGAAGGCAAAGTTCACGGCATCCTTCGGCACGATGTCGGGGCGGTCGCCCTTCGCGCGGGGCATGAAGAAGGCGTCGATATAGGGCATCATGACCGGCACGGTGTTGGCGCTGTGCTCGGCAAGCTCTGCGATGTCCTCCACCGGCACGCCCAGATGGTAGAGCCACTCCATGCAGATCTCCCGGCCCGTGCAGTCCCGCATGGGCTTTTTGACGTAATCGCCGGGCTTATCGCTGAACAGGCCGTACACCCAGACGCAGAGCTGGTCTTTGGGCTGTGCGCGGAACTGCTGCTGGCGGTTCAGGGTCCAGCTCATGAGCCACTTGGAGTCCTTCACGGTGACGATGCCGCCGGTGACGGTGCGGCCGCTGAAGGGGTCGCGCTTGCAGATCTTCTGGATATACTGGGGGATCTTCTCATCCAGCGTCGTGATGGTGGCGCTTTCCCAGTTGGTCAGCTCCGGCTGGCTGCAGAACTTTTCCGGGTGGCCGAAGGAGTCGTCCAGCGCGGCGATGCGCTTCCAGAGGTCCCAGCCGTTGCCCGGCTTGATGGCGGGGTCGAAGCCCGCGGCCTTGTTCTGTGCGCCGACGGTGCAGCTCTCCACGCAGCCGCCGTTGGTGATAAAGAGCAGGTCGTCCTCGGTGAGGTCGATGGTCTCCACCGCGCCCTTATGGTCTACCGTGATGCCCGCCGCCTGCTTTTTGCCCAGCTCGAGGCTGAATTGGACGTCCACGACCTTTGTGTCGTAGTAGAACTGGACGCCGTGGTCTTTCAGGTAGGTGACCATGGGCAGGATGATGGACTCGTACTGGTTATACCGGGTGAAGCGGAGGGCCGTGAAGTCGGGCAGACCGCCGATGTGGTGGATATACCGCTTGAGGTAGAGCTTCATCTCGAGGGCGCTGTGCCAGTTCTCGAAAGCGAACATGGTGCGCCAGTAGAGCCAGAAGTTGGAGTTGAGCACCTCATCGTCAAAAAAGTCGGTGATCTTTTTGTCCTCAAGCTGCTCGTCGGGGGTGAAGAAGAGCTTCATGATCTCCATGGCTCCCTTATCCGACAGGCCGAACTTGCCGTCGGTGTGGGCGTCCTCGCCCCGGTTCACGGTAGCGCGGCAGAGGGAATAGTTGGGGTCGGCCTTGTTCAGCCAGTAATACTCGTCCAGCACACTGGCTCCCTCCGTTTCCAGCGAAGGGATGGAGCGGAGCAGATCCCACATGACCTCGAAGTGGTTGTCCATCTCACGGCCGCCCCGCATCACATAGCCCACGTCGTACTTGTAGCCGTCGCAGGCACCGCCGGGCAGGGGGTCTTTTTCAAAAACGTGTACCCTCTCCCCCTTCATCTGACCGTCCCGCACCAGATAGCAGGCTGCCGTCAGGGCCGCCAGGCCGCTGCCGATGATATAAGCCGATTTGCGGTCCACGCCTTCGGGCTTGCGGGGCCGCGCAAAGGCTTCGTAATTGCCGCTGGAATAATACATAGACGTGACCTCCATTTTGTTCTGTACCGGCAGCACGTTCGGCTCCGGCTTGTTTGGTTCTGGCATCAGTATACCCCGCCGCTTCCCGCCCTACAACAAACAAAACCTCCCAACTGCCGCAATTTTTGTCATACAGGCAGGTTTGCATAAAAAATCCGCCCCCGGCGTACCGGAGACGGATAAAAAGTTTTATGATGACTCAGAATGTCAGCCGCATCTGATGCCAGACGACATCGCCGTGGGTGGAGACGGAGACGCCCTCATCCACGAAGCCGAACTGCGCATAAAAGCCGATGAGCCGTTCCTTGCAGGTGAGCACGATGCCCTTGCGCCCGGCAGCTTTCGCGTCGGCGCAGACCTGACGCAGAACACGGGAAGCACAGCCTTCGTGCCGATGGGCCGGGGCGGTGACGACGCTGAATATCATCTGCCACCCACCCTTCGGCGTGTGAAGATGGGGGTCATCGTACATCTCATCGGTGAGGTCGGACATATCGGTGACGAAGCCGTTGACGAAAGCTTTCACCTCGCCGCCCTCGTCCAGCAGCCAGAAACAGTCCGGGTAGACGGCCACACGCCCGGCAATGCTCTGCCGGGATGCCCCCTCAGCGGGCGGGTAGGACGCAGCTTCGATTTCGGCCAGTGTGTCCACATCAGCGGGCAGTGCGTGACGGATGCTCATGCTCTCCCCTCCTCAGGCTTTGGCGGCGGGAGCCACTTCAAAGTCGATCTTGCCCAGATTGACGTCGGCGCGGACGATGGTGATCATCATCTTGTCGCCGAGGCTCCAGGTCTTGCCGGAAGCGGGGTCGGTCAGGCGGACGCCCTCGGTCAGGCTGGTGCCGGAGGGAGTCAGGCTGGAAGCAGGCACAAAGCCCTCCACGCCGTTGTCCAGCTCGATGAAGAGGCCGCGCTGGGTCACGCCGGAGATGGTACCCTCGTAGCACTCGCCCAGATGGCGGCGGGCATACTCGGCCTTGTAGCAGTCCTCGGCCTTCCGCTCGATCTGCATGGCAATGACCTCACGCTCGCTGGACTGCTTGGAGGCGCGCTCTGCGAAATCGGTGTAGCGGAGGATCATGGTCTCCTTCTCGGTACCCTTGAGCATATCGGTCATGATGCGGTGGATGGCCAGATCGGGGTAACGGCGGATGGGGCTGGTGAAGTGGGCGTAGTCCTTCAGCACCAGACCGTAGTGGCCCTTGGGCTTCTCTTCGTAGAGAGCCTTGGACATGCAGCGGAGCATACCGGTGTTGATGATCTGCTCATAGGGGGTGCCGCGCACACCCTCGAGGATGGCGCTCAGCTCCTTGGGAGTGGGAACGTCCTTGGCGAAGTGGTCGTTGATGCCGCAGGCCTGCAGCAGAGTGTGCAGACGCTCCAGCTTCTCGGCGTTGGGCTCTTCATGGACGCGGTAGACGAAGGGGATCTGCTTGACGCGGGCAAAGTGGGCGGCGCACTGGTTGGCCAGCAGCATGAACTCCTCGATCATGCTCTCGCTCTCGCCGGAAGTGCGCTTCTTGACGTCGATACAACGGCCATTCTCGTCGAGGATGAGCTTGACTTCGCCGCTCTCGATGTCCATGCAGCCGCGCTCCTTGCGCAGGCGGGCGCGGTGGCCGTACAGCTCCTTCATAGCGGGCAGCTGGTCGATGACGTCGGCATACTTTGCCTTGATCTCGGCGTCGGCAGTACCGGCCAGCAGAGCGTTGATCTCGGAGTAGACACCCTTGACGCGGCTGCGGATGATGGACTTGACAAAGCGGTAATCCGTCAGATTACCCTCCTTGTCCAGACGCATCAGGCAGGAGAAAGCCAGACGCAGCTCGTTCTCGTTCAGGCTGCAGATGCCGTTGGACAGGGCCTTGGGCAGCATCGGAACGACCTGATCTGCATAATAGACGCTGGTGGCGCGGCTGAACGCCTCGTTGTCCAGCTCGGTGCCGGGCTTGACGTAGTTGGAGACGTCGGCGATGTGGACGCCCAGCTCAAAGCCGCCGTCAGAGGTGCGGGTCAGGCTGATGGCGTCGTCGATGTCCTTGGTCTCGGCGCTGTCGATGGTGAAGATGGGCAGGGCGCGCAGGTCCATGCGGCCCTCGCAGTCCTTCTCAGAGACCTCTGCGCCCTCGAACTTCTTGGCCTCATCGCGCACTTTATCCGGGAAGCGGGTGCGAATGTCCTTTGCGTAAAGCAGAGCCTTGGCGCAGCGCTTGGCCTCGTCGGAGCTGCCGAAGCGCATGGCGACGCCCACGCGGTGGTCTTCCTGACGGTTGCCGCGGCTCAGGATCTCGACGGCTACCTTGTCGCCGTCCTTTGCGCCGCCCTCGCAGTCGCGGGCCAGCGGCATGGTGATGGCCGGGCAGTCGTCCGGCACAAAGCGCAGACGGCCCTCGACCCGGCGCACAGTGCCGACCAGGTCGTTTTTCTCGGTCAGGATGGCGAGGATCGCGCCCTCGTCGCTGCCCTCCACACGGGGATGCTCGAATTTCTCCACCAGCACGTCGTCGCCGGGCATTGCGCCCTTGGTGAAGCGGCCGGGGATGAAGATGTCGCTGGTGCCGTCCTCCAGCATGACGAAGGCAAAGTTCTTGCCCAGCTTGACCACCTTGCACAGCAGAGCCTTGTCGGCACGGCCGGAGCGGACGGTAAAGAACACGCCCTGACGCTGGCAGACGACAGCCTCTCGCACCAATTCGTCCAGAGCTTCCATCACCTTGCGGTCTGCGCCGCGCTCGCCGCCGAACTTCTGCTTCAGCTCTTTGACGGTGCAGGGCTGGTTCTGGATGGCGTGTTCGATTTTATCGCGCATTGACATAAATTTTCTTTCTCCTTAACTACCATAGCCCGCCCTCCACCGGGGCGCGGCTTCTTCCCTCTTATCTCTTTTATGACAACATATAGACACAAAAACAGCCCCGCTTTCATCACGGGGCTGCGGGCGCATACTCAGGCCAGACGGCTTGCGAACACGCAGGCCAGGATGGCCACCACAAAGAAGATGATACCGGCGATGCGGGTCACCTTTGCCAGCATCTGATCCGCAGGGGTCAGACGGGCGTTGTTTGCGCCGTAAGCGCTGCCGTTGATGACACCAGCCAGACCCTGACCGTGGGTATGCTGCATCAGGGTGAGGGCAAAGATGACCACCGAGACGACGAGCAGAATGACGCCGCCGACGATTTCAATGACTGCCATGGATGAAAACGCTCCTTTTATTGTTAAATTTGGATAACAAACATACAAATACAAATATATAGTAACATACCTCAGCCAAAAAAGCAAGCAGAAAAGCAAAACCATTCACTCCCCGGCGCTCAGTGCGTCGCTCAGGCGGGCAAAGATGGCTGCGCTGGATACTTCCGGCTCTGTCTGGGCGTCCTGCATCACCACGATGGTCCAGCGGGGCTTTTCTGCCGGGTAAAAACCGGCGAACCAGTAGTTTTTCAGCTCTTCGCCATCCCGGAACTGGCCGGTCTGGGCGGTGCCGGTCTTTCCGGCGGCAGTCCCCTCGGAGGGGGCTGCCTGCCGGCCCGTTCCCTCTGCCACGACGCCCGCCAGCAGCTCCTGCAGCTTTTCCGCCGTCTGCACCGAAAACACCCGCCGGGACGAGCTATGTGCCAGCGGCGTGAGCTCTTCGCCCGTCGTCTCGTCCACGGTACACTCCACGAAAAGCGGGGTGTGATAGACGCCTCCCGCCGCAATGGTGTTCATCATCCCGGCCACCTGCAAAGGCGTCGCCAGAAGCTCCCCCTGTCCGAAGCAGAAGTTGGCAAACTGCCCCTCGTTTTCGAGTGTCTCTGCTTCGGGCAGAACACCAGAAGCCGACCGGAGGCCGCCTGCAATGTCCTGTCCCTTCCCGAAGCCCAGCGCTGCCGCCATCTTCCGGACACGCTCCGGCCCCAATTTCCGCCCCAGCTCGATAAAGTAGCCGTTGCAGCTCTTTTCCAGAGCGCCGTCCAGCCCCACGAGGCCGTGAGGCACGCTTCCGGCACAGCGGTAGACCTGACCGTTCAGGGCGTCGTAGCCGGGACACTCCCGGGTGAAGTCCCCTTCTCCGGCTTCCAGCGCCGCTGCGGCCAGCACCGGCTTGAAGACCGAGCCCACCGCATAGGCCGAAAAAGCACGGTTCAGAAGCGGGCTGTCCGGGGCAGTCAGACTCTCGCCCACATTGGCCGCATCAAAGTCCGGCAGGCTCACGCAGGCCCGCACCTTGCCGCTGGCTGCATCTATAATAAGGATGCACCCGGTGGCCATACTCTCCGCTGCCACCCCTTCTGCGGCCCTCTGGATGCTGCGGGAGAGGGTCAGCCGCACACCCTGCGGGGCAGAGTCTGCTTTTTCCAAAATCGGCTCACTGCCCCGCCGCAGCCGTCCCTGCGCTGTGACCGCACAGTGCAGTGTATCCCGCTCGCCGGTGTAAAGAACATCGTCCAGCGCAGCCTCAAGGCCCGCTGCGCCGTGGCCCTCGCTGTCCAGGTAGCCGATGAGCTGTTCTGCCAGCGGGGCAGCGGCGTACCGCCGGGGAACAGCATAGCACCGCACGCCCAGCCCGCTTACATCCTGCACCACGTCCAGCAGGAAGGGCCGGGAAGTATTCCGCTCCCGGTAAAGCCTGGCCTGACCGTCGGCGTCCGCATAGGGGTAGAGCCGCGCGTAGCTGCTCTCTCCCGGGAAGCAGAGGGCCAGCCAGCGTTGAGAGATGCCCGTCAGCGGCAGACCGCCGCAGTCGTAAAAGTTCCCCCGCGCCGCAGGCAGGCGGAGGATTGCTTCGCTCTGCGCCGCCGCCCGCACGGCATAGTCCGTATTCGAGCAGAGCCAGTATAACCGGCAGACCACCGCCGCAAACCCCAGCAGCAGCGCCCCGTACAGCGCAAGCACTCTTCGGCCCGACATAAAAAGCCCCCCTTCCCTGCCCGGTAGTATGGGCAGAAAAGAGGGACGGTACACAAAAGAGGCAGAGCCTCCGAAGAAGCTCTGCCTCAGATACTGAAACAGTATGCGCGTTTTGGGAAAGGCTGCGGCTTAGTACATGCCGCCCTTCCAAACCACACTTTTGGAGCCGAATCACGAATATCGGGAAACGTAGACTTTTGTAGAATTATCAAGGCCACAAGCCGATTTTTCCAGATTCTCCGTTTTTGCACGATCCACGCTTTTCTACACAAATCTACGCCACTTACCGGGTGATTGGCGTAAGTTTTGGCGTAAGCAATTCCGCTTCATGCGTCGAAAATCACAGGTTGCCGACAATCTGTTCAAAGGCTCTTTCAACCGATTCAAAGCTGCTGTGCGTGTAGACATCCAGCGTCACACTGGCATTGGAGTGCCCCATCAGGTATTGCAGGCTTTTTACATCCAGCCCGGCCTGCTGAACATTGGTGCAGAAGGTGTGTCGCAACACGTGAGGTGTAATGCGCGGAACAGGTTTGCTGTATGCCTTCTCAAACTTTCCCTGCACGCCACGCATATAGTTTTCCAAGTGCATTGCCACCTTCGGCATCCCGGACTTGTCCAGAAAGAGGAATCCGCTGCAGCCATCCACCAGCGCTTCCACCTTTGTGGATGCTCTGGCTTTTACTACACGCCGAAACGCCGCACAAACGGTATCTGTCATAGGGACATTGCGGATACCGCTTTTGGTTTTCGGCGGTGTGACAAAGTAGGGCTTTTCAGCCGTCCGGCAAAGCTGCCGCCGGACATGGATACAGTGCCGTTCAAAGTCGATATCTGCTCGTGTCAGGCCATACAACTCACTCACACGCAAGCCGGTTCCCATAAGAATGACGATATCATCATAATAGTTGCCGCCATAGTCTTGAACAAATTGCAGATATTTCTCCTGCTGCTCTCTGGTCAGTGCATCACGCACATAAGCGTCCTTCGGCACAACGTCCGACAGCTTGAACTTGAACGGTTTTTTGCGGATAATGTCATCCTCTACCGCCATCTCAAACGCCGGTCTGACAACGCTTTGCAGGATTC